>Ga0070679_100005012_pt1 | contig 12221 bp, 12 predicted proteins | sample KBSC63BmetaG_FD_65652 | JGI IMG/M metagenome (GOLD analysis project Ga0070679, IMG submission 65652) | Corn rhizosphere microbial communities from Kellogg Biological Station, Michigan, USA - KBS C6-3B metaG | ecosystem: Host-associated > Plants > Roots > Rhizosphere | place: USA: Michigan... | reverse complement strand
GGGACTGGCGGCGACGTCGACATGGCGATGCCGCCCGTGGCCCACGACATGGCGATGCCGCCGCCCGATCTGACTCCGCCGTCGACGAGCTGCACGGCGGCGAACCTCATCATCAACGAGGTGCGCACCGGCTCCAGCGCGAGCGCCAAAGAAGAGTGGGTCGAGATCTACAATCCGTGCGGCAACGCGGTGACGCTGACGGGCAAGCTCGTCTATCGCTCGGACACGAACAACGGCGCCACCGACACGAGCACGCTGGCGACGATCACGTCGAAGTCGATTGCGGCGGGCGGCTATTTCCTCATCGCCAACAGCGGCTACGCGGGCAGCGCCGACATCAAGCCGTTCGACACGACGAGCGTCGGCATGGCCGACGGTGGTGGCGGCGTTGGGCTGCGCAATGGAAGCGACACGCTCCTGACGTCGATGGGCTGGGGAACGGCGAACAACACGTTCCAGCAGGGCAGCGCGGCGGCGGCCGAGGCGTCGGGCAAATCGATCGCGCGCCAACCGAACGCGACCAGCACGCACCACGACAACCTCGACTTCGCGTCGTCGACGCCGACGCCGGGCGCCGCGAACTAGCGCTGTCCGACGGGCCCTACGCCGCGAGCGCCGGCTGGACGGCCGTGCACGCCCGGCAGCGCGTGGCCATGGCCGGGATCTGCTCGAGGCACTCGGGACACGCCTTCGTTACCGGCGCCGTCTCGCGCTTGTAGACGCGGTTGACCACGCGCGTGACGATCAAGAAGAGCACGAGCGCGATCAAGAAGAAGTCGACGACGGCGCCGAGAAAGTCGCCCACTTTGAAGTTCAGCGACGTCACCGTCCAGGTGCGCCACTCGCCGTTGCGCTGGATGGCGCCGACGAGCGGCATGACGATGTCGGCGACCAGCGCGCTGACGATCTTGCCGAAGGCGCCGCCGATGACGACGGCGACGGCGAGATCGACGACGTTGCCCTTGAGCGCGAACGCTTTGAAATCTTGGATGAGCCCCATCGGCGGAAGATATCAGCGACGCTTGACGCGGTCGAGCAGATGCGCGGCAATTTGCGCGCGCGCGGCGTCCGAGGAGTGTGCGCACTCGGTCAGCGCGCCGACGGCGGCCGCGCCGAGATGCTTGACGACGAGCCGCTGTCCGGCGCCGCTCCACGACGGCGCCAGCGTGGTGCACAGGTGATCGGCGAGCTGGGCGTCGGAGCGCAGCGACGGATCGAGCGTGAGCGCGACGTCCCATTCGTGCTCGGCGTCTTTGCGCCACAGGCGGCGGAAGTAGATTTCGCCGAGATCGAGGTGGACCCAGCCGGCGCTGGGCTCGAGGATCGCCTGGGCGCGCAGGAGGCGATCGGCTTCGGCGAGCTGATCGGCGGCGAGCAGCGCGGCGACGCGATCGCGCGTCGACTCGACGGGCGTCGCGGGCGGCGGCGGCGCAACGACGGGCGGCGCAGCGACGGGCGGCGTGGCGACGGGCGGCTCGGATTTCGCCACGACCGCGAGATCGGCCGCGACCGGCACCGGCAACCTCGGCGCCGGCGCCGTCACGATCTTCTTCGGCACCGGCAGCTCGCGCGGCTGCAGCTGCGACGTCCACAGCCAGGCCCCGACGCCGCCGGCGATCGCCAGCGCCGCCACCGTCGCGCCGACGCGGCCCGATCGCGCGGCCTTCTTGCCGCGCCCGCGCGCCTCCGGCACCGTCTCGAGCGCCGCGAGAAACTCGTCGCAATGATAGAAGCGCGCGTCGCGATCCTTCTCCATCGCGCGCAAGATCACGCGCTCGAGCTGCGCGCTGATCTTCTTCTCGGGCGCGACCTTCCGCGGCGGCGGCGGCGCCGCATTCATGTGCATGCGCAGAAGCTCGATGCTGTCGTCGCTCTTGAACGGCTTTTTGCCCGTGCACATGCCGTACAAGATCACGCCCGCCGAATAGATGTCGGTGCGATGATCGGCCTTCTCGCCGCGCGCCTGCTCCGGCGACATGTAGCTCGGCGTGCCCGCCACCATCTTGGGATGCGAAATCGTCGGCTCGTCGACGCTGATGATGCGCGCCAGCCCGAAGTCGAGCAGCTTGACGAAGTCGTCGGTGCCCGTCGTTTCCGTCAGCATCACGTTCTCGGGCTTGAGATCGCGATGCACCACGCCCGACGCGTGCGCGTGCCGGCACGCCTCGAGGATCTGGCGCATGATGGCGACGCCGCGCGACGGCGTCATCGTCGCCTTGCCCATCTCCTTGTTGAGCGGGCGGCCTGCGACATACTCCATGACGATGTAGGGCCGCCGTCGCCAGACGCCGAAATCGAGGATCGAGACGCAATGACGATGCTGCAGCCGGCTGATGGCGCGCGCCTCGCGCTCGAAGCGGGCCACGGCGTCCGCCGACGACACGGCACGCTCGTCGAGGAACTTGATGGCCACGAGCTTGCCCAGCTTGACGCGCTCGGCACGGTAGACGACGCCCATGCCACCGACGCCGAGCTCATCGACGATTTTCCAGCGCCCATCGACTATTTCGCCCGGCAAAATGTCGCGCGGCGCAGACTCGCTCGCCATCGCCCGCCAGTATAGCTAACATTGGGAGATCGGCATGGCAGAGGCGCCCGACTCACGCATCGGCACCACGCTCGAAGGCCGCTACCGCGTCGTAGAGCGGCTGGCGGCCGGCGGCATGGGCGTCGTCTACAAAGGCGAGCTCACCGCCATCGGTAAGCCCGTCGCCATCAAGTTCCTGCACGACGCGCTCACGCTCATCCCCGACGTCGTCAAGCGCTTCCAGCGCGAAGCGACGGCGATGTCGAAGCTGGCGCATCCGAATCTCGTGAGCGTGCTCGACTCGGGGCTGGCGTCGGGCACGCCGTATCTCGTCATGGACTTCGTGTCGGGCAAGTCGCTCGCCGAAGTGCTGGCGGAGGGGCCGATGTCCGCGACGCGCGCGGCCGGCCTCGGCAAGCAGATCCTCGCCGGTGTGCGCGCGGCGCACGCGCAGCACGTCGTGCATCGCGATCTGAAGCCCGACAACATCATCCTGCTCGATCACGTCGAGGGCGATTTCGCCAAGATCCTCGACTTCGGATTGGCCAAGGTGCTGCGCGGCGAGGACTCGGCGGCGTCGCAGCTTACGAATACGGGCTTCGCGCTCGGCACGCCTGGGTACATGTCGCCGGAGCAAGCGCGCGGCACCGAGGCCGACGAGCGCAGCGATCTCTACGGCGTCGGCGTCATCCTCTATCACATGGTGACGGGGCGGAAGCCGTTCGTCGCCGACTCGCCGCTCGCGGTGTTGCGCATGCACATGGACGACGCGCCGACGCCGCCGACGCGCATGCTCGCCGGCTGCTGCTCGCCTGAGCTCGAGCGCGTCATCTTGCGGGCGATGGCCAAGGAGCCGGGCGCGCGCTGGCAGACGGCGGGCGAGATGGCGCAGGCGCTGGCGGCGACGCCCGAGGGACGCGAGGCGGGCGGCGAAGAACGGGCGCCCTCGCGGGCGGGCGTGCTGGCGACGGCGCGCGCGCGCGGCATCGTCGGCAACGTCGTGCGCGGCGTGGCCGCGGTCGGGCTCGTCGTCGCGGTGGTGATGACCTGGTCGCAGCTGTCGAACCGATCGCAGCAGAAGGTCAAGCGGCGCATCGACGACGCCGTCAAGATGGCGCAGGGCGCGTACGAGTCGGCGAAGGAGGGCGCCAAGGTGATGACCGAGGAGCCGGCGAAGAAGGACGCGCCGCCGCCCGTCGGCAAGAAAGCGCCGCCGCCGCCGGTCGCCAAGAAGGACGCGCCGCCGCCCGTCGTCACGCCGCCGGTCGTTGCCAAGAAGGAGCCGCCGCCGGCGCCCGTCGCTGCGCCGCCCGATCTCGGCAGCGCGGCAACCGCGCAGGCGGACGACGACGATGACGACGATACCGTCGAGGAGCCGGCACCGCCGCGCGACACGCCGGGCGCCAAGCTCGAGGAGCAGCAGCAGCAAGCGCACGCCGCCGAGCCGCCGCCGCCGCCGCCGAGCGTCAAGAGCGCGCCCAAGGGCCCGTCGACGGCACAGGCGCGCGCCGAGCTCGCCGCCGGCAAGATCGACACCGCGATTCAGACGCTCTACGCCGTGCGCCGCCACAACAAAGGCAGCGCCGAGGTCGCGCTGCTGCTCGGCCACGCGTACTTCAAGAAGATGTGGCGCACCGACGGGCTGCGCGAGTACGACACGGCGATCAAGCTGATGCCCTCGTTGCGCAACAACGCGGCGCTCGTGCGCGACACCGTCGCCGCGCTCGACAGCCCGCAGCATCACCTCGCCTACTCGGTCATCTGGATGCGCATCGGCAAGCCGGCGCTCGGCGACGTGCGCCGCCTGGCGCGCAGCGCCAAGAATGTGCGGACGCGTGCGCGCGCCGCGCACCTGGCGCACGAGCTCTTGCATCGCCGTCGCTGAGCGGCGGCGCATTTTCGCGCCCGCTTCCGGAAATCGGAGAGACGACGGCCGCTCGACGCGCCGAAGTCCGCGCGCCGCGCCAGGCAATCTTGGCCGGAGGCTTGCTCATGCTAGGGGCACACGAGGAGGTCCACTGTGCGCACTTTCCCGATAATCTGCGTGACTCTGCTCGGCGCGGCCCCGGCGTTCGCGCAAGTGCATGTCGAGGTAGTCGCGCCGCCGCCTCCTCGCGTCGTCGTCACGGCGCCGCCGCCGCCGCGCGTGTACGTGCCGGCGCCGCCGACGGTGCGCTTCGAAGCGCCGCCGCCGGTCACCGTGGTCGCGCCGGGCGTGCAGGTCGTGCGTGATTGCGACGAGGAAGTCTTCGTCAGCGGCGGCTGGTATTGGCACCAGGGCGGCAACGGCGTCTGGTATCGCACGCGCAGCTATCGCGGCGGCTGGGTGATGGCGCCGCGCCACGCCGTGCCCGTCGCCGTCGCGCGCATGCCGCGCGGGCAGTATCGCCACTATCGCGGCGAGGGCTGGCACGAGCAGCGCCACGAGGAGCGCGCCATCCGCCACGAGGAGCGCGCCATCCGCCACGAAGAGCGCCACGAGGAGAAGGCCGAGCGCCGTTGGGACAAGCACCACGGCCGCCGCGGCTGATCGTCTGGAGTGCCCGGGGCGGGAGTCGAACCCGCACGCTTTTAAGGGCGAGGGATTTTGAGTCCCCTGCGTCTGCCATTCCGCCACCCGGGCCAGGGTGCGTTAACGCTCGCCGTTCTACCGCTTCGTCGTCGCTGGCGTCAACGTCGAATTCAGGCCACGGCCGGCGCGACACTGAACGTGAAGAAGCGCTGCATCGGAAACGTCCACGCGAAAAACACGATCGTGCCCGACGCGATCCAGCCGACCTGATACGGCAGGCTGAGCTGGCTCACGCCGAGCCACAGCAACAGCATGCCGAGGGCGATGCCGCCGGCGACGACGAAGACGTGCTTGGCGAGCTGGCGGCCCGCGCGCGCGGCGCTGCCGTCGGCGAACGCCCAGCGCCGGTTGAGCACGAAGGCGATGACGAGGCCGGCGACGCCGGCGATGAGCGCGCCTGCGAGATAGAAGACGTGGAACAGCGACACGAGCGCGGACAGCAGGCCAAATTCGACTGCGACCGCGGCCAGCGATGAGCCGGCACAACGGACCATGGTTTTGAGCACCCATGAGTATGACGCAGCGACGGCGCGCGTGCGATGGCGGCCGAGCGCTCGCTCGTTGACCGGACGGGCGACACGACCTACCGTCGGCGTCGGAGGCGACCATGGCCGAGCCACAGGGACATCCGTATCGCGTCGGCGCCGAGGTCAACGACGCCGTTCTCGTCACCACCGGCAACGAGATCGAAGGGCATCGCATCGCTCGCTACCTCGGCGTCGTGCGCGGCATCGTCGTGCGCTCGCCGAGCATCGGCAAGGCGCTCCTCGGCGCCTTCAAGCAGCTCGGCGGCGGCAACATCAAGGAGTACATCGAGGTGTGCGAGCTGGCGCGACACGACGCCTACGAGAACATGCTCGCCCACGCCCGCGAAATCGGCGCCACGGCCATCATCGGCATGCGCTACGACGCCACCGAGTTCCTACAGGGTGCGACCGAGGTGCTCGCCTACGGCACGGCCGTCATCGTCGAACGGCGCTGACGCTGGCGAATTGATGCGCTCGGCGTAAGATGATGGGATGCGCAACCGAGGCGGCCTATGAAGTGGGCGTCGGCACTCTCCGAAGCGCAAGACTCGAGCGCCGCCATCGGCGCGACCACCGCTGAGCTCGCACGGCAGCTCGGCGGCGTCGAGCCCGATCTCGTCGTCGCCTTCGCGTCGCCGCATCACACCGACGCGTATGACGCGCTGCCGGCGGCCATCGCGGCGGCGTTTCCGCGGGCGCTCCTGGTCGGCTGCTCGGGCGCCGGCGTCATCGGCGCCGGCCACGAGGTCGAAGAGCGCCCGGCGCTGTCGCTGACGGCGGCCTCGCTGCCGGGCGTGACCTTGCGCCCGCTCGTCTTCGGCGACGCCCCCGACGAAGGACCCGAGGCGTCCGCCGACGCCTGGCGCGCGCGCGTCGGAGTCGACGCGGCCGACGACCCGCAGTTTCTCCTGTTCGTCGATGGGTTCACCTTCGACGCCAACGCGCTGCTCGCCGGGCTCGACGCCGCCTATCCGTCGGGGCGCAAAGTCGGCGGGCTGGCGTCGGGCGGCAGCGGCCCCGGGCAGCATGCGCTGTGGTCGGGCGCGAGCGTCCAGCGCGTCGGCGCCGTCGGCGTGGCCATGGCGGGCGACATCGCGGTCGACACCATCGTCGCGCAAGGATGCCGGCCGATCGGCGATCCGATGCCGATTACGCGCGCCGACGGCTCGGTCGTGCGCGAGCTCGGCGGCAAGGAGCCGGTCGCGGTCATGCGCGCGATGTACGAGGCGCTCGACAAGCGCGACAAGGAGCTGTTCAAACACTCGCTCTTCGTCGGGCTCGAGATGGAGTCGGGCAAGATCGAGTTCGGCGGCGACTTCCTCGTGCGCAACATCGTCGGCGTCGATCCCAACACGGGCGCGCTTGCCGTCGCTGCCAAGGTTCGTCCGTGGCAGGTCCTGCAGTTCCTGTTGCGCGACGCCAAGACGGCCGAGCACGATCTGTCGGCGCAGCTCGAGCGCTTCCGCGGACCGCCGCCGGCAGGCGCGCTCATGTTCTCGTGCACGGGCCGCGGCCAGGGGCTGTTCGGGCGCGCCGATCACGACACCGATCTCTTCCGCGCGCGCGTCGGCGCCGGCGTGCCGCTCGGCGGTTTCTTCGGCAACGGCGAGATCGGGCCCGTCGGCGCGCAGACCTTCTTGCACGGCTACACTTCGGCGTTCGGGCTCTTCCGCCACAAGTAAGAGCGTGCGCGCCGAGCCGACGCTGGTGTGCCTCGCCTGCCGCGCGCGCACGGCGCGCGGGCGCGAGCTCCATTCGCTGTCGCCGGCGGGCGACGCGCTCGTCTGCGACAACGCGGCGTGCGGGCGGCGCTATCCCATCATCGACGGCGTGCCGGTGATCGCGCCCGACGTCGAAGCGCATCTTTCGCGTTGGGGCGCCGAGCTCGTCGACGGCGAGCCGGAAGCGCTGGCCGAGCATCTTTCGATCTATCTCGACGCAGGCTGGGGCGACTGCGCGACGCCGCCGCCCGACGGGCCGGGGCGGCCGTTCGGCATGGAGGCGCTGGCGGCGAAGATCGCCGAGCGCGCGGCGGCTCCCGTCGACCGCGCGGTCGAGCTCGGCTGCGGCGTGGGGCGCGGGGTCTACGAGCTGTGCAACGGCGCGGCGACCGTCGTCGGCGTCGATGCGCAACGGGCGGCGCTGACGCGGGCGCAGCGCCTCCTCGACGGTGAGCGGCTCACATACCAGCGCCGCGTCGTCGGGCGCCACTATGAGCCGGCGCAGATCAGTCCGCCCGCGGCGCGTGGCGCGTGCGCGTTCGTCTGCGCCGATGCGATGGATCCGCCGCTCGTGCCCGAGAGCTTCGATCGCGTCGCCGCGTTGAACGTGCTCGACGCCGTGCCGTCGCCGCCGCAGCTCGTCGCGGTCGCCGACGGGCTGTGCGCGCCGGGCGGCGAGCTCATCCTCGCGTCGCCATATGCGTGGCAGAGCGGCATCGTCGCCGACGAGCATCGCTTCGGCGGCGCCGATCCGGCGGGCGCGCTCCGCCGTCAGCTCGTCGACGGCGACGGGCTCGAGGCGCGCTACGTCATCGAAGACGAAGCCGAGGTGCCGTGGTCATTGCGGCGCGACGCGCGCTCGGCCGTCGTCTACAGCGTGCACTGGCTGCGCGCGCGCAAGTCGCGGTAGACTGCGGCGCCCATGGCGCGCGAGATCACGATGGCCGAGCTGCTCGCCAAGCAGCGCTCGATGTCGGAGAAGGCCGCCGCGCTGGCGAACGAGAGGGACGTCGAGAAGATCCAGCGCGTCACCGACGAGCTCGCTGTCGAGGGGCGCGAGCTCGAGGAGCTGGCGCGCGCCTTCGAGAAGCAGGAGCTGGCCAAAGCGGGCCCGCCGCCGAAGGGCAAGCTCGAGGTCGTGCTGACCAAGGATCAGCGCGAGCGCGTCAAGAAGCTGACGGGCGTCGACATGAAGAGCGTCGTCGTCGCCGACACGGCGGGCGTGCTGTCGAAGGCGATGCCGCACACGAGCCAGCGCGACATCGAGCAGCTCGCCATCGCCGAAGCGCGCAAGCTCGCGTCGATGGAGGACGCCGACGGCAAGATGCGCTCCGCCGTCGACGCCGCGATTCGCGAGATCGAACAGGCCGGCTACGGCGAGGTGCAGGCCGAGCTCGAGCGGCTCAAGGCCGATCCCAATTGGCTCGGCGGCATCTTGCACAAGAAGAAGTGACGAAGCTTCAGCGCGCGTTGCCGACGGCGAGCGCTTCGGGGTAGGTGAGCGTCGGCAGCGTCGAGCCGTCGACGAGCTGCGTGCAGCTGGCGCTGTCGATGCGCACGACGTGGCGCACGTTCGACGCCGGCGCGTCGCAGGTGGCGAGCACGCGATGCGGCGCCGTCGGATCGGGCGCCGCGTCCGAGGTCCGAAATGGCTGCTTGCACAAGGTGTCGACGGTGCAGTTGAGCGGGCCGAACAGCTGCGGGCCCGTGCCGTCGTCGTCGATCTCGTAGATGACGTCGGCTGCCGTCGACGAGGTGGTCGTCTGCGCCCACACCGCGCGCTTGACCGCGCCGTCGAGCGTGTTGAGCGTCGTCGGATAGCTGCCGGGCGGGCGCGTCGCGTACCAGACGACCGGCTTCACCGCCACCCCGTCCCACGGAATCGGCGTCTGCACCACCGGGTGCGGCTGGATGCCGTTGTCGATGTAGGCGATGCGCGAGGCGTCGAACGGATCGCGCGCCATCGCCCGCACCGACGAGCCGAGCTGAATCGGCGAGCTGTTGTTGGTGATGTCCCACCACTTGAGCTCGGCGCCGCTTTTGGCGTCGACCATGGCCAGCACGCTGATCTCGCCGTCGCCGGTGGTGTCGTAGCCGGCGGCGATGACGTCGGGCATGCCCGCGCGCGTCAGCGTGAAGAGCGCGCGCGGCAGGTCGCCCGATTGCGTTGGCCGATAGGTGGCGCGGATCTGATCGTGGATGCCGTCGAGATAGAGCACGCTCTCCGACGAGCCGAAGAGCACGCCGTCGGGCGGCACCCAGCCGATTGCCGTCGGCGATTTCGAGAGCGCGCCCGATGCGGTCAGCTGCGGGCCGCACGCGGTCGCCGGGCCCGTCGGCGGAATGGCGAGCTGCAGGACGCGCCCGTCGGTGCCGGTGCCGCCGTTGACGCTCTGCACGGCGACGAGCAGGACCGGCGCGCCGCAGCCGCAGCCGCCGGACGCGCACGATACGGTGCCGCCGCCGCCGCCCGCGCCGCCGGTGCCACCACCACCACCACCGCCTCCGCCGGTGCCGCCGTTACCGCCGCCGCCGGCCATGTCGCCGTCGGCGGGCAGCCCGGCCATGTCGCCGTTGCCGCCGCCATCGTTGACGTGGTTGAAGCCGCAGCACGCAGTCAGGAGGAGGGAAACGACGCAGCAAAAACGCACTTCAGCCCCCGATGCAACGCGCGCTCGTACCACGTTCCGTCGACGGGGGTCAAACCTGTGCGGCAGGTCACAGCGACGAGATCTGACACTGGCGTCACTTCCAGCGGTCGTAGAGCGAGAGCGGATTGCGGCCGTCATCGAGCAGATCGGCGAGCAGGCGGCGGAAGTCGAGGCGTGGCGAGAGCGCGGCGATGACCGCGAGCGCGCCGAGGCGCTGCCGCCACAGAAGGATCGCGCCCGCCGGCAGCGCGATGCGACGCAAGCGCAAGAGCTCGCCGGTGCGCGCGATGAGGCGCGCCACGTGCTTGGGCGACAGCGTGAACTCGCCGCGTGTGAGGAACGGTCGCGCCAGCGCCTCTTCCCACTCGCGCCAGATCGATCCCTCGAAGACGGCGGCGTCGGCGACGAGCCCCTCTTCGTGCGCGGCGTGGCGCAGCATCTCGCCGTCGCGGCGAATCATGGAGAGAAAGAGCCGGCGCTCGACGGCGTGAAGCTCGTCGGAGAGCGCGGCCGCCGAGCCGAAGTCGACGAAGCCGACCTTCTCGCCGGCGAGGATCAAATAGTTCCCCGGGTGCGGATCGGCGTTGAAGATGCCGTGCTGCAGCGGCGCGCCGAAGGCGAAGCGGAAGATGGCGCGGGCGCCGCGGCGTCGCGCCTCGGCGTCGTCTTCGGCGAGATCGGCGATGGCACGGCCGTCGAGGCGATCCATGGTGAGCACGCGCGCGGTCGAGCGCGTGGCGTCGACGCGCGGGATGACGATGGTCGGATCGCCGATAAAGGCGCGGGCGAAGCGCTCGAGCCAGCGTGCCTCGGCGACGTAGTCGAGCTCGCCGAGCAGCTGCTCGCGCATCGTCGCCAACGCCTCGGCGGCGGCGCCGGCGCCGAGCTCGTCACCGACGATGCGGCGCAGAAGTGACGCTGATGTCAGATCGTCGCGCAGCGCCTCGGCGACGCCGGGGTACTGCACCTTGACGGCGAAGCGGCGACCGTCGGCGTCCTCGGCGGCGTGCACCTGGCCGAGCGAGGCCGCGGCCAACGGCGTGTCGTCCCACTTGGCGAAGCGCTCCTCGGGCGGCGCGCCCAATTCGGCGGTCACGACCGCGCGAATGGTGGCGGCGGGGCGCGGCGGCATGCGATCCCACAGCCGCGCGAGAAGCGCGCGCGCGGCCGGCGTCGCGGCGACGCCCGTGATGTCGAGGTAGGCGCGCACCTGCGCCGCTTTGGCGACGGCGGCGCCGAGCTCGCCGGCCGACGTGGCGAACGCTTCGGCCTCGGCGAGATCGGCGGCGCGCGTGTCGGAGGTGACGTCGACGTCGGTCATGACCGCCTGGCGGGCGGTGGTCGTGGCGCGCTTCAAGCGCGCGCCGGCGAACGCGAGCCAGCGTCGGTATCGTCGTTCCATCGGCGCGCGCAGCATACTTGCAAATCGGGCCCGATGCTTACGATCGTCACCGATGGCGAACATGCACAAGCTGCCGACGTGGAACCACGAGGACCAGCTCGTCTGCGTCGTCGAATCGCCGCGCGGCTCCAAGGCGAAGTTCAAGTACGACCCGCTGCTCAAGGTGTTCACGCTCAATCGCGCGCTCATCCTCGGCATCAACTATCCGTACGATTGGGGCTTCATTCCGTCGACGATGGCGGACGACGGCGATCCGCTCGATGTCATGATCTTCCACGACGTGCCGACCTATCCGGGGGTCGTCATGGCGTGCGAGGCGATCGGGGCGCTGCTCGTGACGCAGAAGAAATCGCAGGGCGAGGTCGGGCGCGAATCGAACCATCGCGTCTTCGCGGTGCCGGCGGGCTCCGAGCGCGAGCACCATTGGAGCGACGCGCGCGAATTGCCCAAGCGCGTGCGCAAGGAGCTCGAGAAGTTCTTCGTCGCCGCGGGAGCACTGGCCAACAAGGATCTCGAGATCGTCGACTGGGTCGGGCCCGACGAAGCGGTCGACCTCGTCAAAGAGGCGCAGAAGAAGTGGAAGAAGTCGAAAGACGTCGCTGACGACCGCCTAGAAAAACAGCAATGACGATCCACAGAGCGCACAACGGAACGGCGACGATGGGCGCGACGGCACCGACGAGGCCGAAGGCGCTGGCGCCGAGCGCATCGCCGCCGCGGTAGATGAAGGTGTCGATGAAGCTCTTGGCCGCGTACTTCTCCTCGCGACCGACGACGACGAAGCAGAGCTCGCGGGCGGGTCGCGCGGCGAAGTAGTCGGC
>Ga0070679_100005010_pt1 | contig 12222 bp, 15 predicted proteins | sample KBSC63BmetaG_FD_65652 | JGI IMG/M metagenome (GOLD analysis project Ga0070679, IMG submission 65652) | Corn rhizosphere microbial communities from Kellogg Biological Station, Michigan, USA - KBS C6-3B metaG | ecosystem: Host-associated > Plants > Roots > Rhizosphere | place: USA: Michigan... | reverse complement strand
TCTGCCAGTTCTCTTCCGTGGGTAAGCGAGACCATGACGCCGTGCACGCGTGGCGTGCGCTGGTAAGGAGGTCGCGGCACTGGGAAAATGAACGGAACGACGGCGGGCCCCGCGGCGTGCCCGGGGAAGGGGGTGACTAGTGTCCGTGCTTGTGCTGCTGCGTCACGGGGAGAGTGCCTGGAACGCCGCGAACGTCTTCACCGGCTGGATCGATGTAGGGCTGAGCAAGCAGGGCGAGGAGCAGGCACGGCAAGCGGGGTCACTCCTCGCCGCCGGCGGCCACCTCCCAGACGTGGCGCACACTTCCGTTCAGCGCCGGGCCATCCGGTCGGCGGACCTGGCGCTCGCCGCCTGCGGGCGGGCATGGGTCCCGGTACGACGTTCCTGGCGGCTCAATTCCAACCACTACGGCGCGCTGCAGGGCCGCAGCAAGCCGCAGGTCTTGGCCGAAGCCGGGGAGGAGCAATTCATGCTGTGGCGCCGTGGGTTCCGGGTGCGCCCGCCGCTGGGCGAGCCGGATGACGACCCGCGCTATGCCGCGCTGCCCTCAGACGCACGCCCGCGAGGCGAGTCGCTGCACGACGTGATGGTCCGCTTGCTGCCCTACTGGTACGACAGCATCGTGCCTGACCTGTACCGGTACGGCTGCGTGCTCGTCGCGTCGCACGGCAATACCCTGCGCGCGCTGATCAAGCACATAGAGGCGGTCAGCGATGAAGCGGCATCGGGGCTCGAAGTGTCGAACGCGAGTCCTTTGTGCTACGAGTTCCTATCGGGGAACGTGACCCGGCTCCCGGATGCTACCTGCTAACACCGGATTCGGCCGTACCGTTCGCTGCGATCGCGGCGGAACCGTTCGCCGGGAAAGGCATGGGTCGCGTCGGCATCGCGGCTGAGGTCACCAGCGGCCAGGGCTCCGGATGGGACTCCCGTCACGACGTTTGCCGCCGCAAAGTGAGCGCGCCGCCCACGAGGGCGGCGACGGTGAACGCCAGGATGATCGCGATGTCCGCGCTGATCGCGCTCGTCCACGAGGCAGCGGCGGTGATCCGTTGCATGGCGTCAACCGCGTAGGACAACGGCAGGACATCCGACAGCCAGCGGAGCACGTCCGTCATCTGATCGCGGGGCACGACGAGGCCGCACAGCAGCGCCTGCGGGAGCACGAAGGCGGGCATGAACTGGACGGCCTGGAACTCGGTGCGGGCGAACGCGCTGGCGAACAGCCCGCATGCCATGCCAAGGATGGCGTCAAGCACCGCGACGACGGCCATCGGCACGGCCGAGCCGGGCAGGGTGACGCCCAGCCAGGTCAGTGAGACCACCAGCACCAGGGTCACCTGCACGCAGGCCACAAGACCGAAGGCGATCCCGTAGCCCGCCAGCAGGTCCAGCTTGCCCAGCGGCATCGCCATCAACCGCTCCAGCGTGCCCCTCGCCCGCTCCCGCTGGGTGGTGATCGCCGCCACGATGAACATGATCACGAACGGGAACACTCCGATGTACTCGGGCGCGACCCGGTTCAGCAGCAGGGAGTTGGCTACCACGTAGCGGAGCAGAATCATCAGGACGGTCGGGACCGCCACCATCATCGCGATGGTCCGCGGGTCGTGCCGCAGCTGCGTGAGGACCCGGCCGGCGGTCGCGCCGGCCAGCACCGGGCTGAATCCTCGGGCCAGGGGCATCTCTGGGTTCACCGCTGTACCTCCTGCCGGGCTGGCGCGGCCAGCGCCAGGAATGCCGACTCCAGGTCGGGTGCCCCCGTCTGCTCAAGGATCCGCGCTGGGGGTGCCTCGGCGAGAAAACGGCCCTCGCGCATGAACAGCAGGTTGTCGCACCGGGCGGCTTCGTCCATTACGTGGCTGGACACGAGCAACGACGCCCCGTCCGCGGCCAGACCGTGAAAGAGCGACCACAGGTCCCGGCGGAGCACCGGGTCAAGGCCGACCGTCGGCTCGTCGAGTATCAGCAGATCGGGCCGGGCGAGCAGGGCGACCGCCAGGCCGACGCGGGCGAGCTGGCCGCCGGAGAACGTGTCGACCAGCCGCTTTCCCAGCCCGCCGAGATCCAGCCGGTCGATCGTCGCCGCGATGGCCTCTTCCAGCGAACGGCCGCGCAGCCCGAGCACCGTCCCGAAGTACTTCAGGTTCTCGTCCAGCGTCAGGTCCGGGTAGATGGCCGGCGCCTGGGTCGCGTAACCGACGCGGGCCCGCAGCCGTGGATGCCCCGCGGGCAGGCCGAACACGGTCACCGTCCCCGCGGTGATCGCCTGGACGCCGACCAGCACCCGCATCAGCGTGGTCTTCCCGCAGCCGCTCGGCCCGAGCAGCCCAGTGACCCTGCCGGGGGCAAGGCCGAACGTGAGGTCGTCGAGCACGAGGCGCCCGCCCCGACGGACGATTAGGCCCCGCCCGCTAATGACTGGCCCGGCGTTGTCCCCGGGCTCCGCACTTCTCATACGGCCTATTCAGCCACGCCAGCGGGACCACGGACAGAGCCGGAAGTCACCTCGCGTCCGCCCGCGATGGCCCGCCACGACCACCAGCAGCCAGTCCATCGCTCACCTCGCCGCGGCGGCCAGTCGCAACGGCACCCGGATCAGCGCGGCCGACAACACCCCGAGAACGATCCCGCCGACGATGACCTCGGCTGCCAGCCGCACCAGCCCCGGGGCCGCTACGCCTGCGTCGGCGCGCACGGCCACCCCCGCCGAGCCGTCAGGGTTCATCGCGACCGCCATCCAGCCGCCGTCCTGCGCGGTCCACCGCACCACCTGGGTGCCCGGCCCGGCGGTCTGGGCGGCCCAAACCCCGGCCGTCCCCGGCGGGGCAATCCTCCCGGTGCCGTCATGAACGGCGAGGCCGCCCCCGGTGCCGGTGACCGTGGCGTACGCCGTCCCGGACAGGTAGGCGGCGACCCGCTCAGCGGGACCGAGGCCGACGAACACGGGCCTGCCCGGGTCGGCGGCGGTGACCCGGATCCGCACGTCCCCGACAAGCCCGGTCAGCAGCAGGCCCCAGCCCAGGTCAACCCGCTCGCTGGCCAGCGCGCGGCCAGTGGTCGAGTAAGCCGTTGTTCCTGTTGTCACGTAGCCGTCGTGGCGCAGCGCCTGACCGGCCCACAGCAACGTCCCCCCGCCGGCCAGCAGCCCGAGCGAGACCAGGGCCAGCACCGACCCGATGACCACCGTGACGACGCGCCACAACGTCCAACCTCCGTGTGGCTGCGGGGAGGGCGGTCCTGCCGCACCGGCTGGCCCGCCCGGGGCGCTGGCGCCCGAGATCGAACCGTTGGGGACGTTAGTAGCCATGATCACCACCCCTCGATCTCACGGTAGGCAGGGCTTCCGCACCCGTTGCAGGTACGGATGTCCTGACAGACCGGGTCGTTGGACCCAGCGGCGGCGTCCCGGCGTTCTAGGCGTGGTGGTTGCTGGCGTCGACGTCGATCGCGACGGTGTAGCGGTGCTGGCCGGCGGTGAGCGTCTCCACCTCGTAGGCGCGGACCGCGAACTGCGGGTTGGAGTGCTCGACCGGCGAGTCGATGCCGATGCCGTAGGTGAGCACGCCCTCGAAGTCGCCGCCTTGCGCGTAGTCGGCCATTCGCTGATACCCGATGTGCGGGGCGGGCTGGGAGATGATCGATGACCGCGTCCCGTCGGCGGTGTGCGCCTGGGCCCCGGTGAACACGATCTCAAGCACGCCCTGGCCGTGGAGCGGGATGACCTTGCCGCCAGGGTCGCTGACCAGCATGCCGGTGAACTCGAAGCGGTAGCTGGGGAAGGCGGTCGTGAAGGTGAATGACATCCGGTTGAACGGCCGCTCGCCGACCCCGCCCGGGTGATCGCCCACGCTGATCTTGACTAGCTCGGGCACCGGCGGCACCGCGGCGGCGTGGGTGACGCGCCCGGGCTTGGTGACGTCGTTCGGCCAGTGCCACGGGTAGGCGAGCCGGGACGACAGGACCGGAGCGGACGGAGCCGACGCGGAAGCGCCCGAACTCGGACCGCTCGGGGCGGCTGGCTGGCTGGACGGGGCCGCGGAGGTGCTGGCGGACGGCGTGGGCCCGGCGGCGGGCTGGCCGGACTGACCACCGCACGCGGTGACCAGCGCCAGCAGGACAACGGCAGATGTGGTCGTGACCGCGGCAGCGGTGGTGCGCGGGAGTTTCATGACAGCCTCCTGGCTGGGAGGTACGGCTGGAGTGACGCCTCCTCCACTCATCCAGCCTGCTGCTGGTCGTCGTGTCGCGGTAGGTAAGAACGGCCCTGGTCGGGCGGCCAAGGGACCCGACGTGGCAAGGCCGCCCGGCCAGCGGGCAGGAGGGTCCGGCTGCCCACGGTCAGCAGGTCAGCTTCCGTTGAATCACCAGCAGTACCCAGGTCAGGACCTTAGCCTCTGCGAGCCGACACCCCTTGGCCGTGGAATGGTTGCCTGATGGTAGAAGGGTGCGGCTCTGGTGAGCCGGGACACGTGGTTCCGTCGGGGTGCGGGGTGGCCGCTCCCCACGGCGGCCCTGGGGTACCGTAAGTCCTGGCTGCGCGGTGACCTGCTGGCCGGGGTGACGGTCGCGGCTTACCTGGTGCCGCAGGTGATGGCGTACGCGCGGGTTGCCGGGCTGAGCCCGGCGACCGGGCTGTGGGCCGCCGTGCCCGCGCTGGTCATCTACGCGGCGATGGGGTCGTCCCGGTCGCTGTCACTCGGTCCGGAGGCCACCACGGCCCTCATGACCGCGATCGCGGTCGGCCCGCTGGCGGCGGGCAACCCGGCCCGGTACGCGGGGCTGGCCGCCACCCTGGCGCTGTTGGCCGGGGCGATGGCCGTAGCCGCGGGGCTAGCACAGCGACGTATCGCTGCCGAACCAGACCGAGCGGCCCGAGACTGCCAGGGTTTTTCCGGTCATGACGCCGGACCGAGGTCCGGGGCTTACCTGCCGCCACGCGTCCCTCCACAGCGGGCTGCGGTAGAGATGGTTCCCGGCCACCGCAGCGCCTTCCTTTCACGCGGACTGTCATGGCCGAACGTGAGAGCGGGCCTGATCATTCTGCTGACTTCATGCTTAGATTGACCACGCCTTGATTTCTAGAGGATGAGGTAAGCAGCGCTGGAGACCTTCGTCACGAGAAAGTCATTACCTTTGCCAAGACGGTCAAAAGTTCGTGGATGACAGGACTTTCGCCCACTGTGAAACCGGAAGGACGACCGCATCCTAGGAATAGGACTGCAACATAAGGATCAGCAGCCCGGCAGATGCCGGAAGCCGGTGAGTACTTTGGTTAAATTGCTGTTGGTACTGCTGGTGATACCGCTTCTCATTGTCATAGCGACACGAGATCCACAGGGATTCGCGCACTTCGTGGAGGCGATTTTCACGGTGGGCGCCAAGCTGCTCAACGCGACCGCGACTTTCCTGGACACGTTGCTCGGCGGCCACGCGCACTGAGCCTCACAGACTGGATCGTTCGCGGTGCCTGACGAGCATCCGCCGGAATTCGTCGGCGCCCCAGACAATGAACGGGAACGGCGCGACCGTCGCGAGTTGGGCGGGAGTCAGGGCCGTGGTGCCGAAGAAGCCGTGCAGTGGTGGTGCGTACACCACGGCCGCCGCGAACGCGAGCGCCACGGCGATCGCCGCAAGCAGCGGCCGGTTGCTCAGCGCGCCGACCTGGCGCAGCGATGCCCGGTCGGTACGGACCGCGAACGCCGTGCCGACCTGGCAGGCGACAATGCCCAGCCAGGCGACCGTCGTCGCCTGGCGATAGCCGTGGTTCAGCGGCGAGCCAGGCCCGGTAGGCGTCCCCGGCTGCCAGCCGGCGTGCCGTAGCGTGAGGAAGAAGCCCGCCATCACCAAGGTGGCCGAAAGCAGGCCGAGGAATCCCCACGCCCGCAGCAGCATGCCGCGGCTGATGATGCCCTCGCCGCGCTGTCGCGGCGGCTGGTCCATCAGACCGGGCTCGGCCGGCTCGCGGCTGAGCGCCAGCGCCGGGAGGGTGTCGGTACCCAGGTCGATGGCGAGGATCTGCATCACGGTCAGCGGCAGCGGCACCATGCCTCCTGCCAGGGCGAAGATCAGGAACGGCAGCACTTCGGGGACCGCGTGGGCGAAGATGTAGCAGATGAACTTGCGTACGTTGTCGTAAATCCGCCGCCCGGCCCGCACCGCCGCGGCGATCGTGGCGAAGTTGTCGTCGGTGAGCACCATCGTGGCGGCCTCCCGCGCCACGTCGGTGCCCGAGCGGCCCATGGCGACGCCGATGTCGGCCCGGCGCAGCGCCGGGGCGTCGTTGACCCCGTCGCCGGTCATCGCGACGACCTGGCCCATCGCCCGCAGCGCGTCGGCGATGCGCAGCTTCGCCTCGGGCGAGCTGCGCGCGAACACTACCTCGGCCCCCGAGCCGAGCAGTTCGTCGAGCGCCGGCTCGCTCATCGAGTCCAGCTCGCTGCCGCTGACCACGCGCATCCCGCCGGGGCCGGTGCCGATGCCGACCCGGCGGGCGATCGCCGCGGCGGTCACCCCGTTGTCGCCGGTGACCACGTGGACACGGATTCCGGCCCGGTGCACCTGCCTGATCGCGTCGGGAACCTCGAGGCGCGGCGGATCCTGCATCGCGACCAGCCCGACCAGGCACAGGTCGCGCTCGGCATCCTCACGTGCCTCAGGAACGTTGGCCCCTGATGGCAGGCAGCGGCGGGCGAACGCCAATACGCGCAGTCCTTGCCTGCCGTAGCCTTCCATGACCCCGGCCACGCGGGCGCGGTCCGCGTCGGTCACCGGCGGCTCACCGCTGCCGGCACGTATTCGGGTGACCCTGGCCATGACCTCTTCCGGCGCCCCCTTGACGGAAACCACCAGCCGGCCATCCCGCTCGTCAACGGTCGACATGAGCTTCAGCGTCGGATCGAAGCGGAACAGCCGTCGGCGCCGTGCCTCACGGGCGGTCACAGTCACGTCAATCCCCGCGGCCGCGGCCATCTCCAGGAGGGCCATCTCGGTGGGGTCACCAGAGGGAGCGGAGTCAGCCGCATCCGTTCGGGATGATGACGGGGTGCGCAGCTCGGCGGTGTTGCAGCTAGCCGCGACGTCAGCCAATGCGCGGTCTTCGGCCAGCACGGTGCCTTCCGGCCCGTGGTCCGGCCGCCAGACGGCGGTGACGTGCATCTTGTTCTGGGTCAGGGTGCCGGTCTTGTCGGTGCAGATGACCGTGGTCGAGCCGAGCGTCTCGACCGCCGACAGCCGCTTGACGAGGGCACCCCGGCCGGCCATCTCCCGCACGCCGACCGCGAGGGCGAGCGTGATCGTCGGCAGCAGTCCCTCCGGGACGTTAGCGACGAGCAGCCCGATGGCGAAACTGACGGCCGCCGTGATGCTGAGCCCAGCGGCCAGCCCGATCGGCAGGAAGGCGGTGCCCGCGCCCACCGCGACCGCGGCGATCAGCCAGGTGACCCGCTTGACCTGGCGCTCAAGCGGGCTTTCCTCCCGCCCGGCCCGCTGGCTGAGCGCGGCGATGCGGCCCAGCTCGGTGCGCATCCCGGTCGCGGTGACGACCGCCTGGGCCTCGCCGCCCGTGCACTCGGTGCCGCTGAAAACCACGTCGCCCGCCTGCAACAGCGGCACTGATACGTCGGTGGCGTCGGCCGACCTGGTCACCGGAACCGACTCGCCGGTCAGGGTCGACATGTCGACCTCGACCGTGCCGGTCATCAGCCGGGCGTCCGCGCAGATCCGCTCTCCTTCTTCGATCAGCAGCACGTCGCCGGGCACGAGCAGGCGAGCCTCCATATCCGCGCGGGTGCCGTCGCGCAGAGCCCGGGCCCGTTCCGGCAGGAACGCGGCTAGCGCCTCCACGGCGCGCTCGGCCTGCAGTTCCTGGGCGAGAGAGAAGCCCGCGTTGAGGAAGATGACGGCTGCTATCGCGATCGCCAGGCTAGATGTGCCGCTGGCCCAGGCCAGCACGGCGGCCGTGGCGAGCAGCAGCGCGAGCGGGTGGCTGAACTGCGCGGCCAGGTCACGCGGCCAGCGCCGCTCGCCGCGCCGGGTGAGCTCGTTGGGCCCGTAGACCTCAAGCCGCCGGGCCGCCTCCCGCTGGGACAGGCCGCCGGGTGACGAGTGCAGGTCGCGGAGCAGTTGGGCGAGCGGCTCAAGCGGGTCCGGCGCCGCGCGGGTCTCCGGCACTCCCCCGGCGGCACGGCCGCCCGGGCCGGCGCCGTTCGGCCCGGGCGGCGCGCTGAGGCGGCCAGGTGTCGTCATGGCTCGCGCGCGAGCGTGGCGACCATCAGGGCCTCGACGGGGTACACGAACTCCTCGGCGCTGAGGTCGGTGATGGACAACAGGCTGCGTCCGCGCAGGTCCATGACATCCTCCGTTTCACGGGTCGGCTCGCGGTCCGACGATGAACGCCATCACCATCCATCTCACTTGGCGGGCGGTCCGCGATTCAGGGGCGTTGGTCCCGTGGGGCGCAGGCAAAGGTAACTCTCGGCCGCCCAGCGACCGGGCTGTTACCGGAGCTTTTGCGAGGTCAGGGTGTGTGTGCCGATCACCGGCGGGCCGTCGGCTCCTGGCCGTACACGGCGTCCTGCACGGCCCAGATGGCCGAGGTCAGCGCATCGAAATGACGCAGGTGAGCGTCCAGACCAGAGATGTCTCCGCTCCGCGCCGCGTTCACGGCCTGATCGGCCGCCGTGGCGAGACGGGCTACCCGCACCCACAGGAACGTCTCGGCTTCCGGTTCCTGGCTGCCGGCCTGGAGCACGGCGCGGCTCGTGGCCTCGACCTCAGCGATGACCGCGTTGGTAGCGTCTCGTATCTCCGCGGCTTGCCGGGCCGGCGTCATGCCGTCCTGACTCAGGACCAGTATCCGCAGCCTGAGCAGCTGCCGCTGGCACCGCGACTGGCGATCACCCTTGAGATCGGCCGTGGTCATGATGAATCCACTCCCCTCCCGTGGAATGCTCCTATCAGATCGTGTCCACGCGCTGGTGGACTAGGGGCTTAAGTCCCAGGTGAGGCACTTGCGGCGGAAGAAGAGCAGGTAACCGATCGGGCCGAGGGCGGCCGCCAGTCCGGCGGCCGCCGCCAGCGTACGCTTGGCTTCCATCGCGGTCCCCTTACTCCCTGCCTTTTCCTGGTCTGCCACGCCCGGCAGCGCCGATGGCGGGCGCCAGAGTGAGCCACAGCCCGATCGTGACCACCATCGATGTCACGTAACCGAATGGGCGGATGCCTACGTCGGAACCGACGATCCCGGCGAAGATCATGAGCAGCCACGCGCTCACGAAGAACATCGGGCCGGCCGCGACAAGCTTGAAGAACGCTTCCATGGCTAACCTCCAGGATTCTGCCGTCAAGCTCAGCCTGGCCGCGGCGGCTGAGTTTTGGCCAGGACTGAAGGTCCCGTAACCAGCGGCCGTTGGCCATCGGTCGCGGGAAGGCCGGGTGGCGCGAACCATCACGCACCTGCCCGACTCGGTGCGGTCCGGAGACCTTGGTCCCGGCCAGTACCGCCCATGGCCCCTTGGGACGTACCCCCCTGGGGCGGTGTGCTGGAGCTGGAAAGGATGTGATTCTCATGCGGGCGCTCGTCGTCTACGAATCGATGTACGGAAACACGCACACGGTCGCGGTCGACATCGCGGCCGGGCTGCGCGCAACGCACGAGGTGACCTTGGTGCCGGTGACCCGCGCGACCCACGAACTTGTGGCCGCGGCGGACTTGATCGTCGCCGGATGTCCGACGCACATGTACCGGATGCCGACCGCTTCCTCCCGGCGGGCCGCGGCGGAAGCTGCCCGCAAGCAGGGCAGCGGGCTGAACCTCGACCCCGACGCCGACGGCCCCGGCCTGCGCGCGTGGCTTGAGGGGCTCAATCTCGGGCACGTGCTCGCCGCGTCTTTCGACACCCGGCTCAGCGGTGTCCCTGCCCTCACGGGCCGCGCCAGCCGCGGCATTGCACGGCGGCTGGGCAGCCACGGCTGCCGTCTGATCGTCCCGCCGGAAAGCTTCCTCGTCAGCAAGCAGAACGTGCTGCTGGAGGGAGAGTCCGCGCGCGCCCGCTCGTGGGGAGCGCTGGTCGGCGAGGCCGCCGCCCGTGCGGCGTCCACCGCTAACAGGCGGTCATGAGCCGCGGAAATGAGGCAACGATGTTCAGGCGAGATCCGCACCCAGTCGTACTTCCTCCCGTGGAGGACCCCAGGTTTACCGACCCTTCGTTTCCGTCGCGGTCCTGCTGCTGCCCAGGGCGCCCGGTCGTGAAGGTCATCATGCCGCCGACGGCCGACCGCGCTCATCCGGTGGACCTTTGGCTGTGCGGGCACCATTACCGCGCGTCGCTCGCGGCCCTGCTCACCGCCGGGGCGAACGTAGAGGACCTCACCACGACGACCGACGGTCCCCTGCTCGATCGCGCCGCCGCGGCAGTCCCGGCGCCGAGGGTACCAAGTCCGTCGTAGCTGCCACAGAAGCCCAAGCGGTCCGCCCAGACACGCTGGCAGGAAGCCACATAAACAGGTGAAATCGAGGTGGTTGTGATGACCGTGAATCAGGCACACAGCATGACCGCGGGGGCGGAAGGCGGACCCTGGCGCTGGCCGGCACCACCCGATCCCGGTGACCTCAGCAGGCGCCTGGCGGCGCGACGCGCCCAGCTGCGGCTCAGCCTCAGCCAGGTGGCGTGGCGGGCCCGCGTGGAGCCGCGGTACCTGGCGTACCTGGAGAACTTCGCAGGCCACCCGGACGCCGCCACGCTGCGCAAGCTGGCCGCGGCACTGCGTACCACCTCGGCCGCCCTGCTCGGCGCCGGGCAGGAAGCACCGCCAGGACACGACCCGCGGGAAGCGTGCTGGGGCTCGGCAGGCGTAGTTGAGCGCCCGATCCGAGCGGAGTGCTACCGGCTGCTCGGGCCGCGCGGCATCGGCCGGATCGCCTTCGGCACCGCTTCCGGGGTTGTGGTCCTGCCGGTGAACTACGCGGTGGCAGAGGGCACCGTTGTGATCAGGACCGGCTCGGGCTCGCTGATCGGCGTCCACGGCGACGGCCCGGTCTCCTTCGAGGCCGACCACTTCGACCTGGAGCTCGGCCAGGGGTGGAGCGTGCTGATCCGGGGTGACGCGCACCGCGTCCTGCAGCCCGGCGAGCTGCGTAACCTCCGCGAAAGCTGCGACCTGCGGCCGTGGCCCGCCGGAGAACACGACCTGTTCGTCAGGATCGTCCCGAGTCAGGTCAGCGGCCGCCGCATCCGGTCTCAGTAGGAAAGGGCGTGGTGCCGCCGCCCTAAGGGGCAGGCGGCACCACGCCTTGTCATACCGCCGTCAGACCGTCGCGTAAGGACTCACGTCGTGCGGCCCGGCTATCAGTCTGGTCCTGGTGTCCTGGAGACGCCCCGCGACCACCTCGAACAGGCGCCAGGTGAACTCGTCTCTGAACGCCTGATCGGCCGCGCACAGGTCTCTGACCGTCTGCGCCTTGAACTGGTACGCCCTGACCTCGGTGACACAGACGGCGCCGAAGGCCCAGTGGTACGGCGGGAACAGCCAGGACCAGCCCAGGAGTCCGCCGATGCCGACGCGGCCGATGACCACAAGCCCCTCGCCGGGCACGAGCACGTCCAGTGCGACATGGCCGGACTGGAGCAGCCAGAACTTGTCGGCGTAGTCGCCGTCGGCGAAGATCCGGTGCCCCGCGGGAAACATGACTTCGGACGCCGCCTGGGCGAGCGCCTCCAGATGACAAGGTTCCATACCGCGCAGGAACCGTTGCGTGACTAGCCGTGATGTGGTGACCTCCAACATGCGACCTCCCCCCCTTTACCTACACCCTCAACCTTCCCCGACAGGGGCGCGGTCATTAGGGCCAAAGGGCCCGTCCGCTCGGTGACGTCCGGCCGTGCCGCCGCCCCGGGCGCGGCGGAAGACTCAGCGGTGTCAGCTCAGCTGAGCGGACCGCCGACCCGGCGGCCCGTGCCACTAAGGAGGCTTACAATGCGCCGCTTCTCAACCCGTACCGTGCTCGCCATCGCGAGCGCTGCGCTAGCGGCAATGCTGCTGGTCGTTGGCGGTCTGCTGCTGTGGGGCTCGGCCTACGTGCACAACACGGTCCAGGGCCAGCTCGCCGCCCAGCAGATCACCTTCCCCTCGGCCGCCGCGTTCGCCCACCCCAAGGCGGGCGGTGAGATCACCCCGTCGATGATCCCGTCCGTCAGCCAGTACGCCGGCCAGCAGCTGCTC
>Ga0070679_100005007_pt1 | contig 12225 bp, 10 predicted proteins | sample KBSC63BmetaG_FD_65652 | JGI IMG/M metagenome (GOLD analysis project Ga0070679, IMG submission 65652) | Corn rhizosphere microbial communities from Kellogg Biological Station, Michigan, USA - KBS C6-3B metaG | ecosystem: Host-associated > Plants > Roots > Rhizosphere | place: USA: Michigan... | reverse complement strand
TCGACCAGAAGCTTTGCGAGCTTCGCGGGAGTCTCGCCGTCCCAGGCGAGCGCCAGGATGCGCGCGCCGGGCTGGAGGTGCCGCACGATGCCTTCGAGTGCGCGACCGTGCAGGCTGACCGACGTCGTGTCCTGCAGCGACCAGCCCAGGCGCGACGCCGCCAGGCTGAAGGCCGACGGCTGCGGCAGGCACAGCATCTCGTCGGCCGGCACCGCGCGCATCATCAGGTCGCCGACGCCGTAATGGAACGGATCGCCGCTGGCCAGCACCACCACCGGCGTGCCGCGACGGCCGACAATCTCGGGCAACGCGTCGCCGATCGGACTCGGCCAGGCCAGCCGCTGCCCGCGGATCAAGCCGTCGGCCAGGGCGAGGTGGCGCTTGCCACCCACGACCAGCTCGGCCGAGGCGACGAGCTTCTGCGCCACCGGCGAGAGACCCGCGACGCCATCCTCGCCGATGCCGACGATGGACAGCCAGCGCGCGCCCGTGCAGTTTGCGCGCTCAGCCATGCGCGTTCTCATTCTCGGCGGCACCACGGAGGCCTCGGCGCTCGCGCTCCTGATCGCGGGCGACGCGCGCTTCGACGCGACCCTGTCGCTGGCCGGCCGCACCGTCTCGCCGCGTCCGCAACCCATCGCCACCCGCATCGGCGGCTTCGGCGGCGCCGAGGCGCTGGCGCGATGGCTGCGCGACGAGAAGATCGCGGCCGTCGTCGACGCCACCCATCCTTATGCCGACCGGATATCGGCCAACGCCGTCTTCGCCTGCCGCGATGCCGGCGTGCCGCTGGCCTCGATCGTGCGCCCACCCTGGCAGGCCGAACCCGGCGACCAGTGGCAGACCGTGCCGAGCACCGACGCCGCGGTGACGGCGCTGGGCACCGCGCCGCGGCGCGTGTTCCTGAGCCTCGGCCGGCAGGAACTCGCCGCTTTCGCCGCGGCGCCGCAGCATCGCTATCTCGCGCGCACCGTCGACCTGCCGCAGGGCATCGCCTTGCCGCCCGACACGCGCGTCCTGCAGGCGCGCGGGCCGTTCGACCGCGCGGCCGAGGAGAAGCTGCTGGCCGACGAGAAGATCGAGGTGATCGTGTCCAAGAATTCCGGCGGCAGCGCCATCTACGCCAAGATCGCCGCGGCGCGCGCGCTCGGCCTGCCGGTCGTCATGATCGCGCGGCCCGACAAGCCGGCCGGTCATCCCGTGGCCAGTCCCGACGCGGCGGTCGCGTGGCTGCTTCACGACGTGCCCCGCTCGCCGCGCGGCGTGTAGATCCACCGCCCGACCTGGCGCGTCGTGCTGGCGCCGACGATGACCAGCGTGCGCATGTCGGCGGTCGACGCATCGGCCGCCGCCAGCGTCGTGCTGACGACCTTGGCCTCCGCCGTTCCGGCGGCACGCACGAACAGCACCGGCGTGTCGCCCTTCTTCCTGGTGCGCAGCAGCTCCAGCGCCTCGCCGAGCTGGCGCGGCCTGGCCTTCGACGCGGGATTGTAGAGCGCAATCACGAAGTCGGCCTCGGCCGCCGCCACGAGGCGGCGCTCGATCGTGCTCCACGCCTTGAGATTGTCCGACAGCGAAATGGCGCAGAAGTCGCCACCCAGCGGCGCACCCACTTCGGCCGCCGCCGCCAGCATCGCCGTGACGCCGGGCTCGACTCTTATGTCGAGCGTACGCCACGCCGGATCGCCCGCCTCGACGGCCTCGAACACCGCCGCCGCCATGGCGAAGACGCCGGGATCGCCGCCCGAGACGACGACCACTTGGCGGCCCGCCGCGGCCAGCGACAGCGCCAGCCGCGCGCGGTCGAGCTCGACGCGATTGTCCGATGCGTGACGGCGCTGTTCGGGACGCCCCGCCGCCACGCGGTCGAGATAGGGACCGTAGCCCACGAGGTCGGTCGCGCGCGCCAACGCCGCCTGCGTGGCCGGCGTCATCAGCTCGGCCTTGCCGGGGCCTGTCCCCACGACCACGAGCGAGCCGGTCATATCCGCCGCCCCTCGCCCGGGATCAGCACCATGCCGAAATACGCGCCGCGTCCTTCGGTGCAGTCGGCGAGCGGCAGGATGCGCTCGTCCGCCATCGTGCCGCGCTCGACATAGATGGCGCGCGCCAGCAGGCCCGCCTGCTCGACGGCGCGGCGCACCTTGGCGAGGTTGCGGCCCACTTTCATGATCACCGCGGCGTCGGTGAGCCGCAGCCGCTCGACAAGGGCGCTCTCGCCCAAGGTGCCGGGCAGCACCGCCAGCATGTCGTCGCCCCAGGTGATCGGCGTCCTGGCGCGCGTCCAGCAGCCCGACATGCCGGTGACGCCGGGCACCACCTCGACCGGAAAATCCGGCGCCAGCCGGCGCCACATGTGCATGAACGAGCCGTAGAAGAACGGATCGCCCTCGGCCAGCAGCCCGACCGACTTGCCTGCGCGCAGCAGGCCCGCGAGCCGTACGGCCGCGTCGCGATAGAAGGCACCGATCTCGCGCTGGTAATCGGCACTTTCGGCCGGCGCCTCCTCGGTCATCGGATATTCCAGCCGCGCCTCGGCCTGACCCGATGCCAGCAGCGGCGTCACGATGCGGCGCGCGTTGCCCTGCAGGCCCCTCTTGGCGAAGAACGCCACGACATCGACGGCGCGCACCAGCCCCGCCGCGCGCAGGGTGAGATAGCGCACGTCGCCCGGCCCGACACCGATGCCGTAGAGCGTGCCCGCGCGCGCGGTCCCGGCCAGATCGTCGAGGCTGGTCATTCGGTCTCGCTCGCCAGGGCGTTGACGGCGGCGACCGCCATGGCGCTGCCGCCCTTGCGGCCCTTCACGATCAGGAACGGCACGCGGCCGTCGGCGGCCAACGCGGCCTTCGATTCAGCGGCGCCGACGAAGCCCACCGGCAGACCGATCACGGCGGCAGGCGCCGGCGCGCCGGCGTCGAGCATCTCGAGCAGGTGGAACAGCGACGTCGGCGCATTGCCGATCGCCACCACCGCGCCACCCAGTCTGTCACGCCACAGTTCCATGGCGGCGGCGCTGCGCGTGTTGCCCATGTCGCGCGCCAGCCCGGGGACCTTGGGATCGTCGAGGGTGCAGACGATCTCGTTGGCCGCCGGCAGCCGCGCGCGCGTGATGCCGTTGGCCACCATCTTGGAGTCGCACAGGACCGGCGCGCCGCCGATCAGCGCCCAGCGCGCGTTGTCGGCGAAGCCCGGCGACATCACGATGTCGCGCGCCACCTCGACCATGCCGCAGGCGTGGATGATGCGGACGGCGACCTGTTCCTCGGCCTTGCTGAAGCGCCGGAGATCGGATTCCGCGCGAATGATCGCGAACGACCGGCGGTAGATCTCCGCGCCGTCGCGGATGTAGTCGCGCTGGCTCATAGCGTGTCCGGTTCCACGATCTTCTCGAACGCATCGCGCGCCGTGCCGCCGTGCACGACACCATAGCGGCCCTTGTCGCCGACCAGCACCAGGTCGGCCGGCGCCGAGCGCGCGCAGCCCTTGGCGCAACCCGAGACGTGGACGGTGCCCGCGACGCCGCGCGCGGCCAGCCGGCGCGCGGTACGGCGCGTGTCGACGGTGCTCGATGCACAGGCCGGCGCCCCGGGACAGGCTTCGATGCGCAGCAACGGATCGCTCTCGTCGACGATCAGGCCCAATCGCTCCGGATCGGCCACCGGCGCGTCGAGATAGAGCGCGCGCCACGGCGACAGCCGCAGTTCGGAAGCGCCCGGGGTCGCGGCCAGCGCCTCGAGCTGTACGGCTTCAAGACGGCCGAACGGTGCGCCGACGCCGAAAAATCCGCCGATGGCTCCGAGCCGCCGCGCACCCGCGGCAGGCACGACCCTCAGCACCGACAGCAGCGGTCGCTCGCCCAGCGCCAGCTTGATCGCGGCCGGCACGGCCTGGTCGAGCGGAACAATGCCCACCCACGCACCGCGCAGCCGCAGCGCCACGCCGTCCGTCGTCACCGCCAAAGCGATATCGGCGCGCTCGCCGGCAATCGACTGCGCGCCGCCGCCATCGACCAGCCAGCCGAACTTGGCCGGGAGCGATGCCAGGCGACGATCCGAGGCGATGGCCCGTGTGAGCGCGAGCGCCAGCGCGCGCACGCCGGCATCCGCCAGCGGACCGACCATGACGTTGCGCGCGGCCTCGGTCGCGGCGTCGGGATCGAGCAGGCCCAGCCGGTCGAGCGCGTCGCGCAGATCGCCCAGGCGTTCGTCGCCGAGGCCGCGGATCTGCAGGTTGGCCCGGCGCGTCAGGTCGATGTGACCGTTGCCCAGGCGCTGGGCAATGTCGGCCAGGCCGGCGGCCTGGGCGCGCGTGAAGGCGCCGCACCATGGCCGGAGGCGCACCAGCAGCCCGTCGCCGCTCGGCATCGGCGCGAGCACCCCGGGGCACCAGCCCTTGACCTCGAACGCGGCGGCGGCGGTCATGACCCCGCCCGCTGAAGCGCCTGTTCCAGTTCGCGGTCGACGGCGTTGCGGCGGCTCACCCACAGCCCGCGCGCCAGCGCATCGCGCAGGCGTTGCGCGATGGCGGTCGTCGCGGCGGGATTGTCGCGGATCATGGCCGACAATACCGCTTCGTCGGCGATCAGGGCAGCGTGCGTTGCGTCGAAAAGCGGCCCGGAAACGACCTCGGCCGTCGCCGAAAACGCGTAGAGCGCATCGACTCCCTGGGCGATCTCGGCGACGCCGCGGTGGCCGTGCGCCAGCATGCCGGCCAGCCAGCGCGGATTGGTGAGCCGGCCCCGCACGACGCGTGCAATCTCCTCGGACAGGCGCCGCGCCTTGGGCGCCCCGGGCTGGCTGGTGTCGAGATGATAGAGCTCCGGCGCCTTGCCGAGCAGCGCCGCGGCCGCGGCGAAGCCGCCGGCAAAATCGGCCACGCCGTCGCCATCGAGCACGTCGCGCTCGCGGTCGTCCTGCGGATGCACCAGAACGTCGGCGTCCGAGACCCGGCCGCGGAACGAATCGCCGGCCGGCGCCGCGCTCTCGGCGCCGCCATAGGCGTGCGTAACGGCAGCGAGATAGGCCTCGCCAAGATCGGCCTGCGTCTTCCACGCGCCGTCGAGCGCCAGGTCGCCGGCGCGCGCGCCGTAGCTGCCGGGCGCTGCGCCAAACACGCGCGCGAGATCGGCGCCGCCGCGCGCGGCCTCGGCCAGCGGATTGTCGGCGGCCTCCTCGTCGAGCGCCGCGATCCTGCGCACGGCCAGATCGAACAGCGCGATCTGGCTCTCGAAGATGTCGCGGAACAGACCGGAGATGCGCAGCGTGACGTCGATGCGCGGCCGGTCGAGCGTGGCCAGCGGCATGACCTCGATGCCGGTGACCCTGCTGGAGTTCTTGTCCCACACCGGCTGCACGCCGAGATGAGCGAAGGCTTGCGCGAGATCGTCACCGCCGGTCCTGAGCGACGCCGAGGCCCACAGGTCGATCACCAGCGCGCGCGGATAGTCGCCATGGTCCTGGAGGTAGCGACGCACCACCTCGCCCGCGGCGCGCGCGCCGATGGTCGCGGCCGTGCGCGTCGGGATGGAGCGCGGATCGATCGAGGTGAGGTTGCGCCCGGTGGGCAGCACGTCGGCACGGCCGCGCGTCGGCGCGCCGGCGGGACCGGGCGCGACCCTGCGGCCGTCGAGCGCAGCCAGCAGGCCCGCACGCTCGGAGGCCGCGCAGGCGCGCACCGCGGCCTCGCTGTTGGTCGCGGCGATCAACGTGTGCAGCTTGTCGTCCTCGGGCATGCGGCCGAAGACGTGCAGGCCGTCGCGGATGCTGAGGTCTTTGATGTCGCAAAGCTGGGCGTCGAGCTTGGCCACGGCCTCGCGGTTGGGCTCGCCCTTCACCAGGCCGCAGTCCTGCCCCAGGCCCGACGACCAGGCGCGCTCGACGATCTCGTCCTCGAGGAAGCCGAGCCGCCGGCGGTCGAGTCCGTCGGCCGACGCATATTCCTCGATCAACCCTTCGAGCTCGCCCAGCGGCCCATGCAGGCCGGCGGCGCTGAGCGGCGGCGTCAAATGGCCGATGGTGACCGCGGCCAGCCGGCGCTTGGCCTGCACCGCCTCGCCTGGATTGTTGACGATGAAGGGATAGACGACCGGGATCGGCCCCAGCACCTTCTCCGGCCAGCACTGGCCCGAGAGCGCCAGCGCCTTGCCGGGCAGCCATTCGAGCGTGCCGTGCGTGCCGAGATGGATCAGCGCGTCGATCTTCTCCTCATTGCGCAGGCGCGCATAGGTCGCGACATATTCATCGGACGGGGCTGCATCCATGTCGTGATAGCCGCTGCCGCGATCGGGCTGCAGCAGCACGACGACCTTGCCGCAGCGCAGATGGGGCGACGTTCCACCCAGCAGCGGCGCGATGTCCTCGGCTTGCCAATCCGTCGTGCCGACGTCGTAGCCGGCCGTCCGCAGGAGGCGCAGGATCTCGAGCGCGCTCGCCGTCGTGTCGAGGCCGACGGCATAGCCCGCGCGACCGCCACGCGCCGGATAGTTCGACAACACCAGCGCCAATCGGCGTTCGCCCGGCGGCGTGCGCCCAAGCTTCGCCCAGTTGGCAGCGAGGCGCGCGACATAGTCGATGCGGCCGGCGTCGGGTGCGTGCTCGACCCGCGCGAACTCGAGCCGCGGATCGACCGGCGCCTCTTCCTTGAAGGAGATCGCGCGCGTCAACAGCCGGCCGTCGAGTTCCGGCAGCACCACGTTCATCGCCAGGTCCGACGGCGAGAGGCCGCGCGACGATCCGGTCCAGGCCGCGCGCGTGCTGCCCGACAGCACGACCTGCAGCACCGGCACGTCGGCCTGGTCAAGCACCGTGGTGTCGTTCGCCCGCATCGCCGAGAAGGCCGTGGTGTTGAGCACGACCACGGGCTTGCGCGCCGTCAGCAGTTCCGCGAGCGGCGCCTCGATCGCCGGATCCTTGAGGCTGCCCACCGCGACGGCGAGCGGCGCCAGGCCCTGGCAGTCGAGTGCCGCCATGAGCGCCTCGATCGGCGCCATGTCGGCAGCCAGCAGGTTGGCGCGATAGAAGACGACGAGTGCCGTGGGCCGCGTGTCGACGGCGTCGCCCAGCACGGTAAGCGCACCCAGCGCGACCGGCGGCTGCCACGGCAGGCCGCCGACCAGGCGCAGCGCATTGCCGAGATTGTCGGCACCGCCCTCACGAAAGAAGCGATCGAGCAGGTCGAGCTGCTCGCGCGACACCGTTGACGCCGAGGCAAGGCGCGGATCGGGCCGGTCGTCACCCGGCAGGGCCGCGAACAGGATGCCCTTCTCGCGTGCGGTATCGGCGATGCGCTCGAGCCCGTAGCGCCAGTAGTCGAGGCCGCCCAGGCAGCGCACGATCACTGCCTTGGCCCCGGCCACGACCTTATCGACGTAAAGATCGACCGACATCGGATGGCGCAGCCGCTTCAGGCTCGCCAGCCGCAGGCTCGGCAGGACGCCGGCATGGCGCTGCCACGCCGCCGCCAGCGCCGAGAGATCGCTGTCGGAAAAGGAGAGCACGACGATGTCGGCCGGCGACTGCGCAAGATCGACGGCGGCCTCAGCCTCGTCGAGGCTCGCGATCTCGGTCGCCAGGATGTGCATGGACGATCAGCCGGCAATCAGCGCCCGGATGGCGCCCTGGTCGAGACCCTTCTCGCCGATCACGACGAGGCGGCCCTGCCGCGGCGCGCCCGCGGGCCACGGCCGGTCGAAATGGTGCTGGATGCGGTTGCCGACACCCTGGACCAGCAGGCGCATCGGCTTGCCCGTGATCTCGGCGAAGCCCTTGGCGCGCAGCACGTCGTGCACTTCGGCGATCTTCTTGATGCGGTCGACCAGCTCCTGTGGCGACGCAAAGGCCGGAAGATCGACGATGAAGGTCTCAAAATCGTCGTGGTCGTGCTCGCCGTCGGCATCGTGATGCGAGGGACGGCTGGCGAGATCGCCCTCGGCCGCGGCGCCGAGACCGAGCAGCACCGACGTCGGCACCTTGCCGTTCTGCACTTCGACCACCTTGACCGCGCGCGACAGGGTCTGGCCGATCTGGGCCGTCACATCCCGGCGCTCGCCGGCCGACATCAGGTCGGCCTTGTTCAGCACCACGAGGTCGGCGCACAGGAGCTGGTCCTCGAACACCTCTTCGAGTGGATTGTCGTGGTCGAGGGAAGAATCCTCGGCGCGCTGCCGGGCCAGCGCCTCATGGTCATCGGCGAAGCGACCGGCGGCGACCGCGGCGCCGTCGACCACGGCGATCACGCCGTCGACCGTGACGCGCGAGGCGATCGCCGGCCAGTTGAAGGCCTGCACCAGCGGCTTGGGCAGCGCCAGGCCCGAGGTCTCGATCACGATGTGCTCGGGCGGATTGGGCCGGTTGAGCAGCGCCTCGAGCGCCGGCACGAAGTCGTCGGCGACGGTGCAGCAGATGCAACCGTTCGCCAGCTCGACGATCGCGTCCTCGGGGCAGCTCTCGATGCCGCAGCTCTTCAGGATCTCGCCGTCGATGCCGACGTCGCCGAACTCGTTGACGATGACGGCGAGCCGCCGGCCCTCGGCGTTCTCCAGCACGTGGCGCACCAGCGTGGTCTTTCCCGCACCGAGAAAGCCGGTGACGATGGTGCACGGGACTTTGGCCAGGGCTTTGGTCTGGGTGCTCATTCGATTTCCTCCGGAAGGCGCATCGGCGGCACGCGCGCGATGGTGTGTTGGCGGACATGCACGGGACGTTCGCGCCATGGCGTCAGGCCGTCGGCGGCCTCGGTGTGGGCGCGGGTGAAGGCCAGCATGTCGTCGACGTTCCGCTCGGGATCGAGATCGCCGATCACGTAGGTCCACTTGCCGGGCGCGGCGACGGCGGCACTGCAGGCGCGGGTGCAGTTGGACAGGCACTCGACCGCCACGACGTCGAGGTCGGGCGCGCGCGCCTTCAGCGCCGCATGCAGGCGCGCACCCGGGCGCGGCACGGCCGGCGGATCGCCCTCGCGGCGACAGGTCACGCAAACGAAAAGTGTCGACACGCCATTCCTCACTTGGCGCCACCCCGCGCCATCGGTTCGAACTCGGGTGACGGCAGGTTTCCTGGCTCTCGGGTCGTTGCCTTTGGCCGCCTTCCCAGTTTCCCTCGCTCGGTACTCCCAGTGGCTGATGGCCGCGCGCTCGCCGACTACAGTTGCGGGGGCAGCCGCGGAATGGACCGCGTTCCCTTTTGATCCCCGTGAGGGGCACCGTCGCCCGCTTGATAGGGGCCGCGCGCCTTGATGACAAGGGCTTTGCCGCCCATTGTAGAGGCATGACAACGGCAAACGACGAAGACGCGCGGCACAGGGCCAAAATGGCCAACCGCAAGGCAGCACAAGACAAAGAGGTCGCAGCCAAGACCATCGAAAAAGGCCTGCTGATCGTCCACACCGGCAAGGGCAAGGGCAAGTCGACAGCGGCCTTCGGGCTGATGCTGCGGGCATTGGGCCGCGGCTTCCGCTGCGGCGTCGTCCAGTTCGGCAAGGGCGCCTGGCAGTCCGGCGAGCGCACCGCCATCGAGACGCACTTCGCCGACCAGGTGCAATGGCACACGCTGGGCGAGGGCTTCACCTGGGAGACGCAGGATCGCGCGCGCGACGTCGCCGCCGCCGAGCGCGCCTGGGCCGCCACCGAGAAACTGATGGCCGATCCGGCGATCCGCTTCATCGTGCTCGACGAGATCAACATCGCGCTGCGCTACGACCATCTCGACATCGCCAGGGTGGTGGCCGCGCTGCAGGCGCGACGGGCCGACCAGCACATCGTCGTCACCGGCCGCAACGCCAAGCAGGAGATGCTCGATGCCGCCGACCTCGTGACCGAGATGACGCCGGTGAAGCATCACTTCGCCGCGGGCGTGAAGGCGCAGGAGGGAATCGAGTTCTGATGGCCGCTCCCGCCGTCGCGCGCGCCATCATGATCCAGGGCACCGGGTCCGACGTCGGCAAGTCGATGATCGTGGCCGGCCTGGCGCGCGTCTTCACGCGGCGTGGCCTCAAGGTGCGTCCGTTCAAGCCGCAGAACATGTCGAACAACGCCGCCGTCACTGCCGACGGCGGCGAGATCGGCCGCGCCCAGGCGCTGCAGGCGCGCGCGGCGAAGGTGTCGCCCAGCGTCCATATGAACCCGGTGCTGCTGAAGCCCCAGAGCGACGTGGGCTCGCAGGTCATCGTGCAGGGCAAGATCGCCGGCACCGCCCAGGCGCGCGAGTACCAGGCGATGAAGCCGAAACTGCTCGGAGCGGTGCTGGAGAGCTTCGCCCTCCTCGCCGCCGGCGCCGACCTGGTGCTGGTCGAGGGCGCGGGCTCGGCGTCGGAAGTGAACCTGCGCGCGTCGGACATCGCCAACATGGGTTTCGCCCGCGCCGCCGGCGTGCCGGTGATCCTGCTGGGCGACATCGACCGCGGCGGCGTGATCGCCAGCCTGGTCGGCACCAAGGCCGTGATCGATCCCGACGACGCCGCGATGATCGCGGGCTTCATGGTCAACCGCTTCCGCGGCGATCCATTGTTGTTCGACGACGGCATGAAGACGATCGCGCGCCACACCGGCTGGACGTCGCTCGGCCTCGTGCCGTTCTTCGATGCCGCCTACAAGCTGCCGCCCGAGGATGCGCTCGGCCTGCCCATCGGATCGAACGGCCCGGGCGTGAAGATCGCCGTGCTGGCCTATCCGCGCATCGCCAACTTCGACGACTTCGATCCGCTGAAGCTCGAGCCCGGCGTCGACCTCGTCTTCGTGCGGCCAGGCGAGCCGATCCCCGGGGACTGCGCGCTGGTGATCCTGCCGGGCTCCAAGGCCACCATCGCCGACCTCGCCTCGTTGCGCGAGGCGGGCTGGGACATCGACCTGCAGGCCCATGTGCGGCGCGGCGGCCATGTACTGGGCATCTGCGGTGGCTACCAGATGCTCGGCCGCAAGGTCGCCGACTTCGACGGCGTCGAAGGTCCGCCCTCGTCCGTCGAAGGGCTCGGGCTGCTCGAGATCGAGACGGTGCTTCAGGGCAACAAGGTGCTGGTCGAGACGACGGGCGAGACGATGGTCGAACAGGTCCCGTTCAAGGGCTACGAGATCCACCTCGGCCTCACGACCGGCGCCACGCGGCCGCTGCTGCGTCTGGGCACCGGCAAGCCCGACGGCATGGTGAGCGACTCCGGCCGCATCGCCGGCTGCTACATCCACGGCCTGCTGACCGACGATCGCCAGCGCCGGCATTGGCTGCAGAAGGTCGGGGCACCGATCTCGACCTTGAGTTACGAGGCCGAGATCGAGGCCACGCTCGACCTGCTGGCGGACCATCTCGAGAAGCACGTCGACTGCGACGCGCTGCTGGCGCTCGCCCGTGCGCCGACCCTCAAGACGGCAGGCTGAGCACGACCAGGAGCGCGAGCACGCCCATCTGCAGGCCGCAGGCGATGCGATAGAGCCTGAGCGCGTTGCGGATGTCGGCCACCGTCACCTCGGCGCGGCCGTCGCCCATGTAGGGATCCTCCACCACCTCGCCGTCGTAGATGCGCGGGCCGTTGAGCTTGAGACCGAGCGCGCCCGCCATCGCCGCTTCGGGCCAGCCGGCGTTGGGCGAGCGGTGGAAGCGCGCATCGCGCCGCACGGCGGCCCACGCGCGTTGTGGCGAGCCGCCGGCCACGAAGCCCGCGGCCATGATCAACCACAGCGCCGCCAGGCGCGACGCCGGCAGATTCACCAGGTCGTCGAAGCGCGCCGCCGCCCAGCCGAAGGCGAGGTGCCGGTCCGACTTGTGGCCGATCATGCTGTCGGCGGTGTTGACCGCCTTGTAGGCGATCCCGCCCGGCAGTCCGGCGACCGCGAGCCAGAACAGCGGCGCCACGACACCGTCGGAGAAGTTCTCGGCCAGGCTCTCGATCGCGGCACGGCCCACGCCCGCTTCGTCGAGCCGCTCGGGATCTCGGCCGACGATCATCGACACGGCCTTGCGGCCTTCGCCAAGACCGCCGCGCTCCAGCGCCTCGGCCACGTCGGCGACATGGCGGTGCAGGCTACGCTGGGCCATCAGGCTGCTGGCCAGCACCGCGCACAGCACCATCGGCAGCAGTTCCTCGAGCACGCATCCCGCCGCAATCGAAACGACGAGCAGCAGCGCCAGGGTCGCCACGCCCCACAGGCGACGCTCATCGGCGGATTGCTCGGGCGAATTCCACGTGGCATCGCACCATGCTATGAGCCGCCCGATCCAGGTCACGGGGTGGCCGATC
>Ga0070679_100005004_pt1 | contig 12228 bp, 9 predicted proteins | sample KBSC63BmetaG_FD_65652 | JGI IMG/M metagenome (GOLD analysis project Ga0070679, IMG submission 65652) | Corn rhizosphere microbial communities from Kellogg Biological Station, Michigan, USA - KBS C6-3B metaG | ecosystem: Host-associated > Plants > Roots > Rhizosphere | place: USA: Michigan... | reverse complement strand
ATGAACGACGGCGTCGGCGCCAATGAGCCGACACCGCTGGTCCACAACGGGATCATGTATCTCGTGCATGTCGACAATATCGTTCAGGCGCTGGATGCGGCGACGGGCGAATTGCTGTGGGAAAACCGCATTCGTCCGTCGGGCGCCGTCACCGGCGGTAATGGCGCGATGCGCAATCTCGCGATCTATGGCGACAAGGTTTACGTCGCGTCCTCCGATGCGCACATCATGGCGCTCGACGCGAAGACGGGCCGCACGGTTTGGGACACCGTCATTGCCGATGAGTCCAAGGGCTACGGCAATTCGTCGGGGCCCATCATCATCAATGGCCGTGTCGTGCAGGGGCTTGGCGGCTGCGAAAGGTACAAGGCCGCGGAGAAAGATCAGGGCTGCTTCATCAGTGCCTATGATTCACAGACCGGAAAGCAGCTTTGGCGCTTCATCACCACGCCGAAAGAAGGCATGCCCGGCGGCGATACCTGGGGCAAACTTCCCACCATGCTGCGCGCCGGCGGCGATACCTGGATCACCGGAACCTACGATCCCGATCTCGATCTGACATATTGGGGCGTTGCGAACGCGAAACCCTGGATGCAGGCAAGCCGCGGGACCGGTGGCGGCGATGCCGCTCTGTTCACGACGTCCACTTTGGCGCTGAAGCCTGAGACCGGCCAACTCTCGTGGTATCACCAATACATTCCCGGTGAATCGCTCGACCTGGACGAAGTGTATGAGCGCGTGCTCGTCGATGTGGACGGCAAGAAGCTGTCGTTCAATATCGGCAAGCCCGGAATCCTATGGAAGCTCGACCGGCAGACCGGCCAATTCCTCGATGCCAAGGAAACCGTCTATCAGAACGTCTTCGTCTGGAAGGACCGCGCCAAGGGCCAAATCGCTTATCGTCCCGACATCCTGGAACAGAAGACCGGCTACTGGGTGCCGGCATGTCCCGGTACCGCCGGCGGCAAAGACTGGCAGGCCATGAGCTATGACCCGCAGACGCAGCAACTCGTCATTCCTTTGACGCAGGCATGCATGGAAATGAACGGCCGCGTCGTCGAACCCAAAGACGGCGGCGGCGGCACACAGGCGGACCGGCGCTTCTTCGAAATGCCCGGCAGCAACGGCAATATCGGCCATCTCGCCGCTTTCGACGTGCGCACGATGCAGATGAAATGGGCGTTCGATCAACGTCCCGAATGGCTGACCGGTGTGCTGACGACCGATAGCGGCCTGACCTTTGTGGGCGACATCGACCGCTATTTCCATGCGATCGACACCGCTACTGGAAAGGAAATCTGGAAGACACGGCTCGGCACGTCCGTGCAAGGCTTCCCGGTGACCTTCAGCGTGAATGGCAAACAATACATCGCGGTACCGGCCGGCCTTGGCGGCGGCAGCCCGCGCAACGTGCTGCGTGCCATCGCCCCGGACATCAAACATCCGCTGGACGGCAACGCCATCTACGTCTTCACCTTGCCATCTTAGTTGAGAGGCCCTCTTCCGCTTTGGTGGAAGAAGGCACTCCAATTCGTCTCGTGGTTTGTTTCTTTTAAGGGAGGGCACCATGGGAACAACATTCACACGCCGTCATGTTCTGGCCGCGGCGGCGGGCAGTCTCGCGTTTGGCGCCGCAGGTCGCGTCGTCGCACAGACCGGTGCACCACACATCGAGAAATTGGACCCGGAGCTCGACCGGATTCTTTCCACCTCGCAGCCGATTCGCAAATTGGCGAGCGGCTTCGGCGGCGATATCGGACCGGCCGAGGGTCCGGTGTGGTGGGCGGAAGGGAAGTATCTCCTTTTCGACGATATTCAGACCGCGCGGCGGATGAAATACACGCCGGGCCAGGGTGTCACCGTCGCGATGGAGAAAACCAACGAGGCGAACGGCCTGACGCGCGATCTGCAGGGGCGCATCGTTTGCGCCGAGCACCTGACGCGCCGCGTGACGCGCTATGAACCGGACGGCAGCATCACGGTCATCGCCAATAGCTTCGGCGGCAAGCGGCTGCTGAGACCCAATGACGTCATCGTCAAATCCGACGGCTCGATCTATTTCACCGATCCGGGCGGACCCTTAGCGCCGGATCAATGGGACGTGCCGACAACTGGCGTGTATCGCGTCAGCGCCGATCTCGGCACCATGAGTCTCATTATCGATGACATGGTTGGACCCAACGGCCTCGCCTTCTCACCCGATGAAAGCATCCTCTACGTCAATGACTCGCGCCGTCGTCATGTGCGCGCCTACGATGTCCAGGCCAATGGCACCGTCGCCAGGCAGACGAGCCGCGTCTTTGCCGATCTTGGCGGCGCAGAGCCCGGCGTGCCGGACGGCATGAAAGTGGATCAGGCCGAAAACGTCTTTACCGGCGGCGCAGGCGGTCTTTATGTCCTCGATAAAGTCGGCAAGAAGCTCGGACGCATCGTGCATGGCGAACCCGCCACGACAAACATCGCGTTTGGCGGCGATGATTGGAAGACGCTATATTTCACGTCGCGCAGCTCGCTTTATGCCATCAATCTCCTGTCCCCCGGCGTTCCCGTTCCGGTGAAAAGAAAGAGCGCCTAAGGCATCACAGCCATTCAACAGAGCTATCCGGGCCTCAACCCGGCTTGCGCGCGCGCCCCCCCGCGAAGCCGCCTAATTCGATCGACAGCGATCTGCAGCTCGTAAGGCTTGGGCAATGGGCCGGAGTCGCAGAATTCCGATGCAGCGTCGGCCGCACGTGGCAGAGTTCCGGTCAATATCACATCGGCACGGGGCGGTTTTTGCGCACCCATTGGTGGAAAAGACAGTCCCGGCAACAGCTTAGCCATAGCCATCGCAACGCGTATGTCACGGGTGGTTTGGCGCGGCAACGCCGGAGCTTCGAAGACGTTTCTTAGCCCATGGAGCGGATAATGCGTGCCCTTCCGGCCAAACCGGAATCGCGGACCGTTGGCTACGCGATCACAACCGCGCTGGTTGGCTTGTGCTTTCTGGCCGTACTGGGATTGCAATCTTCGAGCGGAGCGCTGGGATGGTATCTGATGTTCCCGGCGATCTTTATTCCGTCCATCCTGCTCGGCCGTGGCACGGGAATCTACGCTGCCGTACTGAGCACGCTTCTGCTTTATCTTCGTTTTAGATTGGCGGAAGGATTGAGTTTGCCCACCGGCCTGGCCGTCGGCCTCGCGGTATTTCTCTTCTTGGCCTTGGGCCTTGCCTTCATCAGCCAAGCATTGCGCGCTGCATGGGAACGAGCAGAAGCTGCGGAGCGCGCCAAGGACCTGCTGTTGCAAGAGCTTGGCCATCGCACCAAGAACAATCTCGCGATGGCGATATCCATACTGTCGCTACAGGCCCGTTCGAAGAAAGATCCGGAAGTACGAGCCATCCTCGAGAAGGCAATCGCCCGGATTCGCGCCATTGCCGACGCGCATGATCATTTCCATCTGTTGGCGCACAATGGCCGTGTCGAGATGCGCGGCTATCTCGAAACGCTTTGCAGCCACATCGGCGATTCGCTGCGCGACGTGCGCCCCATTGCCGTGCGCGCCGAGATAGACGAGGTGTATATGAGAACCGAGCAGGCGATCCCGCTTGGCTTGATTGTCAATGAGCTCGTGACCAATGCGCTAAAGCATGCGTTTCCAGGCGGCCGAGACGGTACGGTCATTGTGACACTCAGAAATGAGCCCTCGTCGCTCGCTCTGACCGTCCAAGATAATGGGATCGGCTGTCCGCTGACAAAGGCAGAAGGCATTGGCTCGCGCCTGATGCGCCTCTTCGTTCAGCAGTTGGGAGCCAACATCGCCTGGGAAGAAGCGTCTCCGGGCTGCCGCGTGCGCTGCACGATTCCCGTCACCTGACCGTCTGGATTGCCGGCGCTCTATCGCGCCCCGCGTTGGACGTTGAATTCCGTATTAAAACACGTCGGCTCGCGATAGCCGCGCGACATCGTCACCAGCGCCGGATTGGCGTCCTTCAGCGCCTGAAACACGGGCTCGGTCGAGCGCCACAGCCGGTCGGCGCCCACCGTGTAACCTGCATCGTGATGCGCCGGCATGATCACGTCCGGCTTGTAAACCTGCATATATTCCATCTCCTGCGGGATCACATATTGCGGCAGGAAATCCGCACGAAGCGCGGTTATTGCCAGATCGACGCGGCCAACGCGCGCCATCGCCTGCTTTTCATAATCCGTCGCGACCCCCGCACTGTCGCGATACATGATGCGGAATCCATCATCGAGCGTGATCAAATAAGCGATCGTCCCTTCCGTGATGACGCGTGGTCCGCCGGTGCCGCGCGCGCGGATAGCAGCCGATTCCGCCTTCTGCTCTGGTGTCATCTGAGGCAACAGCGTGTCGAGCGCTTTACCCACCGTCTCACCCACTTGCGGGTTGGGCTCGCCGTGACGGCCCAGAATCGGTTCCACGGTAAATCCGTCAAACTTCAACAACTCGCCGCCGCGCCCCGTCACCGTCTTGATCTGCGCCGCCGGGATGGGCTGCGTCATCAGCTTTTCCGTCGTCACCGGCGCACCGACGACAGGCGCTTTCGTCTGCGCGCCTATGGAGGCCGCGTCCGACATGTGATCGACATGCCCATGCCCGATCAGAATTACGTCGGCCTTTTTAAAATCGGCTGCCTTCACGCCAAGTGGCGGAAAGAAACTGCCGCGATCAATATAGGCATCAAGCAGAATGACATGACCGCCATATGCCAACTCGTAATTCGAAAACCCGATCCAGCGGACCGCCAGCGTATGCGGATTGCGCGGGGCCGCGCCGCCCGTTGAAACCAACCGCGCCGCAAAGCAGGCTGGATCGCGCGGATCGGCCGCATTCGCATTGTCGATCGCTTCGTTCTTTTCTGCGCGCGGATCCATGAAAGGCCGCGCCATAGCGCCGGACAACGAATTGAAAGCCAATGCCGAAATGAGCAGCGCCGAGATCGAATGTCTCATATCTCTCTCCTGAGCCTAGAAATTCCTAATGCAAAGCAAACTCAGGATTCCCTGCAAGGCGATCGCGCAGCCCCGTCGCAGTTATCCCATTGGTACGCATATCGAGAACGAAAAGATCGAGGCCCGTGCCGTCGCGAACGCGTTTTGGATCCGAGCCGAACGCGACTATGGAACCATCCGAAGATATTCGCGGGTAAGCAACGTAACTGCGCAGATGAGTCAATTGCCTGACCTCACCATTCTCAACTTTGAAGATTTCGTAGTTGTACTCGCCTCGTTCGTTCGTCGGTGTGTCGAATGGCTGAGCCGCGAACGCAATGATCGACCCATCCGAATTTGCAGAAAGGGAGGCAATACCTTGATCAAGCCGCCGCTTGTGAGGCTTTTGTATCTCCGGAAAAAGGAAGCCCGCTTGCGCATCACCAACCGTGAGGCGATAAGAAACGCGCGAAACGTAGTCGGAGACAAATTCCAGAGTTGCTTGCCGCTGCTCCTGGTTCACCGGACCTGTTCCTTGAAATACGATGTTGTCAGGTCCGATAAAGGATGGCCTTTCTATGCCGGTAATGAAGCCGTGGCGTTGATCGAGAACGGTGGTTTCCGAATGCGTTACAAGGTTTAGCAATGATAGTTGGTGGACGAGGTATCTATTATATTGAACGTATAAGACGTTTTCCGAACCCGGTTGAAAAACGGGATAAAGTTTTGGGTCTACATCGACTGGCGCAATTTCAGACAGCTCCAGCGTCGCGATATCTAGGATGTCCAGTGACTTGGGAAATAGTCCGTCGAATACACCATGCGCCACGACCAAACGCTTACCATCCGAAGAAAAGCTAGGTTGATACAGCTGACCGCGTGGCGGATTGGGGATGCGGGTGAGTTTTCCTGTCCGCCACTCGAACAGGCCGATCCCCATGAGATGCCGGTTAGCCCCATTTGGGTATTGCGCATTATCTCGGTATTCGAAAGCTATCAGACTTCCATCTGGCGAAGGCACGAAGCCTATCAGGGCGATAGTTGACGCCGTTTGTGAAACGCCAGCTCCACTGGCCCGCGACCAATTCACACCTGATAGAGCGGCGGCTGCACCGCTTGCGATGATGTGACGACGGTTTGGCCGGAAACTGCGAGTCATAACTGCACCGAAGCCGCCACAAGCAGCGCAGTAATGTAGCCCCTCCTCATCCCCCCTCCTAAAAGTTGCAGTTACAGCGGCTGTTTGGCTTTGCTTCGTCCCGAAGATTTCCTCGGCGCTTTCGGAGCGCTGGTTTCTCTTTTTGCTTTCTTGGCCGGCTTGCGTGCGGATTCGACGACCACCACCTCGTCTTTAAGTTCTGCTTTCAAGGGCGCAGGGGCGGCCGAATTCAGAAGCATTTCCCTTTCGGCTTGCAGCCAATGGTCAACATCGTGGCCGTGCGGCCGTCCCGCCTGCTCCCACAATTGATGGGCCCGTATACGGATTTTCTCCTTCGACTCGTGAATCTCCATGGACACTGAACTCCTAACGACAAACCGATGTGCCCCCCTGAAATAGCTAACCCGCCTAAGTCTGGCGCTGGCTGACGAGCGCACCGCGCACACGCGACGGCGTCAGCGGGACGCGGCGAATGCGTGCGCCCGTTGCGTCGAACACCGCATTGGCGATGGCAGCCGGCACCGGCGCGGATGCGGCTTCGCCTGCACCGAGCGGTTTGTCGCGCGGGCTGCCGACGAGTTCGACCTCGATCGACGGTGCATCGGGAAAGGTGAGAATGGGATAACTTGCCCAATTCACGCTTGTGACGCCGGATTGGTCGAACACCACTTCCTCCAACAGCGTGCGGCTGACCGCCTGCATGATGTTGCCCTCGACTTGGTTCTTCACCGCATCGGGGTTGATCATCAGACCGCTTTCCACCGCCGCGACGACGCGTGTCACGCGCACCTTGCCGGTGGCGCGCTCGACCGACACTTCGAGCCCCAGCGCCATGCGGTTGTCCATGTGCTTGTACCAAACATAGGTGATACCCCGGCCGAGCAGCACATTGCCGTTTGTGCGGTTGGGTGAGGGGCGGCTTTTCCAATTCATGCGCTCGGCGACGCGCTTCAACAACCCCGCGCCGAAATCATCCTTCAGATGCGCCAGCCGGAATTCCAGCGGATCGCGGTTTGCCGCCGCCGCCAATTCATCGATGAACGATTCTACCGCAAAGACGTTGCCGGGCTTTCCGGGCGCCCGCAGATTCGATGGACGCAGCGGCGTCGATTTCAGCCAGTGCACCGTCGCGGTCATGTTGGGCAGATCGTAGGACGGATAGGCATTGCCTTGCACTTGCGCGACAGATTGCCCAACCTGCTGCGGAATACCGGCGGCCAGAAACGCCAGCATCGGCCGGCTGCGCAGATTGCGCGTGTTTTCCGGCAGCCAGGCCTCGGTCTCCCACGCCGCAATATTGCCCGACGCATCCAGCGCGGCGCGCAAATCCAGAAGTTGCGGCGGACCTTTCGGGTCGAAGCCGTGCTCATCTTCGCGCATCCATTGCACGCGGACAGGACGGCCAAGCTCGCGCGAGATCAGCACCGCGTCGGCCGCGACATCGTCGCTGCCATTGCTGCCATAGGACCCGGAGCCGTCCATATAGACGACCCGCACCTGTTCAACAGGGATGTTGAGATCGCGTGCGAGGTTGCGCCGCAATCCATGCGTACCCTGCGATGACGACCACACCGTCAGATTGTCCGGCTTGTAATCGGCCACCGCGCAAGACGGACCCATGGACGCGTGCGACTGCGCCGGCCATTCATAGGTGGCCGCGAATCTCCGCGGCGAACCACGCAACGCCCCTGCGGAGTCCCCTTGCTTGATGAGGTCTTCGTTGCGCGCGACTTCCGCTGTGCGGATGGCCGCATGCACGCGATCCGATCCGGGCAAACCGCCGCCGCCGGTCCAGCGCACGCGCAATTGCTTTGCCGCGCGTACCGCGTTCCATTCACGCTCCGCGACCACCGCCAGGAAATCCTTGATCCGCACGACGCGCGCACCGGGGATATTCGCAATCGAGCCTTCGTCCACTTCGGCCAAAGTAGCGCCAATCGCGACCGGGCGCACGACGCGGGCGTGCAGCATGTTAGCCAGGCGGAAATCGTGCACATAGGTGTGCCGGCCGGTCATCTTCGCCGGCAGATCGGGCCTTTGGACCGGCTGGCCCACATATCTGTATTGACCCGCGTCCTTCAGCGGCGCTTTGGGATCGAGCTTCACGCCGAAATGTCCGTCACCGACCAATTCACCGTAGGCGACGCTATGGCCATCGCGCACGCGCACGACGCCCTCGGCAACCACAAGCTCCGTAGGCTGAGCATTCAGCGTTTTCGCCGCCATCGCCAGCAGCGCCTGACGCGCGCTCGCCGCCGCCTGTCGAATCTGCATGCCGCCATTCACGATACCCGTCGAACCGCCCGTACCGCCTTGATCGGGACAGAGCGCCGTATCGCCCTCGACCATGGCGATACGCTCTATCGGGATATCCAATTCTTCCGCGACAATCTGGCGGTACGCGACGCGCGCGCCGGTGCCGATATCGACCTTGCCGGTATAAAGCGTCACCTTCCCATCGCGTCCAACCACGAGATAGGAATCCACCGCATCGGCCGCCAGACTCTTTTGCGGCGCTGTTTGCGCCTCCACGGTAAGTGCATCGGCCATCGCGAACGCAACCACAAGCGCGCCCGAGCCTTTCAGGAATTGCCGCCGCCCAAGCATCATCTGGTTCATGGCGTCCTCCTCACGCGCTCGCCGCGCGCATCACGGCGCGCAAGATTCGCACATGCGTCCCGCAGCGGCAGAGATTTCCTGCCAAAGCCTGGCGCACTTGTGCCTCCGTCGGCTTTGGCGTCTTCGCCAAAAGCGCGGTGGCGCTCATGATCATGCCATTCGTGCAATAGCCGCATTGTGCCGCCTGCTCGGCGACGAACGCCGCCTGCACTTTGTGCATTTGCTCGGGCGAACCGAGGCCTTCCAACGTGATGATCTCGCGCCCTTGGACTTGCGACACGGACGTCTGGCACGAGCGCACCGCGTTTCCATCCACCATCACCGTGCAGGCGCCGCATTGCCCGAGCCCGCAGCCGAACTTCGGGCCATGCAGCCCAAGATCGTCCCGCAGCGCATATAGCAGCGGCATGTTTGGATCGTCGGCATCGATCGTTTGCGACCGGCCGTTTACGCGCAAAGTGACATTGGCCATGAGACCCCTCCTGGCGGTGCGGTATTCGAGTCTAATGCTGCTCTTGCATACCCCGCAATCGCTGCCCGGGGGCGCTGATTACCGCCAATGCTCGTGTCCACGCGGGAGAAAACCCAAGCTGCAGTAAGTGGCGCGATGTTCCGAAGTAAGGGGCCGCCTTCGGGGCGCGGCTCATCGCACCTTTATTCTGCGGGAACCGGCGTTGGGTGCCGCGTCCGCTTGGGCGAAGGCACGGGCGTGGCTTCTTCCGCCCCTTCTGCCAGCGTGCGGGTTTCGAGGATGTGAGCGGTCGAATCACGCACCGCCAACAACACCTTGCGCAGAACACACGTCGCTTCGTCCACGCAATCGTCGCAGCGGCGATAGGCCGTGACGCTGACACAGGGGCTGAGCGCCAAGGGCCCGTCGATAGCGCGGATCACTTCCGCGAACGAAATCTTGTCCGGCGCACGCCCGAGCGTATAGCCGCCGAATTTTCCACGCACGCTGTGAAGAATGCCGCGCTTTTTCAGCTCCAGCAGGATTTGCTCCAGGAATTTCCTGGGAATCTGGGCTTCCTTGGCGATTTCAGCAATCATCACCGGCTGGCCGGCAGGCCGCTTCGCCAGGAGGAAAAGCGCACGGAGCGCGTAACGGGCCTTCTGCGATAGCATGAGTAATTCCACAAACTCGATAGGGTATAAAGCGCTTTCATCTCCCGTTCAAGTAAGAGGGCGTAAGCAGTTCGGTAAGTGGCGTTGAGCCTGCGAAGTGTGGGACAATTGGTTTCTGTGCCATATGCGTCCTTGCGCTTCGAAATTCAGGCCACGCGCCCGAAACGAATGTTTGAACTTGGCAGGATTGTCCCATGAACGTTCAGAGCCCGATTCGGAAAATCGAAGCCCCTGCCCCACGCGTGAAGGCGCCACAAAAGCGGCGCAACCGCCGCTGGCCGATGCTTGCCGCAATCGGCTGCATGATTTTGGCCGGCGCCGGTTACTGGTATTACACCAGCATTAACAGCGGCGCTCCGGCCCCGATCATCGTCACGGCCATGCGCGGCGATGTGGAAGATGTCGTTACTGCGGTCGGCAATTTGACGCCGCTCACCAGCGTTGACGTCGGTGCGCAAGTCTCGGGTCAGCTTGACGTGTTGCACGTGAAAATCGGCGACGATGTGCAAAAGGGACAATTGCTGGCTGAAATCGATTCCTCGGTGATGGCCGCCAAGGTCGAGGCCGACAAGGCGCAATTACAGAATTTCCAGGCGCAGCTTGCCGAAAAACAGTCGCAGCTCGGGCTTGCGCGCGTACAAGCCGACCGGCAGCAAAAACTGTTCGATATCGGAGGCACGAGCAAGGATTTGCTGGACCAGGCACAAGCCACCGCGAAGGTCGATGAGGCACAGGTGAAATCCGTGCAGGCGCAAATCGATCAGGCTCAATCGTCGCTCAAGGCGGATTCAGCGACGCTGAGCTACAGCAAGATCTTTGCACCCATGAGCGGAACCGTGACCGCCATTCCGGCCAAAGAGGGTCAAACTCTGAATGCCAATCAGACAGCACCGCTGATCCTGACCATTTCCGATCTCACGACCATGACGGTTTCGACGCAGGTCTCCGAAGCCGATGTATCGAAGCTGCGCCTCGGCATGGACGCCTATTTCACGACTCTTGGAAATCCCAACCAGCGCTTCCGAGGCACTCTACGGCAGATTCTTCCGACCCCGACGGTCACGAACAATGTCGTGCTCTACACGGCTCTGTTCGACGTCGGCAATCCGGACAAGCAGCTCCTGCCGCAGATGACCGCGCAAGTGTTCTTCGTGCGCGCAGCCGCGCATGACGCAGTGCTCGTACCGGTTGCCGCACTTCAGTTCACCGGGCGCGGAGCAGGTGCCCGCGCAAATGGCGTCGCCAATCCGAGCGCACGCGCCGGCCGCAACGGCGCAGGCGGACGCGGTGCTGGGCGCGGCAGCCGCGGCGGCGGGGCAGGATTCGATCCCGGGGCCGGATTGCGGCCGCGGCCGGCAACCGTAACCGTGATCAAGGATGACGGTCCGCGCGAGGTGCGCAATGTCACCGTGGGCACCACCGACCGCGTCAACGCGGCCATCCTCTCAGGGTTGAACGAAGGCGAGAAAGTCATCGCGGGAATGCAAACGGCCGATGCCGGAGCTGGCGCGCCGAGGCGGCAGCAGCAGGGTGGCCCGCCGGGCGCCCCGCGGATCGGAGGCTTCCGGTGAACGAACTCGCACTTCGTACCGTTCAGCTCGCAGCAGCCACCACGCCGCTGATCGAGCTGAAAGATATCCGCAAGACATTCTTCACCGGCGAGGACATTCAGGTCGAAGCGCTGCGCGGCGTCTCGCTTTCCATCTATCCGGGCGAATTTCTCGCCATCATGGGCGCATCGGGGTCGGGCAAATCGACGCTGATGAACATCCTGGGCTGTCTGGACCGGGCCACGAGCGGTACGTATCACTTTGCGGGCCACGACGTTTCCGAAATGGATTCGGATTCGCTGGCCTGGCTGCGGCGTGAAGCCTTCGGCTTCGTGTTTCAAAGCTACAATCTTTTGCCCGGCTCGACGGCGGAAGAGAATGTCGAAATCCCTGCTATCTATGCGGGCCTGTCACCCGCCGCCAGGCGCGAACGCGCCGAACAGCTCCTCAGCGCACTTGGGCTTTCGGACCGTCTGAGCCACCGCCCCAGTCAACTTTCCGGCGGTCAACAGCAGCGCGTCTCGATTGCGCGCGCTCTGATGAATGGCGGGCAAGTCATCCTCGCGGACGAACCGACGGGTGCGCTCGACAGCAAGAGCGGCAAAGAAGTGATGGCGCTGCTGAAGGATCTAGCGGCGCAAGGTCACACGGTGATCCTGATCACGCATGATGCCAATGTCGCCGCGCACGCAAATCGGGTGATTGAAATCAAGGACGGCCAGATCGTCCGCGACAGCGGCGCGGATCAGCCGCCCTCCGTTGCCGCCGTTGCAATGCCGCCGGATGTTTCTCACCTTGGCGGCAAGGCTGCGCGCTCGGCAATGTATGCGGGATTTCA
>Ga0070679_100005001_pt1 | contig 12229 bp, 1 predicted proteins | sample KBSC63BmetaG_FD_65652 | JGI IMG/M metagenome (GOLD analysis project Ga0070679, IMG submission 65652) | Corn rhizosphere microbial communities from Kellogg Biological Station, Michigan, USA - KBS C6-3B metaG | ecosystem: Host-associated > Plants > Roots > Rhizosphere | place: USA: Michigan... | reverse complement strand
TCGCATCCGGTCGGCGCCGTGAACACCGCGTGCTCGTTCGACACCGCGCCCTGGCCGTGATCCGGCGAGCAGCCCGCGACGTTGTTGACGTCGCACGGCCAGAGGTCGAGCGAGTCGCGATACAGGTGCAGGTCGAGGTCACCCGACGAGTCCGACTGCGTGAACGTGAGGTCCATCGTCAGCTTCTCGCCGGTGTAGAGCGTGGTCTTGAACCAGTCGTCGTCGTTCGGGCAGATCTTGTTGCCGGGCGACGAGAACGTCGGGTACGTCGTCACGCGCGCCTGGCTGAACGTGTCGTCGTCCTCGTGCGAATCATCGACGCAGGACGTGTTGCAGGTCTCGGCGGTCTGCTCGTAGTCGAGCAAGTACTCGCTGCGCGCGTGGCCGTAGCCGTTGACCTTGACGTAGTACGTCGCGGCCGGCAGGCACGTGTTGATCGCCTCGTTCGGCGTGTAGCTCGTCGACGCGGTCACGACGGTGCCATCCGAGTGATAGAGGTGCAGATCGAGGTCCGAGGCGCCGTCGCCGGAGACCTGGAGATCGAGGCGCTGGCTCGAGCTCAGCACGATCTTGTACCAGTCATCGTTCATCCGGGTCGTATCGGTCGTCGACGGGCAGCTGACGAGGTCGTAGATATCGGGCGCCATCGTCGGGTTGTGCGACGCGGCCGAGCGGTCGTCGTTCGTCTCCCACGTATCGTCCTGGCACTGGCCGGTCGGCGACGTGCAGGTGCCGCTCTGCGGGACGCACTGGTTCGCGCTGGCGCCGTCGACGGAGTAGATGCCGGCGGCCGAGCAGCTGTAGCCGGTCGGGCAGCCCGCGCCGCACGCCTGCAGGCAGTACGAGTCGCCGAGCGAGCCGACGTACACGCACTCGTTGCCGGTGCCGCACTGCGTATCGGCCGAGCACGGCTGGCACAGGCCCGCGTTCGCCGAGCCACCGGCCGTCACCACCATCGAGTAGACCTGCGACTGGGTCGTGTGATCGCAGGAGCCCATCGAGTCGTCGTCGTCATCGGCGACGATCACGTAGTACAGCGTCGCGGTCGTGCCCGCCGTCGCCGAGGCGACCGGGTTCGGCACCGCCGCCGTGTACTGGCCGTTCGTCGACGAGCCCGACGTCCGCGTCATCGAGACCTGGGTCATGTGCGAGAGGTCCGGCATCGCGCCCGGGTTCGTCGTCGAGAAGTAGAACAGCGGCGCGTCCTTCAGGCCCTTGTCGTCGGTGACCGTCGCGACCGGCGCGAGATCGAGGCGGGTCGTCTGGTTCGCGGGCGTGTGCGAGATCGCGGGCGCGCTGCCGGGGCAGCTCGTGCCGCCGTCGCCATTGCGCAGCACGATCAGGTACGGCTTCAGCGTCTTCGGGTTATCCGAGTCGTCGGCCGACAGCGTCAGCGTGTAGCGGTCCTCGCTCTGCTGCGCCTTCGTCGGGCACCACTTGAACTTCGCGGTCTGACCGTCCTCCGGCACGAGGTTCGCGCCATCGATCAGCGGCGCCTCCTGGAGGATCTTGACCATCGGCGTGTCCTGGTCCTCGACCACGACGTCGAGCTCGACGCACATCGACTTCGAGAGGTCGATCGTCGTGCCCGTGCCGAGCGGCTGGCGAAACACCGGCGCGGTCGCCGAGCCGATCGCGGACTTGACGTCGATCGTGATCGTCACGGTCGCGGTCGAGTCGCCGTTGGAGACCGTGAAGTCGAACGGGTGCTGGCCGACGTCCGCGGCGAGCGGGGTCCAGCGGAACACGCCGGCACCGCTCGGCGACACCGTGACCTGCGCGTGACCATCGAGGTCCATCAGGTCCGCGGCGTGGTAGCCGTAGGTCAGCTTGCCGCCGTCGGCGGAGGTGCCGTTGAGGTCGATCTTCAGCTCGGTGCCGACCTGCGCGACCTGGTCGCTCAGGCCATCCAGCTCCGGAGGAGTCCCGCCGGCGCAGGCTACTAGAGTAGCCAGCGAAGCGAGACTGGTCATGGTCAAGAGACCCTGGCGCGTGGTGAGGTTGGCTAAGCGCATGACGTCCTTCCGGGGCGAGTCCGATGGCTGTCGGATGCGGGTCCCTTGAGCAACCGTCGGGCCACGCCGCGACCCGGCATCAGGGCCCGGATCTCGCGGGTAACTCCGCTGAATCGCTCAGCGCGTGAGCGCGGCGTGGTCTTCGCTCAGGGCAAACGTGACGAGACCCTGGGCTACTGGATCGGCCAGGAAGCTCGGGATGTCGGTGCCTGCAGACGCCGCCAGGATCCCGAGGCCAGCGACGAGAGAGCCGGATGCGACCAGGCCCGCGCGCAACCCGGCGACCCGGAGGTCGCGTGCGAGTTGCTCGTGCTTGAAGTGCGGCGCGTCGAGGGCGAGCGCGTGCGGGCGCAGCTCGTTCATGAGTCCCGTCGGGATCAGGCGCCGAAGCTTCTGCATCTGCGACGCGATCGCGGCCTCCTCGAGGCCCTCCTGCGGGAAGTCGGTCTGGAACTGACGGAGCAGCGCGACGACCAGCACGCCGAGCTCGGACTCCGACAGCCGCGCGGGGATCGCGAGCGAGGCCTGCGCGAGCTTGAGCGCGGCGCCGGCGGCGAACCGCACGCGGGTCGGCTCGCCCTTCGCGATCTCGGAGCCGATCACGAGCGACACCGGCGACGTCGGCTCCGCGACCATCGCGTACGGCTGGCGCGTCGTGACGTAGACGTCGATCTCGCCGAAGCCGAGGCCAGACGCGACGTCCTGGGCATGTGCCGCGACCGCCGAATCTTTCGCGCGCAGCCGATCGCCGCGGCCGACGCCGTACGCGCGGATGTCGGCGCCGACGTGCTTCGCGAGCTTGTCGCCGAGCAAGGTGAACAGCGTGCGCAGCTCCGGCGGCACCGTGCGCGGGAACAGGACGTCGTCGGCATCCGGCAGGACCAGCGGCGCGAGGTCGATCCGGCGCGGCTCCGCGAGCAGCAAGCGCTCCGGCTCGCCGGCGGCGCCGAGCAAGGTCGCGAGCTCTGCGGCCGCGCGCGCGATCGGGATCGAGCCGTCGACGCCGGCGGCACCGCGTGCGGCCATCGCGCGAGCGATCACGCGATACGCGACGCCGTCTTTCGGATCGTTCGCGACCCGCACGCGCATCGTGCCCGCGACCCGATTGAGGTGGACGCGGACCGACTGCATGTCGCCGGCCTCGCGATAGAACTCGACGAGCCGCTGGAGTGCTTCGTCGTTCGTCGGCGCACCGTCGAGCGCGAGGTTGAGCGCGCGCTCGGCCCGCTTCGCGTCGCCGAACCCGAGCTTGAAGATCTTCGCGACGCGGTGGAGGTGTTGCGCGCGCTTCTCCGGATCCTCGGTCGCCTTGACGAGCCGCTCGCACGCGCCGAGCGCGAGCTTCCACTCGGCGGTCTGGGTCGCGAGGTCCGCCAACCGGACGAGCGTGTTTTCGTCGTCGGGCTGGTAGCTCAGTGCGCGCTGGAACGCGCGCAGCGCCATGTTCGGATCGTTCAAGCGATCCGCGTACAGGAGGCCGAGCCGGTAGAGCAGCGTCGTCAGGACCTTCGGATCGCTCTCGAGCCGCGCGCGCGCCATCAGCGCATCGGCGGCCTCTTGCCACGCGCCCTGCTCCCACGCGATGTCGGCGACCGCCGCGTGCGAGCGCAGGTCGTTCGGATCGGCGGCGAGGATCTCGCGATAGTGACGCTTCGCGGTCTCGCGATCGTCGAGGAAGTTGCGATGCAGCTCGGCGACGGCGCGGTGGAGCTCCATCCGCGCGCGGTCGTCGGTCTCGTGCTCGAGCCGCTTCGCGAGCACGATCGCGAGCTCGTCGTGGTTCGCGTCCTCCTCGAGGAGGATGCGCAGCCGGAGGAACGCGTCCTTGTGGCTCGGGTCGGCATCGAGCGCGCGCCGGAACGACGCCATCGCCTGGCCGCCCTCGAGCGCCTTGTCCATCAGGACGACGCCGGCGAAGTGATGCAGCCGCGCCTTCGCGTCGGACTCGGTCGCCGCGTTGCCCTGGCGGGTCGCTGCCTGCGCGACGTCGATCCACAGCTGGCCCTTGAGCGCGGCATTGCGCCAGCCCTCGAGCGCGGGCACGTGTCCCGGCTGGACCTCGTCGGCCTTGCCGAACTTCTGGACCGCGGCGTCGATCTGCCCGATCTCGGCGAGCGTCTCGCCGGCGCGGGTGAAGAACGTCGCTTGGGTTCTCGGATCGCCATCGAAGTACGCGGCGATCTGCTCCTCGAGCGCCGCGAGGTCGGCCGAGCCGCCGGCGCGCCGCACGATCGATTCGAGGTGGAGCAGCGCGAGGCGATGACGCGCATCCGACGCGAGCGCGCTGCGATACAGCTCGGTCAGCTCGGCATCGGGGCGCTGGTCGCGCTCGGCGAGGCCCGCGGTGTCCATGATCATCGCGGCGCGGTCGCGCGCGGTATCCGCGGTGAGCTGCTCGATCTCCTGGCGGCGCAGGCGCAACAGGTCGCCGATCTGATCGCCGACCGCGTACTCGCGCTCGAGACGGTGCATCAGATCGATCCGCGTCGGATCGGCCTGCGACGCACTCTCGAGTGCGATCTGCGCCGCGCCCGCGTCGGCGCGCAGCTCCTTGTCGATGTGCGCGAGCAGCTCGTACGCGTCGGCCTTCGCCGCATTGTCGCCGGCCGTCTCCGCGGTCTTCAGCTGTTCGAGCGCGAGCGCCGTCAGCGGCCCGGGCTCGCGGATCTGATTCGCGAGCCTGACCAGCGGCAGCGCCGCGAGCGGATCGCCCGGGCGGAGCTCGAGCGCGCGCTGGTACAGCGCGAGTGCACCGGCGCCGTCTCCGTGGGACACCGCGAGATCGCCGTCGCGCACGATCCGCGCGAACGCATCCTTCGCCGCCGCGCTGCCGACGGCCGCGTGGATCCCGCTCGGCGTGTGACCGCGGGTCGCGAGGCTCGGCCGATCGCCGGAGCGCCGCCGCGCGGCCGCGAGCAGGTCGGAGATGATGCCGACGTGCGGGAACGCGCGCTCGGCGTGACCGAGCAGCGTGGTCGCGCGCGCGGCGTCGCCACCGTCGAGCGCGAGCTGGGCCGCGCGCAGGCGGAGCGCGCCGGCTTCGAGCGTGGACCCGAGCACGTTCGCGCGCTCCTCGAGCGCGAGCGATGCGTCGCCGAGCTCGTGGCGGCGCGCCGCGGCGAGCACGAGCCAGGCAGTGCGCCGCGGATCGTCGATCGCGACGTCCTCGCGCAGCGTCGCCTCGGCGGCGTCTGCTTGATCGGCACCGCTCGCGAGCAGCGCGCGCGCGCGGCGGAGGACCAGGCTGCTCGCCGCCCACGGTGACGCTTCGGCCTGCTGCGCGCGCTGGAGCACCTCGTTCATCACGTCGCGGTCCCCGAGACGCTGCGCGAGCACGATCGCGGCGGCATGCGCGGCCGGCGAGTTGCCGCGCGCACCGTCGAGCACGTGACCCCACGCGTCGAGCGCGGCGGCGGTCGTGCGCTGGATGTCCTCGGGATCGGGCGGTTCGACGGCGGTCGCGGCACCGACAGCTTCTTCCCACGCGAGCGCGCTGCGCAGCTGGGCGACCTCGCGATCGAGGCGTTCGCCCGGATCGGCGGCGAGCTCGGCGAGCAGCTTCGCGCGCTCGCCCCACTTGCCCGCGGCGGCGAGTGCTTCGGCCAGCGCCTCGGTCAGCGCGAGCGACTCCGGCCGATCCGCGTGTCCCTTGTGGAGCAGCTCGATCGCCGCGTCGAGCTGGCCCTGCCCGATCAACTGGAACGCCGCGCGCAACCGGGCGCGCTCGCGTTCGCCGTCGGCGGCGACCTCGAGATCGACGTCGATCGATAGCTGCGTCGCCTCGGCCGCGACGTGCGCCGTGCGCAGCTGTTGCGCGGCGTAGTCGTCGCCCGGATCGTGCGTGATCGCGGCGCGCCACAGCTCGGCGCCGCGCGCGGGATCGAGCTCGGCGGCGCGGGCCGCGGCGTACGAGCGTTCCGTCGGCGTAGCGGCCTCCGCACCAGCCCACGCGGCGAACGCGTGGCCGGCTGCAGCGGGATCTCCGGCGACACTCGTGGTCTCGGCGGCGATCCGCAAGACGAGCGGATCGTGCGGCATCGCGGTGCTCGCGAGCTGGGCGGCGGCGACGGCGGTCGGCGACGCGGTCCAGAACTGCGCGCGCACAGCGAGCGCGGCAGCGGTCGTCGGATCGGTGGTCTCGACCTGGCGAGCGAGATCGAGCAGCGCCGCCGCAGCGGCATCGCCGTCTTCAACACCGCGCTGCCCTTCGGCAGCGCTGCCTTGCCGGGGCGAGCCCGGCGCGGCGATCCTGCCGACCGCCTGGCGGATCGCACCGAGCCGAGCGCCGAGCGACGCCGGATCGGACTCCGCGGCGGACGCGAACCAGGTCGCCGCGCCCGCGCTGTCGTTTTGGTGAGCCGCGAGCACACCGCGCGCGGACTGGACCGCGGCCCGCAGCTCGGGGTCGCTGACCGCGTGCGCGAGCTGTTCGAGCGCGCCGCCGAATTCGTCGGCACGGCCGTCGAGGAATGTCAGCTCGAGCTGCGCGAGCAGCGAGCGCACGTCCGACGGAGCGCTGTCGAGGATCTCGCCGACCGCGACGCGCGCGAGGTCTTGCTCGCCGCTCGCGAGCAACAGATCGATCCGGTAGTGCGCGAGCGGCCGGCGCTCGAGGGCACCGGCGACGGCGAGCTCGGCCTCGAGCTGGCGCGTCGCTTCGATCAGGTCGCCGCTCGCGCGCGCGATCCGGCGCAAGCCGCGCAATGCGGCGGTCGCACGCGGATCGGCGAGCAGCGCGGCGTCGTAGTGCGAGCGCGCGCGATCGGTCTCGCCGAGGCGTTCGCACAGGCGACCGGCCTCGATCCTCAGCGCGGCGGACGTCGAGCTCTCGTCGACCGTCGCGAGCTCGCGCTCGAAGATCTGGAGCGTGCGCGCGGCGTCCTCGTCGAGCTGGCTCGACGGCAGCGGCTGGACTTGCTCGGGCAGCTCGATCGCCTCGAGATCGATCGCGGGCTCGAGCTCGGATGCCTCGTCACCGATCGGCAGCGGCGTCTGGAGGCGCGGGTGCTGGCGCCCGGGGCGCGGCGCGGATACGCCATCGAACGTCTGGAACTGATCGAACGGCTGCTGGCTCGCGCGGGCTGCCCGCCCGGTGTTGTCCGGAACCGGCGTCGGCCGCGCGGCCGCGCCGACGGCGCCGAGGCCGTACAGCGTGCGCGTCGGATCGTGCGACTCCATCTCGACCGCAGGCTCGTGCTGCTCCTCGGGCTCGCCCGCTTCGACGCCAAAATCGATCTCGTCGTCCGCGCTCGGGTCCGGCGTGCGTGCGCGCTGGACGTCGAGCCGGGTCGGCGCGGCCACGGGCTCGTCGGCATCTTCTTCCGACAGCACGTCGTCGACCGACATCGTGACGGTCTCGTGCGCGTTGTCATCGACATCGCCGATGCTATCGAGCGCGACATCGAGGCTCGCGACGTGCGGAGCCGACGGCCGGATCTGGACGATGTCGGTGCCGCCTGGCGGCGTCTCGGGCCGGCGGCGCGGGACGAGCTCGCCGGGCCCGAGGTCTTCCACGCCCACGGCCGCGGCGACATCGGAGAAGTCGTCTTCGCCGGCGGGCTCGACCGGCACGCTGTCGGCGACCTCGATCACCGGATCCGACTCGCGCTTGTGCGGGACGACGGGTTGCTTCGTCGCCTTCTCGGGCCGGCGCACCACGTGCGCGGCGGTGCGGCGCGGCGCGGAGACCTCGGCGGGAGGTGGCGGCGTCGGCTCGGACTCCGCCTCGTTCGAGTCCGCGCCGATCTCGATGTCGGCGTAGTCGTCCTCGTCGATCAGCGGCTGCGGCGCCGTCTCGGTCATCGCGAACGGCGGCGGTGCCGTCGGCGCCTTCGAGCGTGCCTCGGCGCGCGCGGACGCCATCTCGTCGAGATCCGCGACACGCGTGCTCTCGGCAAACGGCGAATCGTCCTGGACCGGGGCGGGCTGCGGCGCGTAATTCGCGAGCGGGACGGCGACCGGCGTCGCGCGCCGGATGATCGCCGGGCCCGTGCGACGCGGCGGTGCCGACGGCGGTTTCGGCCGCGGTGGCGGTGCCGGCTCGTCCATCGCGAGCTCGTAGTCATCGGGAGCCGGCTGGACGCGCGGCCGCGAGGCCGACGTGTAGACGTCTTCCTCGTCGATCGTCTCGACGGCGACCGCGATCGGCTCGGGTGCTTCTTCGTAACCGTTCTGCGTGCTCGGGCGCTGCGACGACGCTGCCCCGAGGAAGTCGCCGAGCGCGCTCGGCGGACCTGCTGCACCGATCTCGGAGAAGTCGGTCTCCAGCGGATCGGCGTCCGCGGTGTCCTTCGTGAACGTCGAGGCGCGCGCCGGAGCGGCCTGAACGTCGATGTGGGTCTCGTCGGCGAGCGCATTCGTCGCCGCGCGATCGAGCGTGAGCTGATCCTCGAGCTCGACCGGTAGATCCTCGTCGGTGCGCTCGGGCGCAGTCAGCGCTGCCTCTGGCACGCGGTTCGGCTTCGACGGCGGCGCCGGTGCGGGCCACTCCATCACCGGCTCGTCGGCCGCAGCGGCTTCGGGGCCGCCGTGGAGGTTGTCGAACATCGAGTCCCACGCGTCGAGCTCGTTCGACAGCTCCTCGTCGCCGAGGAACGGCTTCTGTCCGCCCTTGGGGGGCTGGTTCTTCTTGTCGGTCACCGATTTCCCTTGAGCGCGACGCCGAGCCTCTCGCGCAGCTTCAGGTGATCCTCCGAGACCGACCAGGCGACGAGCTCGAGCGCGGGCACGCTGTCGACCAGTGTACGGCCGCCCTTACCGACGTCGAGCACCGCCAGCGCGACCGCGAGGTCGCCGCCCCACGCGAGCCCGGCGCGATGGCCGACCGCCGTCGCGGCGTGGCGCAGGCCGGCGACATCGCCGAGGCCCGCCTTCTGGTTCGTCGCGATCTGGACGACCGCCGCGCGCGCTTTGCGCGAGAACTGCTTCTTCAAGATCTTCGCGCGATCGGCGATCGCCGCGTCTTGATCGGTGGCCTGCTCGGCAAGCACCGGCGGCACCGGCGCCTCGGCGGCGCGCAACGCGGCGACGAGCGTCCACTCGAGCTCGCTGCCGTGGAGCTCGGACAGCGTCGCGACGCCCTCGGCGATGCTCGCGACGGCACGGCCGAGCGCGAACCGGTGCTGCGGCATCGTCGCCGCGGCGACGTCGGCGCCGAGACACAGGATCGGCGTCTCGCCGGCGAGCGCGCGCGCGAACCCGCTGCGGCCGGGGCTGACATAGATCTCGACGTCGTCGATCCCGAACGAAGCGAGCGCGTCGGCGACGGGCTGGTATTTCTCGCCGAGCTTCTTGAGCGCGATCTTGTCGCCCTTCGCGAAGCCGAGCTTGACGATATCGACGCCGGTCGCGACCTGGACCGCCGGTGCGATCGCGCGCCACAGATCCGCGAGCGGTCCCCCGAACGAGCCGCGCAGCGCGGCGCGCGACAGGTCGTCGAGCTTCACGCGCACCGGCGTGACCAGCTGCTGGCGGCCCTGCTGCAACACCTGTCGCTGATCGACGGTCGGGGTCGCGAGCGCCTCGACCGCGACGAGCGCGACCCAGCGCGCGTCGACATCCATCTGCCACGCGTTGATCTGGGCGAGCCGCTCGTAGAGCTGACCGTTGCGCGGGTTCTGGACGATCGCTGCACGCAGGCTGGTCGCCGCGCCGAGCAGCATCTGTGCGCGCGCGGGAGGCTCGAGCAGATCGGCGAGCTCGCGCACGACGTCGAGGTTGAGCGGGTCGAGCGAGCGCGCCCGATCGAGCGACATCCGCGCCGCGACGCGATCGCCGATCTTGTCGCGGAGCAGCTGAGCGAGTCGGAGCTCGTCGCGCGCCTTCTCGGGCTGGGTCGGGCGCAGCCGGATGATCTGGCGGAGCTCGCGGATCGCGCGCTCCCAGTCGCTCGTGCGCACGCACAGGCCGAGCAAGCGCTCGCGCAGGTGCGGATCCTCCGGGTTCGCCTCGACGACGCGCTCGAGCTGTTCGATCGCGCCCGCGACGTCACCTGACTTCTCGTCGAGGACCTGGGCGAGCTGGAGCTCGATCTCTCCGCGCTTGGCCGGTCGCTTCTCGACCTGGAGGTAGCGCCGCCACAGCCGCACCGTCGTCTCGACGTCGCCGGCGTTGAGTGCGAGCTCGGCGCGGAACCGGAGCGCTTCGACGTGATCGGGCACGCCATCGAGCAGGACGTCGAGGTCGCCCATCGCCGCGGCTTGATCGCCGAGGCCGTGCAGCACGGTCGCGCGCTCGAGCAGGAGCGGCGCCATCCGCGCGTGACGCTCGTCGCCGCCCTCGCCTTCGAGCCAGACCAGGCGCTCGGTCACGACGTGGATCAGCGTGCGCACATCGGCGCGCTCGCGCAGCAGCTCGAGGAGTCGGTCGAGCTCGGGCGCGCCCTGATCGAGCGCGACGATCCGCTTGTACGCGGCGACCGCGTAGTCCTTGTTCGAGGGAAGCCCGGGGCCGTCGAAGATCTTCGCGGCCTCGCGGAGCAGGTCGAGCTTCGCGGTCGGATCGCCGAGCACGCGTGCGAGCGCGAAGCTGGCCTGCGCGAGCGTCCCCTTGTCGCCGGCACGTGCCGCCATCCGGCGCAGGGCGCCGAGCGCGCGCAGATCATCCGGCTCGGTCTTGAGCACGCTCGCGACCACGACGCCCGCCTCGCGCAACCGACCCGCGAGCTCGAGCGCTTCGGCGCGATCGAGCTCCCACGATGACCGGGCCTTCGGATCGTCGGCGAGCGCACCGCGCATCTCGAGCACCTCGGCGCGCGCGAGCAGCGGATCGACCGCGGCGAACGCGTCGCTCGCATCGACCTGCGGCGCGCTCGCGGTCTCCGCGATCACGAGCAGCGCGCTCGCGTCGTCGGGCGCGGCGACCCGGGCCGCACTGATCCGCTGGTTCGCGAGCTCGAGATCGCCGTTCGCAGCGGCCATCGCTGCCGAGCGCAACAGCAGCGCGGCGGCGGCATCCGGCATCTGGATCGTCGCGGCGAGCCCCTCGAACGCGGCGGCGAGCGCGGTCGGCTCGGCGCGCCGCGCGGCGACGAGCGCCGCACCGAGCTGCGCACCGCGGCGGGTCGCATCGAGCGCGATCGCGGCCTCGAACGATTGCGCCGCGCGGTCGAAGTCCTCGAGGACGAGCGCGTACATCCAGCCGCTGTCCTCGGCGAGCGCGGCACCGAGCCGCGGATCGGCGGACTTGCCGGCGAGCGCGGCCGTCGACTCGACGCGCATGATCGTATCGGCGCGACCGACCGCGAGATCGCCGAGCGCGAGTGCGGAAGCGACCGCCGCGACGCTGGGCTGCGCGTCGTCATCGCTCGCCATCACCGCGCGATAGACGTCCGCGGCTTCGTCGGCCTCGGGGCCGAGCGCAGGTCTCGGCCCCTCCATTTTCGAGAGGGCGGCCATCTCGAGCGCGCGACCGTGCAGGTAGTGCGTGCCCGGTGTCGCGCCTTCGAGCTCGGCGAGCGCCGCGCGCGCCGCGACCTCGCTGTTGCGATCGTTGAGCTTCGCGCGAGTCCGCGCCTGGCCTTCGTACGCGGCGCGATCGTCGGGCACGCGGACGAGCCACTCGTCGTAGACCTCGGCCGCCTGGGCGGCGTCGTCGAGCCGGACCTCGAGCACCCACGCGGCTTCGCGCAGCGCGCGGCGCGCGGCCGGGCCATCGGGCAGTGCTTTCGCCTCGGCGCGGCGCTCGGCGACGAGCTCGGGCCAGCGCTCCTGCGCGCGCAACAGGTCGACGAGCGACTCGCGCGCGAACGTATCGCCGGGCCACACGGCGAGCACCTGGCGATACAGATCGGTCGCGGCCTCGACCGCACCTGCGCGCTCGCGCAGGCGGGCCGCCGCGAACAGCGCCGTGCCCTTGCGGTTCGGCTCGGTCTCCTCGCCCGCGATCCGCATCAGCAGATCCGCGCGCTCGTCGTCCTTGCCGAGCTGACCGAGCGTCGCTTCGAGCCGCCACTTCAGCGGGAGCTCGTCGGGGGCGAGCTCGACGAGCTGGCGCTCGAGCGCGAGCACGGCGTCGAGATCGCCGTGGCCGCGTGCGAGGCGGATCGCGCGCTCGAGGAGCGGCCGCTTGTGCTCGGCCTTGTCGGCGGCAGCGCGGAGGCGCGCGAGCGCTTCCTCGACGTGGCCGAACGCATCGTCGAGCTCGGTCAGCGCCTCGAGGGCGCCCGGATGATCGGACACGGCCTCGAGCGCCTTGCCGAGCGCGGCCTTCGCTTC
>Ga0070679_100004999_pt1 | contig 12233 bp, 11 predicted proteins | sample KBSC63BmetaG_FD_65652 | JGI IMG/M metagenome (GOLD analysis project Ga0070679, IMG submission 65652) | Corn rhizosphere microbial communities from Kellogg Biological Station, Michigan, USA - KBS C6-3B metaG | ecosystem: Host-associated > Plants > Roots > Rhizosphere | place: USA: Michigan... | reverse complement strand
GAGCGCGCACACATGGTGTTGTCGTGGCACACCGCGGTGACGATTCACAACGCGAATGCGCAGCTCGCGATCGAAGCAGTGATCGCGCAGCTCGCCGAACAGGGTCGGTTAACGTGAGCAGTCCCGACGGTGGCGATGAACATGGGGCCCCCGCGGATAAGAGCGGGGAGACGATCGACGGCGGGTGGGATGACGGTGAAGGTGCGGGCGAAGGCGCGGCCGAGGCGAATTCGTCGGGTGAAGCCGCAGGCGCACCGGGTGATGCACCACGCCGCAAGCGCCGGCGCAGGCGACGCGGCCGCGGCGAGCGTGGAGACGCGCCGCAGGGCCAAGCATCTGGTGGCCCGCCTCCCGCGGGCGAGCGGCTCGAAGGCGATCCGTATGCGGCCGGCGCCGCTGAAGCGCAGACACCTGCGGGTCCGACGAAGACCTGGGGCGATCGCTTCCCGCAGCAGCCACAGCAACCGCAATCGCAGCAGCAGCGACCGCAGCAACCGCGCGCGCAACAGCAGCCGCAGCAGCAACGCGGCCCGCGCCCGAACGAGCAACGCTCGCGCCGCGAGCGCAACCCGCAGCGCCAGCCCGGCCTGCAGCCGACCGAGAGCCAGCGCGGCGGCCGCAACGATCGCAATGACCGCGGAGGTCGCGATCGCGGGCGGCGCGAGCGCAACCGCGACGACGCGCCGCCGGTCGATCTCGCCGAGGACGACGTCGAAGCGCAGAACGATCTGCGCACGCGCGCCGAGAATGCCGCTGCCGCGCCGGTGCCCGGCTCGTCGGTCGGCGGTGCGCTGAAGCACGCGGCCCGCCCGCGCGGCGACGACGAGGAAGACGAAGCGCCCGCGCCCCCTGGCGAAGCGTGGGGTACCGACGACGGCACGCCCGCCGCTCCGATCACGCTGAAGTCCGACTTCGCACCGGAGCCGCCGGCGACCGATCCGGATCCCGCGACGTACTCGCTGCTCGACGAACCGGGCGCGCGGTTCGCCGGCGAGGATGTCGCGAGTGTGGTCGGCGTGCGCTTCGTCCCCGCCGGTCGGATCTCGTGGTTCGATGCGAGCGACGTCGACTACGCGCCGGGCGAACGCGTCGTCGTCGATGCCGAGCGCGGTGGCCGGCTCGGCTGGATCGCGACCGCACCGGTGCGGCGTTCGACCCGCGATCGCAACCTGCGCCGCGTGATACGCCGGGCGAACGAGCAAGACCTGCGGGGCGAATCGGCGGGCGATGACAATCGCGTGCGCACGCTGCGGATGGCGAAGGACAAGGCTGCCCAGCTGCGGCTGCCGCTCAAGGTGTTCCGCGTCGAGACCGGCGGCGGCAAGCTGATCGTCTACTACACGAGCGACGATCGTCTCGACCTGCGCGACTTCGTCCGCGAGCTCTCGCAGGGCAGCGGGTTGCGGCCCGAGCTCCGCCAGCTCGGCGTGCGCGACGAGGCGAAGGCGGTCGGAGGTATCGGGTCGTGCGGGCTGACGCTGTGCTGCACGACGTGGCTGCCCGACTTCGTTCCGGTCTCGATCAAGATGGCAAAGGATCAAGGCCTCGTGCTGTCGCCGACGAAGGTCTCGGGTCAGTGCGGCCGGCTCAAGTGCTGCCTCGTCTACGAGCAAGCTGCCTATGCCGAGCTCCGCAAGGGGCTGCCGAAGCTCGGCAAGCGGGTCGTCGGTGCGCGCGGCGAAGGCCGCGTCGTCGAGGTCGACGTCCTGCGCCAGCGCCTGCGCGTGTCGTACGGCCCGGGCGATACCGAGGTCGTGCCGGCGACCGAGGTCAAGCCGCTGTTCCCGGCGGGCAACCAGCCACCGCGCGAGGGCCAGCCGCGCGGTGACCGGCGTGACGACCGCCGCGATCAACCGCGCCGCGGCACGACGCCGCGCCCGCCGCAGCCCGACGAGACCATCCACGACGATCGCGATGCGCAGATCGCGGCGCTGCAAGCGGCGCACAGCGATCTTCACGATGACGACGGCGACGACGACATGCCCGATCCGAGCCGCAACCCCGAGCTCGACGCGCTCGAGGACGACGACCCGAGCCGCGATCCCAACGCCGAAGACTGAACTGGAATGACGCAGCCTTTCTACATCACGACCCCGATCTATTACGTCAACGACGTGCCGCACCTCGGGCACGCGTACACCACGATCGTCGCCGACACCCTCGCCCGCTATCACCGCATGCGCGGCGACGACACCCGCTTCCTGACCGGCACCGACGAGCACGGCCAGAAGATCGAAGAGACCGCGAAGAAGCGCGGGATGACGCCGCAGCAGCTCGTCGATCACGTCGCGCCGCGGTTCGACGAGTGCTGGAAGACGCTCGGCATCGCCGATTACCACTTCATCCGCACGACCCAGCCGCGCCACAAGCGCGTCGTCGAGTCGCTGTGGAAGCGGATCCGCGAGCGCAACCCCGAGGACCTCTACCTCGCTTCGTACCAGGGCTGGTACTGCGTCGGCTGCGAGGCGTTCTACACGGAGAGCCAGCTCGTCAAAGACGGCGAGCGCTGGCTGTGCACGATCCACAAGACGCCGGTCGACTGGCTCGACAAGGAGCGCAGCTGGTTCTTCCGGCTGTCGCGCTACGCCGAGCCGCTGCTCGCGCACATCGAGGCGCACCCCGAGTTCATCCAGCCGGCTGCGTATCGCAACGAGATCGTGTCGTTCCTGAAGAGCGGGCTGCGCGACCTCTCGGTGTCGCGCACGAGCTTCGCGTGGGGCATCCCTGTTCCCGAGGCCGATCCGGAAGGCCTGTCGCACGTGATCTACGTGTGGATGGACGCGCTCACGAACTACCTCTCGGACCTGTGCCCCGAGGACGGCTCGATCAGCGGCGCGGATGTCGAGCGCTACTGGCCGCACGCGATCCACGTCATCGGCAAGGACATCCTCCGGTTCCACTCGGTGTACTGGCCGGCGTTCTTGCTCGCCGCGCAGCTGCCGTTGCCGAAGACGATCTTCGCGCACGGCTGGTGGACGATCCGCGGCGAGAAAATCTCGAAGTCGATGCCGGCGACCCGGATCGATCCGGTCAAGCTCGCCGATGCGCTGGCCGTCGGCCCGCTCGGCCGCGCGATCGGCATCGATGCGATGCGCTACTACTTGCTGCGCGAGGTCCCGCTCGGCCTCGACGGCGACTTCACGTTCGAGTCGCTGTTCGGCCGGTTCAACGCCGAGCTCGCGAACGACCTCGGCAACCTGGTCAATCGCAGCATCACGATGATCAACAAGTTCCTCGTCAACGTGCAGCCGATCCACGACGACCGGATCGTCGAGCTGCCCGCGCATCGCGAGCTCGAGGCGTCGGTCGCCGAGGCGATCGCGGCGACGACCGCGGCGTACGACGCGATCGCACCGAGCAAGGCGCTCGAGGCGACCTGGAAGCTCGTGCGCGACGCGAACAAGTACGTCGACGCGACCCAACCGTGGGTGCTCGCGCGCGATACCGCGAAGCATCCCGAGCTCGCGCTCGTGCTCCACGAGCTCGCCGCGGTGATCGGGGTGATCGGCGGGCTTGTCGCGCCCGTGTTGCCGACGACCGGCGCGACGCTGCGCGAATGGGTCGGCATCCCGGCGGAGCTGCGCGGCAAGTGGCCGAGCATCGAGGACCTGCTGCAGCCGATCCACACGGCCCAGATCGCGAAGCAGGCGACGCCGCTCTACCCGCGGCTCGACGAGGCGGCGCAGACGAAGATCTTCGAGTCGATGGTGCCACCCGATCCGGCGTCGCTCGCCCAGATCGAGAAGCCCGCGAAGCCCGTCGCTCAGGCGGTGCCGAGCAAGACGATCGAGTACGCGGACTTCGAGAAGCTCGAGCTGCGCACCGGCAAGGTCCTGTCGGCGGTCGCGGTACCGAAGAAGGACAAGCTGCTTCACCTGTCGGTGGATCTCGGTGAAGCGAAGCCACGGTCGATCGTCGCGGGCATCGCGCAGGCGTTCAAGCCCGAGGCGCTCGTCGGCAAGCAGGTGATCGTCGTGGCCAACCTGGCCCCGCGCAAGCTCGCCGGCCTCATCTCCGAGGGCATGATCCTCGCCGCCGGTGACGACCAGATCCTGGGACTTTCGGCGATCGATCACGACGTGCCCCCGGGAACGCGGGTACGATAGGGATCCTGATGTCGGAGCCACGTCGTGCACCGCGCCTGGTCGTCAACGCGCCTGCCGTGATCGAGTCGATCGGACAGGCCTCGATGCAGCTCCACCCGAACCTCGCGCGCGTGTTCCGCCGCGTCGACGCGGACAAGAGCTCGGTCGGGACGAAGTTCCCGGCGATGATCCGCGACCTGTCGACGAACGGCGCGTTCGTGTCGGGCGCGCCGCTGCCGCTCCTGTCGCGCGTCGCGCTCAAGTTCGAGCTGAAGGGCGTCGGCACCGTCGACGCGATCGGCTGGGTGCTGTGGCAGCGGATGGACGACTGCGAGGTCCCGTACGCCGATGCGAGCTCGACGCTGCCGAAGGGATTCGGCGTGCTGTTCGAAGCCATCCCGATGGAGACTCGCACCGCGATCGCGGCGCTCGTGAGTCGCATCGGTGGCCAGTAACCAGTTCCCGTTTCGCCCGCGCTATCGCGGTGTCGCGCTGACCTCGATCGGCGTCGGCGGCGCGCTCGGTGCGATCGCGCTCGTCAGCCTCGGTGCGGCGCTGCTGCCGCTCGCGACCGGTGCGATCGGCGTCGTGCTCGGCACCGGCTACTTGCTGTCCCCGTCGTGGAAGCTCGCGGTCGTGATCGACGACGACGCGCTCGAGGTCCGGTCGCCGACCAAGTCGCGGTTTCGCCTGCCGTGGATCGAGGTCGTGAAGGTCGTCGCATCGCCGACGACGCACACCTGCTTCGTCGACGGCGGCACGCCCGAGCGCAGCTTGCTCGTCCCCGGCGATGGCGCGCCCGCGCCTTACGACATCGACGACAAGCCGACGCTGTTCGCGGCGATCCTGGCGCACGTCTCTCCCGACAAGGTCGAGACCGTCGAGACCCTCAACACCAAGAAGGCCTGATCATGTCGGCGGCGCAACAACGGTGGAATGCGTTCCTCGCCCAGATCGAGCAGCGCCACGCCCAGGTCCGCGCGGAGGCCGAGCAGTACGGCGCCGCGTACACCGCGGACGACCTCGCACCGCTCTCGCATCACGAGCCCGCGATCCAGATCGACAACCTCGCGTTCGAGATCGGGTCGCGGATGGAGCAGTGGTACGTGTCGTCGGCCGAATTCGAGCCGGCCTGGGTGCAGGCCGGGCGTCCACGCGAACCGCTCTGAGAGGAGCTCCGCGGACCGCGGAGCGAAGAGAGAGAATGATGCTACGGTCCGCGCGTGTCGTACCTGTTCCCGTCCGCGACGATCACCTTCGACGCTGCGCTCCGCGACCTCGCGAGCGGTAGCCCGAAGGCCCGCGCGCTCGCGGCACACGCACTCGGCGGCGTCACCGATCCTGTCGAGCGCCGGCGCGCCGTCGACGCGCTCGTCCGCGCGCTCGATGACGATCGCCCCGAGGTCCGCGCGGAGGCGTGTAGCTCGCTCGGCGAGCTCGCGGAGCCCGGTGCGATCGCGGCACTGATCAAGCGGCTCGGCGATGGCGCCGCGCCGGTGCGCCAGAACGCGGCGATCGCGCTCGGCACGATGCGCGCGGCCGACGGTTTCGAACCTCTCGCCGAGGCGCTCGCGGACGGTCCCGCCGATCTGCGGTTCCAGGCCGCGACGTCGCTCGCCGAGGTCGATCCACAGCGCGCGTTCGCGTATGTCCTGAAGGCGCTCGACGACAAGGACCCGCAGGTCGTCGGCGCGGCCGCGCTGTCGGTCGGTGCGATCGCGAGCGAGCTCGGCGAGGCCGACAAGCGCGACACCGCGCGCACCGCGCTCGGCGACAAGCTCGAGCACGCCGACACCGGCGCACGGTTCGACATCGCGTACGCACTCGCGGATCTCGACGACGCGCGCGGCAAGTCGACGCTCGTCGCGGCGCTCGCCGACGAAGGCCGCGCGTGGGACGCGGTCACGGCGCTGTCTCGCCTGCGCGCGACGGCGGAGCTCTCGAAGGCGGTCTCCGGCAAGAAGACGCCGCACGAGGCTGCGACGCTCGCGGCCGGCCGCCTGCTCGCGCTCGAGCCCGACAACGACATCGCGAAGAAGGCGATCGTCGACGCGCTCGTCCACCGCAAGGTCCACGTCCGCGGCATCGCGATCGAGCAGCTCGGCGAGATCGGCGGCGCGTGGGCGAAGGCGCCACTCGACAAGCTCGCGCGCAGCGGCAAGGGCAGCGAGCTGCTCGAGCCGATCGCGAACGCACTGCGTGCGATCGAAGGAAGAACATGATCCAGTTGTTCGATTCCCACGCGCATGTCGACGGTCCCGAGTTCGATGCCGACCGTGCCGAGGTCCTCGCGCGTGCGCGCGCAGCCGGCGTGAAGCAGCTCGTCGTGATCGGTGCGGTCGGCGATCCGACGAGCGCCGAGCGCGCGGTCGCGATGGCGGAGAGCGATCCGGACGTGTGGGCGACCGTCGCGACGCACCCGCACGACGTCGAGAAGATGACGCCGGCGTGGTGGGCGACCCACGAGCGGCTCGCGCATCATCCGCGCGTCGTCGCGATCGGCGAGACCGGGCTCGACTACTATTACGACCACTCGCCGCGCGAGCTACAGCAGGAGTGCTTCGGCCGGTTCATCGAGCTCGCCCGCGCCGCCGGCAAGCCGGTGGTCTGCCACATCCGCGACGCGCACGATGACGCTCGCCGGATCCTGCGCGAGCACCGCGCGAGCGAGCTCGGCGTGATCATCCACTGCTTCACCGGCACGCCAGAAGATGCGGCCGCCTATCGCGACCTCGATTGCTACGTGTCGTTCAGCGGCATCGTGACCTACAAGACCGCACAGCCGTTGCGCGATGCAGTGCCGGTCGTCCCCAAGGATCGCCTCCTGATCGAGACCGATTGCCCGTACCTGGCCCCCATCCCGAAGCGGGGAAAGCGCAACGAACCTGGCTTCATCGTCCACACCGCGGAGGTGGTCGCCCGGGAAGCCGGCATGGATCTCGCGGACTTAGCTCGCCAAACGACCGAGAACGCGCATCGGGCCTACCGGATCACTCGCGGTTGACTCTCAAGAGTTTGGCCGGTATAGATTCGCTCCCCATGTCTCTGCAGCTCGGCCTCCTCGGCAAAAAACTCGGTATGACCCAGGTGTTCGCGGACGACGGCGAGTCCGTCCCGGTCACCGTGATCCAGGCAGGCCCGTGCATCGTCGTCGGCACGCGTACCCAGGAGCGCGACGGTTACACCGCGCTCGTGCTCGGCTTCGACGAGAAGCCGGCGCGCCTCGCGAACAAGGCCGAGCTCGGCATCGCGAAGGCCGCGGGCGGAACGAAGCCGCAGCGCTTCATCCGCGAGATCCGCGTCTCGGCCGAAGAGGTCGCGAAGTACACGGTCGGCCAGGTCGTCGGTCCGAAGGACGTGTTCGCGGACGGCAACCCGATCGACATCGAGGGTTGGAGCAAGGGCAAGGGCTACCAGGGCGTCATCAAGAAGCACCACATGAGCGGCATGACGCGCGCCCACGGTACGCACGAGTACTTCCGTCACGGTGGCTCGATCGGCTGCCGCCTCACCCCGCAGCGCGTCCACAAGGGCAAGCGCATGGCGGGTCAGATGGGCAACGAGAAGGTCACCCAGCAGAACCTCCAGCTGTTCCGCATCCTCGCGGATGACAACGTCATCCTCGTCCGCGGCTCGGTCCCGGGCTCGACGAACGAGTACGTCGTGATCACCAAGGCCGCGACGCGCAAGCAGTACAAGCGCAAGGGCATGGGCAAGGAAGAGGTGCGGTCGAAGAACCCGCTGAAGGCGTCGAAGAAGGCGGCTGCGGGTCGCGGCTAGTCCCTCTCTCCCGTCAGTGGTATACGCCCGGCGCGCTCGCGACCGGGCGTTTCCTTTTATGAAGTCCAAGGGCCTCTCAGATCGCTCGAACCGCCGCGATCGCTTTCACCAGAAGGCGAAGAAGGAAGGATTCCTCGCGCGCGCGGTCTACAAGCTCTCCGAGATCGACGAGAAGCACGAGCTGTTCGAGCCCGGTATGCGGGTGCTCGACCTCGGCTGCTCGCCTGGCTCCTGGCTTCAGTACGCCCGTGGCGAGGTCGGCCCGAGCGGCCAGCTCGTCGGACTCGACCGCGGCCCGCTGCGCGGCGATACGAGCGGCGCCCGGATCGAGGTCGGCGACGTGCTCACGATGGACGTCAAGCAGCTGCTCGGCGACCTGAGCGGCTTCGACGTCGTGCTCTCCGACATGGCGCCCGATACCACCGGCATTCGCAGCATGGATCAGGCGCGCTCCGAGGCCCTGTTCGAGCGCGCGCTCGAGATCGCGAAGCTGACGCTCGCGCGCGGCGGCAACTTCGTCGGCAAGCTGTTCATGGGCCCCGACTTCAAGAAGCTGTGCGACGAAGTCCGCGGCGCGTTCACCCAGATGAAGACCCAGAAGCCCGCCTCGAGCCGTCAGATCTCGATCGAGCAGTACGTCATCGGTAAGGGCTTCAAGAAGTGACCAAGCGCCTCCACATCGACTCGTGGGGCGAGCCCGACCCGCGCAAGATCCAGCAGGCGGTCGACGTGCTGCACGCCGGTGGCGTGGCCGCCTACCCGACCGACTCGATCTACGCGCTCGGCTGCGCGATCGAGGCGCGCGACGCGATCGAGAAGATCTATCGCGCGAAGCACATGCACAAGAACCAGCGCCTCGCGCTGATCTGCCCGGACCTGTCGACCGCCTCCGAGTTCGGCGTGTTCTCGCAGACCGGGTTTCGCCTCGCGCAGCGGATCTTCCCCGGGCCGTACACGCTCGTCGTCCCGGCGACCCGCGCCACGCCGAAGCTGCTGACCGATGCGAAGCGCCGCACCGTCGGCATCCGGATCACGAGCCATCCGATCGCGCAGGCGCTCGCGCGCGGGCTCGGCCGCCCGCTCTTGACCACCAGCGCGATGATCACCGACCCCGATGGCGAGCACGTGCCGTGTCGCGATGCCGACGAGATCATCGACACGTTCGACTCGTTCGTCGACGTCGTGATCGATGCCGAGCAGACGCCCGCCGCACCGTCGACGGTGCTCGAGGTCGACGGCGATACGATCAAGCTGTTGCGTCAGGGCCAGGGCTCGATCGAGGAGTTCCTCGATCTCGTCGACGTCGACGCGGCCTGAGCTAGCGCGAAACGACCTGGACCTTCGCGTCGTCGGGCCACGAATTCTTCGCGAGCCACGGGTCGAACCCGGCGTTCTTGATCGCGACGAGCATCGGCTTGGTGACAATTTTGGGCTCGCCGAGCGTCGCGTCGTACGAGACGAAGATGCTCTCGTTCGCGGGATCGAAGCCGAGCTCGTAGATCTGCGGGATGTCGGCGAGCGCGTAGCGCACCCGCATGGGGCACGACTCTTCGCAGTACATGCCGAGTGCCTTGATCGTCACGTGCGTCAGCTGTGCGGGCTTCGCGGGCTGCTTCGCGACGGCAACGACCGGTGTGGGCGACGGCGCAGGCGGTGGCGCCGCCTGGTCGTGGCTACACGCGCACAGCAGCACGAGGAGCCAGGCGGTCCGCATGGCTAGTGGTGATGGTGGTGCGTCGAAGTGGCAGGCTTCGCGGCGCCGTCACCGGCGGGGACGCCGAGCTTCTCGGGCAGCTTGGGATCGCAGGTCGCGGCGACGCGCCCGACCTCGGTGGGAGGCTGGACCTTGTCCTTGATGTCGGTGAGGATCGTCTCGGCGTCGGCCTTGTCCTTCGTCGTCGGCGCGGGCTTCTTGTGCGTGCATAGCGCCTCGGCGAGCGTCAGCTCGGAATTCGGCGTCATCGCGCCGTCTTCCTTGGTCAGCGGCCCGAGCAGGTCGAGCGCCTTGTCGGGATCGCCGCCCTTCAGCACGAGCTTCGCCTGCATCGCGCGCGCGGGGAAGTAACCGGAGTTGCCGGTCGCGGGGTCGAGCGCCTGATCGAGCTGCTTCTCCGCGCCCGCGGCATCGTTGTTCGACAGCAAGATGTCGGCGAGCGCCGTGCGGGTCCGGTAGGACAACGGGTTCGGCTCCTCGTCGCTGATCTCGGCCAGTGCTTGCTCGAGCGCGGGCTGCGCGTTCTTGAAGTCGCCGATCTGGTAGTAGGCCATGCCGAGCGCGTGGCGGCCGAGCTTGGTCTTGGCCTTGCGCGCGAGCTTCTCGAGAGCGTCGGCGGCGGCGGCCTTGTCCTTTTCGTTCTTCGCGTCCGCCGCGGCGACCATCCGGGCCCACTCGTGGACGATCTGGGCCTCGAGGTTGTCGGGCGCCTTCTTGAGCGTGTCGTCCATCTCGGCGACCGCATCCTTCGCCTTGCCGGTATCGATCAGCGCGTAGGCGCGGACGATGCTGGGGCGTACGCCGACGAGCTTCGCGGCCTTGTCGAGCGCCTTCGTCGGCAGCCCGCTCGCGAGGTCGAGGCCCGCGTCGAACAGCTTCACGACCGGATCGTCCTCGGGCTTGGACTTGCCGTACCACGCGATCGGCTTGCGGAAGTTCGCGGCGTCGGCGAGCGCGCCGCGCTGGAGGTGCTGCCAGGCGACGCGCGCGAGGAACCGCGGCTCGGTCGGCGTCGACTTGGGGCTCGCGGTCGCCTTGCGCAGCGCCTCGAGGCTGCGCGCATATTCTTCGATGCCGACGTCGGCGACGGCGAGCGCGAGGTTCTTGTACGCGCTGACCCGCGGTCCGTAGTTCTTCTCGAGCTTGACGTTGAGATCCTCGATCGCGTCGTTGGCCTGGACCGAGTTCTCGGCGCGCGCGAGCGACTTGCCGAGCACCGCGAGCGGGTGATCCTTCGCCTTCGCGAGCGCCTTGTCGTAGAGCGCGAACGCTTCGTCGAGCATGCCGTCGTCGGTGTCGACGTCGGCGAGATCGATCATCGCGACCGCGAGCCCGTCCTCGCCGTCGGCGGCTTGCTTGAGCGTCGCCTTGCCGGCCTTGCGCTCGCCGGCGGCGAGCAGCGCGCGCGCCTTCAGCCAGCGCGCCCACTTGTCGCCGTCGTTCTTCGCGAGGTGCGTGTCGAGCAGCTTCGTCACCTCGCCGAGCGTGGTCGCCGGTGCCTGGAGCGTGCCGAGCCGCGACAGCTCGACCGCGGCGCGGCCGATCACGAGCTCGCGCGACCCGGGGTCGCCATCCTTGATCTGATGAACGACGTCGCGGATCGCGGCGTCGACGCGGTTCGCATCGGTCCCGTAGAGCAGCGACTCGATGCCGGTGACCTCGGCGACGTACGCGTACGACAGGATGTTGCCGGGGTCCTTCTTGATCGCCTCGTCGAGCTTGCCGATCGAGGTCTCGAGCCCGGCGAAGTCGCCGTTGCCGATCGCCTTCTTCGCCTCGGCCTGGAGCTGCGCGACCTGCTCGGCGCGCTTCTTCTCGCTCCACCAGTACCAGCCGCCGCCGCCGCCGATGCCGAGGATCAGCACCACGAACAGGAAGATGAACGCACGCCGCGTCGACCGGCCCCACCGGCGATCCGGGCGGAGATCGAAGTCGGCATCGGGGACGCGCACGCCGGCGACATCGAGGAGGCCACCGGTCAGGAGCTCGTTGAGGTAGTTCTCGCCGACGGCGGCCGACTGGCGCAGCGACGCGGCGGCGGCGTTCTTTTCCTTCGACGCCTGGATCACGCGCGGACGCACGCCTTCGATGTTGCTCGGCGGCGGTGGCGAGGCCGGCTTCTGCGCGCGCATGCCGGCCGAGGGGCTCGCCGCGACCGGCGCGACATCGTCGCCCCACAGCGCCGACTCCGGCGCCGGCTGGATCGCCATCGTCTGCATCGCCGGCGACGCGGCCGGGACCGGCGCGTTGATCGGCGCGGACATCCGCGGCGGCGCCTTGGGCGGTGCGCTCGGCGGCGCGGAGCGCGCGGGCGGTTGGTTGATCTGGAGGTTGTAGTTGGTCTCCCCGCGCGGCGGGACCGGCTGCGGGATCGGCGGCGGCGGATCGAGCGCCTGCCCGGTCCGCGCGCGCTTCAGCATCGACAAGATCGCCGGGCTCGTCGGATCGAGGTTCTGCGCGTGCTGGAGCACCGGCACGGCGCGCTCGAAATCGGAACGGCGCAGCAGGACCTCGCCGAGCAGTGCGAAGCCCTGGCGGCTCGAGCGGTCGACCTTGACCACGCGGAGCAGCTCGCCTTGCGCCTCTTTCCACTGGTGCAGCGCCGCGTAGGCACGCGCGAGCATGACGCGGCCCTCGAGCGAGTCCGGTGCGGC
>Ga0070679_100004998_pt1 | contig 12236 bp, 12 predicted proteins | sample KBSC63BmetaG_FD_65652 | JGI IMG/M metagenome (GOLD analysis project Ga0070679, IMG submission 65652) | Corn rhizosphere microbial communities from Kellogg Biological Station, Michigan, USA - KBS C6-3B metaG | ecosystem: Host-associated > Plants > Roots > Rhizosphere | place: USA: Michigan... | reverse complement strand
TCCAGGCTGAGGCCTTGCTCGCCGCGGATGCTGCCGAGCAGCAGCGATAGAACCGGCAACACAACCAGCACGATCAGGCAGAGAACGGCCCCCCCCATGACGAAATGCTCAAGCCGGAGCCGCGAGCGCAGGCTTGCCCGCATCGGCGTGCCGATGGCCTCTACCGACATTCTTTCCCCCTTCGACGACAATTCGCCCGCTGCTAAACGTCTCGCTTTAAGGTCGAGTTTTTAGCATGTAAAGTCAAAAACTTAAGGTGATACAGTGGCAGCGCCCCAGCCTTTTGGGCGCCTGTATATAACGGAGGCATCGTGCCGAGCGAAAGGAAGCTTGAGGTTCCAGCGATCAACAATCTTGTGATCGCGGGATGGACTGGCCGCAATGTTGCGGCGCTGGAAGCACATATCAAAGAGCTGGAAGCCATCGGGGTGAAGCGGCCCAAGAGTGTGCCGATTTTCTACCGCGTTGCACACACGCTGCTCAGCACCGCGAAATCTATCGAAGTCATGGCGGACAAGTCGAGCGGCGAGGTCGAGTTCGTCCTGTATTCGCTCGAGGACGGGCTGTGGCTCGGCGTCGGTTCCGACCACACCGATCGCAAGGCGGAGACCATCGGCGTCACCCTGTCAAAGCAGATGTGCGCCAAGCCGGTTGGGGCGCAGCTTTGGCGTTACGGCGACGTTAAGCCGCACTGGGACAAGCTGGTGCTGCGTTCGTACGTGCCTGACGCGGGCGGCGGGCGAAGGCTCTATCAGGAGGGGCCGGTGACAAACATGCGGTCCCCGGAAGAGCTGATCAAGCTTTACACCGGCGGCGATACGCTCGCGCCGGGAACGGCGATGTTCTGCGGCACCTTTGCGGTGCACGGCGACATGTCGTATTCCGGCTCGTTCGAAATGGAACTGGAGGATCCGGTGCTGGGCCGCAAGCTCACGCACACTTATCGGATCGTGCAGTTGCCGGATGAAGGTTAGTTTTCCGAAACTCTCTCCGCCTCATCTTGAGGAGATGCCGTAGGCGGCGTCTCAAAAGATGGGGCGGTTTCGTGCTTCGAGATGCGTTGCCATCGTGTGTCGCAGACGCGCGTAAAAGCGCTGTTGGCAACGTTCCGCAGCATGAAACCGAGAGAGGATGCCGTTTACGAATAGCAAGGAGTCCATCAATGAAAGTCGTTATTCCCGATCTCGTCTCCAACTCGTATTTCCCCGCGATCGCCGCGGTGGAGATGGGCTTCTTCAAGGAAGAAGGCATCGATGCGGAGCTGGAACTGATCTATCCGGTCGAAAAATGCTACCAGGCGCTGCGCGACGGCAAGGCGGACTTTGTCGGCGGCTCATCGCATTCCGCGCCGTCGGCGTTCCCGGAGTGGAACGGCGTGAAGTTCCTCGGCGCGCTGGCGCAACACACCTATTGGTTCCTCATCATGCGCTCGGACCTGAACGTCAAGCGTGGTGACGTCAATGCGGTCAAGGGCCGTCGTATCGGCGCCGCCCCGATGATCAACATCGGCTTGATCGAGATGCTGAAGGAGTACGGCATCGATCCGGAGCGTGACAACGTGCAGATCGCGCCGCCGCCGATGCCGGCCAATCCGGCCGGTGTGTCGTTTGGCGTCAACGCAGCGCAGGCGATGGCGGAAGGCAAGATCGACGGCTTCTGGGCCAACGGCATGGGCGCCGAAGTCGCGGTGAAGCGTGGCATCGGCACCATGGTTCTCGATGCGCGTCGCGGCGATGGGCCTGCAAGCCTTCGCGGCTATACGTTCGGCGTTCTGGCGACGCGCGCCGATCTGGTGGAGAAGACACCGGACAAGGCGGCGGCGGCGATCCGCGCGCTGGTCAAGACACAAAAGGCGCTGAAGGCCGATCCGAAACGCGCGACAAAAATCGGCGAGAAATGGTTCCCGGAGTTCGAAGCGAGTCTGATCGCCACGCTCGTCGAGCGCGATCTGCCGTACTACGACGCGACGATCTCCAAGGCCACGTTCGATGACATGTGCAAGTTCGTGCAGACCGTTGGGCTGACCAAGGGCGTCGGCAAATACGAAGACGTGGTGACGACGCAATTCAGCAATTTGTGGAAGGCGTAAGCAGGCATCACTGCTTCATTGCAGGAGCGTCGCGATGCTTAACGGCGACGGACCGTAAGCAGTTCGTTGCCGATCCGTTTCGTGGACCCCCGGGCCAAAGCCCGGGGGTGACACCGAGTGGGTTGTGGCGGTGCTTGCCTGCCGTGAGGCTGGCGATCAGCCGATCGCGCCGACCAGATCGTTGCGGCCGAACGCCTTGTCCGCGACCCAGGCGGATATCTCCAGAAGCGCTGCGTCGCGGTCCGTGCCCGTCATCAATTGCAGGCCGAGCGGCAGCCCTTCGTCCTCCAGCAACGGGATCGTGATGGCCGGACAGCCAAGCAGCGAGGCCGGCACGTTCATCGCCGTGTTGCCGGTCCATCCCAGGCCGACAGGCGCCGCGCCGCATGCACCCAGCGTAACGAAGGCGTCATAGCGAGCCGCCGCTTTGGCGAAGGCCTCGCGTGCCGCGACCCGTCGCGCCAGAAGACCGGCGAAGTCTTTCTGCGTCATCGCTTCGGACTGCTTCAACCGATCCAATGAGCCCGCGCTCAACTTCGTCTTGTCGAGATCGGCATAGGTGTTGAGCGGCCAGCGGCCTTCCCAGGCGTTGATGGCCAGCGATAACGGCTGAGCATCGGCCATTGCGCGTTCGGCGGCCTCGATATCCGGGTCCTCGCGACGCCCCTTGAGTTCGACGCCGGCCTTGGCAAGCTTTTCTTTCGCCGCGTCGAACGCCTTGCGCGCGCCCTCCGTGGTCGAGCCCCAGCCACCGGTTTCGAGCACGGCAAAGCGTGCCGGTTTGGCGCGCTTGGAGAAGTCCACATCGCCCGCCAACCCGACAAAGCCCGGATCGCCGCCGGCGCGATCGGCGATCGCGCGCAGCACAGCCCAGATGTCCGCGAGCGTGGCGGCGATTCCGCCGTGGCTGCTCTGGCTCAGGTGGTCGTAGGAACCGCTGCGATTGATCGCGCCATAGGTCGGCTTGAAGCCAACGGCGCCGCAGAAGCTCGCAGGCCGCAAGATCGAGCCGACAACCTGCGTGCCCAGACCGGCCGGCACCATGCCGGAACCGACCGATGCGGCCGAGCCGCTCGACGAACCGCCCGGTGTGCGGGTGGCGTCATAGGGGTTCTGGGTCTTGTGATACGGATGCGTGGCGGCAAATTCGGTGGTCGTGGTTTTACCGATGATGATCGCGCCGGCTTCCCGCAGGGCGTGAACGCTCGCCGCGTCGCGACGCGTCTTGCTGCCTTCCCACAGCAGCGACCCTTGACCGGTCGGCATGTCCGCGGTCTCGATGATGTCCTTGATGGCAACAGGCATGCCGTCGACGGGCGACAGGGGCTTGCCCGCTTTCCAGCGCGCCGTGGAGGCATCGGCGGCCTGGATCGCGCCATCCTTGTTCAGCGTGACGAACGCGCCAATCGACTTGTCGAGCTCGGCAATGCGCTTCAGGCTCTCATCAAGATAGGCCCGCGGCGTCGTCTTGCCCGAACGCAGGTCGCCGGCAAGCGAGACGTAGCCTCGCAGCTTGGAGGTATCCGCTGTTCCGCCGCTCATGGCCGCACCGCCGGGGTTTCGATCTTCATGCCACGCGCACGCATCATCAAGTAAAGCTCCATTTCCACGTACTCCGGCGCGCCATATGAATAAGGCTCCGCGCGCACCCCGATCATGCAGTTGCGCAGCCGCCGTTGCAACGATCCAACGCTCTGCCATTCCAATCGGTAGAGCGGATAGCCGGTGGGATGCGCTTGAGGCATGACGTTTCCGGCAAGATTCTTGCCCCAGTTGTCGTCATGGCATTGACTGCATGACAGGTTGAGTTGGCCCTGTCGTTGCGTGAACAGCGCGCGGCCCTTGTCGAGGAACGGTTTCAACCGGGGGTCGTCGGCGGGAGAAATCGGCGCGCCGCGTGATTGCATGCCGACGTAGCTCGAAAGCGCCAGCATGTCCTTGCTCTCATAAGCGAGGGGCTGCGCTTGCTGGTGTTCGGATCGGCAGATGTTGATGCGCTGTTCGAGGTCGACGGGGCGGCCGAGCTTGGCATCGAACGCCGGATAGCGCGCGGCAACGCCCTTCATGCTGGACGTTGCATCACCGTGACAATCGGCACAGGAGCGGCCGGCCGCGCCCGTTTTGGCGCCCCACAATGCCTCGCCGTCGAGCACCGCCAGCATACCGGGGTTCACGGTGTCGTCGTCCTGCATCGCCCGATTTTCGGGACTCATGTCGGCATAGCCCGAGCGTTTCTCCGCAAGCGGAATTTCGGCGTGGGCGACGATCCCGTCAGCGGCAAGCAGTAGGAGCAGAGCGCAAAGCATTGCGGCGCGGGACGCGAGAGCGCTCATTCGACGGTAATGTCCGCATTGGCTTCCGTGGTGAAGCCGTTGTCGCCGGTCCATCGGAACGCGATGGTGCCGCTGTCGGTCGCCACGGTGTGAAATGTGAAGAACGGATTGGCGGCGATGGCCGGGTGAAGTGTGGCGCGGAAGATTTCCTCGCCGTTATAGGTGCAGACAAACGACGTGATGATGTCGCGCGGAATCAGAACACCGATGTTGTTGTGGCGAAAGCCATTCTCCATCGGATGCGAGATCAGCGTTTTGATCGCGATGATCTTGCCGCGTTTGGCGCGCTTGGGAACGTTGATGAGCGTGCGTGCGGCCATCACGAATCCTCCAGGCAGGCGCCGAGTGTGATGATGACGTTCACCGTGTCGGACCAGAACGAGCCGTCGGACATCTCGCAGATGGCGATGACGGTCTGGGTGTCGGCGAGCCGAATCCGGGTCGAGATTTCCGCCGTGCCGGCGCGCGGACCGAGCTGAACGCTGACGACATTCGGAAGCGGGTTCTGTTCGGCAAAGACATGGATCGCCTTGACGTAGTCCTTCGGCGTCATCGGGCTTTCGACCGAGACTGTCATCGCCACGGTGTTGCCGTTCTCGACCAGCGGCGGAAGATTGAGCCTGACCTTCCCGGGTGTCGGCTGTGCATCGCCGACGACACGGCGGATCGCCACCGCCATCGATGTGGGTGTTGCGCGCGCGGGCCGCACGACGAGCGCCATTCCAGCGCCTGCGGTTGCCGCAAGGAAGGCGCGGCGGTTGGGACGGATCGCCCCCGCGGGCCCGCGCTGCGCTACCTTCGATGTGTCAGCGGGTGTGTGTTGGGGCATTGCCTTCGTCCTTGAGCGTGGCCAGATATGCCACAACGTCTTCGATCTGCTGAGCGGTCAACACCGGCTTGCCGCGATAGTTTCGCGCGACACGGTTCAAACCTTCGACCCGGTAGAACGACGGCATGATGGTTTCCGGATTGAGGCGGGTGGCGTCGACCAGCCGCAGCCGGAGCTGGCCCTCCGACCATCGTGAGCCCGCGCCCTTCAAATTCGGTGCGAGGTCGCCTTGAAAGCGCTCCTCGGGAAACGGTCCGGAGTGGCAGAGCAGGCAGGTGTTCTCGCGTTTGACGACGACGGCCCGGCCATTGACCGGATCGCCGGGAACACCGGTCAACGATTTTGGAATGGCATCGCCTACGATGGAATAGGGCGCGAGTGCGCTCTGCGCAGCGCCGGGCGCGCCGCAAAGAGCCGTGGCCGCGATGGCGAGGACGGCGCGGCCCATCATCCGAACACCGCGCCGGTGATGGTGCGGAACCAGGCGTCGGCCTCCGTTGCCTCGGCTTGGCGCACTGCGGGCGGCGCGTCCTGCGCGCTGACGATCGGGCCGCCGTCGGCCTCGGCGTATTGGTCATCGGCGGGACGATAGGTGCCGCGCTGGGAAATTGCGTAATTCGGCGCGATGAGGCTGTAGCATGAACTGGTCAGCGTCGGCGCCGCGGGCGATTTTCCGGACAACAGCGCCACGATGGCGGCGGCGCAAATGCCGGCCTGCGAATGCGCGGCCGATGCCGAACGCGGCATCGCGCCGGCGATGGCGGCGTCGCCGATGACATGGATGTTCGGCTGCAATTTCGATGCGAACGTCACGGGATCGACCGGGCACCAACCGGTGCGGTCGGCCACGCCCGCAAGCTCGGCAATGCGGCCGGCCTTCTGCGGCGGGATGATGCTGGCGACGGCGGCCTTATAGGTGTCGAAGTCGGTCGAGAGCGTTTTGGTTGCGGCATCGACGGAGGACAGCGCGCCGCCATTCGACAGCGACACCCATTCGATCAGGCCCGGGTAAAGCTCTTGCCATGCCGTCTCGAACAGCTTCTGCATGGTGAAGCTGTCCTTGGCGTCGATGACGATCACCTTGGAGCGCGGTTTGTTGGCCTTCAGATAATGCGCGATCAGGCTGGCACGCTCATAAGGCGCCGGCGGGCAGCGCGCCGGATTGACCGGTGACGCGATCACCACAGTGCCGCCGTCCTCCATCGCCTGGAGCTGACGGCGAAGCAGCATCACCTCCGCGCTGCCGTTGAAGGCGGGCGGCATGATCGCCATCGCCGCCTGATCGTAGCCTTTGATGGCATCGGCGCGGAACGCGATGCCGGGCGAGATCACCAAGCGGTCGTAATGGAGCGTCTTGCCGTCGGCGAGCGTTACCGTGCGCTTCTGTGGATCCACGGCGGTGGCGGAGGCAATCGCGACGGTGATGCCGGCCCGCTTGAGCCCGTCATAACCGAACTGCTGGTGAGCAAGCTCGGCGAGGCCGGCGATCACGGCGTTGCTTTGCGGCGGCGCCATGTAGGTCGGATTGGCCTCGACCAGCGTGATGGAAAGTCTCGGGTCGGCCTGCCGCAATGCGCGCGAACAACCCGCGCCGCCGAAGCCACCGCCGATGACCACGATATGAGGAGCCGCACCCTGGGCGAGCAGGGGTGCCGGACAGGCCGCCGTGGCCGCAGCGGCGGCGGTCGATGTCAGGAAGCGGCGGCGATGGATGCGGGTTTCGGGCATTTCAATTCCGTCCCGCAGTTATACCGCATCGTCATTCCGGGATGCGAGCAAGCCCGCGGGCCCGGAATGACGGAAGGACGCGATTGGGTGATGGCGGCCCCTTCCGGGGCCGCCATCTGGATCACGCTTGCGCGATCTGCAGGTTGTGGTTCTTCAACGGGAAAGACCGGATGCGCTTGCCGGTCGCATTGAAGTAGGCATTCAGCACGGCAGGCGCAGCCACCAGGATGGTCGGCTCACCGACGCCACCCCACGGGGTATGGCCGCTCGGCATGACGATCGATTCCACCTTCGGCATCTCAGCGATGCGCATCGAGTTGTAGGTGTCGAAGTTGGTCTGCTCGATGTAGCCGTCCTTGACGGTGCATTCGCCGTAGAACAATGCGGAAAGCCCGTACACGAACGAGCCGGCCACCTGCCGGTCGATCTGTGCCGGGTTGACCGCATAGCCGGGGTCGGTCGCGCCGATGATGCGATGGATGACGATCTTGTCGCCATCGACCGAAATCTCGGCCGCGCCGGCGACGTAGCTGCCGAACGCCATCATCTGCGACAGGCCGCGGAAACGGCCCTTCTCGGCCGGCTTGTCCCAGCCGATCTTCTCGGCGACGGCGTTGAGCACCGCCAGATGCTTGGACCGATTCTTCATCAGCTTGCGGCGGAACTCCAGGGCGTCCACGCCGACCGAATGGGCGAGTTCGTCCATGAAGCTTTCGACGTAGATCGCGTTGTGGTTGACGTTCACGCCACGCCAGAACCCCGCCGGAACGTGCGGATTTCGCATGGCATGATCGATCAGCAGGTTCGGCACCTCATAGCCGAACTGCGTCTCGCCTCCCGGTGTCAGGCCCTGGAACGTCACCGGGTCGCGGCCGTCCTTGTCCATGCGCGACGGCAGCACGGTCGCCAGGATCGACTGTCCGGAAATGCGCATGTGCAATCCGGTCAGGTTGTTGTCCTTGTCGAAGGTGCCGACCATCTTGCATTGGGTGATCGGGTGGTAGGAGCCGTGCTGCATGTCTTCTTCGCGCGACCACAGCAGTTTGACCGGCGTGCCGGGCATCTGCATGGCGATCTGCACCGCCTGGATCACGTAGTCGCTGCGGCCGCGCCGGCCGAAGCCGCCGCCCAGCATGACCTTGTAAACGTCGCACTTGTTGGCCGGCAGCCCGGAGGTCTGCACGACGGCCGCGAAGGCGGCCTCGCCGTCCTGCGTGCCGCACCACACCTCGCATTTGTCCGGTGTGTAGAGCGCCGTGGCGTTCATCGGCTCCATCGGCGCGTGGTTCTGGTAGGGATAGGCGTAGACGGCTTCCACCTTCTTTGCCGCGCCGGCGATGGCGGCTTTGATGTCGCCGTTCTGGTTGCCGACGAACGCCTGCTCGGCGTCGAGACCGGTCTCCAGGAACTTGGCGATCGTTGCGCTGGACACCTTTTCGTTTCCGACGGTGTCCCAAACGATCGGCAGCGCGTCGAGCGCGGTCTTGGCGTGCCACCAGGTATCGGCAACGACCGACATGGCGTTGTCGCTGACCTGCACGACCTTCTTCACGCCGGGCATCTTTTCGATTTTGGCGGCGTCGTAGCTCTTCACCTTGCCGCCGAACACCGGGCACTGCCGGATCGCGGCGTTGAGCATCCCCGGCAACTTGACGTCGATGCCGTAGATCATCTTGCCGACGGTCTTATCGGCGGTGTCGAGCCGTTTCAGCGGCTTGCCGGCGATGGTCCAGTCTTTGGCGTCCTTGAGCTTGATCTCCTTGGGCACCTCAAGCTTGGACGCGGCGTCCGCGACCTTGCCGTAGGTGGTTTTGCGGCCGGAGGCAGCGTGGGTGATGGTGCTGTTCACCGCGCTGCATTCGGACGCCGGCACCTTCCATTCGTTGGCCGCCGCCTGGATCAGCATCATCCGCGCCGCCGCGCCGCCCTTGCGGACGTATTCGTGCGATTCGCGGATACCGCGGCTGCCGCCGGTGGAGAAAGCGCCCCACGCCCGCTTGCGGGCGACGCTTTGGCCTGGCGTCGGATATTCGGTCGTGACCTTCGACCAGTCGCACTGCAATTCTTCGGCGACGAGCTGGGCGAGACCGGTGAGGGTGCCCTGGCCCATTTCCGAGCGCGCGATGCGGACCACGGTGGTGTCGTCGGGGCGAATCACGACCCAGACGCCAATTTCCGGGGAGCCGTCGGCGGCTTGCGCGGCCTGTGGGCCGAACGGAAGATCGAGACCCAGTGCCAGCCCTCCGCCGGCTGCTGCGGTGCCGATGACGAAGGCGCGACGGTCGATTTTTGGAACGAAGTTCATGTCTGCCCCTCCTTACGCGTTCGCCGCGGCGTGAATCGCCGCGCGCACTTGTTGGAAGGTTCCGCATCGACAGATGTTGGTGATCTCGCGGTCAATGTCGGCGTCGGTCGGCTTCGGCTTGTTCTTGAGCAGTTCGGCGACCGCCATGATCATGCCGCTCTGACAGTAACCGCATTGCGGCACGTCGTGTTCGATCCAGGCCTGCTGCACCTTGGTCAGCACGCCGTTCTGAGCGAGTCCCTCGATGGTGACGATCTTGGTCCCAACCGCGCCGCTCACGGGAAACGAGCAGGAACGCGTGGCCACGCCGTCGATATGCACGGTGCAGGCGCCGCATTGCGCAATGCCACAGCCGTATTTGGTGCCGGTCAGGCCGATGTTGTCGCGGATCGCCCAGAGCAAAGGCGTATCGGGTTCGACATCGATGTCGTGGTCTTTGCCGTTGATGTTGAGTCGCACCATATCGTCGGTCTCCCTCGTCAGGGGTTGCATCGGCCGCGCGGACGGCGCGGCCGGTAAAGTTCGAGTGTGCAAACTGTAATTGTATTATTTCTAATCAACAATCGGGCCGCGGCCGTATTCTGGCCGGATCAAGCCGAGTTGATCTGCACTGAAAACGGCGCGCCGAAACGCGAGTCTGTTCGCCTGCCGCGGTAAAATAATGCCAAGCGAATAGTGATTTTCGACTTGCTGCGGTGCGATAGAGCGCGGCGTCAGTTTTTCTTGTCTTTATCCGCGTCGCGCACCGGAGTTTCGGGCGTCAGGCCGCCGCGCTTTTGTCCGAAGGTTTCCTTGCCGCTTTGCTCCCAGCCGCCGACGACGGCGCGCTTGGCATAGGTCTCCCAGGTTTCGTTCCAGTCGCCCAGCGTGTAGCCGTGCCACGGCGGCTGCGGCGCCAGTGTCGGAAGCTCCAGCTCGTCCCAGATTTTCCGCGCGTGCTCCATGTATTCTCGGGTCGGCAGCGCCAGCGGCGGAAACGGCTGCTTCAGTGTTGCGTCGATCAGCATCGATGAATCGTTGCTGCGCCGGCCGGCCTTCGGGCCGTGACCGCCGGCCCGGTGCGGCACCACATGCACGTCCTCGACCGGATTGGCGCGGTAGGCCATCGACCAGAACACCGCATCGGTGTTGGTCGGGTCGATGTCTTCGCTGACGGCGACGACGATCTTGCCGCAGTCGGCGCGCAGTCCGGAGGCGCCGTTGAGGCCGCGCCAGACTTCCGTGCGCGGCGTCCCCTGGGCGAATTTCAGGAAGATGACCGGCCGCACGTTCGACAGCGGCTCGTGCAACGACACACCGCGGATGCCCTTGATGCCGAGCTGATCGCGCAGGTGCGACAGGAACATCGGCTCGTAGGCCACCTTCTTGATGACGCTGGATTCGCTGGGCGTGACCTGGCTGATGATCGAAACGAAAACGGCGTTGCGCTTGCGGGTGATGGCGGTCACCTGCATCGACATGTTGAAGTCTTCGAGCGCGATGTAGCCGTGGCTTTCGCCGAACGGTCCCTCGGGCTCCAGCAGTTCGGGGTCGATCAGTCCCTCGATGACGATTTCAGCGTCGGCCGGCACCTCGAGATCGACGGTGAGGCATTTCACTGTGCGGATCGGCTCGCCGGCGAGCGCCCCGGCGACGCCCATCTCGTCCATGTCGATGGCGAGCTTCTGCGGGCCGGTGAAGGTGACGACCGGCGCGCAGCCGTTGACGATGGCGATGGGCATCGGCGTCTTCAGCTTGCGATGCTTGAGCCAGTGCTGGTAACCGCCGGCGCCGCCGATTCGCGACGCCATGCGGACGCCGAGCCGGTCGGTCGCTTTGAGGCCGGCGCGGTAGGTGCCCATGTTCTGGATGCCGCTCTCCGGGTCCTTGGTGACGCAGAGCGTGGCGGTGAAGTACGGCGCGGCATCGAAGCCGGGCGTGGAAATCGGCACCGGCAGCAGTTTCAGTCCGCCGTCGGGCTTCTTCAGGTCATCGCCCTTGATGACGATCTCCTGACACGGGGCGGGTGCATTGCTGTGCACGGGCTTGATCGGATGGGCGACGGCCTCGATCCAGGCCTTTCCGATATCCTCGACCTTCTGCCCCATGCCGATGGCGTAGATATCGGGATTGGCGGACAGGGCGCCGACGACGACGGGCATGTCGTACTTCCGGCCGCTGCCGTCGACGACATTGGTGAACAGGAAGGCGCGCCGCTTTTCTTCCGGGATGCCGCCTTGGAATTGCCAGCGCACCAGCGGATGCAACTCCGAGTCCTTGTCGATCGGGCGATCGACGCGAACCACCAGGCCGGCGGCCTCCAGCGCTTTGAGGTGCTGCTGGAAATCGAGGGCGGGACCGGCGGTGTTGGACTTGGCGGCTGGCTTATCCGGTTGGTTGAGCATGGTTCACTCTGTCTTTGACGTTCCGGCGGCCCGGCATCCTATCGCGACGCCGGGCGCGCCGGAGCGGCGAACGCAAACTTACTTTTTGCTCTTCTGCCAGGCTTCGATCACAGGCTTGGCGTGGCGGAAGCAATCGACGCCGCAGGGAATTCCACAATAGACCGCGATCTGGATCAGCACTGCGCGGATTTCATCCGGCGTCATGCCGTTGTTGAGCGCGCCGCGGACGTGGGTCTGGAATTCTTCCATGCGGCCGAGCGATGCGATCATGCCAAGGTTGAGGATCGAGCGCTCGCGCGGCGGCAGCGTGTCGTCGCCCCAGGCCTCGCCCCAGCAGTACTGCGTGACGATGCGCTGGAAATCGCGGTTGAAGTCATCGACGTTCGCCATCGCCTTGTCGACATACTCGTTGCCGGCGACCTGCCGGCGCATCTTCATGCCGGTGTCGTACATTTTCTGGTCCACGAATTCCTCCCGTTGATTGTTTTTAATCTTCCGACGGTCCGCCTTGCCAGCGTTTGACCAGCTTGGTTTCGATGCCAAGCAGGTCGAGCAGGCGGCCGACGGT
>Ga0070679_100004993_pt1 | contig 12241 bp, 10 predicted proteins | sample KBSC63BmetaG_FD_65652 | JGI IMG/M metagenome (GOLD analysis project Ga0070679, IMG submission 65652) | Corn rhizosphere microbial communities from Kellogg Biological Station, Michigan, USA - KBS C6-3B metaG | ecosystem: Host-associated > Plants > Roots > Rhizosphere | place: USA: Michigan... | reverse complement strand
GCGATCATTCCGCTCGCCGCGATCGCCGCCGTCGCGGCGGCGGTGGCGGTGTTCTGGCGGGGCCGAGCGGCACGCTCGCTCGAGCACGTCGCGCTCTGGATCGAGGAGCGAGAGCCGGATCTCCGCTATGCACTGGTCACCGCGATAGATGATGCGCTCGCGCCGCCGGAGCAGAACCGCTCGCTGCACGCAGCGGCCGAGCGCGCGGACATCGATGGGATCGTGGGTCACGCTTGGCGGCGCACGCTGGGGCGCGGTGCGCTCGCGTGCCTGTTGCTGGGCGCAGTGCTCGCGGTGCTCCGGCCGAGCGACTTGATACGTGCCGCGGGGCGGGAGCTGGTGAAGCGTGCGACGCCGCGACCGGCGCCGCCGATGGCGAACCGGCTGCTCGAGCTCTCCGCGCGCGTGACGCCGCCGGCGTACAGCCGGTTGCCAGCGAAGTCGATCGAGGAGCCGAGCAATGTCGCGGCGCTGATCGGAAGCCGCATCGCTCTCGAGGGGAAGGGACCGCCCGACGGCGTCACCGCGATGTTCGGCGACAGCCAGCTCGCGGCGCGCGAGGGCGAGCGCGGATGGGCGGTTGGGGTGATGATGCCGAAGGATCCCGTGGTCCTGACGCTGCGCGACCGCGCGTACAAGCGACTGCTGTCGCTCGAGCCGGTGACTGACTCGAGTCCGGATGTTCGCCTTCGCCTGCCGGCGCACGATACGACCTATCAGACCGTGCCCAAGGGGAAGCTCGAGATCGATGCCGGCCTCGCCGATGACATCGGTCTCAACTACGGATATGTCGAGTACCTGCTCTCCAGCGGATCGGAGGAGAGCTTCGACACGAAGCTCATCAACGGTGCGCGCAATCCGATGGGTAACGCGCGTGCATCGTCACTGCACGCCACCATCGACTTCGACACGCTCAAACTCTCGCCCGGAAGCGTGTTGCACATCCGCGTGATCGCGTACGACTACAACGATGTGACCGGCCCGGGGAAGGGGGTGTCCGAGACGCGGACGCTCAAGATCGCGGAACCAGTCGACTCGACGTCGATCAACGCGGCGCCGCCGCTGCCGATCGACTCGATGTGGATCAGCCAGCGACTGCTCAACATGCGAACCGACACCCTCATCCGCACGAAGCGCTCCATGCAGCACGAAGAGTTCGTGCACCGGTCCTCCGGCTACAGCAATGGACAGGAGGACATTCGCAAGCGAGCGCTCGCCGTGATTGCGCTGCTGGAGGATAACGGCGTGGGCGATTCGTTCGAGACCGAGGCGAGCAAGATGCTGCGGCAGGCAGTCGATCTGATGTGGACCGCACGCGAGGACCTGGGCGTTGCGCAGCCCGACTCGGCGATGCCGATCATGAAAAAGATCCTGAAGATTCTCGACGATCTGCGGTTGGCAAATCGTTATTACCTGCGCGGGATCCTCAAGCCAGTGGCGGTGAACATCGAGCGTACCCGTCTCACCGGGAAGGACTCGGCGGCCGCGAATGCGCGGACGGCACGGGCGACGCTGGACGATCCGCAGCTCGTGCTCGCGGCGCGCATCGATGCCGCGGCGGCACTCGCGCACGTCGAGCCGGCGGCGGCGGCGGACACGCTGATGTACATCCGCGTGAGCGCACTCAAGAGCGCGCCGGCGGTGGCGGGCGCCTTGCAGAGCGCGATCGATCTCCTTCGCAAGGGCGCACCGGTGGACAGCGCGCTCGCACGCACGCGGCGCGCGCTCGAGCCGCCGGCGCGGCTGCTCACCGGTCCGGCCGAGTGGGGCGGGGTGGTGCCATGAGCCAGTTCGTCTTCGCGACGGCGAAGTACGCGTCGGGCGACTGGGAGAGCGCGCCGTCGCTTCCGGAGGCCGTGATCGATGCCGTCGTGCGATACACGACGATCGACATCGCACCCACGGGGGTCTACGTCGATCTCTCGTCGCACGAGCTGTTCAATTTTCCCTTCGTGTGGATGACGGGGCACTTGCCCGTGAGGTTCACGGACGACGAGCGACGGAACGTGAAGCAGTACGTCGAGCGCGGCGGGCTGCTCATGATCGATGATCACAACCACGATATCACCGGTCAGTTCCACAAGACCGCGAACGAGGAGATCGAGCGGATCTTCGGCAAGATGACACGGCTGCCGAAGACGCACGAGCTGTACAGCTGCTTCTTCGTGTTCGACGATGGGCCGCCCAACACGCACCACGAGCTGAACGGATACGGCGACGATCTGCTGCACAAGTATCTCGACGCGGTTCTCGTGAACGGCCGCATTGGGCTCATCTACAGCAGCAAGGACTACAGCTCCGAGTGGAACTTCCACGCGGAGACGAAGAAGTTCATGCAGCAGGACCCGACGAAGTTCGGGGTCAACCTGATCGTGTATGCACTCACTCGCTGAGCGCGCGCGCGGCGCGCTCGAGTGGCTGCTCCGGGTCGCGGTAATCGCGATCCTGTCGTGGTTTCTCGTGCGCACCATTCTCGTGCAGCGGCACGGGGCAGTGGAGGACGCCGCTTCCGCGACGCTCGCGCAAAAGCTTGCCCGGTGGAGCACCGTTTCGTCACCGGCGCGGGTGCACGTGCGCATCGATCATCCGCCGGCGGGGCGCGAGCGCGACTGGCTCGCCGCGCTCCCCGGAACGGGGACCGAGGTCGATTGGAGCGGACCGTCGCTCGTGCCGACAGCGATTTCCGTGGAGCCGCGCGTCGATCCCGCGCGCGGTGCGGATGTGAGCGTCGCCGCGCCGGAGAGCGCGATGGTCGTGCTCTCCGATACGCTCGGGGTGCTCGACAGCGCGCGCGCGACGCGAACGGGGATACGCGGCTACGTCCCGAAGCTGCGTGGCACGGTCGACGCTATCGTGGGCCCAGTGGTGGCCCGCGCCGCACGCCACGATTCGCTCGAGCTTCGGCGGCTGCTCGTGATCGGGCAGGCGGGGTGGGAGTCGAAGTTCACCGTCGCCGCGCTCGAAGAGCGCGGCTGGCAGGTGGATGCGCACATCATCGTCTCGCCCAAGGGCGACGTGCACCAGGGGAAGATCGCCGACATCGACACCGCTCACTATTCGGCCGTCCTCGCGATCGACAGCACGGCTGGACGTTACGGTGATCGCATCGCGGCGTTCGTGAAGCAGGGGGGCGGGCTCGTCATGTGGTCAACGGCAGCGCGCGCGCGAGGGCTCGCCGCACTCGCGCCGGGAAGCGCCGGCGCGCTGATCCAGGATGAGGGCGACGTGCCGCCCGACAGCGCTCCGCGTTCGGCGCTCGAGCTCGTGCCGATCACGTCGCTGAGCGGCGATGCAGTGGTGCTCGAGCGCCGCGGTGGAGACGTGGCGCTCGCTGCGCGCCGCGTTGGGCTCGGTCGTGTGCTCGAGACCGGATACACGAATTCATGGAGGTGGCGCATGGCGGGCGGCGCAGACGCGCTCGCGCGCCATCGCGACTGGATTGCGGGATTGGTTGCGCTCGTCGCGACGAGCGGGCGGCACGCCGTGCCCGCAGCGCCGAGCGACGTTGCGCCGCTGGTCACGCTGATCGATCGGCTCGGTCCTGCCACGAAGGCGACGGAGGGTGCGGCGCTCGACCCCGCGGTCATCGCGCGGTGGGTGTTCGGGATCGTGTGTGCGGCGCTGATGCTTGAATGGGCATCCAGGCGGTTGCGTGGCGTGAAGTAGGCGGTTGACGGCTGATGCAGTACAAGTCGATAGGGGTTCGAGCGCTCTCGCGTGTCTAGAAGGCGTAGGCTGGTTGGACAGAAACTGAAGGTAGAAGTTCCTTGCAATCTTCCAAGTTTGAAACGAATGCCTCCGGATGATCGGAGGCATTCGCGCGATGGAGCGAGTAGGGGTAGCCCAGCGGCAGATTGTCTAAAGAGCCGTGGGTGCAGGGCGCAGCCGTCATGTGCAGCTGTTCGGGGATCAGCGGTCGTGCTGGTTGTGGTACGAGAGAGTCATGCCAGGCCGTCGTGAGGCGGTCGAGACATGATGCAGGGAGGAGCAGGAAGCGAGCGTTTGTTCACGACAGCCCCCAGCGCATCGGGGGCTTTCGTGCGTGTGGAGGGGAGAGATCACGCATCGCATTTCATCGAAGAGATATGTCACTACTTGCTCGGCGGATGACAGCGCTCGGAACCGAGAACGCATTCAAGCTCGGTGCGGACATCGCGCGCTGCGAGGCGCGAGGGATGGACGTCGTGCGCCTCAACCTCGGTGAGCCAGACGCCGAGAGCGCCCCGCACATCAACGCCGCCGCGATCGAGGCAATTCTCGCCGGCAACTCGCACTACTGCGATCCCGCGGGGTTGCCGAGCCTGCGCCGCGCGATTGCATCGCAGCTGGAACGCACTAGAAAGATCGAGATCGATCCGGATCGAGTGATAGTGACGACGGGAGGGAAGCCGTCGATCGGCTACACCATGCAGGCGTACGTCGATCCTGGCGACGAGGTCATCTATCCGAGCCCGGGATTCCCGATCTACGAATCGTGGGTGACGTTCGTGGGCGGCACACCGGTTCCGCTGCACCTGCGGGAAGCGGATGGCTTTGCGGTGACGGCGGAGGCGCTGCGGCGATGCATCACGCCCAGGACCAAGGTGATCATCCTGAACTCACCGTCGAATCCGACAGGCGGCGTGCTCACCGCCGGGCAGCTGGCTGAGATCGCGCTCGTTATTCAGACGCGATGCAGCGACGACGTGCGCGTGTACTCGGATGAGATCTACGAGCATATCGTGTTTGATGGCGAGCGACACGCCAGCATCGCGTCGCAGCCGGGCATGGCGGAGCGCACGATCATCGCGTCGGGACACTCGAAGGGATTTGCGATGACCGGATGGCGGCTCGGCTACGCCGTGCTACCGACGGTCGAGGAAGCGGCACGATTCAAACAGCTCAACATCAACGTCGTTTCCTGCGTGCCGCCGTTCGTGCAGGAGGGTGGGCGTGCGGCGCTGGAAAGTACCCGATCCGAAGTGGTGGTGGCGCGGATGGTCGCCGCATTCCAGGAGCGGCGGGATCGCGTCGTCCAGATGTTGAACGAGATTCCGGGCGTGCACTGCGCCATGCCGAAGGGCGCGTTCTACGTCTTCCCCAATGTCGAAGGCGTGTGCCGGCGACTCGGACTGATCGCGGCGCATTCCGCGCTGCCTCCAGACGAGAGGGCGCGCACCTCGCCGTCCGCGATGCTGCAGCGATTCCTGCTCGAACGGCATGGTGTGGCGACGATGGATCGCAACTCGTTCGGTCGCATCGGAGTAAAGGGAGAGCACTACCTGCGCTTGTCGATTGCCACCGCGATGGATCGACTGGAGATGGGAATTCGGCGGATCTCGGACGCGAGCGAGGACGACGCGGGGTGCAGCGATTTCCTGAGCTCCGGGGTCGGAGGCACTGGGTTGGAGACTGGCCGGTCGAGGGCGACATCGGGGAGCACACGATGACGGTGCCGCGAATCTTCGTCACGCGGCCGATCGACTCGATCGCGTAGAAAATCCTGGAGCCCCCACACAACACGCGCGTCTCTCGCGACACATGCTCCCGCTAGCACATCAGTCGGATCAAACGCCTGCGTCGTCTTCCGAATCCCTCGGCAGCTCGCTCGCGCGCGAGCTGGACGTGCTGCAGCGTGCAGGACTGCGGCGGACGCTGACGTGCGTGCACCGGCGGTACGGGAGCGGCGTGGTGGTCGAGGGGCGAGCGGTTGTCGATTTTTCCTCGAACGACTACCTCGGGCTCGCATCGGATTCGCGTCTCTCTCGCGCGGCGATTGACCATCTCGAGTACGAGGCATTCGGGGCCGGCGCGGCGCGAAGCATCTCAGGAAGCCATCCGGTGCACGAGGCACTGGAGCGCGAGCTCGCGCTTCTCAAGCACAAAGAGGCGGCGCTGCTGTTCTCGTCGGGATACGCAGCAAACGTGGGCGCGATCACTGCACTCGTGGGGCGCGATGACATCGTTTTTTCCGACGCTCTGAATCACGCCTCGATCATCGATGCCTGCCGCCTCTGCCGCGGCACGACGTCGACATTCCCGCATGGCGATCTCGATGTGCTCGAGCAACAGCTCCGTGCCACGACTGGGAAGCATCGGCGTCGCATCATCGTCGTCGAGGGCGTTTACTCGATGGACGGCGATCTGTCTTCGCTCAATGAGCTTACGGAGCTCGCACAACGGCATGACGCGTGGGTGTACGTCGACGACGCGCACGGCACGGGAGTGCTGGGCGCGCACGGCGGTGGAGCGGCGGAGCACTGGGGCGTGGAGGAGCAGGTGGCGGTCACAGTCGCGACGCTCGGCAAGGCGTTCGGCGCGGCGGGCGGCATCGTCGCAGGTTCGTCGATCTTGCGAGACTTTCTCCTGAATCGCGCCCGGTCGTTCATCTTCACGACCTCGTCGCCGCCAATGTTGGCCGCGGCGGCGCTCGAGGGATTGAAGCTCGCGCGCGAGGAACCGTGGCGCCGGCAGCGACTGCTTGTCAACGCGCAGTACCTGCGCGATTCCCTGGGCGCGCTCGACATCCCGCCCCTTCCGCCAGGCCCGGGTCACATCACGCCGGTCATCATTGGCGACGCCGAGCGCACAATGCGGATCGGGCGACGGCTGCGCGAAAGCGGATTTCTCGTCGGCGCAATCCGGCCGCCATCGGTGCCGCTCGGCGGCGCGCGCTTGCGCATCACCGTGAGCGCCGCTCACTCGACGGAGGACATCGACGATCTCATGGTCGCGTTGGCGGACGCGCTGAGACGGGAGTGATGAACCCAGCCGACTGGCAGGCGCTTGATGCGGCGCACGTCTGGCATCCGTACACGCTTCACGGAGCGGCGGCGGCTCCCATCGTGCCGATCGTGCGCGCCGAGGGCGCGTACCTCTATGACGCCTCGGGTCGCCCGATCATCGATGCGATTTCGTCATGGTGGGTCACGCTGCACGGGCATGCGTGCGCACCGATCGCGGATGCAATCGCGGCACAGGCGCGCGGCGTGGAGCAGGTGATCTTCGCCGGGTGCACGCACGAGCCGGCGGCGCGCCTCGCGGCCGAGCTCTGCGCGCGGATGCCCGGGTCGCTGACGCGGGTGTTCTTCTCCGACGATGGCTCGACGGCGGTAGAGTGCGCGGTGAAAATGGCGATCCAGTATTGGGCGAACCGCGGACGGCCGCGCGGACTCGTCGCCGCGCTGGAGGGCGCGTACCACGGCGATACGTTCGGCGCGATGAGCGTCGGAGCACGCGGCGTCTTCAGCGCCGCGTTCGAGGAGCAACTCTTTCGCGTCGAGCGGTTGCCGGATCCAAGCAGAGGGGATACCCCAGGCGCGCTGCGGAAATTGCTGGAGCGCAAGGGAGAGGAGTTGGCCGCGGTAATTGTGGAGCCGCTCTTGCTCGGCGCTGGCGGCATGCGCATCTGGTCCGAGGGGATGCTCGCCGAATTGCGCGAACTTACGACCGCGGCGGGAGTGCTCTTGATCGCGGATGAGGTGCTGACTGGATTCGGACGCACCGGGCCACTATTCGCGTGCGAGCGCGCGGGAGTCGCGCCGGACATCTTGTGTCTATCGAAGGGGCTCACCGGCGGCTTCCTTCCTCTCGGCGTGACCGTCGCGACGGAGCAGATCTTCGAGGCATTCGTGGGCGGTGACCGGCGGCGGACGTTTTTTCATGGGCACTCGTACACGGCGAATCCATTGGCGTGCGCAGCGGCGCGTGCGAGCTTGACGCTGCTGGACGCGCGCTGCGCGGTGAAGCGCGCCGAGATCGAAGTCGCGCATCGCGCGTGTCTCCAGCGACTCCAGGTAAGTGCGAGGGTTGCACGCCCGCGCGTGCTGGGGACGATCGCTGCGTTCGACATCGCGGGGGAGGAGGGCTACCTCGCGACGGTCGGGACGGCGCTCGCCCGGTACGCGCTCGACGAGGGGGTGCTGCTACGCCCACTTGGCAACGTAGTGTACGTCCTGCCGCCGTACTGCATCGATGCCGACGATCTCGGACGCATCTACGACGTGATCCTCGGCTTCCTGGAATGTCAGTGATGCGAGTGGCCATTACGGGCACGGACACCGGTGTTGGCAAGACGACGGTCGCCGTTGGGTTGCTGTCGGTGCTGCGTCATCAGGGATTTCGCGTTGCGGGGATGAAGCCCATCGAGACGGGCGTAAGGCGCGGCGATCCGACGAGCGATGCGATGCGGCTCTGGGACGCCGCGGGGCAGCGCGATTCGCTGCGGGATGTGTCGCCGTTCGTCTTCGAGGATCCGGTCGCCCCGTTCATCGCCGCCGGCGCCGGTGGGAGACTGATCGATGTGGCGACGCTCGATGCGGCGTTCGCCCGCCTTTCACACGATCGCCGGGTGGTTGTGGTGGAGGGTGCGGGAGGAATCCTGTGCCCGATCCATTCCGATCTGTTCATGCTGGACCTGTTCGAGCGCTGGCAGCTGGAGGTGATCGTCGTGGCGCCGAACCGGCTAGGAACAATCAATCACACGCTGCTCACCGTGTGTGCCGCAGAGGCCGCGAATCTCCGCGTGCGTGGCGTCGTGCTCAACGATCTTCCCGGCGGGCAGAATGATCGTTCCTGTCGAAGCAACGCTGAGGTGCTCGAGTCGCTCATCCCGCACGTGCAGATCGTACGATATCCCTCAATCGTGGCGACGAATGGAGTCCTCGACGTCGCCACGCTCTCTGCGCGCGTTAGTCTCGCGGCACTGTGCATGAACCAACCAACACTACCTGCCGCGTAGCCAGCGGCCGAAGGATCTCGTGAGCTGCGGCATTAAATCGACTGAGTCCGCCGACTACTGGAACCAACTCGCGCTGCGCGCTCTTGCAGGAGAGCTTCTCTCGAGAGAGGATGCGCGCACGGTGCTCGCGGCGCCGGATGCCAGCCTGCTGGATCAGCTCGCGGCGGCGTATCACGTGCGACGACACTTCTGGGATAACCGCGTGCGGCTGCACTTTCTCGTGAATGCACAGAGCGGATTGTGTCCCGAGGATTGCGGCTACTGCTCGCAGTCGAGTGTATCGACTGCCGAGATCGAGAAATATCCGCTGCTGGCAAAGGGGCGTTTGCTCGATGCGGCGGCGCGAGCCGCGGAGCTGCGAGCCGCGACGGTGTGTCTCGTGATCTCGGGGCGTTCGCCGGGCGAGCGCGTGTTCGGACGAATCCTGGAGGCCGTGCGGGAGATCAAGGAACATCATCACATCCGTGTCTGCGCATGTCTCGGATTTCTCAGCGAGGAGCAGGCGCGCCGTCTCAAGGATGCGGGGGTGACGCAGGTGAATCACAACCTGAACACCTCGGCGCGCCACTACGAGGCAATCTGCGGCACGCACGGCTACGAGGATCGCGAGCGAACCGTGAGGGCGGTGAAGGAGGCCGGGCTCAAGACGTGCTCGGGCGGAATCGTCGGAATGGGGGAGACCGACGACGACCTCATCGACATGGCGCTCGCGCTGCGCGCCCTCGGAGTACGGAGCGTGCCTGTCAACTTCCTGATCCCGATACCCGGGACGCCACTGGCCGAGCAACGAGGGCTCGATCCACGACGGTGTTTGAGGGCGCTGTGTCTATTCCGGCTTCTGCTGCCGTCGCAGGAGATCCGAATCGCAGGCGGGCGCGAAGTCCATCTGCGGTCGATGCAGGTGATGGGACTCTATGCGGCCAACTCGATCTTCATCGGGGACTATCTCACGACTCCGGGGCAGGCAGCCGCGTCCGACTACGAAATGATCGCTGACGCCGGGTTCGTGCTCGAGGGACCGGACGGAGAGCCGATCGAGACACCGTGAGGGTGCAGCGTGCGATCGCATTTTGCGTAATGCGTCGCCTGTAGGGAGCCCGGACTGGCTGGAACGCCCGTGTCCAGCTCGCCGGACCGTGTTGCCCGCTCCATCGTGTACAATTTCGACTATCGATAGCGCATGACATCGAAAGTGGCAGTATTCGTGCGCAGGTAGCTTACGATGGACGCGATCTCGAGAGGTTACGAATGCAACTGGGAATGATCGGGCTCGGACGCATGGGCGCCAACATGGTGCGGCGTCTCATGCGGGGCGGACACAGCTGCGTGGTTTACGACAGGGCCCCCGCCGCGGTGCAATCGCTCGCAGCCGAGGGCGCAACCGGAGCGACGCAGCTCGACAACTTCGTCGCTCAGCTGACCACTCCGCGCGCCATCTGGCTAATGGTCCCCGCGGCGGTGGTGGACGCGACGCTCGATGAACTCCTGCCCAGGCTCGCCAGCGGAGACGTCATCATAGATGGTGGGAATTCCTACTATCGCGACGACATCGTTCGCGCGAAGCGGCTCGGCGAGCGAGGCTTGCACTACATCGACTGCGGCACGAGCGGCGGCATCCTCGGTCTCGAGCGCGGGTACTGTCTGATGATCGGCGGCGAGGGCGGCGTCGTGAAGCGACTCGAGCCGATCTTCGCCACGCTCGCGCCGGCGGCGGGCACAACGACGAAGACCCCCGGCCGCGAAGCGCGTCGCAGCACGGCTGATCGCGGCTATCTGCACTGCGGCCCGCACGGCGCCGGGCACTTCGTGAAGATGGTGCACAACGGTATCGAGTACGGAATGATGGCCGCGTACGCGGAGGGGATGAACATTCTCAAACACGCCGGCGTCGGAAAGAACGCACAGGTCGCGGACGCCGAGACCACGCCGCTGCGCGACCCCGAGGCCTACCAATACGACCTCGATCTCCCCGACATCGCGGAGGTCTGGCGCCGTGGAAGCGTGATCGCGTCGTGGCTGCTCGACCTCACCGCTGCGGCGCTCGCGGCGAATCCGGAGCTCGACCACTTCGCCGGCCGCGTGTCCGATTCGGGAGAAGGTCGCTGGACGCTCGAAGCCGCAATCGACGAGGGCGTTCCTGCGAACGTTCTCTCGGCCGCGCTCTTTTCGCGGTTCACCTCGCGCGGTGAAGCGGACTTCCAGAACCGTCTCCTCTCCGCGATGCGCGCCGAGTTCGGCGGCCACGCCGAAAAGCCCGCCGTACCGTGATGGCGGTTGAACGAGCGGTGCGTCCCGACGTCGACGTGCTGCCGAGCGCCGAAGCGCTGGCGGATGCGGCGGCCGAACGATTCGTCGTTGCAGCGGAGCAGGCGATCAGCGAATCGGGACGATTCGTCGTCGCACTCTCGGGCGGGTCGACGCCGCGGCGCAGCTACGAGCGGCTCGCGCGCGAGCCGGTGGTCTCGCGAATACAGTGGTCGCTCGTGCACGTCGTGTGGGGCGACGAGCGGTGCGTCCCACCGAACGATGCGGAGAGCAACTATCGCATGGCTCGCGAGGAGCTGCTCGAGCACGTGCCGGTGCCGGACGCGAACATTCATCGCATCCACGGCGAGGAAGATCCCGCAGCCGCTGCCGCATCGTATGAGATGATGATGCGGAAGCTGTTGCGGACCCCGGAGGGCGCGGCCACGTCCGCTCCCGGGCGGCGCATCGATCTCGCGCTGCTCGGACTGGGCGATAACGGACATACCGCATCGATCTTTCCGGAGAGCGCGGCCGCGAGCGAGACGATCCGCTGGGTGATGGCCGAATCCGTGGACGCGTCACCGCGCTGGCGAATAACGCTCACGGCGCCGGTGCTCAATGCGGCGGCCGAGCTGCTGTTTGTCGTGTCGGGAAAAGGAAAGGCAAACGTTCTCGCGCGTGTACTCGATGGACCGCGCCGCCCGCGCGAGCTGCCGGCGCAGCTGATCGCACCATCGCCGGGGCGGCTGCACTGGCTCGTAGACGCCGCGGCTGCCGCGGAGCTCGCGAAGTCACCGTGAAGATCAGCCCTCTCGCCGGCAAGCCCGCACCCGCTTCGATGCTGCTCGATGTGTCGAAGCTGGTCACCGCCTATTACACGGACATCCCCGATCCCTCGATCGCGGCGCAGCGCGTGTCCTTCGGCACATCCGGCCATCGCGGCTCGGCGTTCACGACTTCGTTCAACGAGTGGCACCTGCTCGCGATCTCGGAGGCGATCTGCCGGTATCGCCGCCAGCACGACATCGATGGCCCACTATACCTCGGCATCGATACACACGCGCTGTCGGAGCCGGCATCGGCGACCGCTCTCGAAGTGCTCGCCGCGCACGGCGTGAACGTCATGCTCGCGCAGAACGACGAGTACACGCCGACCCCTGCGGTGTCGCACGCCATTCTCTGCTACAATCGTGGCCGCACGACCGGGCTCGCCGACGGTATCGTGATCACGCCGTCGCACAATCCGCCCGAGGACGGCGGGATCAAGTACAACAC
>Ga0070679_100004990_pt1 | contig 12245 bp, 6 predicted proteins | sample KBSC63BmetaG_FD_65652 | JGI IMG/M metagenome (GOLD analysis project Ga0070679, IMG submission 65652) | Corn rhizosphere microbial communities from Kellogg Biological Station, Michigan, USA - KBS C6-3B metaG | ecosystem: Host-associated > Plants > Roots > Rhizosphere | place: USA: Michigan... | reverse complement strand
ACCTGGTCAACGGAATGAACGTGACCGGGCTGCGCTACGGCAGCCTCGAGCAGGGGCTGGCCAGCCACGCGGGCGGGACGAACCTGCCGCTGGAGTTCCTGAGTCAGATCGACGTCAACAGCGGCGGCTACCAGGCCGAATTCGGCGGCGCCATGGGCGGCGTCGTGAACACCGTGCTCAAGTCGGGCACGAACGAGTGGCACGGCAGCGCCTTCGGCTACTGGTCGCCCTACTGGATGGCCGCCACGCCGAACGTCGTCCTGCCGCGCGCGAGCTCGCTGGGCGGCGTGCGGAAGCTGGACTTCGACGACAGCATCGGCGTGGAGGCCGGCGGCCCCCTCATCAAAGACCGGCTGTTCCTGTGGGTCGGGTTCGCGCCGCGCATCACCGACAACCACGTGCTGCGTGAGACCTTCGCGCTGCAGAACGACGGCACGGGCTCGCCGCTGCTGGACGCGTCCGGCAATCCGGTCCTCAAGCAGCTCCCCTACACCGCTCGCATCGACGAGACCCACCGGACCTATTACACGGCGGCCACGCTGGACTTCGTCCCCCTGCCCGACAACCGGCTGACCTTGGCCCTGTTGGCCACGCCCAGCACCAACACCGAGCTCAAGAATCAGTACCAGGTCGACCCGTTCAGCGCCGACCCGCGCACGGCGCTCGAGAGCCTGACCAAGAGCAACACCGACGTCTCGGCGCACTGGGTGTCGAAGCTGTTCGAACGGAAGTGGCAGATCGACGCCCTGGTCGGGATGCACTACGAGTACTACGACCAGCGCTCCCCCTACGCGGACCTCAACAACCTGAACCAGCTTCAGCTCGCCAACACCGACCTGTGGACGGTCGAGCGGGCCCCGGGCTGCGAACTTCAGGGGTCGTTCGTCCCCTGCCCGATCGCCCCCTACTACTACATGGGCGGCATCGGCGAGACCAACAAGAGCAGCGCCTACCGCTGGTCGGCCGAGTTGAAGTCGACGCACATCCTCGAAGGCGGCGGCCGCCACGAGGTGAAGTACGGGTGGCATCTGGACTTCAACACGCTGGACTTCACCCGCGCCGAGACCGGTCCGGTGGGCGCGCGCGCCTTCGTGACGCTGCCCGGTGACGGCAGCTACCAGGCCCAGACCTTCTTCCGGCTCCCCAACACCGAATCGCCGGTGCAGTACACGTCAGGCGTGCTCGACGCGACGAAGCTGACCGATCCGTCTCACTACGTGGATGAGTTGCACGCGTACGTGAAGAGCCTGTCCAACGCCTTCTTCCTGCAGGACAGCTTCAGCCCGAACCACCTGCGCAACCTGACCGTCAACGCCGGTGTGCGCCTGGAGCTGCAGAATCTGTACGGCTCGGACGGCAGCAACGTCTTCAGCATGCAGAACTGGGCTCCGCGCGTCAGCGCCGTCTACGACCCGTTCGACGACGGCCGCTCGAAGGTCTCGGTCTCGTACGGCCGCTATTACGAGGCGGTGCCGCTGGACGTCGCGGCCCGGTACTTCGCCGGCGAGAACTTCGTGGGCACGGCCGGCAGCATCGCCTCCTGCCCGGGCAATCTGTCGCAGCAGTCGAACTGGGTCGGCGCCGGCGAGTACCACAACTGCGCGGCCGCCGGCGCAGGCGCGACCTTCAACAGCGAGTACGCCCAGCCGGACATGCAGGGGCAGTACCACAACGAGATCGTCGCCACGGTCGAGCGCCAGATCATGGAGGACATGACCGTCCGCATCGATTACCAGCACCGCTGGCTGGGCAACATCATCGAGGACGGCACCGGTCCAGCCGGCAACGGCGTGCTGGCCAACCCGGGCAACGTCCCCGGCTCGGCGATCCAGGCGGCAACCGACCAGATGAACCAGGCCAAGACGGTGGCCACCGCCGATCCCTCGAACGCCGTGGCGCAAGCCAACTATCAGAACGCGCAGGCCAACCTGAGCGCCCTGGAGCTCCTGGCCACCGCGCCGAAGCCTGAACGCAATTACGACGCGCTGACGCTGTCGGTGAACAAGCGCTTCGGCCACAAGTGGTTCGCGCGGGCCGCGTACACCTACTCACGCCTGATCGGCAACTACGAGGGGCTCTACCAGCTCGAGACGAACTACATCGCCCCGAACGGCAGCAACGCCTACGACTATCCCGAGCTGTACGTGAACTCGAACGGGCCGCTCCCCAACGACCGGCCCCACCTGTTCCACCTGGACGGGTATTTCCACCAGCCGGTGCGCAAGGGGAAGTTCGTGTTCGGCCTGGCCTTCACCGCGCGCTCCGGGCAGCCCCGCAACTACATGGGCAACCTGGTCCCCGGGTACCCGTACCAGCTGGTTTTCCTGCTGCCGCGCGGGGATGCCGGCCGCACGCCGACCGTCACCCAGCTGGACGCGAAGATCGGCTACTCGCGCCCGCTGGGCGCGAAGATGAGCCTCGAGGCGTTCATCGACCTGTTCAACATCCTGAACCAGCAGACCACGCTGCAGACCGACGATAACTACACGTTCCAGGCCGCGCCGCCCATCGTGAACGGCACCAGCCAGGACCTGAAGTTCGCCAAGGACTACAGCGGCGCGCCCCTGACGAAGAACCCGAACTTTGGCCAGCCGATCGCGCTGCAGATGCCGTTCAACGCGCGCTTCGGCCTGCGCCTCACGTTCTAGTTTCAGAGCTGTTCGGAATCCGTCCGCGCCCGTCCGGGGCGCGGACGGGTGACCGCGGGGCGGACGGGCCCTGACGCGGCAAACGCGGAAAGCCGGCCCCGAGAGCTGGCATCGCGCTCGCAAAGACGGGCGTCATGTTCGCCCGGGTCGCATCCGCCACGGTGGTCGGCATCGAAGCCGCCGCCATCGACGTCGAGGTCGACGTCGGCGTCGGTCTCCCCGGCACGCACATCGTCGGTCTGGCCGACGCCGGGGTGCGCGAAGGGCGGGTCCGGATCCGCGGCGCGCTCGACAACAGCGGCCTCAAGCTGCCGCTGCGCCGGATCACCGTGAACCTGGCGCCGGCCGACCTGCGCAAGGACGGCGCGGCCTTCGACGTCCCGATCGCCGTCGGCATGCTGTGCGCCGCCGGCTTGGTCGAGGCCCGCGCGCTCGACGGGACGCTGTTCGTGGGTGAGCTGGCCCTGGACGGAACGCTGCGCCCGGTGCGGGGCGTCCTGCCGATCGCGGCCTGGGCCCGCACCCGCGCCATCCGCCGGCTGGTGGTGCCGCCGGCCAACGCGGCCGAGGCGGCCGTGGTCGGCGGCGGGACCAGCTTCGAGATCCAGGCGCCCGCCAATCTGGGCGAGCTGGCGGCCTGGTTGCGCGGCGAAGGCGGCGGCGGGGGCCCGCTCCCCGATCCGCCCGCGCCAGAGACACCGCCCGCCATTCCGGACCTGGCCGACGTGCGCGGCCAGGAGGTGCCACGCCGCGCGCTGGAGATCGCGGCCGCGGGCGGCCACAACCTGCTGTTCGTCGGATCGCCGGGATCCGGCAAGACCATGCTGGCCCAGCGGCTGCCGGGAATCCTGCCGCCGCTCACCTTCGACGAGGCGCTGGAGGCCAGCATGGTTCACTCGATCGCCGGCCTGCTGGGGCGGGGTGGGTTGGTCCACGCCCGTCCGTTCCGGGCGCCACACCACACCGTCACCGTCGCCGGGCTGATCGGCGGCGGGCCCCAGGTCCGCCCCGGCGAGATCGCGCTGGCTCACCACGGCGTCCTGTTCCTCGACGAGCTGCTCGAGTTCCCGCGCTCGGTGCTGGAGAGCCTGCGGCAACCGCTGGAGGACCGGGCCGTCACCATCGTCCGGGCCCGGCGCGCGGTCACCTACCCGTCCGACTTCATGCTGGTGGCCGCGCTGAACCCCTGCCCGTGCGGCTACCTGGGCAGCGCCGTCCGCACCTGCACCTGCTCGATGACGGCGATCGGCAACTACCGGGCGCGGCTGTCCGGTCCCCTCATCGATCGCGTCGACCTGCACGTGGACGTCCCCGCCCTCCCCTACCAGCAGCTCGCCTCCGCCGAGGCCGGCGAGCCGACCGCCACCGTCTGCGCCCGGGTGGCCGCCGCGCGCGAACGACAGCGCGAGCGCAGCCGAAGCTGCAACGCGCGGCTACCGGCGCCGGCGCTGGCCCGCGTGGCCGCCCTCGACGGCGCGGGTCACCAGCTCCTGGAACGCGCCGCCACCCGCCTGGGCCTCTCGGCCCGAGCCATCGCCCGCATCCGCCGCGTGGCCCGCACCATCGCCGACCTCGAAGGGAGCGCCGCCGTCCGCGCCGTCCACCTGGCCGAGACCCTCCAGTACCGACTGCTGGACCAGCCGGCGACCTGACCGAAGGAGATGAAGGTCCGCGGCCCGATCGCGGCCGTCGAGAAGCCATTCCGCAACTTCCGATGCGCTGGGACGGCGCCTTGTGGGGAGCACCGTTCGCGACTAGTGTCGACCGCGGTCGTGGTTCCACGAGGTTCAACTTCCAGAGGTGACCGGATGAAGCATCTCACGCTGCTGCTCGTGCCCGCCTTGGCGCTCCAGGTCTCCTGCTCTGGCGGCTCGCCTGACGCCATCACCGAAAAGCGGGGCGCCGTGGCGGCGTCGACGTACCTGCCCGGTTTCGTGAGCAGCGTCCCGGGGTCCGACGTCAATCAATGCATGAACGACGCCGGGAACATGCTGCAGCGGCTCAACGCGCGCGGTGAGTTGCTGGGGTTCCAGTACACGCATGCGGGCTACACGGGTCTCAGCGGCTCGACCTGGCACGTGCAGGGGATCGTTCGGCTCCCCTTTTACTCGTGGGATAGCGTGCTGCTGGGGCAATGGTTCGCGGCCGCGTTCTCGCACCCGGGCGGCACCGGCGCCGACTACGGCGCGCACTTCGGGGTCGCCCAGTCGGCGCACAAGGGGGGCGTCTCGGGCCTCCCGCTGGGCACGAACCGAGCATTCAACGAGAACTGGGACGGCAACACCGCGGACTGGAACGTCACGCCGTACCCGGATGACTCGTTCATCCCGGTGAACGGGACGCCCAAGTTCAAGCTCGACGACACCCAGAATCACCCGGGTGGACCGTCGGCGCTCGGCTGGCACGTGGCCGTGCCGCTGCAGAAGTGGGCGCCGAACCAGACGCCCGGCGACAGCCAGCCGCTGGTCAAGATGTACAGCCTCTGGAACCCCGACGCGCCGGTGCTGACCTCCAGCTTTTTGACCCACATCAACAACGCGCCCGGCGCCGACGTCGGCACGGATGCCATGGGCTCGGCCATCGTGAAGCTGGCCGATGGCCGCTTCCTGCTGGCGGTGAACAAGTCGACGCCCACCCCCGGCGTGGAGTTTTACGTCTCCGCCGACACCGACATCGAATCGCCGACGCTGTTCGGAGCGTACCGGGTGGCGGATGCGTACCTCAACCTCGCGAATTCCTCCAGCTGGCAAAACATGACGTTCGTGGTCGACTGCAACGGCAGCCTGTGGCTGCTCGGGTTTCGCGGCGGCGGCGAGGACTGGATCGATCTCTTCTCGATCGCGCTGTACGGCGGCGGCACGTCGCCGGATACCGCCTACCAGGTGTCCGCCACATACTGGGACGCCAAGCACATGTACTGCAGCGACAACAGCAACACCGATCAGTGCGACATGGAGGCGGCCGCCGGCGGGTACGTCGACTCCCAGGGCCATCTGGTCGTCTACTCGCTCAACTTCGACAACGACGGCGGCGCGACCAGCTGGGTGTACGGCAATGGGACGCCGTGGAACGGCACGTCGCCTGCTTACGGCAACTACATGCGCGGCGTCGAATTCCGCGACCGCCACGGAAACGGCGGCTACCCGGCGGGCCAGGCTTGTCCGACGATGAACGACGCCTGGGTCGAGCTGTACGAGAACGCCAACTTCAACAGCAACGGCGGCGACCCCGGGCAGGTCTATCACATCGACTACCGCGAGGCGACGGCGCGAAACGGCAAGAACCTGGGGACGAACTACTTCAACGACAAGGCGTCGTCGGTCCGCTACTGCATCCCGTCCGGCAACGCGATCGTGCTTTACCGCGACGCCTGGGCGGGCTCATACCAGTACCTGAACGGCGACGGCAACGTCCGCTATGTCTCCAGCCTGACCGCCTTCAACTACGCCCACGGCGGAGGTGGCATGAACGACAGCGTCACCTCGTACAGGTTCGCGTCGGTGACCGATTCCTTGGGATGGATCGCGTCCGTCGACAACGGCCCTTGACGCCGGCGTGAGCCGACGCCGTAGACCGCGCCTCCGATGCCATCGCCTTGTTCGCGGCGACGCGCGGTTCTCGTCCCACCGGATTCGCGCGACGCCCCACGGGCGCGCTCATGGCGGCGTCCGGCCCGAATGGTTGAGCTCGACTCGCGATGGATGGGGGCGCATCGCGTCCGACGGGGATGCATGGACTCCACGCGCCGCCCGTCGCGCCTGCCAGTTTGAGCGGCCGTGGTCACATTGTCTGGTTGAGTGCGTGCCCGTGCTGTCGCACGAAAGGCTTGAGAGATGACTGCCGCTGCCCCCCCGCCCCGAAGTTCACGATCCTCAACCCACCGCGCGAGGCGGGTCCCGGTGATCGTGCTGCGGGTGCTCGGCGGGCTGGTGGCGCTGATCGCGCTGGCGCTCGGCGTCACCATGCTGGTGCTGCGCAGCGATTTCGGGGGCGAGCGCCTGCGGCGGCTGGCGGTGTCCCAGGTCAATCAGCAGATCCGGGGCAGCCTGGCCATCCAGCGGCTTCACTTCGGCGGCGACAGCCTCGTGCTGACGGCGGTGGTGCTGCGCGACCCGGACGGACAGGAGGTGGCGCGCGTGGCGCGGGTCGAGGTCGACTTTTCAGTCCTGGCGCTGCTGCACGAACAGGTGCGCATCAAGGCCGTCGAGATTGAAGCGCCGGTCCTGGCGGTGGTCTCCGACGAGGACGGGTCGAACCTGGCGCGCGCGACGGCGCCGCGGAAGAAGACGCCCGAAAAGCCGCGCAAGAAGACCGACAAAGAGGGCTGGGTCATCCAGCTGGACCGGTTCGATCTCGCGCGCGGCGACGTCACCATGGCGACGTCGGCCGGCGACGACAGCCCGAGGAAGAAGGTGCACCTGGCGGACATCAACCTCTTTGCCACCGCCCGCTACGCCACCGGCAACGGGAACCTGGATCTGACGATGCGCCTGGCGCTGGATAGCCGACTGACGCCGGCCGGGCGGCAGCGGCTGGCGGCCCAGGTCGGGGTTCGGGGCAGCGTCACCCGGTTCGACGCCGATGGCGATCTGCTGGGCGGCACCCTGAAGGCGCGCGGCGTGCTCGACAGCCGGCGTCTGGCGGACGCCGACGGCTCCATCTTGCTGGATATTCCTCGCCAAGACCTGGCCGGGCACGCCTGGGGGCCGTTCCACATCGCCGCACAGGCGCAGCCGGCGGCGCCGCCCAAGCTGGACATGCGCCTGGTCATCCCCGGCCTCGAGCTGACCGGCAAGGATCGCGCCCCTTCGTCTGTCGGGGCCGACATTCGACTGGCCGTGGAAGACTTGAGCCAGACCGGCCGCGCCGTGCAGGCGCTGACCGGCAGTGAAATGGCGGAGTTGGGCGGCCACGGCACGCTCGATCTCTCGCTGCAGAAGCCCTCGAGCGCGCAAGGCGGGCGCCTGGATGCCCAGCTGAAAGGCGGGTTCCCCAAGCTGCGCTCGGGGACCACGGTGCTGCAGGACCTGGCGCTGAGCGCCAAGGTCCACGACCGGGACGTTTCGTTCACGTTCGGCGTGGCGTCGCCGGCCCAGGTCGATCTGGCGATGAACGGGCAGCTCGACGAGGATCGCCACGGGTTCGCGCTGGGCGCGCTGACGGTGGCGTTCCCGGGGGAGCGCTGGGCCTCTCAGGGGACCGCCCGCGCTCGCTTCGACGACAAAGAGCTGTCGCTCTCGAACTTCCGGCTGGCTTCCGGCGCTCAGGTGCTGGCCGTCGACGGATCCCGCCGCGGCGACGACATCTCCGGCCATCTGGCGGTGAGCGGCCTTCGCCTGGACCAGCTCCCGTCCAGCCTGGTGGATCCGACGCTGCGGCTGGACGGCAAGCTGGATGTCGACGTGAAGGCGGAGGGGACCACCGAGGCGCCGAAAGTGGTGGCCGTGGTCGCCCTGGACAAGGCCGCTTACCAGGGGTTCAAGCAGATCGACGCCAAGCTGAACGCCACCCTGCAGGACGAGAAGATCGGCGCGACCATGAACGTCGAGGCGCCGTTCCTGACCGCCAGCAGCGAGTGGCACCTGCCCACCGACCCGCTGGTTGCCGGCGCGCCGATCGACGTGAGGCTGGACGTCAAGCACGCGGACGTCGGGCAGTTGCTGCGCGGCGCGGGCTCGGGTCCGCTGGCGGGCGGACGACTGAATCTGAAGCTGCGTCTGGATGGCAGCGCCGACGATCCGCGGCTCGACGTGGGCATCGAAGCCTTCGACCTGGCCGTCACCCCGCCCGCCCCTGCCGGCAAGCCCGGCGCACCGTCCAAGCGCACCAACGCGGCCAAAGCGGGACCGCCCGCCGCGCCGGTCGATGTCGGCCACGCGCACGTTCACGTCGCCTACGCCGACAAGACGCCGAAAGCAGAGCTGGACTTCGCCGCCGCGCACGGGGGAACGCTGGTCGTCGAGGCGGCCACCCAACTGGATCTGTCGTATCCCCACCTGAAGCGCCGCGTGGTCCCCAAGAAGCTGCCCGTTCGAGGAAAGGTCGTCGCGAAAAACCTGGATGTGGCGTGGGTGGCCGCGTTCAACCCGCAGGTGGTCTCGCTGGGCGGTCAGGTCAGCGCCAAAGCGAAGCTGGCCGGAACCGTCGGCGATCCGCAGGTGGTCGGCGAGGTCCACTGGAAGAACGGCGAGCTGGTCACCGAAGCGCCGCCGCCGGGCGCCAAGGATGCCAAGCGGCCGGCGGCGGCCGCCAAGCCCAACGCCACGCCGGCCGGCTCAGGGCGTTGAGCCGCCGCCGCGCGGCGGCTGATCGGCGGGGTGGGCGGTGCTGAGAAACACCGTCTCCAGCTTCAGGCCCAGGTGCTGGACCGTCTCATAGCTGGGCAGCCCGGTGGTCGGAAGCCCCTCCGCCTTCTGGAACGCGCGCAAGGCATCGCGGGTGTGGGCGTTGAACTCGCCCGTGCAATCCTCCGCCGCCAGCAGCCCCTTCGCGTGCAGCCGCTCCTGGATGCGCTTTTCGCCCCCGTCGTGCATCAATCCCTGAGGGGTGCTGGCGACCGGCACGTCGGTCTCGGCGGCCACCTGATGGTCAGGCTTGGTCGGCGACACGGCGGCCGGCGGTGCGGCGGCGTGCGGGTGCACGCAGCCGCCCGAGGCTGCCAGAGCCGCCGAGGCCAGCGCGCCTCGCAGCCAGCGCATCATGGGGCAGGCTCCTCGGCCGGCGGCTTGGGTCTCCCCTGGCCGGAGCTGTTCCCGCTGGCGGGTGCGCGCTGCTCCTCCCCCGGCGGGACCCCCGAGACCGCCGCGTCGGGCGGCGGCAGGTGGGCGAATCCAGAGGTCAGGCCCTGAACGAACGCGTTGCGCATGACACCGAAGATGGCCGGCCACAGCTGGATGTCAGCCCCCGTCAGCTTCCCTTTGATGGGGATGACCGTCGCGACCGCGTTCCGTTGCGCGACCCGATCCGAGAAGATCTTCACCGCCAGGTCGGCGGCCCAGGCCTCCAGCACGGCGAAGGGGTTCTTCTTGGCGGGCCGCACCTTCACGTTCTTCAGCACCGGCTTCACCCCGCCGTTCAGCTCGCCGTTGCGGCAATCGAACTCGACGAAAATGTCGATGGTTCCCTCCGGCGCCTGCAGCTTGGTGGCCGGTTCGATGAATCGATAGAGATCCGAGGTCTGCAGGCCGATGACCGCCGCGCGGCCCGAGAACGTGAGCCCCTTCTCGAACGGCTCGGCCGTGATGAAGATCGTGACCTTGCCGCTGCTGGCCAGGGTGCCGGTCGCCGTGAGCAGCACGGGTCGTCCGTCGGCCAGATGCAGCCGAGTGGTCAGGTTCTCGACGGACAGCTGCAGGTCGTGCAGCCACAGCTCGGGACGCTCGGCGCGGCCGGTGTCGATGAACGCCACCTGGCCGTCCAGAATGTCGACGTGGTCGACATCCAGCGGGGTGATCTTCTTGAGCTCCTGACTCAGGTCGATGACCTCCGTGGGCGGCTTCGCGGTGTCCTGGTTGTCCTTCTCACCGTCCTTCTTGGCCGCCTTGTCTTCGTCGCTCCCGGGCGGCGGGGCCGCATGGAAGAGCCGGATCTCCGGCCCCACCAGCTTCACGGAGGCGCCGACGTCCTTCCCCTGCTTGTCGGCCTTCACGACGACGTCCTTCCACTTGGCTTCCAGCAGGTGATTCCGCTCCTCGGGACGGGCGCCGGGTTGGCGGTCGGGCGTGTCCGAGCGGGCTGACGGCGGCGCTGCGGCCGCTGGTGGCGTCTGATGGCCGCAACCGGCGATCAGGCCGAGCAAACCCGTCAGCAGCAAGGCGCGTCGGATAGGTCGACCAGACTGCACGCTCGGGAATTATGGGTCTTGTCCGGCGGAAGTCATCTCGCGCCCGGATCTCCATCTTCCCGAGGCGTTGTTGCTGGTGACCAGCCCGACCTTATGTTGTCGAGGGAGGCAGGATGGGGCGGCGCTTCAACGACAGGATGTTGCTCGGATGGGCAACGGCGACGAACTTGTGAGAGCGTCTCATGTGCCAGTCCTCGTCGTGGAGGACGACGAGGACCTCGGCGCGGCCCTGGAGGAGTTGCTGAGCGATGCGGGATTCGCGGTCAGGCTCGTCAGGAACGTGCCCGACGCGGAGCGCCTGCTGCAGACCACCGCCTTTTCCCTCGTCCTGACCGACTACCTCCTCGGTTCGGCGGAGTACGCCCGGAGCCAGGCGTCCGTACTCTTGGAGGCAGCGTCTGACCTGCCGGTGGGCTGCCTGACAGCCTGGGACGCCATTCCACCGGAGGTCAGAACGCGTTTCGTTTTCACGTTGTTGAAGCCGTTCCCCCCGGAGGAGCTCCTCGCCGAGGTCGGCAAGCTCGCTGCCGTTCAAGTCCCTGATGTCGCGCGCGCGTCGGTGATCGCACGCTACTTCGAAGCCCTGGGGGCGCACGATTGGGCCGGCCTCTCCACCCTGTGTTCAGAAAGGGTTCGCTACCATCTCCCCGGCACGGACGTTCTCAGTCGCACCATCGAAGGGAGGGACGCGTTCCGAGCCCATGCGGCGGAAGTCTTCAAGTCATTCCCGGCGGCGCGATTCGACGTGAAGAGAATCTCGTGGCTGCCCCGCGGAGCGGTCGCGAGCTATGACGGACGTTGGAGCACCCCGGACGGCCGCATCGGCGCGGCGAGCGGAGCCGTGTATTTTCAATTCAACGGGACGGAGATCTCTGCGATCGGGGTCAGGACGGATCTCGGGCAGGTTCGGTCTCGTGGATCGGACGCAGGACCGCGCGGCCGATAGAGAAGGCCCCACTGTCTCGATCTGTGGCCCGCTCATCGGCTGGCGGCGGTGGTCCGCCCCGGGGCCGTGACGCGCGAAAGTTCGCAACACCCGGACCGTGTCCGACAGGTAAAGGCGGAGCACGGATGAGCCGGAAACAGCATGTCTTGTTGACGACCGGGGCCCTCGCCTGCTTGGCGTTGACCGCGTCAGGGGCGGCGGCGGCCCCCCGCCCCTTGATCGAATACTTTCGGCCCATGCCGATCGTCGGGAAGCTGTCGACGACGGTCTGGGGTGCGGCGACGGTGGGCGCGCGCGATCCCGCGAACGGGCTGGAGGACAACGGCCGCAACGGCGGTGTCGGCCCACAGCAGGAGACCAACTACTACTGGGACGGAAAGATCGTCAAAGGGGAAGACAGCAAGTACCACCTTTATGCCAGCTACTGGCCGCACAGCGGCGGATTCGGCCCACCGGTCGGCGCGACGGGGACGGGCTGGCAAGCCTCGGTTCCACTGCAAGCGGTCAGCGACGCTGTCATGGGCCCGTACGTGGTCCAGGGCGATTGCTACACCCGGAATCAGGAAGGCACCAACAAAGGCCACAACACGACCGCGCTGGTCGCGCCCGCTGGAGCGTCGCCCTACACGCTGTCGGTGGGCGAGATCGTGGCGGGCCAGATGTTCAGCGCACCGTCGGCGAACGGGCCGTGGACGCCGCTGGGACTGACGGCGACCAGCAGCAATGGCCATGGCGGTTGCGGCACCTTGTCGTCCAATTTCACGTTCACAGTCGGTCCTGACAATCGCTACTGGGCGACGTCCCGGGG
>Ga0070679_100004989_pt1 | contig 12246 bp, 8 predicted proteins | sample KBSC63BmetaG_FD_65652 | JGI IMG/M metagenome (GOLD analysis project Ga0070679, IMG submission 65652) | Corn rhizosphere microbial communities from Kellogg Biological Station, Michigan, USA - KBS C6-3B metaG | ecosystem: Host-associated > Plants > Roots > Rhizosphere | place: USA: Michigan... | reverse complement strand
CCGCTGTTCCACATCACCGGCCTGATCGGTCACATGGGGCTGGCCATGCTGACGCCCGCAACGCTGGTCCTCGCCTATCGATTCGAGCCGTCCGTGGTGCGCGACGCGATCCTCGAGCACCGACCGACGTTCACCATCGCCGCCATCACCGCTTTCGGTGCACTGATGAACCTTCCTGGCGTCACCCCGCAGGACTTCGTCTCGATCAAGAAGACCTACTCCGGTGGGGCGGCGATCGCCCCGGCGATGCTCGCCAAGGTCCGGGACCAACTCGGGTTGGAGGTGCACCAGGCGTACGGCCTGACCGAGACGACGTCGCCGTCGCACTTCCAGCCGCTCGGCGTGCTCGCACCGGTGGACGACGCCAGCGGCGCACTGTCGGTGGGCGTGCCGATCTACAACACCGTGGTGTCGATCGTCGACGACAAGGGCAACGACCTGCCACCGGGCGAGATCGGCGAACTCGTCACAGCCGGCCCCCAGGTGGTTCCCGGCTACTGGGGCAAGCCGGAAGCGACCGCCGAGTCGTTGCCCGGCGGCCGGCTGAAGACCGGTGACGTCGGCTTCATGACGCCGGAGGGCTGGTTCTTCATCGTCGACCGCAAGAAGGACATGATCAACGCGGCCGGCTACAAGGTGTGGCCGCGTGAGGTCGAGGATGTGCTCTACACGCACCCGGCGATCCGTGAGGCCGCGGTGGTGGGAGTGCCGGACGAATACCGGGGCGAGACGGTGAAGGCCTACGTCAGCCTGCAGCCGGGGGCGGCGATCACGCCGCAGGAGATCACCGCGTTCTGCAAGGAGCGTATGGCGGCATACAAGTACCCGCGCGAGGTCGAGTTCGTCGACGAGTTGCCCAAGACCGTCACCGGCAAGATCCTGCGTCGCGAGCTGCGCGAGCACGTGGCGGAGCAGGCAAAGTCCTAGCCGAGATCTCCTAACTCGGCACGGAGGTAAACCGCACCGATTGAGCATCGACAGCGACCCGATGTTGGGGCAAGGTCAACCTCAGAAGCCACGGATTGACACTGACGTCAATCTCGACCCGGAGGAGGACGCATGGCGCAGGTTGAGTCGATCCGGGGACCCGTCGAAACCGCGGAGCTCGGGGCCACGCTCATGCACGAGCACGTCTTCGTATTGAGCACGGAGATCCTCCAGAACTACGGCGGGCCGTGGTGGGACGAGGAGACCCGGATCACCGACGCCGTGGGAAAACTGAAGGCGTTGGCACAGCGTGGGATCAAGACGATCGTCGATCCGACGGTGATCGGCCTTGGTCGCTACATACCGCGGGTGCAGCGGGTCGCGGAACAAGTCCCGGAGATCAACATCATCCCGGCGACAGGTCTCTACACGTTCGACGAGATCCCTCACTACTTCCACTACCGCGGCCCCGGCACCCTGCTGGGGGGCCCGGAGCTGATGGCCGACCTGTTCATCAAGGACATCAGAGAGGGCATCGCCGACACCGGCGTCAAGGCCGCATTCCTGAAGTGCGCCGTCGAGGAGAAGGGGCTCACCCCGGGCGTCGAGCGCGTCGCCCGGGCGGTAGCGCTCACGCACCGCGAAACAGGAGCGCCGATCACGGTGCACACCAACGCAGCGCACCAGACCGGAACGATCGCGCTCAACCTGTTCGAGTCTGAGGGTGTCGACCTGACCAAGGTGGTGGTCGGCCACAGCGGCGACACCAACGACCAGGACTACCTGCGGTCGTTGATGGACCGTGGGGCCACGATCGGCATGGACCGCTTCGGGCTGGACATGTTCAACCCGACCGAGAACCGCGTCGCGACGATCGCCTCCCTTGTCGAGCAGGGTTATGCAGATCGGATGGTGCTGGCCCACGACGCGTCCTGTTACATCGACTTCTTCAGCGGGGAGCAGTCACAACAGCTGCTCGTGGAGGCGGCGCCCAACTGGCACTACAACCACATTCCCGACGACGTCCTGCCCGCGTTGGTCAAGGCCGGCGTCGCGCAGAGCGACGTCGACGTGATGATGGTGGACAACGCCCGCCGCTACTTCGGCGGCTGAGACGCGGCGCCCTCCGCCCGTCAGCGACGGGCGGAGGGCAGCGGCGTCCAGGACGTCTCCTCGCGCAGCACCGGCTTGAGCACCTTCCCGCCGGCGTTGCGGGGCAGCGGCTCTTGGCGCACCGCGACGAACTGCGGGACCTTGAAGTCGGCAAGGTGCTGGCGCGCGAACGTCGCGAGCTCCTCGAGGCTGAACTCCTCGCCCGCCATCGGCACGATGACGGCGCCCACCTTCTCGCCCATCATCGGGTCCGGGACTCCCAGAACCGCGACCTCGCCCACCGCTTCATAGAGGTTCAGGGCGTTCTCCACCTCGACGCAGTAGACGTTCTCGCCGCCACGGTTGATCATGTCCTTACTGCGGTCAACGATGTAGACAAGACCTTCGTCGCCGATGCGCGCGAGGTCACCCGTGTGCAGCCACCCGTCCACGAACGTCGCCCTGGTCTGTTCGGGCTTCTGCCAATAGCCGGCAACGATGTTCGGGCCCCGCACGAGAAGCTCGCCCACACCCGTGCGGGGGTCGGGCTCATCGAGGCGCAGGTCGACGACGGGCGCCGCGAAGCCGACGGAGTCCGCATGCTCGGCGGCGTACTCGTGCGGCAGGTAGGTCGACACCGACGAAGTCTCGGTCAGACCGAATCCGTTGCCCACGCGAGCGGTCGGGAAGGCCTTCATGATGCGGTGCACGAGGTCCGGTGCGATGGGCGCACCGCCGTAGCTGAGCGCCCGCACGCTGGAGGTGTCGATGTCGGCGAACTTCGGGTTCTGAATCGCGAGCCAGTAGATGGCAGGCACCGTGGTCAACACCGAGATCCGCTCCTGCTCGATGGCGGCGAGGAAAGCGGCCACGTCGAACGCAGGCATGATGACCGACGTCCCCTTCAACGCCGTCAACACCAGCAGCTGGCTGTTGCAGCCGGTGACGTGGAACATCGGGACGGAGATCAGCGTCGTCAGTGTCTCGTCACCGTCAAGAGACAGACATCGGATGCACGTTTCGATGTTCGACAAGAAGTTCTCGTGCGTCGTCATCGCACCTTTGGGAAAGCCGGTCGTACCGCTCGTGTAGAAGATGGCGGCGAGGTCCGCACGCGCCTGGTCGTCGACTGCGACCGGCTCACCGTCAGACAATGAGGTACCGGGCTCGAAGACGTAGGCGGAGCCGGAGTCCTCGATGACGTACGCCGCCTCGGAGTCCGTGAACCTCGTGTTCACCGGTACGACAACGGCGCCGGCAAGCAGGGTTCCCCAGAAGGCATAGGCCCAGTCGTTTCCGTTCGGCAGCCGGATCGCGACGCGGTCACCCGGCGCCACGCCCCTCGCGCGCAGCCCGCCGGCGACTCGCGTCGCCCGATCCCAGAGCTGGGTGTAGGTGACCCGCTCGCCACCGAGCTCGACCAGCGCCTCGACGTCACCGGCATCGGAGACCGTCGTCTCGAGCAACGTGATCAGATTCTGCTCGAGCCCGTCGTAGTGCTTGATGCCGTCCGCCCCGACGGTGATGCGGGAGGTGTCAAACGGATTGGCCATCGCAGTCTCTCCTTACCCGTGCCGGTGGCGACGCACCGCCGCCACCCTCAGCGCGCCCGTCGCTGCCGCAGCGGCCGCACCGGTCCTGGTCGCCTGCGTGCTGCGGCGGCGGAATGTGGGCGGTCCAGCCCAATTGCCTGCACCCACAATCGGGTGAGCGTGCTGACCGCTGTCTCCTCCTCGAAGTCCTCACCGAGGACGAACCACACGTACGCGAACCGGTCGACCATGTTGCCCAGGGCGTTCGCGGCGTAGCGAGCATCCAGCGACGGGTCGGCGAGTCCCGACTCCTGCCAGTGCCGGATCGCGCGCTCCGCCCTCGCCACCAGCGGCGTACGGCCCTCCTTGCGGAGCAGACGCAGCTCATGGCTCAACGTGGCCGCCTGTTCGAGCGTCGCGAACAGTGCAGCGTTGTCGCGGTAGGTCCGAAGATAGTGCCGGTTCGCCTCTTCGATGCGGTCGGCGGGTGGCGCATCGTTGTTCGGACGCAGGCGGCTCTTCGCGAGGTCCAGCTCGAGCTCGTTGATGACGGCTCGGAAGATCTGCTCCTTGGACTCGAAGTAGGAGTAGAACGTGCCGTGCGCCACGCCGGCCTGATCCGCTATGTCGGCGATGCGCGCATCGACGAAGCCGTCGCGGGCGAACACTCCCCGGGCAGCGCGGACCAACGCCGACTGCGTGCGTCTGCCCTTCGGGGTCGGCGGCGTTGCGGGCAGCGGAGGAACCGAGACGACGGTAGCCGTCTTCGCCCCGATAGCCGGCCGCCCTCGCGACCTGCCCGTCGTCGGGGTTCGCGCGCGTCCCCCCGCCGTCAAGTCGCACCTCGATTCATGCCGGGGAGGCTAGAAAAGGTCCCAGTAGTCGGGACGCTGCCGCATCTGCTCCGCGGTCTCCTCCAGGATGATTCGACCGGATCGCATCACGTAGGCGCGGTCCGCGACCAGCAGAGCCTGGCCGACGTTCTGCTCGAGCAACAGGACGGACAGGCCCTCCGCGTCGGCCAGCCGGCGGACGCCTTGGAAGATCTCGGCGACCAGGGCCGGTGCAAGGCCCAGTGACGGCTCGTCGAGCAGCAGGAGCCTGGGTGCGGACATCATCGCGAGCCCGAGGCTGAGCATCCGCTGCTGGCCGCCGGACATTGTCCGCGCCTTTTGCTCCGACCGTTCCCTAAGGATGGGGAACATCTCGTAAACCATGGCCAGCCGCGCCTCGCGCGTCTTGCCGTTCTTGTCGTGCATGGCGCCGAGCCGCAGGTTGTCGATCACGTTGAGGTCGCCGAAGACGAAGCGCTCCGCCGGTATGTAAGACATCCCGCGCAGAACGTTTCGCCGACAGCTACTTCGCCCCACGTCCTCACCGTCATAGACGATGTGACCACCGAGGGGAGGAAGCATCCCGAAGACCGTCTTCAGCGTCGTCGTCTTACCGGCACCGTTGTGGCCGACGAGCGTCACGATCTCGCCATGTCCGACGTGCAGGTCGAGGTCGAAGACCACGTGCTTGCGCCCGTAGCCCGCCTGCACTCCTGAAAGCACGAGCAGATCCCTCTTGCTCGCGACCTCGCCGTCGGCCGGAACGATCGACGCGGCGGGCTCAGGCGGTGCCAAAGTATGCCTCCGCGAGTCGTCGCTCCCCTGTCAGCTCCTCGAAAGTGCCCTGCGCGGTGATTCGACCCAGCTCCATGAAGTACGTGTGGTCGGCCAGTCGCCCGACGACGTGCAGGTTGTGCTCGACGATGCAGACCGTGCGCCGCTGCGTGCGCAGCTCCTCGATCAACCCGAGCATCACGTCCACCCACTGCTGGTCGATGCCCGATGCGGGCTCGTCCAGCAGCACGACCTCCGCGTTCGTCGCGAGGATGCGCGCCAGGGCCACGAGCTTCTGCTGGCCGAACGCCAGCGCTCCAGCCGGGTAGTCGGCGAACCTCTCCATGCCGACGAATGACAGCCACTGTAGGGCGGTATCTCGCGTCTCCCGCTCGCCCGCACGCGTTCGGCGCGGCCGAAGGAAAAGGTTCGAGATGTGCTCGCCGGGCTGGTCCTGCACCGCGAGCATGACGTTGTCCGCAGCGGTCAGACGCGGGAAGGTGCGCACGTCCTGGAAGGACCGTGCCATGCCGAGGCGCGTGACCTGGTTCGGATGGAGTCCCGTGATGTCCCGGCCGTTCAGAGTGATCTCACCGGCGTCGGGGCGGATCGCGCCGGTCAGCAGGTTGAACACGGTTGTCTTGCCGGCGCCGTTCGGGCCGACAAGCGCCGTGATCGTGCCGCGCCGCAGCTGCATGGTCAGGTCGTCAGCGGCCGTGATACCCCCGAACCGCTTGTTCAGGTTGACCACTGAAAGCACGACGTCGCCGACCTTGCCTTCGACCGCACCTGTCGTTGGCAGTGCCCCGCGGTGCCGCAGCTCGGTCAGGGCGTGCGCGTCGGCCTCCAGACCAAGGTCACCAGTGCTCGCCAACGCTCCACGCGATACCTCGTCAGGTGACGGGAGGCCGGCCTCAGTCGTCCGCTTGCGACGCCCGAACATGCGCCGCGGAAGTGACCACAACGAGACGCCCTCCGGCAACAAACCCTGCGGGCGCACGAGCATGACGACCACCAGGACGATGCCGTAGGCGATGAGCCGCCAGAGTGATGCCCGGTCGGCGCTGAAGTTGAGGACGTTCTCGAAGAACGGAGTGAGCAGAGTCAGCACGGTCGCACCGAGAATGGCGCCGACGATGTTGCCGGTGCCGCCCAGGATGACCATCGCCACAATCGCCGTCGACTGGTCGAACCCGAACAAGCTGGGCGATGCGAGCTGGTTCTGCTCCACCAGCATCGTGCCCGCCAGCCCGGCCATGGCCGCGGTGACACCGAAGACGGTCAGCTTGAACGTGTAGATGTTCTTGCCCAGCGACCGGCAGGCCACGTCGTCCTCGCGGATCCCCCGAAGAACCCGACCGTACGGCGACTCCGCCATCCGATACACGATCAGCACGACGACCGCAGCGAACACGATGAACAACGGCAGGAAGTCGCTGGGTTGCTGGAGCTTCTTGCCGAAGATCTCGAACCCGGAGACGTTCTGCAGGCCATACGTCCCACCGAACGACGACGACGTCGTCGCGAGTGTGATGATGATCGTTTGCGCGGCTAATGTCAGAAGGATCAGCCACTCCGTCGTCAGTCGCAGCGCGGGCAGTCCGACGATGAAGCCGACTAGGCCGGCGGCGATGATTCCGATGAGCGTGCCCAGCCAAAGTTGCGTGCCATGGTGCAGGAACAGGTACGCAAGCGCGTAGCCGCCGACCGCGCCGAAGGCCGCATGCGCGACCGACACCTGACCGGTGTTGCCGAGCAGCAGGTTCAGCGAGACCGCGAAGATGACGAAGATCAGGATCTCGTTGACATAGCTGACCTGCAGTTCCATCGCGAGCCCTTCAGGCCGGCGCCAGTCGCAACCGCCGGGCGAAGCTGGACGCCTGGAGCGGTCGCAGAGCCACGTAGACGAACAAGATTCCGAAGACCACCAACGACGTCCATTGGTTGGACATGAACAGCGCCGCCCAGCTCTCCACCAGGCCAAGCCCCAGCCCGACGAGTCCCATGACGAGCGGGCTGCTTCCCAGTCCCGCCAGGAACGCGACGACGAAGGCGTAGAACAGCGGGTTGAAACCCATGTCGGGCACGGCCGCGGTCTGCGTCGCATCGAAGACGGCGGCAACGCCACCGAGGAGAGAACCGACTCCGAAGACGGCCAGGTAGACGGTGCGCGGATCGACGCCCACCACCAGGCTCATCTCGGGATTGGCTCGCACGGCGCGCACCACGCGTCCGAGCCCGGTGTAGGACAGGATTGCCGTCAGGGCCACGATCAAGACCCAGCTCGTGATGACCGTGATGAAGTTGAGCTTCGTCACCGTGACGGGCCCGTAGTTGTATCCCAGGTTGGAGAAGCCGCTGATCTGCTGGCTGGCCGAGTTGATCCAGATCAGGCCGATCACGTTGCGGCCGATGATCGCGAGGCCGAGGGACGCGACGAATATGACCAGCAGGGCGTACGGCCCCGCCTGAGCCGCGAGCGGTCGGTAGATCAATCGCTCGAAGACAACGCCGAACACCATGGCGACGAGCGCCCCGAAGATGACGGCTGCCCAGAACGGCATGCCCCACGACACTCCGACCTCCGCCGCGATATACGCCGCAATCGTGTAGGTGAAGGTGAACGCGAAGTGGAACCTGCCGGTCACGCCGAGGATCAACCCGAAGCCCGCACCGACGAGCGCGTACGCGCTGCCGTTGACGACGCCCGCGATCGTCAGCTGCAAGAAGTTGTCAACGGTCAGATCATGGAACATGAGCCAGAGACCACCTCCACGCGCCGTCGGCCGGGTGCAATCTGGAGGCGCTCACGCAGTCCGGTAGTCGCGCGCGTCGAGGTCGAAGTAGGCCAGCGGCACGACTTTCTTGTTCTTGTAGACCGACAGGGTCAGCGGCCGGGAGGTGACGGAGTGCGTCTGCAGACTCAGCGTCGTCGTCCCGGCCGTGGTGGCGTTTCCGCCGTAGACGCTCGGGAACTCCGGCTTGCTCCGGAAGGCCTGGTCCATCGCAGCCCCGTCGTTGACGTTGCCGCCCTTGGCCAGCACCCGGCGCATGACCTCCCACATCGCGAAGGTGTCCTCGTAGTAGTTGGCGGCGTAGTAGTCCGGCTTCGTGCCGTAGGCAGATTCGAACGCGTCGATGAAGATCTTCGACCAGCCGTTGTCCGGCTTGTCGGCGTTGAAGTAGTCGAAGGACAGGTACATGCCCTCATACGCCGAACCGGCGATGTCCGCTGCCGGCTGCGTGTACTCGGGGGCAATGACCGGCTTGTTGATCCCGGACGTGACGTACTGCTTCATGAACACGCCGATGTCGTTGCCGAAGATGCCCAGGAAGAGGACGTCGGGTTTGTCCGACTTGATTTTCTGCAAGGCCGCCGAGTAGTCGGTGGCGCCGATCTTCACCGTCTCGTAGATGCCCATCTGGATGCCGGCGTCGGTGAGGTGTTTCTTGAGGTCGTTCTCGTTGATCCCGTTCAGCGGCCCGAGATCCCAGTCGACGGAGGAGATCTTCTTCGTGTCGGGGAACTTGCCCTGGACCCACTTGATCGTGCCCGGCCAGGTGTCGTTCGGCGTGATGGCGCGGGTTCCCCAGAAGTACGGCTTGCCCTGGCCGAAGGTGGACGTCCCGCCTCCGCCGTCCATCGTGAAGATCTTGTACTGAGCCTGGCCGGGAAGCATGGCGCCGAGGTCATCGACGTAGGAGGCGAGCATGGCCGGCACTTTCGCGAACCCGAGCTCCTTGACCGCCTGCACGCCGGCCTGCGGGTCGCCCGACTTGTGGTCCTTGAAGATGAGGTTGAAGTTCGGTCCGCCGAGCGCCGCGATGTGCCGTGCCGCGAGCCTCGAGCCACTCGACATGGTGCGGCCGAAGAAAGCGCCCGGCCCGGTGAACGCCAGCACGCTGCCAAGGTTGTACTTCATCCCCTTGGCTGCGTGCGCCTCGTCGATCGGACCGATGAAGTTCTTGATCGACTGGATGTCGGCTGCACTCGGTGAACCGCCGCCCGATCCGGATGCGCCTGAACCGCCGGAGCTGGAACCCCCGCAGGCGGCGAGGATCGGGGCGCCCGCAATGGCGGCACCGCCGATACCGGCCGCCCGCAGCAGTTGGCGCCGGGAGAACCCTCGCTGCATCATCTCGCGAGCTTCGTCGTTGCTCATCCTTGCGCTCCCTTTCGTTCGACCGACCGGGAAGCTGGCGAGGGAGCTCGTGCGGTCAAGTCGCAGCAGCGTGCCACCTCGGAGAGCTTGCGCGGAGCGTCCTGTTTTCCGAGGTCGATGTCAAGGTTGGACTTCTCGTCGTTCTGCAACCGCAACACTTAGTAGTCAGTTTTACGTAGGCGCGCGAGCTGTTGAAAAGCCGAGGTTGACATCAGGTTCTGCCAGCGGGACTGTCAGCCGCAGTACCTCGGCGATGCACGGAGGTCCGATGGTCGACGATGACATCGACGGGGCCCAGATGCGCAGTGCTCGACGCATGTCACATGCGGAGCAGCTGGCGCGGACGGCGAGGCGAAGTCCTGAGGTCGTTGCGTTCCGCTTCCAGGGAGTGGACCGCACTTTCGCGGAGCTCAATGACCGCGTCGACAGGCTCGCCGGCGCTCTCGCGACAAGGGGGGTGACGCCGGGCGACCGTGTCGCCACGCTCATGACCAACCGCCTCGAGGTCGTCGAGACCTACTTGGCAGCGGGCCGGCTGGAAGCGATCTGCGTTCCGATCAACTTCCGACTGGTCGCGGACGAGGTCGTCTACATCGCGCAGGACAGCGGGTCCGTCGCACTTGTAGTGGACGAGCAGCTGGCTCCGGTGGCTCGCGGCGCACGCGAGCATGCAGCAGGCGTCGCGACATGTCTGGTGACGTCCGGGGACCCCGAGGCGGCGGGGCCCGGTGCCGAGGCCTACGAGCAGGCACTCGCTTCGGCCGGTCCGCCGCCCGTCGTCGACGTTGCGGAGCACGACCCCGCCTTCATCATGTACACCTCCGGCACCACGGGGCGGCCCAAGGGTGCCGTGCTGAGCCACTTCAACCTGCTCATGAACACCATGAACATGATTGCCGGCATGGGCTTCCGGGACGACGACCGGCGCTGGCTGTCGGGGTTGCCCCTGTTCCACATCGGCGGCCTGAACGGAATCCTTCCCTACCTCTTGCTGGGCGGCACGTCCGTCATCTTGCCGTCGGGCCAGTTCGACGCGAACGAGGTCGTCGACCTGCTCGAGCGAGAGAAGATCAGCGCCTGCTACTTCGTGCCCACGCAGTGGCAGGCCATCTGCGCGGTGCCCGACATCAGCTCCCGAGACCTGTCTTCCCTGCGCCGGATCTCGTGGGGCGCGTCGGTGGCGCCGCCGTCGGTGCTGCAAGCGATGGCCGACACCTTCCCGGGCGTGCCCAACTACAACGCGTTCGGACAGACCGAGATGAGCTCGGTCACCTGCGTACTCAAAGGCGAGGACGCGATAAGGAAGATGGGCTCGGTCGGCACGCCGATCGTCAACGTCGAGGTCGCCGTCGTCGACGAGGATGTGAAGCCGGTCGCGCAGGGCGATGTTGGTGAAATCGTCTATCGCGGCCCGACCGTGATGCAGGGCTACTGGAACAACCCAGACGCGACGGAAGAGGCCTTCCGCGGTGGGTGGTTCCACTCGGGCGATCTCGTACGCGAGGACGAAGACGGCTTCTACTACGTCGTCGACCGCAAGAAGGACATGATCATCTCCGGTGGGGAGAACATCTACTGCGCCGAGGTCGAAGCCGTGATCGACGGTCATCCCGCCGTTCGTGAGGTCGCCGTCATCGGTAGGCCCGATCCGCGATGGGTTGAGGTCCCGGTGGCTGTCGTCGTGCCGATGGACCCGGACGCCCCGCCCTCCAAGTCGGACATCGTCGAGTGGTGCCGCGCCCGGATGGCGTCGTACAAGAAGCCGGCCGACATCGTGATCGTCGAGGCGATGCCACGCAACGCCAGCGGAAAGATCCTCAAGACCCAGCTCCGCACGCAGCTCGCGCCGGCGCCGGATCGTTGACCGGCCGGGCGGCCGCGCGCGCCCTAGATGAAGGAGACCGCCATGTCGGTCCAGATGAGCGCGGAGATGGGAAACCTGCGCACTGCCATGCGCGAGTTCATCGACAACGAGGTGATCCCGCGCGAGCACGAAATCGACAAGTGGGACGCCAGCGGGTTGGACACGCTGGAGGCGCTCAAGGCCGATGCCAAACGGCGCGACCTGTGGGCACTGGGGCACCCGGCTGAGATCGGTGGTGGCGGCCTGCCCTTCATGGAGTTCGCTCTGCTGAACGAGATCATCGGCCGCTCGGAGTATGGCCAGCTGGCGGTCGGGTCGATGAGCATGCAGGACTCGATCATGCTGCACCTCTACGCCTCCCCTGAGCAGCGGGAGCGGTTCCTCAAGCCGCTTGTCGCCGGCGAGATCTATCCCAGCGTCGGGTTGACCGAGCCCGAGGTGGCGGGGAGCGACCCGACCCTCATGCAGACAACGGCCGAGCTCGACGGCGATCAGTGGGTGATCAACGGACACAAGTGGTTCACGAGCAACGGGTCACGCGCCGCGTTCGTCACGGTGTTCGCGAAGACCGACCCCGACGCGGCGTCGCCATACGCACGGTTCTCCGCAATCCTGGTGCCCACTGACACGCCTGGCTACGAGATCGTGCGTGCGGTCCCGACGATGGGTCACGTCAGCGGAGACCACTGCGAGGTTCGCTACCACAACGTCCGGGTGCCGCGCGAGAACCTGCTCGGGCAGCGCGGCGGCGGCTTCGTCATCGCGCAGAAGCGACTCGGGCCGGGCCGGATCTTCCACTGCATGCGCTGGCTGGGTCAGGCACAGCGCGCCTTCGAGCTCATGGTGGCGCGCGCGAACGAGCGCTACGCGCACGGGTCGCTGCTGCGGGAGAAAGGCGAGATCCAGCGCTACGTCGCGGAGTCCGCCGCTGAGATCCAGGCCGCTCGCCTGATGACGCTGGATGCCGCACGCGTCATGGACAGCGGCGACGAGGCGCGCGTCGAGATCAGCCTGATCAAGTTCTGGGGCGCGCAGATGCTGCACAACGTCATCGACCGTGC
>Ga0070679_100004984_pt1 | contig 12254 bp, 19 predicted proteins | sample KBSC63BmetaG_FD_65652 | JGI IMG/M metagenome (GOLD analysis project Ga0070679, IMG submission 65652) | Corn rhizosphere microbial communities from Kellogg Biological Station, Michigan, USA - KBS C6-3B metaG | ecosystem: Host-associated > Plants > Roots > Rhizosphere | place: USA: Michigan... | reverse complement strand
CGATCAACTACTCCAACAAGACGGTTATCAATTCAACTTCGGTGCAGCCTTCAAATCCTACGTCTATAACTCGGGTGTTAACGATCCCGAGTCAATCATTTCCAAGATGGGCGACAACGATGACGGACAAATGCAAATGCAGCCTGCTCAGGTTGATCCATCACAAATCCCCCAAGATCCCGATATTCAAGCTTTAGCTCAACAACTATTCGGACAGGGCCAGCAACCTCAACAACCACAAGTACAACCCCAAATGCCTGGAGCTATGAATGGACAATAACGCAGTTACTGAGGGAATCAACGAGCTTGATCTTAGTTCTGAGGTTCCTGAAAACGAAACCGTAGCCGTTGAACAGGCTAAAGACGAAGATAAAGAACTGGCCGCTCTCTTAACTAACCGTGGCTGGCAGCGTCTTGCTCAAGAGATGCAAGGAGATATAGACAAGTTCAAAACCGGAGCTTTCATTAAAAAGCCCGAAGATAAAGCTTTGGAAGAACTTGGAAAACTATTCGTTATTCACCAAAGCGTAGCAACCATGCTCCAGAAATATTTGACCAAAGTTGAACAAGCAGCAAAGGCGGTTGCTGATGCCGAACGAAGAAGTTAAAGGAGAACAGCATGAGATAGATCTATCGCAGATTCCCAAGGCCACGCTTGAAGGACATATGTGGCGGCAAGAGGGGATTTATCTGCACTGTACGTCTTGTCCTTTTAATCACGGAACCTTCATTGAACCAGGCTATCAGCTTTACGGAATAGACGATAACGGAGCACCGCTCATAAGAAAAATCGTAGTTAAGAACTGAAGCGCGGGGGTCAAAAACCTAAAAACGCCCCTGCACTTGAGCGCTTAACGCTCAGGGGATGCGCCGACCCATACAAGCGTACTTAAAGGAGGTATATGGACGAAAATCCAGCACCCCAGGCAGAAAACACCGTCGTTGCAGAAGTCAGCAATGAACCAGCCTTGCCAGCTAGTGAACCAACAACTTCAGCTCCGGCAGAACCAGTAGCGCAGGAACCGTCTTCGGACGTTACGGCAGAGGCCGCACCTGCAGCAGAAGAACCAGCCGCTGAGCCAGAACGCCAGCCTTCACGGGCCGAACGGACGATCCGTCAAAAAGACGGAATCATCAAAAACCTCTCTGAGGAATTAAGGCAGTATCGGGACCAGGCAAGTGTTCCCCCGCCAGAGGTGCCACAACCTCGCCTTTCTGAGCTAGTTCAGGGTAAAGAATCACTTGACCCTCAGGAACTAGACCAGATGGGCCAACAGGTTGCCCAGGCAGCTAAGGTAAATACTGATCTTAAATATCAGCAACTGGCTAATCGCATGGTTATAAACGAAGCAATTACCGAAGCTGAAAAGGACGCAGCCGTCGCTATGAATACATACGATGAGCTCAATGACTCGAAAGATTCATACGTTCCTGACTTGGAGAAGAAAATTGAAGCCCGTTACCGACGTGAGGCATTCGTACCAAATCCTTTAAACCCAACACAAAAACTGTTGAATCCAAATGTCAAACTTGCCGACATAGCGAAGGAAGAGGTCGAAGCTTTTAGACAAGCGGCGGAATACGGCAAAGCTCAAACAAATGCAACTCTCGCGACCCAGGCCGACAACTCTGCTGTTACTCCGACTGCGACAGCTCCCGTTGAGAAATCGTTCGAGGAAATGTCTCTACCGGAACAGGAAGCTTACTTGAGAGCCAAAGGTCACGACGTTTAAAACTTGAGTCTTCGCCAAAACAAAACTTTAAAACGAGAAGGAAACCAAAATGGCAACTACAACTACCTCTACCCTGTCAGGTGAACTTCTGTCCTACCTGGAAAAAAGATTCCTGCAACGCTCACGCGCTGCAATCGTTTACGGCGAAGGCGCACAGAAGCAAACTCTGCCTGCTAACAGCGGTAAGAGCATTACCTTCAACCGTTACAGCCCACTTACTGTGGCTACTACGGCACTAACTGAAGGTACAAACCCCTCGACGGTACAGCCGTCGGCAGCCCAGGTTACCGCTACTCTTGCACAGTACGGTAACGTAGTCGCTGTTACTGACCTGTTGTTCGTAACCTCTATTGACCGCGAGGCCAAAGAGAAGACCGACCTTCAGGCACAGAACATGGCTGAAACCCTGGACCAGTTGATCCGTGACGAATTGTTCACTGGCGCGACTGTTCAGTTAGCCGCTGGTCGCGCAGCCCTGACCGCTGTCACCAGTGCCGACTTGCTGACTTCAACCGAAGTCCGCAAAGCTCGTCGGACCCTTAGGAAGAACAACGCTATGGCTTACGAAGACGGATGTTTCGTAGGTAAGATTGGCCCTGACACTAGCTTCGACTTAGTCAACGACTCTGTCTGGTTAGCTGTCAGCGAATACGGCGATTCCGCCAAGAGCCAGATCTACAACAACGAAGTTGGCAAGCTCTTCCAGGTTCGCTTCATCGAAGCGACCTCGAACCAAAAGAGTGAATCGAGCACCGTTACCGTGTACTCGAACTTCATTCACGGTCAGCAAGCCTTTGGTACTGTCGATCTCGACAGCTTGCCGAACGGCCTGATCATCAAGCAGTCCGGTGACCAAGACACCTCCAACGCCTTGAACTTGTTCATGACGATTGGTTGGAAAGCCGCATTCGTGGCTAAGACCTTGAACGCCAACTGGTTGGTCAACATCAAGACCGCAGCTTCGGCCTAATCTTGACGCGGGGGGCGGCGTTACAGCCCCACTAAAACGAATAGAGGAAATATGAAAGACAACGTAAAACGATCTGTTCAGGGCTCTAGGCCTAAAGCCAGAAACCACATTCCCGGCAAAATGCGGGTTCATCCTCATACTGCCAAGGCTTTGACGCATGTCGCTATCAAAAGTGGCATTAAGCACAAGTCAGCCGGTGGTACTGGTAACGGCCTATCTAGCCCTGACTCGAGGTACTAAAATGCCCAGTCGCAGATTACTCGCAATCATGGATGATTCTGAAAAGAAGGCCATGAAAAGTAAAAAGGTTATGTCCAAATCTCAAGCTGCCAAAAAAGCACGCAAAGAAACTGATATGGGCAAGCCCGGTAAGAATTTTAGCAAGATAGCAAGTAAGGCTGCCAAAGAATACGGCAGCAAGTCCGCCGGTAATAAGGTCGCAGGCGCTATATTCCAGCGCATGAGGCGCGGCGGCAAATTGTAAGGAGATTACATGGAACCAATCGTAGTTCAAAAGGCTGCCACGGTCGAAGACATAGTCGCTGACCACATTGCTGGTTTAGGTGGTTACGCTATTGCCGAAAAGTACGGCCTCGATACCGAAAAAGTAAAGCAAATCATTAACGATGCTGACCAAAAGTTAGCTTTTGTACCCGCCAACGAAGATGGTACTAAAACTGCTCCAGTTGACGCCGTGATTGAGCCCCTAGTCGAGCCCCTAGAAGAAGGCCAAGACCCCGACCCAAAGAATCCTAAGGGTCATAAGTAATGTCTCAGCTCGCTCCTGGTCGCAAAGCTGACATGGCTATGCTCCTAGAGCGACTAGACAACGCGATTAAGTATTCGGCCGAATGGAATAAAATTCAGCTAAAGATCGAAGACTTAGTTGAAGAAGGCAAGTGTCGGTTTATCTGTTCTCAAAGAGAACGCCTAGTAAACGCAGCAAAAGCCTCAGACAACGACGAAATAATAAAAATCTCCAAACAAATAGATCAACACATGCAATATAAACACCGGCAGCGCTGGACACGCAGCTGGGTTAAGAAAGGATAATATGGCAAAAACAGCAATAGTAACAGCTTCTGGTGTTGTTTCGGCAACTTCTGGTGAGGTCTACAGTATTGCCGTGACTAAAGCCGGATCAGGCACAAGCCCGACTGTTCAAATCTGGGACAACCCAACTACCAACTCAGGTCGTAAAATTTTTGAAGGTGACGGCTTGGCAGTAATGAACTATACCCTACATGATGGTGCAGGCGGCGGCGCAGCTGCAACTCAAGGCATTTATGTGGTTACCAGTGCTGGCACCACCGTACCTGAAGTAGTAGTTGTTTACGACTAATGAAGATACTACTGGCTCACTCAGATCCCAAACTTCCAGCGCGTGAGTCAGTTGATCTTTGGCGTATCATCAGGCCCTTCAAAGAGCTTGAAAAGCACGTTGATTGGCAAATAGATCACATAGATCATTTATGGCCAACCAACGCCGTAACCGCTACTCGTGTACCGGCCGATAAAATCATCGAGCATCTGCTGAAATTAAAAGACTACGATATTATCTGGACCTCTTATTTTCCAGATGCTTTTTTGTTTGATGCGCTGACCTTCCTGCAAGAGCAATTCGGGACCAAGATCGTAGTTGATTGTGATGATGACATGTTTCATATCCCTGAACATAATCATATCTGGAAAGCCGCAGGCAAGAAGGGTATACACGAACTGCAATGGATGGTCGAGCAGGCTCCGTATCTTGTGACAAGTTCTGAGAATCTAAAGACCGAGTTCTCGTCTAAACGAAAGAATCCAACCTACTTGTTGCCTAACTTTGTCAGTGAAGACTACAAACACAAGAAATTTGATAACAAGGACAACGTTGTCATCGGTTTTTTCGGATCAGTTACCCACAAACACGATATCTTCAACACGGGCTTCTTTGATGCCTTGCAGCAGATAATGCATAAGTATAAGAACGTCCGCGTCGGAACCGTCGGTCTATCAATAGACGCCTATCTTCCTAAACAGCGATACCAACATCATCCAGGTAAGGCAGGTCGAGCGTGGCTTACCGAAGTCTGGCCTAACATTAATATCGATATAAGTGTTGCTCCGCTTGAAGATACTGTATTTAATCGTGCTAAGACAAATATTAAATGGCTTGAGTCGGCCATGATCCCCGCGGCCTTTATTGGCTCGAATATTCCGCCTTACAGGGGCTCTGTCGAACATGGCAAGACCGGACTGCTAACAGATAACTCAACCGAAGGTTGGTATGAAGCCCTTGAAAAACTTGTGACAGACGGCACCCTGCGCAATAGACTGGCTAACGCCGCCAAGAAGAAAGTCTCAACCGACTGGCACGTCGAAAATAACTGGCAAACCCTAAAAAACATCATAGAAGATATAAATGCCTAGTTTTGACTCTAAGTACCGAATTTATACAGGTGGGACGTTTGACCTCTTGCATTGGGGCCATGTTCGTTTTCTGGAACAGTGTGCTCAGCTCGGAGAATTATGGGTTGGATTAAACACAGATGACTTCGTCAAACAATACAAGGGCGAATATCCGATTCTGAATTATGAAGAACGTGAAAGGATGCTACGCTCTTTGTCTTGTGTCCAGAATGTTATCAAAAATGAAAGCGGTGCAGATAGTAAACAAACTATCGAACGGGTCCGCCCGAAAATCATAGCCATCGGGTCTGATTGGGCGAACAAAGACTACTATAAACAGATGAATTTCACTCAAGAATGGCTGGACGAAAACGAGATCTGGCTACTTTATATCAATCGGACTCAAGGCATAAGTACATCTGAAATTAAAGAAAGGCTCAAATCATGATCGGTTATATCGCTGGATCAGGTTGGCCCTCGAGATCTGATCTTATTTCTGAAAAAAGAATTCATTTGTACGATCATCATAACGAAGTTACGCTTCCGATTCAGCGACTAAGAGATGCTGGCTGTGAAGCAGTTATATTGACCGCGGCGGCAGGGTCTTTATTTGAAGAAATCCCTGTTGGATCAATCTTACAGGTAGCTGACACAATTACCGCTTATATGCCGCCAGTTCTAAGGGGACCGAAGTTCGTTGACTGTTCTTCTCTTTTTCAGACATTTGACGATTTACCAGTTTGTAACCATGTGTTTATGCCTGGTCCGCACTACGAAACACCTCTGGATAAGAAACTACTAGCTATGACAGGCGCTCACGTGGTCGGGATGAGCATTACGCCCGAAGCTATCGAAGCTAACAGACTAGGCATGAAAGTTTACGCTCTTGTCGTTGTAACAAACGGCCCTTCTGGCAAACATGACCATCAAGAAGTTCTTAAAAATGCTCAAGAAGCTAATTTAGATAAATACTTAGATGACTACATTAAACGAGTACATAGCGCATTACGATAATCATTACTCCAGAGAGGGTGAATCGGGCTCCGGTCAGTTAGTTTGGAAGCCTCAGTACGAAATGTGGCTGAAAGCCGGTTACAAGCCGTCTATGAGCGTCCTAGACTACGGTTGTGGCGTCGGGATCATGCTCGAAGCTGGAATTAAGCATTATCTAGGCGTTGACATAAGTGAGAATGCAATCAAACTAGCTCGGAAACGTTATCCTAAAGCCAAATTTGAGGTTTTCACTCCAGGTGAGCTTAACACCCCCATCCGCGACATTGTCGTTGCCCAGTCAGTCTTTACGCATACACCTAAAAAGTTTGTTCCTATTTGTTTAGATGAAATCAAACGACACTTCACTAAGTTCGCAATTATAGACGTTCTAATCGGCCGAGATGACGCGGCTGATAAACATGTCAGATACTTCCGAGTTAACGAATGGCAACGATATCTTCAGCAAGCAGGCCTAATTGGCAAAAGACTCGGGGAAATCGACTTCGTCGGTTTTAAGCATGTTTACTACAAGGTCGAACATGACTATTAGCGCCGTTGTGACGGCCCATAAAGATAGAAACCAGCTTTTGACTTGTCTGAAGAATCTTAAAAAACAAACCAAGCAACCTGATGAGGTAATTCTTTGTGTCTCGGATATGCCGATTAACTTTTTGGAGGCTAACATTATAGTCAAAGATATAAACCGAAATGATTGGGGTCATAACAAACGCGACATTGGGCTCCGATTAGCAACTAAAGATTACATCGTGTTTATAAATGCAGATGACGAATACCATGTTGAATTTTTAGAAAAGTTATCTCAGCACACCGAGGATCTGATTTACTGCGACTTTGAAAGCCATTTAGCTGGTCGGATAATTGAATCTTATCCTTCAATGGGTACAATCACGTCAGGGAACTTTATAATCAAGCGTGAATTAGCCCAAAAGGTAGGCTGGAAACACCGCGATTACTTAGCAGATGGTAAATTTATCATGGAAATCATGGAACAGCAGCCAACTTACGTTCGGGTGCCAGAAGTCCTTTATTATCATCGTTAAGCATAAGCCGGTTGTGGAAAAGTGACTATTATCACCTATTACTTTATACTTGACAAGTAGTCACAAGTCGACTAAAATACGTAAGGTAATTACAGCGCACGTGACAGTGTAATGAAAAAGCGCCTTCTCGGGGCGCTTCTTCTATTTTCTGGTGGAGCTGCCGAGAATCGAACTCGGGTAACGCACGTGACATGTGGGTGTAATGACCTCTATACGACAGCCCCATACTGGATGTTCGCTCTTACTATACCACATAACGCTCATGCCTAGCAAGTTAGTTATCAACGCATTCGGCCGGCGGACCATTCAGTGGGCCGAAGTAATTTACTTCAACTGACTGGTTTTGACCACAGTCTAGCTGATTAGCTGCCTGATTGACGGCGTGAGCGTTCCAGACAAAATACGCAACAAATGCTAGAAATACAAGTATTCCCCAGATGATCGATCCGATTTTCTTCAAAAGCTCCATAAGTGAAGTATATCGGCACTTATACCATGAGCGCACGTAAGTATGTTATACTTCGGCGTATGGCCGAAGTTAAGGAAATGTGCAAGCTTGTAAAATACGTTGACTCTGATGATTATGACCAGCTTACTACTGGCAAAAAGCAAACGGAAGAAGCCGCCCTGCGCGAATTATCAAACCTTTATATAAAGACAAAGCGGTTCAGGAAGCCGTCTTCTGGCAAGGTTTCCGGCATTATCTATGACGCTTTGGAACACCGATACATTAAATTCCTCGGTGACGTTAATAACGGCTACATCTTAGACACCACTACTAAGGGCAGAAAGTTTATAGCCAGATCATGGTTTATTTATCCAACTGGCAGGATTGAGGAATCTATGAAGGCCTACCCAGAGACCAGAGCCCTATTTCTTAGTGTAGCCAACCTTATTACGGCTGTGCTTGCAGCCTCGATCTCAGCCGTAGTTACATATTTGCTTAGTCGTTAGGCCTAATTCGCCCCTGTTATTTCTATCCATCTAAAATTAGAGGATACTGTCCGCTTGTATTAGGATGGATAGTTGGTTTATAATAGTTAGTATGATGATCGATGATAAAGAAGATAAAGCCAGACAGGTTGTTCAAAGACTTTTCAGGAAGTTTCCGGGTACTGGTATGACCAGAGACGAAGCCCTAAAAATCATATCACTTAACACCTTCCAGAATTCAAGTGGCCCAATGCAGAAATACGGTTTTGTTGAATACGAGCGGGCGGAAGGTAAAGGCCGGAAAATTGTTTATATCCGTCTTACCGAGAAGGGCGAGGCTGCCGTTGCTGCGGGTACAAACAGCGCAAAGAAAGAAGTTATTGACCCTGTAACCAACCTAAACGCGCTTGGCGAGTTCATGGATAAGTTTAATAGTCGTAACAGATACTGGGAATTAAAGTTAGTTCCGAGAGGAGAGCCTATTGAAAGACGTAGGTAGTGTGTGTACGCCTGCTGCCGGAGTGAACCGTATGCGTGCGGATTGCGAATGGATCGTAAGCCAAGGAAACGGTAGCAGGCGCACCTACACTACTAAACTGATTATAGCAAGACCTCTGTAATTTGTCAAAAATCACCTCTGGTGGTGTTACTGTATAATGGTAGTTATGGATAAGAAAAAGAAATCTGCAAATAACATCTCTAAGGCGGAGTTCTTTAAGGTGTTAAAGCGAGTGAGTCAAAAGAAAAAGTAATGCCCCTGTAGCTCAGTGGATAGAGCGTCTCTTTCGAAAGAGTTGGTCGCAGGTTCGAATCCTGTCAGGGGCTTAGATTGAATTATTAAATAAAGATTAAATCACTTCTTCGGGTTTATACTGTGGCTCATGGCCAATTACCGGATGTACTTAGATGAATCAGGAAATCACGTCTTTTCTAGCTCTGACGCTGTTGATAAACGCTACCTTTGTATTCTTGGCCTGATAATTAGTGAAGAAGAAATTCAAACAAAACTCATTCCTTACATACGGGAGTTAAAAGACATTATTCGTAAAGACCCAGACGAAGTAATCATCCTTCACCGTGAGGAAATAGCTAATCGTCGGGGCGCAGTTTATGGGCGGCTTAAAGACGCCGAGCTTGAATCTAAATGGAATGAGCAAATTGCTAAAATCATAAATGACATAGATTACACCCTCTGTGCTGCCGTGCTGGACAAAAAGTTCCATTACGATAGGTACGGTTCGGCAGCGATGAATCCATACCACTACTGCCTGCATTTACTTTTAGAAAGATATGTTAAATTTCTAGAAAAGACGGGAAACGACCACAATGGGGATGTTATGGCCGAGGCGAGAGGCGGTGCGGAAGATGGCGCCTTAAAGAGCGAATACGCTATTGTTTATCAGAACGGTACACAATTTGTTAATAATGTTCGCTTCCAATCGCGCTTAACTAGCAAGGACATCAAAATTACTCAAAAGGAAAAAGGCATTGCCGGACTAGAACTAGCCGACTTACTAGTGCTGGCAACCAAACTTGATGTACTGCACGAGAACAGACACATTGACCGTATTAATAGCATGTTTATACGTGGGCTTGTCGGTAGTATTAAGCCAAAGTATGACTGTAGTCCCACTGGGATAATTCAGGGTTATGGCAGGAAGTTTATTGGTGAACAAAAATAAGAAAAGCCACGTGGAGTGGCTTTCTTACGACGCTCTTACGAGGCGTCCCCCTGCCATAAAGGCATTACTCATATTATCGTTCACATGATTGTTTTAGTCAAGTATATATTATATAATAGGTTTTTAGCATAAGAATTACCTTGTCAAATTTTGTTGGAAAAAGCGAACAAACGTAGTAAATAAAAAACATAGCTATACCACAATAACGGAGGTTGAAAATACATTGCAAAATAAGTTTTTCTAATTTTTGACTTGGCGCATGATTGCCCAGAACATGGGCTGAAAGTCGTGGCGGTGGCTATAGCGGAAAGCGTACTCATCCGCATAAGACTGTATGTACTTAGGGTCAACGTGGCGATAGACACCACGAATACCACGCTTCATGTTTGACCAGAAGTTCTCGATGTTCTGAGTGTGGTTGATGCCGTCAACGTACTGCTCGGCTCGGTGCTTGGTCGTGTGATGGTCATAGCCCATCTTCTTAACTTGAGTGTAAACGGTGGCTTCATCGCTATAGATGGTTGAGCCACGCTCGATATGCACATCAATTTCTGGTAATAGAACTCTAGCGCCTGCGCTTTTGACATGCTTAACCTTGACCCGACCTTTTCGCTCGGCCATTCCGAAGATAATCTGTGAGCGGTCGTTGCGCCAACCCCGCCCTCTGTCCCTATTAAGGGACTTCTTCCAATTAGGGACTGGCTGGATGTACACTTCGTCAATCTCGACTTCGCCGGACAGATTACCGCCGTCATCGCCCATCATTGAGCGTATTTGATGGAACATTCGCCAAGCGGTTTTATAAGTTACTCCCAGTTCACGCTCTAGCTGTTTAGCAGAGATTCCGGCACGAGTGCTAGCCATAAGGTAAATAGCATAGAGCCAAGACGTAAGTGGTGTGCTGGACTTATGAAAAATAGTGTCGGCTGTCGGGTAAGTGTGTCGGCCACACAACTCGCAGCTATAAGCCTTGCGCTTCTTCAGCTTGTGGTGGGGCGTGATCTTTTTATCGAACTTGCAGAAGATGCCATCGGGATAAAGATAGTCTTTAAGCCACTCCAGACAGGTATCGTCATCTGGGAAGTCCTCACGGAAGTCTTTAACGGTGTAGCGCATCTGTTTAGTCATACTTCCAGTGTACACCCCTGATTACGTGTTGTCAAGGGATAAGTGCCAGTATATCACCTTGAAATTTAATAATTGATGTGGTATAATAGAACAGTATGGTTGATAGATTAAAATATGGTATAGCCATAATTGCTATCTTATCAGCATTTATGCTTTCGGTGGCTGGATACCTATATTCCGTTAATAGGGGCTGGTTACCAGCGTTTCTGGCACCCAGTGGTTATCAAGATACCAATCTGGCCGTCAAGCAGCCACCACAACCGGCTCACGCTACTAGCTCTCCCAAAACTCAAGCTACGCCACCATTTAGTCCGGATGAGTTCTTAATCGACCTTAATAATTTGAGAGTCCAACATGGCTTGCAACCCTTAGCACGAATCGCGGCTTTAGATCAAATAGCTCAAGCACATGCACAAGATATGCAAACACGGGGCTACTACAGCCACACTACACCCGAAGGCGTCACGGCTTATAGCAGAATAAGGGCGGTAATGGGTCAGAATGTTTACGCAGGAGAAAATGAGGATGTTACGTGTGCGTATGTTGCCCCGCTAACCGAGTTTAATAGGTTTTCAACTAGCCCAGAGCATCAACTTAACCAGCTCGAGCCACACTATAACAGAGTTGGCCTTGGATATATTGCAAGTAAAAGGCAAAACCCCTGCAACGGTTATTTTGTCCTAGACTTTTCTTCTTGAATAAGTTATAATGCAACCAACAAACCGAGCTGCTAACAGCGAGGACGCCTACTACTAAAAAAGTAATGGCTCACCGAATGGTGAGTTTTTTGGTGTCCAAAAACTTCTCCGGTCGAGCCGAAGGAGAAGAAAATAAAAATGGCAGGTGTTTACTGGGTAGGACAAGACGGCAACTACTACGTTAAAGCAGCAGGTATAAATGGTGTACAAAATATGGGGCATTCCTTGGTGCCTTTGTCACCTCAATTTCAGGCCGGTTTAACCCAAATCGCCGATCCGAACGCTCCGCAACAGGCCGCTGATACGTCTGCACCATCTGGCAGTAGCGCAGGTGGCGGTACTACGAGTTCGGGTTCTTCGGGCTCCAGCCCAGACTACTCTGCCTACGCCGCGGCCTACGACCAGCAAGTAGGCAACTTACAAAATCAGCTAGACACCATCCCAGCTTATCAGCAAGGAGCGGCAGCTAACGTTGATCTGCAATATAACCCGCAATACAACACGCTTCAGCACCAAAACGCCGAGGGCAACGCTAACCTAGATCTGGCCCAGAATCAGCTTGATACAACTCGGTCAACTAGTCTTCGCAATCTAGGCAACAGCCTTCGGCAGGCCCTGAATGGTTATCAGAACCAAATCGGTGTCATGGGTGCAGGCAACTCTTC
>Ga0070679_100004983_pt1 | contig 12255 bp, 8 predicted proteins | sample KBSC63BmetaG_FD_65652 | JGI IMG/M metagenome (GOLD analysis project Ga0070679, IMG submission 65652) | Corn rhizosphere microbial communities from Kellogg Biological Station, Michigan, USA - KBS C6-3B metaG | ecosystem: Host-associated > Plants > Roots > Rhizosphere | place: USA: Michigan... | reverse complement strand
ACCGGCCGGAACCGCTGCGCGGCGGCCCGAACCGCCGCCTCGTCCGCCTGGAAGCCCTGGTGGCGGAGCTGGTAGAAGGTGTCCACCAGCACGATGTTGTGGCCGACGACCACGCCGAAGAGGGCGATCACGCCCGTGCCCACCATGATCACGCTCATGTAGTCGAAGGTGTGCAGCAGGTTGACCTGCACGCCCAGGAGCACGCCGACCGTGGACAGCACCACGGCCGAAAGGGTCACCAGCACGCCGTAGAAGCTGTTGAACTGCCAAAGCAGGATCATCGCCATCATGCACAGCGAGGCGGCGGCGGCGACCATGAAGAAGACGGCCGCGTCCGCCCCCTGTTCGTCGGCGCCGGCGAACTTCACGTGCACCTCGGGGTCGATGCCGGCCTTGGCGAGCCAGGGCTTCAGCGCGGCGATCTTCTGGTTGGCGGCGACCCCGGCCACGGTGTTGGCCTGCAGCAGCACCAGGCGCTGCGCCTCACGGCGCTGGATCTGGGTCACCTGCTGGGTGGGCAGCTGCTTGACGAAGTAGCTGGCGGGCACCGGGCCGGAGGGCGTGGTGATCTTCAGCTGCTCGAAGGCGGCCAGGTTGCGCGCGTCGCCCGGGAAGCGCACCCGGATGTCGAGTTCGTCCTGGGCGTCATCGGGGCGGAAGCGGCCCACCAGCACCCCATCGGTGAGGAACTGGATCGCCTGGCCCACCGACAGCACGTCGACGCCGTAGCGGCCGGCCGCCTCGCGGTCGACGGTGAGGTTGTACTCGATGCCCGGCGAGGTGCGGTTGTCCTCCAGTTCGATCAGCTGCGGGTCGGCGGCGAGCTTGGCCTTGACCATGTCCGCGGCCTTGTCGAGCACTTGCGGGTTGTGGCTGGTCAGCTGCACCTGGATGGCCTTGCCGATCGGCGGGCCGGACTCCGGCTCGCGCACCTCGACCTGCATGCCGGGGATATTGGTCACCCGCTTGCGGATGTCCGCGGCGATGTCGGCGCCGCGCACCCCCAGGGCCTTGCGGTGCTCATAGTCCTGGAACTGCACCTCGATGCGGCCGACCGTGTCGTTGGGCGGTGAGTTGGGGCCGCCGATGGAGACGATGCCGCCGGCGCGGACGTACATGGACTCGATACCCTTGATTCCGGTCAGCTGGGTCTCGACCTGGCGCACCAGGCTGTCCTGGGCCTCAGGCGACAGGTTGCCGCGCGCCTTGACGTAGACGGTGATCTCCTGCGGGTCCTGGTTCAGGAAGAACTCGGTGCGGTGCTTGGTCCCGCCGAACCACATGACGATGGCCACCACCGTCACCAGCGCCGCCACGCAGGTCCGTCCGGGGTGCTGGCCCAGGTAGGACACCGTGCGGGCGTACCAGCCCATGAACCCCTTCATCTCCCGCGGGTCGCCGTGCTCCGACTTCTCGATCTCGGCCAGATGCTCGGCGTCGACGGCCGTGGCGCGCCCGAAGATCGAGCCGACGGCGGGTGTGAACAGCAGGGCCACGAAGATCGACGCGCCCAGCACGAAGAACAGCGTCAGCGGCAGGAAGCTCATCACCTTGCCGGGGATCGAGTTCCAGAACAGGAACGGCAGGAAGGCGCAGAGCGTGGTCAGCGTGCCGTTGGTCACCGGCCAGAACATGCGCTTGCCGGCCGCCGCGAAGGCCTGCTCCTTCGGCATGCCCTCGGCCATCTTGCGGTCGGCGTACTCGACCACGACGATGCCGCCATCCACCAGGATGCCCACCGCCAGCACCATGCCGAACATGACCATCTGGTTCAGGGTCACGTTGGCGCCGTGGATCAGCATGAAGCCCAAGAGGAAGCACACCGGGATCGCCAGGCCCACGATGACGCCCTGCCGGACGCCCAGGCTCGCCACGACGATCATCATCACCAGCAGGCTGGCGGTCAGGATGCCGCTCTCCAGCACCGTCAGGGTGCGGCCGATGAATTCGGAATTGTCGTAGGTGAAGTCGACCTTCACCGTCGACGGCCAGTGCTTGGACTCCTCGGCCACGATGGTGCGGACGGTCTTCACGGTCTCCAGGATGTTGGCGCCGTGCCGCTTGGTGACGTCCAGCGCCACGGCGGGCTCGCCGTTGAAGCGGGTGACGAAGGCCGGCTCCTTGAAGGTTCGGCGCACACTGCCGATGTCGCCGATGGTGACCAGGCGGTCGCCGTTCTTCTTGATCGGCAGGGCCAGGATGTCGGCGGGGCTGCGCACCACGCCGGGGATCTTCATGGCGAACATCCCGGCGCCCGAGCGAAGGTCGCCGGCCGGCACCAGCTGGTTGTTGCGCGCGATCACCCCGGACAGGTCGGTCGCCGAGACGTTGTAGGATTCCATCCGCAAGGGGTCGATGTCGACCTCCAGCAGCTCCTCGCGCGCCCCGCTCTCGAAGGCCTCCTGCACGTCCGGGGAGGATTCCAGGCGCTCCTTCAGGCTCTTGGAGATGCGGGCCAGCTCGCGCTCCGGCGCACCGCCGTGCAGCACGACCCCGATCACCGGATTGTCGGCGAAGCTCTGCTCCTGGATGATCGGCGGCTCGGCGTCCGGCGGGAAGCGCGCGCGGGCCAGGTCGGTCTTGGCGCGGATGTCGTCCAGCGCCTTCTGCCGGGGCGCGTTGGGCTCGAACTCCAGCGCGACGATCGCCGAGCCCTGGCGGGCGACGGCGTTCATGTGCTTGACGCCCTGCACGGTCTGCAGCTGCACTTCCAGCGGCTTCACCAGCAGGCGCTCGGCGTCCTCCGGGCTCACACCGGGGAAGGGCACGATGACCGTGATGTACGGCAGGTCGATGTCGGGCATCGCCTCGCGCGGCATGGAGAAGTAGGCGAACAGGCCGAACAGGCAGGCCGCGAAGGTGACGCCCAGCACCACCTTCCGCCGCTTGATCGCGCCGTCGATCAGGGGACCGATCATCGCATCCTTCTCCTGCCGCCCCTCTTGTCGCCGTGGGCGCTCAGCGCGCCTGGGCGACGCGAACCTTCTGGCCGTCGGCGACATAGGATTGCCCGACGACGATCAATTGCACAGGACCGTTCAGGCCCTTCACCCACAGGCCTTGCGGCGTCTCTTCCATGACCGTGATCGGGGCGAAGGCGACGCGGCCGTCCCCCAGGACGTAGCGCACCCCTTGGCGGCCGGCGCTGTCCAGCACGAGGCTCGACACCGGCACCAGGTGCTCCGGACCCGAACCCGCGCCGATGTGCAGTTCCGCCGAAAGGCCCGAGCGGACGTCCAGCTTCGGATTGGGGACGGTGACCTCAAGGTGATAGGTGCGGGTCTGCGGGTCGGCGTCGTGCGCGACATAGCGGATATGGCCGGTGAGCGTCTGACCCGACACCAGTCTGGCGGTGGCGAGCGCGCCCACCTTCAAGGACGCCGCGGCGGTCTCCGGCACGTCGCCAACGACCAAGAGGGGATCGATCTCGATCATCGTGCCGCAGGGCTGGCCCGGGCCGAGGTAGGCGCCGACCTCGGCGTCACGGTGGTCGAAGACGCCGCTGAAAGGCGCCTTGATGTTCACCTGGGCCAGGGCGATCTCGCCCTGGCGCACGGCGGCGGCCGAGGCGTCGAGATTGGCCTGGCTCGTCAGGAGCTGCATGGGCGAGCGGAAGCCTTTCTTGGCCAGTTCCTCGTTCTGCTGCTGGGCCAGTTGCATGGACTTCTGCTGGGCGCGGGCCTGGTCGAGGGCCGCCTGGCGGGCGTCGACGGCGAGGTGGCAGAGCACAGCGCCCTGCTTGACGAAGGTTCCCTGCATCACCGGCGCGGCGGCCACCGTGCCGGCGGTCTCGGAGCGGACGACCACCGTGCGTGTCGCCTGCGTGCGCCCGCGCACGACGACGTCGTAGGGGCGCTCCACCTGCGGCACGAGCCTGGCCTGCACGCTGGGCGGCCCGGCGGGGCCGGCGGTGGTCTTGGCCTGCGCGGCGTTGGGTTCGCCGCCGCCGAACAGGCTGCGGACGATGAAATAGAGGACCACGACGCCGACGACGACGACGATGAACACGTACTGGGATTTCATCCGCATCAAGCTGTCCCTGGGTCCCCCGCACCTCGCTCGCGAATCAGACGCCTTGACGCGCGACCCCTGCCGGGATTTTGCGCGCTTGTGATGCCAGTGTTACGCGAGCGCAAATGAAATCGCGGACACGATAGCAACACGACGTTTATGACTGGTTCGCAGCACACCATTGCAACACGGGGTTGCGGCGGGCGCCGCGTGACCTCGTGTCGCGCAAGCTTACTATGTAAAGGATAGCAGGTGAAATACCTCCACACCATGGTCCGGGTCACCGATCTGGACGCCTCGCTGGACTTCTACTGCAACAAGCTGGGCCTCGTGGAGGCCTCGCGGACGGAGAACGCCCAGGGCCGCTTCACCCTGGTCTTCCTGTGCGCCCCCGGCGACGAGGAGGCCAAGGCCAGGAAGGCCCCCATGGTCGAGCTGACCTACAACTGGGACCCGGAGGCCTACGAGGGCGGCCGCAACTTCGGCCACCTGGCCTATGCGGTGGACGACATCTACGCGCTTTGCCAGCGGCTGAAGGACGCCGGCGTGGTGATCAACCGGCCGCCCCGCGACGGGCGCATGGCCTTCGTCCGCTCGCCGGACAACATCTCCATCGAACTGTTGCAGTCCGGCGCGGCCCTGCCGCCGGCCGAGCCGTGGGCGTCGATGCCCAACGTGGGGGTCTGGTAGGGCCGGTTCAGGCGGCCCTGCGCCAGGCGCCCGGCGCGGCGCCGAAGGCCCGGCGGAAGGTGGCGTTGAAGTGGCTGATGTCGTTGAAGCCGACGTCGAGCGCGATGGCGGTGATCGGCTCGCGGGTGTCCAACAGGCGGTTGGCGGCGGCGCGCAGGCGGGCGCCGATCAGGTACTGGTGGGGGCTGTCGCCCACCACGGCGCGGAACACGCGCACGAAGTGGTAGCGGCTGAGCTTCGCCGCCGCGGCCATGTCGGCCAGCGACAGAGGCTCGTCATAGGCGTGGTCAAGCAGGCGGGCGACGGCCAGCACGCGGTTGCGCTCGGCCGGCGCGATCGGCGGCGGGGCCGCGTCGCGGGCGAGGCGCAGGGCTGCGCCCACCAGCTCCAGGACGTCGCCTTCGGAGAGGCGGCCGGCGGCGGCGCGGCGGACGGCGCCGTAGAAGGGCGCGGCCCTGCGCGATGGCGGCAGCACGGCGAGCGCGAAGGCCGGCGTGTCCAGCCCGCAGTCGTTGGCCACCTCGGCCATCACCGCGCCGCTCAAGGCCACCACCGCGCGGCGCGCGCCGCTGGCGTCCAGGTGGCGGCAGCTGAAGGCCTCACCGGCGTTGCCGAATAGCGCCGCGCCCGGGCCTGCCTCGCCGTCCCCCGACTGCGAGCGGTAGTCGATGCCGCCGGAGATCATCACCCCGATGGCCGGCGCGGCGTAGCTGAGCTCGGTGGGCGCGGTGTGGGTCAGGCTGCGGCAGCGGGCCTCGCCGGCGCCGTAGAAGGCGCCGCAGCGCGCCAGCGGCAGACCGCCGGTCTCGACGTAGAACGGTCCGGGCGCCGTGGAAGCCATGTCCATGGGCGGACCATCGGCGACCTTCGACGCTTCGTCGAGGGGTCTTCGAGCCGGGTTGCGGCGCAAGAAACCCCAAGCCGCGGGCGCCCACGCCCCCGAGGATGGGCCGGGACGAGGATGGGGTGATCTGTGGCGCGGCGAACCAAGCGGACGGATTTCAGCGCCTGGGCGGCGACCGGCATGGCGGCCGGACTTTGCGGCCTGGGTGTCCTGTCGCTGATCTACCGCGACTTCGCCGAGGTCTGGCAGCCGGTCCCGAAGGCCTTCCCGGCCTACGCGGCCTCGGCCATGGTCTCCGGCCTGATCCTGCTGGCGGCTGGCGCGATGCTGGCCATCCGCCGCACGCGCCCCTGGGGCGCCTTGCTGGCCATGGCGTTCATCGGCCTGTGGGTCATAGGCCTGCATCTGCCGCATGCGCTGGCCAGGCCCCTCGTGGTCGGAAGCTGGCAGGCGGTCTGCGAGTCCCTGGCCATGGCCACCGGCGGCTTCATCGCCTGGCGCGAGGCCCGCGGCGGGGCCGGGCGCGCGGCGGCCGTCGTGATGGGCGTCTGCTTCGTGGTGTTCGGCGTCTCGCACTTCGTCTACGCGAAGTTCACCACCGCCATGGTTCCGCCGTTCCTGCCGTTCCGGCCGCAGCTCACCTATCTGACCGGCGCGATCCACGTGCTGGCGGGCCTCGCCGTCATCCTCGGCGTGCGGCCGCGCTGGGCCGCCATCGCCGAGGCCACGATGATGAGCGCCTTCGTGCTGCTCGTGCACATGCCGCGCGTCGCCGCCCAGCCGCAGGAGCGCATGGAGCTGACGGGGCTGTTCATCGCCACCACCCTGAGCTCGGCCGTGTGGATCCTCGCGGCTTCCCGGGCGGTGGCGAAGGGCTGGAGGCCGCGGAGCGGAGGGGTGATCTGATGCGCATGACGAACCTCGGAAGGCGGGTCTATGGTCTGGGGGCGGTCGTGCTCGGCGTCCCCTTGCTGATGCTGGGCAGGTTCGCCGCCGTCGGTCAGGCCGTGCCGGCGCACATGCCAGGGCAGCAGGCGCTCGCCTATGCCAGCGCCGGGGTGCTGATCGTCGCGGGCCTGGCGGTCAACCTGCGGCGCACGCAAGCCATCGGGGCCCTGGCGCTTTGCGCCCTGTTCGGCCTGCGGGTGCTCATCCTGGTCCTGCCGCACGCCTTGGCGAAGCCGCTGGAGTGGGTCTCCTGGGAGGATGTCGCCGAGCAGACGGCCGCGGCCCTGGGCGGCCTCGTGGCCTACAGCCAGGCCTCCGGCGACGCGCCGCTAGCGGTCGGTGAAACCCGCGCAACGGCCCTTGCGCGCTTCGCGCGACCGGCGTTCGGCCTGTGCCTGGTGGTCTTCGGGATCAGCGAGTTCGTCTACTCGAAGTTCACCGCCTCGATGGTTCCCGCCTGGGCGCCGCCCTCGCAGTTCTTCTGGACCTATGTAACGGGCGCAGCCCAGATCGCGGCGGGGCTGGCGATCCTGAGCGGGGTGCGCGCGCGCCTGGCCGCCATCGCCCTGACGGCGATGTACCTGGGCTTCAGCCTGGTGGTGCACCTGCCCCGCGTGATCGCCCACCCGGAAAAGCCGATGAGCTGGTCGGAGAACGGGTTGAACCTGGTGCTGGCGGGCGCCGCCTGGGCCCTGGCGGATTCGCTCCTCAGGGCGAAGCCGAAGGGCTAGACCCCGTCCCGTTTTGATTGAATCAATCGAGAACGGGAAGAACAGGGTCGTCGCCTAAACTTGCGAGCCCGATTCAGGCTTTTGATGGTTCCATCAAAACCCATCGTGCTCTAGCGATGGCTCGCCGGGGTCGGCGAACTTCCGAACTATGTCCACGTGATCCCGCTGCCCCCGAGACCGCTCTCTCGTCGCAAGGTTCGAGCCAGGACGGAAACGCCTAAGCTTACATGAGGCCGGTTGGAACAGCGCGCGCCAACGCCCCGTGTTACTCGGCATCCCTTATCGCCGGCGCGCGCGCACTTTTCGAGCTCCGGCTCGATGGTCAGGCGCCTCGACTAGCGTAACCGTGCGTGGCTACTCAACGGCGACAGGCCGGTGCAGACTTCCATGGTCCACGGGAGGGGCCAGCAGCGATGAGCGACGTCCTCGTGATCGGCGCGGGTTTTGCGGGGCTTTATTCGGCGTTGCTGCTTGCGCGCCGCGGACATTCGGTGACGGTGCTGGAGAAGGATCCCGATGCGCCACCCGCGGATGGAGAGGCTTGCTTCACCGACTGGCCTCGCCGGGGTGTGGCGCAGGCCCGCCAGCCGCACATCCTGCTGAACCGGGCGGCGAGGGTGCTGCAAGACGAAACGCCGGAGGTGCTGGCCGATTTCGCCAGCGGCGGGGCGAATTTCCTCACAGCCGGCGGCGAACGCGTCGGCCCTGACGAACGAGACCGGCTCTTCTTCACCTGCGGGAGACGGCTGCCCCTCGAAGCCGTGCTGCGGCGCGTCGTGCTGGGGGAGCCCCGGATCGAGTTGCGAACGGGCGACGAGGCTTCCGGCCTTGTCTTCGTAGACGGAAACGTACGTGGCGTTCGGTTGCAGGACGGCTCCGAACTCCATGCGGAACTGGTCGTCGACTGCGCTGGCCGTTGGTCGCGCTCGCGAGACTGGCTCATGGCCGAAGGCGTTCGGTTGGACCCCGAGCGGCGGCAGGACTGCGACTTCTTCTACCTGACCCAATGGCGTCGACGGACCGGCGACGGGTTCTCATGGGGCGCCGTGCCGGGTCGGGCGGAGTCTCCCTTCGCCAACTTCAGGTGCTTTCCCGCCGATGGCGCGGTGTTCGCGGCCACCATGGTGATGTCCATGCACGATCCCCTGAAAGCGAAGTGTCGAAGACCGCAGGCGTTCGAGCGCGCATTCGGCGCCATCGCCGCCTTCCGAGAGGGGCTGGAGGATTCGGAGCCAATTTCCGAACTGGAGGTCACGGCCCGCATCGAGAACTGTTGGCGTACGACGTCTTATGAGGGCCACGCGGCGGCCAGCGGCTTCGTTCTGGTTGGCGACTCCGCCATGCACACGAACCCGACGCTCGGGCGAGGCGTCTCGCTCGCACTCCTGCAGGCGCGGAAACTCGCCGACCTGCTCCAACGCCACGATCCCGGCTCAGTCGATCTCGTCGTCGATCTCGAACGCTGGCGGTCGGACGAGTTGGGGGTCTGGTATCTGAGCCAGGCGGCTGCGGACGCGCGGCGGTCGGAGGATATGCGTCTCACTGCCAACGGCGGTGATCTGCAGGAGCCGGCGGACGACCAGGCGCGCTTCGTGGCCGCCATGGGGATCGCCGCGGCCGAGGAACCCTATGTGGCGGAACGGGCCCTGGCGCTGTTCCATCTGCTCGCGACGCCGGCTGAGGTCGCCGCCGACCCACGTGTCAGGGAGGCGGCGCAGACGGTCTTGCAGCGTGGTGGGTCGCTGCGGCCGGTCAGCGGGCCCGGGCGCGCCGAATTCGAGCGCCTGTTGGGATAAGGCCCGCGGCCCCGTGGCTAAGCGTCGCCTTCATGGAGGGGCTTCAAAGTCTCCACCTGGCGCAAAGGCGACATCGCCGTGATTCGTCCCGGATTTCCCGCTTACGACCCGAGGTATCCGCAATCTTGCGCCGTCTGTAGTGCAAGTGGCTTGGCGACTACACTCTTGCGCACAATCGACGCAATGGTGTCGAAAAACAACCCATTGATTATATTGGAATTTCGATGGCTCCCGGAGCAGGACTCGAACCTGCGACAAGTCGGTTAACAGCCGACTGCTCTACCAGCTGAGCTATCCGGGATCAGGCCGTCGAGGGCCGGGGGTATACGTTGGCCGCCGCCGCCATGCAAGCCGCGCCAAAGGACGCACCGGGCGGCCCGATGCACGCACCGGCAGAACGACGCCGGCAGGCCTTTCCGCAAAAAAAGCCCGGCGCGAGCGCCGGGCGTGAAAAGTCGTGATGGTGGGGTGTCTTCAAAGAAGACCCCTGCAGGTTGGACTCACGTGGTTAAGGGTGGGTTAACGGGCCAGGGGGCCGGTGGGGCGGCAACCCGCGCATTGGAGCGGCGGGCCGGATCGGCTAGTCGTTTCGGCTGCAAGGCGGGGGCCGAGCGTCTAGAGCGGAAGGAAGCGCCCAAGCATGCGCATCCACTTCACCGGCGTCGCCGGGGCCGGCATGAGCGCCGCGGCCCTGATGATGCGCCAGGCCGGCCACCAGGTCTCCGGTTCCGACGAGGACGTCTTCCCGCCGATGTCGACCTATGTGGAGGGCCTGGGCTTTCCCTTCCACCGCCTGTTCGACGCGGCGAACCTGCCGGCCGACCTGGACATGCTCGTGCAGGGGACCAGCGCCAAGCTGGGCGGCGAAGGCAATCCGGAGGTGGCGGAGGCGCGGCGCCGCGGCCTGCCGGTCACCAGTTTTCCGGAGATGGTAGGCCTGGCCACGGCCGAGCGGCGGACCACGGTGGTGGCAGGTTCGTTCGGCAAGTCCACCTGCACGGCCCTGATGGCCCACGTGCTGCGGGCGTGCGGCGTGGACGCCGGGTGGATGGTGGGGGCCATCTCGCCCTCCCTGCCGGATACCGGCCACTGGGGCTCCGCGCCCCAGGCGGTGCTGGAGGGCGACGAATATGTGGTCAGCCAGACTGACCGTCGCTCGAAGTTCCTGCTCTACCACCCGCACGACGTGCTCTTGACCTCGCTGGTGCACGACCATGTCAACGTCTTCCCGACCTTCGCCGACTACGAGGCGCCGTTCCGTGACCTGCTGCGCCTGATCCCCGCCGACGGCCTGCTGGTCGCCCGGGAGAGCGCGCCGATCCGCGCCATCGCCGGCGAGGCGGCGGGCCGCGTCGTCTGGTACGACACGTCTCCCTGCCACGGCTGGTGGGCCGACGAGGTCGTCTACGGCGAGACCACGCGCTTCGTCCTGGTGCGCCCAGACGGCGGGCGCCTGGCGCTGGCCACCAGCCTCCTGGGCGAACACAACATCGAGAACATCGTCGGCGTCAGCGCCTACCTGCTGGAGCGCGGCCTGGTGTCGGAGGCGGGGCTCGCCGCCGCCGTCGCCAGCTTCGCGGGGATTCGCCGGCGCCTGGACCGGCTGACCACGGCCTCCCGCGTGCCGGTGATCGAGGGCTTCGGCAGTTCCTACGAGAAGGCGCGCTCGGCCATCGAGGCGCTCCTGCTGCACTATCCGCACCGGCCGCTGGTGGTGGTGTTCGAGCCGCACACCTTCTCCTGGCGCAGCCGCGACGCCTTGCCCTGGTACGACACCGTGTTCGAGGGCGTCGCCCGGGTGCTGATGATCCCGCCGCCCACCCACGGCGCGGCCACCCACCACCAGGCGAGCTATGACGAGATCCTGGCCCGCACGGCGGCGGCCGGCGTGCCGGTGGAACCGGCGCCCAGCGCAGACGCGACCATGGCGGCCCTCAGCGGCCTGCGCGGCGACGAGGTCGTGCTCTTGCTGTCGTCGGGCCCGCTGCTGGGCCTCCCCGACGCCCTGCCGCCGGTGTTCGACCGCCTCTACGCCGGGGCCGCCGCGGCCTGAGCGGCGTTGCGCCCGGCGGTTCTGGGTCCCATATGCCGCCAAGCTCCGCCGGAGGCGACCATGTTCGACCATCTTTCCATCGGGGTCCGCGACCTCGATAGCGCCCGCCGTTTCTACGACGCCTTTTTCGCGCCGTTGGGTTGCGCCGACGCCGGTTCCACCGCCGCGGAGTTGGCCTATGGCCCCGGGGGCGAGAGCCGGCAGTTCTACCTCTATCCCGTGGCCGGCGATCAGGTTCAGGGCCTGGGCGCCCACATCGCCTTCACCGCCGCCGACCGAGCGGCGGTGGACGCCGCCTACGCAGCCGCCGTCGCCAACGGCGCCGCCACCTTGCGCGCCGCCGGCCCGCACCCGGACATCGCCCCCGACTACTACGGCGCCGTGCTGCTCGATCCTGACGGCAACAAGCTCGAAGTGCTGCTCAACACCATGCATTGAGGCGTCCGGCGGGCGGGCCTCAGACCTTCGCGGCGTCCGCTCCCGCGGCCTTGAACTGCGCCCGCTTGGGCCCCGCGTAGCCGAACAGGTAGGCGGCGACCTTGCGCATCTGGATCTCCTCGGAGCCCTCGGTGATGCGGTAGCGGCGGTGGTGGCGGTAGATGTGCTCGAAGGGCTTGTGGCGGGAGTAGCCCATGCCGCCGTGCACCTGCATGGCCCGGTCGGCGGCCTCGCAGACCAGGCGGTTGGCCCAGTAGTTACACATCGAGACCTTGTCGGAGATGGTCCGCTCGATCTCCTTGTGCTCCATCCGGTCCATCTGCCAGGCGGTCTTGCGGATCAGGAGGCGCAGCATCTCGCACTGGGTCTGCAGCTCCACCAGCGGCCACTGGATGGCCTGGTTCTCCGCCAGCGCCTTGCCGAACGGCTTGCGCTCGCGGGCGTACTTGACGCTCTCGTCGATGCAGAACTGCGCCGCGCCGAGGCTTGAGGCCGCCTGGCGGATGCGGTTCTGGTGCACGAAGCTCTGGCCGAGCCCCAGGCCGCGGTCCACCTGGCCCCAGTAGCTGTCCTCCGGGATCCACACGTCGGTGAAGCTCACCCGCGGGTGGTCGGTGGGCATGTTGAAGGTCCAGAGGTACTCCTCGATCTTCACGCCGGGGGTGTCGGCCGGGACGATGAAACAGGTGATGCCGGTGGCGTCGCCGTCCTTGCCGGAGGTGCGGGCGAAGACCATCACGTGGG
>Ga0070679_100004978_pt1 | contig 12262 bp, 13 predicted proteins | sample KBSC63BmetaG_FD_65652 | JGI IMG/M metagenome (GOLD analysis project Ga0070679, IMG submission 65652) | Corn rhizosphere microbial communities from Kellogg Biological Station, Michigan, USA - KBS C6-3B metaG | ecosystem: Host-associated > Plants > Roots > Rhizosphere | place: USA: Michigan... | reverse complement strand
CGCGTGCGGCGCGCGGCGATCGCGGCGATCGGCAAGCTCGCGCCCGCGCCCGATGATGCGCGCGCCGCGGTGCTCGCGCGCTGGGATGGCGAAGGCGTCACGCCCGACGAGCGGCGCACGCTCGCGGAAGCGCTCGGCAAGCTCGGCGGCGACGACGCGGTCGCGAAGCTGCGCGCGCTCGATCCGGCCGGCGATGCGGAGCTCGCACGCCGTCGCGATCGCGGCCTCCTCGTCGCGGATCGCGGTGCGAAGCGCGGCGATGACTCGGAGATCCGGACCGATGTCGCGCCACCGGCACCGGTCGCGGTCGTGTTGCATTGCAAGCCGGGGCTCGCGCAGCTGCTCGTCGACGATCTGCGCGCACGGAACCTCGAAGCGCGCGCCGACGGCGATCATGCGGTCCACATCGTGCTCGCCGCGCCATGGGCCACGCTGTTCGCCTCGCGGCTGTGGACGAGCGCCGGGATCCGGATCCCGCGCCCCGCCGGAGATGCGGGCGATGCGCTCGTCGCGTCGATCGTCGCCGGGCTCACCGCGCCGGCACCGCGCGCGCTGATCGCGGCCTGGACGCGCGGACCATTGCGCTGGCGGCTCGAGCTGCCCGAGGGCAAGCAGCGCGCGGTCGTGTGGCGCGTCGCCCGCGAGGTCACATCCGCCGCGCCCGAGCTCGTCAACGATCCCACAGCGACCGCGTGGGACGTCCGGATCGCCGACGCGCGCGCTCTCGAGCTGATCCCGCGGCGCGCGCACGACCCGCGGTTCGCGTATCGCGTCGCCGACGTACCGGCGGCCTCGCACCCGACCGTCGCGGCGGCGCTCGCGCGCGTCGCCGAGCCGCGCGAGGGCGATCGCGTCTGGGATCCGTTCTGCGGCTCGGGCCTCGAGCTGATCGAGTGCGCGCAGCTCGCCCGCGTCGTGCTCTCGGGCACCGATCTCGACGAGCGCGCGCTCGCCGCGGCGCGTGCGAACCTGACCGCCGCGCAGCGCGAGGCGCAGCTGGTCCACGCGGACTCGCGCGCGGCGACCGGTGCGCGCGACCTCGATCTCGTGATCACGAACCCGCCGCTCGGCAGCCGGGTCCAGGTCGATGCCGGTGCGCTGCTCGTCGCGGTGTTGCCGGTGATCGCGCGCCGGCTCGCGCCGGGAGGCCGGCTCGTGTGGATCACGCCGGCGCCGCAGCAGACCGCGCGGGTCGCCGAGCAGCTCGGCCTGAAGCGCGTGTTCCACACCGGCGTCGACCTCGGCGGCGTGCGCGGACGCCTCGAGCGCTGGCGACGGTGAGGTAGAGTCTCCTCGCGTGCCGTTCCTCGCCCTCGCCGTCCGCACCTGGCTGCGCTACCTCGTGCCGCTGACGATCTTCGCGGCCGTCGCGCTGTGCGGCGTCGCGTTCGTCGCCTACCGGATCACCCCACCCGCGGATCTCCCGCAGGCGCGCGTCGCGATCCACATCGGCTGGATCCTCGCGGGCACGGCCTGCGTGTTCCAGCTGCTGCTCGTCGCGGCCGCCGCGCCGCTCGTCGCCAGCGTCGCGCGCGACGAACCGCTGTCACAGCTCCAGGCGTTCGTCGCCGGCGCGCGCAACCTCGGCCGCGGTGTCGTTCCGTGGGCCGTCGCGTTCGCCGCGATCGTCACCGGCAGCCTCGCGCTCGCCGTGCCCGGCATCCTGCTGCTCGGCCTGCTCGCGCTGACCGGTGCGAGCGTGCACCTCGGCGAGTCGCTGCCCGCGCCGCTCACCGACAGCATCGCGGTCGTGCGCAGCCACGCGCGCACGGTCGCGATCGCGCTCGCGCTCGTCGTCGCCGCCGATCTCGCGGTCGCGCTCGCCGCACAGCTCGCGCTCCTGCCATCGCTGCCGCAGGGCAAGCCGCCGCTCGCGGCACTAGCGCCCGCGCGCGCGTACGTGCGCATCGTCGCACTCGCGCTGATCGCCGGCTCCGCGATCCCCGCGTGCGTGCTCGCCGCGATCTACCAGCGCGCGAGCGCCGCGAACGTCTCCGCCGCATCGCGCGCGTGAGCGACGCGCGGATCGGCGACCGGCGCGGCCCGCCGGCCGTACCACACCGCGCGCCAGCCGGCCGCAAGTGCGCCGGCGACATCCGCGGACCACGAATCGCCGACGTGTACCGCCGGCGTGTCGGGCGCGACGCCGAGTAGCGCGAGCGTGTGCGCGAAGATCCGCGGGTCCGGCTTCTCGATCCCGAGCCGCCCCGAATCGACGACGTGCTCGAACGCGTCCGCGATCCCGACCTCGGCGAGCAGCTCCGCGAGCCGGCCCTCCGAGTTCGAGATCACGGCGGTGCGGACGCCTTCGCGGTGGAGCCGGCGCGCGAGCGCGACCATGTCCGCGATCGGCGCGCGAAACAGGTTCTGCTGGGTCTGTTGGTCCCACAGCCACTCGACCGCGGGCATCACGTGCTCCGCACCCGCGCCGGTCAGGATCTCCGCGATCAGCTCGTGCCACAGCCGGCCGTGCACGCCGCCGGCCTCGACGCGTTCGTCGTAGTGCTGCCATGCGGACGGCGCCGCCGCGCGCAGGGCCGCTGGCGCGACCGAGATGCCACGCTCTCCCACCCGGCGCGCCAAGAAGTCGAGATCGAGCTCGACGAGCGTCATCCCCGCATCGAAGGTGACGACCGGCATCATACGGCGTGGACCAGAATAGCCGACGCTGTCACCGAAAACCCGGACTCGGCAACCCGGGGTATACTCCTCCGGATGCCTGATCCCTCCGCCCCACAACCACCTGGGGCCCCGGTTCCAGGCGTGGTGATCGTGTGGAGCGGAGCGCAGCCGACGATCCAGGTCTATCGCGTCCCCCCGGCTGGCCTGATCCTCGGCCGCGAGCTGCTCCAGGCGACCTCCGACGATCGGATCAGCCGCCAGCACGCGCGCGTGGTCTGGAAGGACCGCCGCTACATCGTCACCGATCTCGGCAGCCGTAACGGGACCTACGCCGGTGGCCACGCGCTGATCGACCGCGAGGTCACCGTCACGCCGCCATCCGTCGTCCGCACCGGCCGCACCGTCGCGGTCCTGCTCGATGACGTCCGCAAGTTCGAGGGTGCGGCGATCGAGAATCGCCACGACGCGATCATCGGCGCGAGCACGCGCGCGCTGTGGGCACAGATGGAAGCGGCCGCGCAGGCCGGTACGAACCTCGTGATCCTCGGCGAGCCCGGCTGCGGCAAGGGCCGGATGGCGCGCGGCTACGCTCGCGTCCGCAACCGGCCCGAGGCCGTGTTCAATCCGACGATCCAGGCCGTGCCGCTCGAGCGCATCGCGGGCCCGCAGGTCGAGACGCTGATCCTCGAGCAGGTCGGCAAGCTCGGCAACGCGAACCTGACCACGCTCGGCAAGCTGATCGATTCGCGCCCGAACCTCCGGTTCGTGACGACCGCGGTGATGGGGCTCGAGAACCTCGGGATTCCCGGCCCGCTCGCGCAGCGCCTGACCGGCCAGCTGATCGCGATGCCGCCGCTGCGCGACCGGCCCGACGAGATGGCGTTCCTCGTCCACGATGCCGTGCGCGGCGCCGAGCCCGGCCTCCAGATCCACTCGACGCTGATCGAGGCGTGCCTGCTGCGCCCGTGGCCCGGCAACTCGCGCGAGCTCGTCGCCGAGGTCAGCCGATGCGCCCACACGGTCGCGACGCAGGGCAAGAACAACATCCGCGGCGAGGATCTCGATAACGATGCCGGTCACCTGATGATCGGCGCGCCGACGCTGAACGCGGCGGTGACGCCGACCGCGGTCGGCAAGCAGATCCGCAAGCGCGGCAACACGCGCCAGAGCTCGAACAACGACTGAGCAATGATCGTCGTCTACCGCGGTTAGCGGCCATCGCGCCGTCCGTGCCGGGTCGACTAGCCAGCACCCGCGCGGCTGATTCTCGCGCGTTAGCGCTGGCATCTCCGCTGCACCACGCAGCGGCATGATCAACCTCGACCCCATCGACCTCGATCGCGTCTGCGGCGGAGCGCCGGCGACGTATGCGAACACGTGCGGACGCGGTGCCGTCGACGGCGCGCTCGCGGGCGTTGCCGGCAGCGCGGGCATGTTGCCGTTCACGATGCTGAGTGGACCGATCTCGCCCGTCACCGCCGGTGCCGTCGTCGCCGGCGGCGGCGTGCTCGGCGCGGCGACCGGCTGCGCGAACGGCATGTGGTCGCTCTACAAGGCGCGCAACCCGCTCGAGCTCAAGTAACCGGAGAAAGCCAATGACTGAAATCGCAACGAGCACACTCTCGAACGTCTGCGGGGCCGCTGGCCGCGCGACTCCTTCTCCGTCACCGAGCGCGGCGGAGGCGTTCAACCCGTTCACGTACTGGACGAACGTCTGGACGAATGTCCTGACCGCACCGATGGTGTATGCGCCGCCGTTCAACACGACGCCGCTGTTCCCCACGCCGTTTCATTGAGACATCAGCGACTCGCGTCGCTTTCGCATCTCCGCCTTGATCGCCGCGAGGTCGGCCGCTGGAAGCACCGCGAGCGCGGGAAAGATCGTGCGCTCTTCGAGCGCGAGGTGAGGCTCGAGCACGGCGTGGAGTGCGCCCGCTGCCTCGGCGAGCAGCGGCGCAGGCGCGGCGAGGCAATCGACCAGGCGCGCCACGAGCGCGGCGTGGTGCTCGTGATCGGCGTGCATCGTCGCGAGCGCCTCGTCGAGCCCGGCCGACTCGCCCGCGAGGCGCGGCAAGATCAGCTCTTCTTCGTCGGCCATGTGGAGCGGGAACGCCTCGGTGAAGTAGCGCCGGATCTGGCGGGCGGTCTCGCGGGCCTCCGTCGCGGTGACGGTGGTGGTCGCGAGCCGCGCCGCGAGATCGAGAAAGTGGCGGATCCGCGCGTGACACGCGATCAACAGATCAGCGACCTCGACGACCTCTCCGACCGCGGGGCGCGAGCCGAGCTGGAACAGCATCGTCACTCCCCCGGCCAGGCCGCGAGCTCGGGCGCGTCGAGCCGCGCCGCGACGAGGGCCTCCTCGAGCGAGATCTGTGCGTGGATATGCTCGTCGAGCATCGCGAGCTCGCGCGACAACCGGCGCTCGACGCCGTCGGGACCGCGCCAGCGCGCCACCGCATCACGGATCTCGTCGAGCGCGGTCATGATCATCAAGTGATCGCCGACCATGCCCTGACCGACCCAGTCGGCCGCGGAGGCCGCACCGCGACGCGCGAGCAGCTGCTCCTCCGAGCCGAGGTGATCGAGTAGCAACGCACCGAGTCCGCGGATCCGACGCGCGACCTGCTCGGCGCCGGGCCTGTGCCGAGCGATCGCGGCGCACATCGGCGCGAGGAACGGGACGCGCGCCCACACGTAGTCGTGATGCGCCATGATCTGCGCGATCACGCTCAGCCCTCGCGGGTCGCGCGCGAGAACAGGATGTTGTTCTCGAGGTGGATGTGCTGCATCAGCTCCGCCTCGACATGCTCGAGCCCGTGATAGAGCGCCGTCCAGGTCGCACACGCGTGCGGCGGCAGCTGGAGGTCAGCCGTCAGCGCGCGGATCTTCGCGAGGTGCTCGCGGTGGGTATCGTGCTCGCTCTCCATCATCCGCACCGGCATGTACACGCCTTCACCACGCGCGCCGCGCCGGAGCATCGGGAACAGGATCATCTCCTCCTTGCGCATGTGCTGCTCCATCTCGGCGAAGAACTCGTCGAGCACGTCGGCGAGGCCGGCCGGCACGCCGGGCTTGTCGGCGTGGACGCGCTCGACCTTGCGCGCAGCCGCGATCAGCGGCGGCATGTCGCGGCGCAGACCTGCGTGGTAGTAGGCCTCGATGTGATCCGCGAGCTCCGCTTGCGAGCGGGTCTCCCACTTCGGCGCGTCGTCGCCGCGGCGCGCCTCGGATTCGAGCTCGGCGAGGATCGCGGCGGTATCGAGACCGCTCTTCGCGCAGGCAGCCGCGAGGGTCTGACGCCCGCCGCAGCAGAAGTCGAGCTTGTGGCGCATGAACACCCGGGTCGAGGACGGTCGGGTCCGGGCAAGATCGGCGAGCGTGGTCGTTGCTTCCATGCAACGGCGTTTTGCACGGCACAGGCCAGCGCTAACTCGTTGGCTTTGCATGGAGCGTGTGGCTGCGACAACGCACCTCGTTGTGACCACGACAACGCGCTGTACCTTTCACACATGTTCTCGTGGACGGCACTCCAGCGCATCGCGGTCGATCTGACGGAGAGCCTGCGCGCCACCGATCGCTACGATCGCCTGCTCGAGGTCGTTCGCTCGGAGATTCCCTGCAACGCCACGGCGTTGCTCGCCTATCGCGATGGCGAGCTGGTGCCGCTCGCGGCGCGCGGCCTGTCGCGCCAGGTCCTCGGGATGCGGTTCGCGCCGGCGCGTCATCCTCGCCTCCACGCGATCCTGACGAGCCCGACGCCGATCCGGTTCCCGAGCGACTCGCCGCTGCCCGATCCGTTCGACGGGCTCGTCGAGGGCGCGCCCGACGCGCTCGCCGACGTTCACGACTGCCTCGGCTGCCCGCTCGTCGCGGCCGGCGAGGTCGTCGGGATCCTGACCGCGGATGCGCTCGCGACCGACGCGTTCGACGCGCTCGACCCGGAGTTCCTCGCCGCGCTAGGCGCGCTCGCCGGCGCCGCGCTCCACACCGCTCGCTTGTTCGAGACGATCGAGATGCTCGCGGAGCGCCGCGGCATGGTCGTCGAGGAGCTCACGCGCGGCGCCCGCGGCGGCCAAGGCGCTCAGATGCTCGGGACGAGCCCCACGATGGAGCGCGTCCGCCGCGAGATCGAAGCGGTCGCGACCACCGAATTTCCGGTGCTGATCCTCGGCGAGACCGGCGTCGGCAAGGAGCTCGCCGCACGCGCGATCCACGATGGCTCGCGCCGGCGCGACGCACCGTTCATCCAGATCAACTGCGCGGCGCTGCCCGAGGGCGTGATCGAGAGCGAGCTCTTCGGCCACGTCCGCGGCGCGTTCACCGGCGCGATCGCCAACCGCGCCGGCAAGTTCGAGGTCGCCGACGGTGGCACGCTGTTCCTCGACGAGATCGGCGAGCTGCCGCTCGGCGCGCAGGCGAAGCTGCTCCGCGCGCTGCAAGAGGGCGAGGTCCAGCGCGTCGGTTCCGACAAGCCGGTGCGGGTCGACGTTCGCATCCTCACCGCGACGAATCGCGATCTCGCACGCGAGGTCGCGGAAGGCCGGTTTCGCGCGGATCTGTATCACCGCCTCGACGTGTTCCCGCTCCGCGTCCCGCCGCTGCGCGAGCGCACCGGCGACGTCGCGATCCTCGCCGGGTTCTTCCTCGATCGCCATGGCGTCCAGCTCGGTGTGTCGCGCGTGGCGCTCGCGCCCGAGGCGACCGCGATGCTCGAGCGCTCCGACTGGCCCGGCAACGTGCGCGAGCTCGATCACGTGATCGCGCGGGCGGTGCTGCGCGCGAAGCTGCGGACCAAGTCCGGACCGATCCGGATCGAGGCGAGCGACATCGATCCGTCGGCGGAGATGGCGCCGGCGTCGCCGACGGAGACCGCGTCGCTCGTGAAGCGCGTCGCGCGTGGTCAGCTGCCGCTCCGCGAGGCGCTCGAGGAGGTCAAGCGCGACGCGATCGCGAGCACGCTCGACGAGACCGGCGGCAACTGGGCCGAGGCCGCGCGGCGGCTCGGAATGGACCGCGGCAACCTCCATCACATGGCCCGCCGCCTTCACATTTCAGGGCGTTAGCAACTCGCGCAAACGCTGCACGTCGCGCAACGACCACGCACGGTCTGCGCGCTTTTGCCGAAAAATCCGGGCACGCGCGTTGCTGTATCGGACGACGTGACCAGAACGCTGTTGCTCGCCGCCCTCGTCTTCACCGCGTGTCATTCGAGCGCTGCCAACCCGACCGACGACTTCATCGAGGTCGTCCCGGCGCAGCAAACGCCGGATGTCACCAGCACGCCGGAAGGCCATCCGATCATGGCCGAGCTGACCACCGCACCTGCGGTCCCTCCGAAGATCTTCCGGCGCCACCCGGCGCACGTGATCGTCGAGCTCACGATCAACGAGCTCGAGAAGGAGATCGCGCCCGGCGTTCGCTACACGTTCTGGACGTTCGGCGGTCAGGTCCCCGGCAAGTTCATCCGGGTTCGCCAGGGTGACGTCGTCGAGGTCCGCCTCAAGAACGACCCGAAGAACAAGTTGCCGCACAACATCGACCTCCACGCGGTCACCGGCCCCGGCGGCGGCGCGGAGAGCACGTTCACCGCACCGGGTCACGAGTCGCAGTTCACGTTCCGCGCGACCCAGCCGGGCCTGTACGTCTATCACTGCGCGACCGCGCCGGTGCCGATGCACGTCGCGAACGGCATGTACGGGATGATCCTCGTCGAGCCTCCCGGCGGATATCCGCCGGTCGCACACGAGTACTACGTGATGCAGAGCGAGCTCTACACGTCGGGCAAGTACCACGAGCCCGGCCTCCAGACGTTCGACATGGACAAGGGCATCGACGAGCGGCCGACGTACGTCGTGTTCGACGGCGCCGAGGGCTCGCTCGTCGGTGACAAGGCGCTGAAATCGGAGACCGGTGACTCGGTCCGGATCTTCTTCGGCAACGCCGGCCCGAACCTCGACGCGAACTTCCACATCATCGGCACGATCTTCGACCGCGTGTATCCCGAGGGTGGCTCGGTCGCGCAAGAGCACGTCCAGACCACGCTCGTGCCCGCCGGCGGCGCGACGATCGTCGAGTTCCGCACCACGGTGCCCGGCACGTACGCGCTCGTCGATCACGCACTGTTCCGCGCGTTCAACAAGGGCGCCGTCGGTCAGCTCAAGGTCGAGGGTCCGACCCGCAAGGACATGATGTCGCCGAAGAAGGCGGACCTCGCGTACGGCGGTGCGCCGGTCGTCGAACCGCCGATCAAGACCGATGGGGACCCCGTGCTCGCGATGGGCGCAGGCACGTTCGGTCGGATCTGCGCCGCGTGCCACCTGCCGACCGGCCTTGGCGTGCCGGGCCAGTTCCCGCCGCTCGCGCACTCGGATTACCTCGCAGCCTCCGCGAAGGAGAAGATCATCGGCCACGTCCTCCACGGCCTGCAGGGACCACTCGTCGTCAACGGCATGACCTACAACGGTCAGATGCCCGCGCTGAACTTCCTCTCGGATGCCGAGGTCGCGGCAGTGCTGACGTACGCACGCGCTTCGTTCGGCAACGGCCTGTCGCGGATCAGCCCCGACGAGGTCGCGAAGGTCCGCGGCCAGACGGCGAGCGCGCCGTGAAGTCGCTCACGGTCCTCGCGCTGGTCGGCGGTATCGCGACCGCCGGGCCCGCGCACGTCGGCCCTGGGATCTACCGGCCGGCGTTCCCCACCTCGCCCGCCGAGCGCGAGATCGCGGTGCCGGGATTCTGGCTCGACCGCGAGCCCGTCACGAACCGCGAGTTCGGCGCGTTCGTCCGCGCGCAGCCCGCCTGGTCGCGCGACGGCGTGAAGGCGATCTTCGCCGATCCCGGGTATCTCGACGGCGCGACCACCGCCCCAACGTCGGCGCCCGTCGTCCGGGTCAGCTGGTTCGCCGCGCGCGCCTACTGCGCGTGGCGCGGCGGCCGGTTGCCGCGCGAGGCCGAGTGGGAGCTCGCCGCCGCCGCGGATGCCCACCATCGCGATGCGAGCGACGACCCCGCGTTTCAGGCGCAGATCCTGTCCTGGTACGCGCGGACGACGCCCGCGGTGCTTCCCGCGATCGGCGGCGCTCCGAACGCGTGGGGCGTCCGCGACCTCCACGGCCTCGTGTGGGAGTGGGTCGAGGACTTCACCGCGGCGCTCGTGACGAGCGACTCGCGCGATCCGACTCGCTCGCGGGTGTGCGGCGCAGAGGCCGCCGCCGCGAAGGACCCTCGCGCTTACGCCACGTTCATGCGGTTCGCGTTTCGCGGCTCGCTCACGGCGCGCGACACCGTCGCCAGCCTCGGCTTCCGCTGCGCTTACGATCAGGAGACCTCGCCATGAAGATGTCGATCGCGTCGTGCGTGCTGTTCGGTGTCGCGTGCAGCGGCCACCCGGCCGCGCGCGAGGTCCAGGTGGCCAGGCCGGCGCCCACGCGCGTCGAGCCGAAGGCGATCGCGCACGGCACTGGCCCCTCGCTGTACGACCTCGGGATGTCGGTCACGAATGCGAACGGTGACCAGGCCTCGCTCGATCTCGATCGCGGCCACCCGACGCTCGTGTCGATGTTCTACGGCAGCTGCGCCGCGGCCTGTCCGTTGCTGATCGACACGATCGATCACACGCTGCAGCAGCTGCCCGAGGACAGTCGCGACGGTGCGCGCGTGTTGCTCGTCAGCTTCGATCCCGCGCGCGATACGCCGGCGCGGCTGCGCGAGCTCGTGCGTGCACACCGCCTCGACCCGCGCTGGACGCTCGCTTCGGCGACCGACCTCGATGCGCGGACACTCGCCGCCGTCCTCGGCATCCGCTATCGGTCGACGCCCGACGGCCAGTTCTTCCACACCTCCGCGATCGTCGCGATCGATCGCGATGGCAAGACGCTCGCACGGATGGACGGCATCGGCGATCCGAGCGCGCTCGTCGCGGCGCTGTCGGAGTAGCGATGGCTGCGCGTCGTTCGTTGTGGCCTCGCGAGCACGGTGCCTACGGCCAGCTCGCCGCACCGCTCGCCGGGGCGCTGCTCGTCCACGTGCCGACGTTCGCTGCGATCGCGCTCGCGGTCGCCGCGTGTCTCGCGTTCCTCGCGAACGAGCCGCTGCTCGTCGTGCTCGGCCAGCGCGGCGAGCGGATGCGGGCGAGTCACGGCGCGGCTGCGAGCCGGCGCCTCGCCGCGCTGCTCGCGGGCGCCGCCGCGTTCGCGATCGCCGGGCTCGCCGGCAGCTCGGCCCCGACGCTCGAGGTCGCGGCGATCGCGGCGGTGCCCGGCGCCTGCCTGGTCGGGCTCGCCTGGTCGCGCCGCCAGCACACGCTCTACGGCGAGCTGCTCGCCGCGATCGCGTTCTCGGCAGCGGCCGCACCGGTGATGGTCGCCGCCGGCGTCCCGATCGGCGAGGCGTTCGCGATCTGGGCGGCATGGGCGAGCGGCTACGCGTGCAGCGTCGCCGCGGTCCACCGCGTGCTCGCGCGCCATCGCCACCCCGCGACGTGGATCGATCGCGCGCTCGCGCTCGGGTTCGCCGGCGGGATCGCGGCGGCGCTCGCGGACCGCGCCGCCTGGCCGTTCGCCGCGATCGCAGTGCCGCTCGCTGCGGTCGCACTCGCGCTCGTCGTGAAGCCGCCCCGCGCGACCCGGATGCGGACCGTCGGCGTGATCCTCGTGATCGCGTCGGCCGTCGCCGATGTGCTGCTCGTCGCTCGCTGTTAGAATGGCGCGCAGATGCCGCCGAGTCCCGAGTCGCTTCCGTTTCGCCAGCTCGTGGATGCCGCGCCGGATGGCCTCATCGTCGCGGAACAGGGCGGTGGCATCGTGCTCGTCAACCTCGAGGCCGAGCGGATGTTCGGCTATGGCCGCGACGAGCTGATCGGAAAGCCGATCGAGATCCTCGTGCCGGATCGCCTGCGCGCCGGCCACCCGGCGCACGTCAAGGCGTATCACTCGGCGCCGCGGCTCCGCCCGATGGGCTCGGGGCTCGATCTGCACGGCCGCCGCAAGGATGGAAGCGAGTTTCCCGTCGAGATCAGCCTGTCGCCGATCGACCACGAGGGCGCGCGCCTCGTCGTCGCCGGGATTCGCGACGTCAGCGACCGGCGCGCGGTCGAGCGCGAAGCCCGGCGCGCGAACGCCTATCTGATCTCCGCGGTCGATGCGATCCAGGACGCGTTCGCGCTCTACGACGAGGACGACCGCGTGGTCCTGGTCAACAGCGCGTGCCGCCAGCTACTCGGCCCCACGCTCGGCGGCGCGATCATCGGCCGGCGGTTCGACGAGCTGCTGCCCGGCGCACTCGCCGCGGGTGTGTTCGACTTCAGCGACGAGACGCGCGACGCGCTGCTCGAGCGCTGGATCGCCTATCACCGCGATCCTATCGGCCCGCTCGAGGTCCGGACGGGTCGCGGGCGCTATCTGCGCGTGATCGAGCACAAGACGCCCGAGCAAGGCACGGTGTCGCTGATGGTGGACGTCACCGACGACGTCCTCCGAGAGGCCGAGTTGCGCTCGGCGAGCGCGGCGAAGAGCGAGTTCCTGTCCTCGATGAGCCACGAGCTCCGCACGCCGCTCAACGCCGTGCTCGGCTTCGCGCAGCTGCTCGAGCGCGATCGCAAGCAGCCGCTCAGCGACCGCCAGCAGGAGCGCTTGCAGCACGT
>Ga0070679_100004977_pt1 | contig 12263 bp, 15 predicted proteins | sample KBSC63BmetaG_FD_65652 | JGI IMG/M metagenome (GOLD analysis project Ga0070679, IMG submission 65652) | Corn rhizosphere microbial communities from Kellogg Biological Station, Michigan, USA - KBS C6-3B metaG | ecosystem: Host-associated > Plants > Roots > Rhizosphere | place: USA: Michigan... | reverse complement strand
GGCTGGCGCGTCGCGACGACGAGCGCGCTGTAGCAGCGCTTCTGGTCGCGACCGGTTCGGGGCTGGCGCCGTTCCGCGCCGTGCTGCAGGAGGAGCTGCAACGCCGGGAAGGGCCGCCAATTGCGCTCCTCTTCGGTTGCCGCACGCAAGCGGACATTCTCTGGCGCGATGAGCTCGAACGGTGGGCATCGGAACATCCGCGCTTCTCTTCGACGGTGACGCTTTCGCGTCCGGATGCGAGCTGGCGCGGCGCCAGTGGCTGGGTTCAGCGGCATGTGCTCGACATCGCGCGCGCGATCGATCCAGGACTGGTGATGCTCTGCGGTCTCTCGCCGATGACAGACGCGGTGGAGCGACTTCTCGTGTCGGCAGACGTGCCGGCATCTCGCATTCGCGTCGAAACATATGACACCTGAATGCCAGATATGACCGTCTTCACGGACAGCGCTTGCGACGGAGGCGGCAGGATGAAGTTTTGCGCGAAGTGACAGCCAAGGCGCCGATGATGACGAGGACCGTGCCGCCGATGGTGAGAAACAGCTTCGCTGTCATCGCGGACCTCACCGGTAGACCGTCGAGAGGTCGAGAGTCTCGTTCGCTTGTTTGTGCTCGAAGCGGGCGTCCTTGAACTTCGGCGGGCCCAGGTGGCCGCGTGCGTCGTTCGACAGCGCGACGCCCTCCTTCGGCATCACGACGAGGACCGCGAGGAGCGACTTCATCGGGCTACTTCTTTCCCGCTCACGTGCGCGTCCGCCGACGCGACCTTCACCAGCGACCAGATGTTGGCGACGAAGGCGAGCGTCTGCACGACGCTGCGAATCCCTCCCCACAACTCGAAGCCGTCAAAGGCGCGCTGAATGGCGGCCGCGTCGTTTCCGACGGCGCGCAGGCTCAGCATGTTCGGTGCGGCGAAGACCGTCGTGACCAGCCCGCAAACGACCAGGACCGCCGCGGCGTACATCGGCAGAGCCGCCGACCGTGGCGACCCACCGCCCATCCTGTAGATGACGAGCGCTGCGATTGTCGCCAGCGCGCCGCCGATCGCGACCACGGGGAACGCGATGAGGCCATTGCCCAGGTCGGCGTGTCGGCTGAATTGCGCCCACGCGACCGCGCCGACGTGACGCCACGCCGGCATCTCGATGCCCAGGCGAGCCATGTCGAGGCCGGCGATGAGGCCGCCGAGCAACACGGCGCCGACGAGCAAGCGCCTGATCATCGCCGAACGCATTAATTCACCAATTGATGAATAACACGTCGACCGCGGCTGTCAAGGTCAGGGCGCGGTCGATATGGCAAGATGCTCGCGATGAGCAAGCCAAGAGCGGCAGCGAAACGACGGGGCCGACCGTCGGGAGCGGTGCCAGGCGAGTCGCGCGGAGCGATCCTCGACGCCGCGCGCCAGCTGTTCGCCAAGCACGGGTTCGTGCGGACGACGACGCGCGCGGTGGCCGCGAAGGCCGGCGTCGATCCGGCGATGGTTCACTACTTCTTCCAGAACAAGGCGAAGCTGTTCGCGGCTGCAGTCGAAGTGCCGGTGTCAGCCGACGAGCTGCGCGCCGTGCTTCAGGAAGCGATCCACCATCGTCGCCGCAAGGAGCGTGGCGGACGCATCATCCGCTTCATGCTGGACCACGTGTTCACGCCCCGCGCTGACGCAATCGCCGCGCTCATCCGCGCTGCCGTCGGCGACGCCGGCAGTGTGCCGCTGCTCCGCTCGCAAATCGAAAAGACCGTGGTCGCAGGTGCGGCCTCCGCCATCGGCGGCCCCGATGCACGGCTCCGCGCAGAGCTGCTCGGTGCCATCGTCGTCGGCCTCTTCATCGTGCGCCAGATCGTGCGCGTCGAGCCGCTTGCGTCGGCGACACCAGAGGAGGTCTCCGCGCTCATCGGACCGGCAGTCGACGCCATCCTCGGTACGGCGTAGATCGCATGCGCGATCAGGCCGACGGCGACCGCCGCCGTCCAGGTGCCGACGATCGCCGAACGGCCCGGGAGCCATGCGACGACGGCCATGAGGGCGAGCGACGCGACGTTTACTCGGTCCCGGAAACCGCTGGCGAGCGCCGAGCGTCGGAGGCGCGGCACGATCGGCGCGCTCGACGCGACGAAAACGAACGCGGGCAGGAAGATCCCCACCGTTGCGACCACACCTCGGAGTGACGAAGCGTCACGAAGACGCAGCCGCGGATGCGTCAGTTGTTGCGCGCACCCTGCTTGATCCAGCGGCGGATGACGTCGCGCGTGGCCACGTCGAGGATGTCGGGATACTGGTACGGCATGAAGACGCCGCAGTTGGAACGGAATGACGGACCTGTCATGCACTCCGAAATCAGCGTGCACTGATCGTCGTCGATCTTGTGCATGAGAAAGCTCTGCGACGGATCGCCCGCAGTGACCAGGTTCATCGACAGATCCTCCGTCGACTTTACGCCCACCAGGCCGTCGAGGATGGTCTGCGCCGCGGTCATGCCGGCGTCGGGGTCGGGGAATCCGAGAAATGGCCGCGACTCGGCGATGACGGAAGGAGCGCCGTGGCAGCTATCGCTGAGCGCACACGTGCTTCGCAGGATCGGCGTGACATCGGAGGCGAACGAGACGACGGGGGTATCGAGGTCGTCGTGCGGCCGATCGTCGCATCACAGCGTATCGAGTGCCGGCCATGGTACCGCATCCAGCGCCCGAGCGCCGGGGCTTCAGGCGCGGCGGCTGAACGTCGACGCACGTCATGCGTCGGGCCCGCCAGCGAAGATCCGCTGTGTAGCGCCCGCGCCTCTGTCATCCGCGGCCGAGTGTCCACGGGTGGGGTACGTCGTCCCAGTCGTGAGCCGCCAAACGCCAGCAATTACGCGGGATCGGAAGTGGCCCGGCGCTTGATGAAGGACGGATCCCAACTTGGATTTCGCGAAGGGCGGTCCCCCGATGCGCGTATGGACGACCAGCATCTTGTGCCTCGTGCTCGGCACCTCTGCCGCCTCGGCGAATTCCAACGCGTCCAATGATACGGGGCGCTCGTCCAAGAGCGCCGGCCAGACGTGCAACAGCAACTGCCATTCACCGACGGGCAGCGTTCCGGCTGTCGCCTTGACCGGGCCGGCGACGCTCGCGGCCGGAGCAACCGGCAACTTCACGCTCACGCTCACCGCGAACGCGTCGCCGAACACGCAGTCCGGTTGCGACATCGCGACGTCGTCCGCGCAGGCCACGCTCGCGGTGACGACGGCGAACCTCACGCCGTCGAACGGCGAGCTCGTCCAGAAGACGCCGCTCGGGTTCACCAACGGCACCGCGACGTACGACTTCAAGGTCACGGCTCCAGCGACGGCGGGCTCGTTCACCGTGTACGCGTACGGCATGGCGACGAACGGCAGCGGCACCGGTGGCGACAACGGCAAGGCAGCGACGCCGATCGTCGTCAGCGTGACCGGCGGCGCGCCGCCTGCGGACATGGGAGCGGCGACCGACGCGGGCCTCGCTGCTGACGACATGGCGATGGCGCCGGCAGGCAATGGCGGCGGCGGAAGCGGCGGAGGCGGCGCCGGCGGCGGTAACGGAGGCAATGGAACGCCGACGCCGACGCCGGCGGCGGACATGGCGACGGCAACGATCGGTGGCCTGCCCGGATGCGCCGTCACGCCGTCCCACGGCGGCGCGGGAGCGAGCCTTCCGGTAGTAGCGCTGACGCTGCTCGTGCTCGTCCTCGTTCGCCGCCGCCGCTCTGCGTCGTAGCGCTTCGGTCGCCCCTGCGGGTGTCTTCTCGCCCGACGCACCGTACGAATCTTGCGCAGCGCCGCGGATACAGCCAGCGCTGCGGCAGCGCGTCTCGTCGACGGAGCCGCGCCGCTCCGTCGAGAAACGACCGCCGACTATCTGTTGCAGGGACCGGGGCCGCGCCCCCCGTGGCGCAGCGCCGCGATCATGGATTGGATCCATGGTTGCTAGCTCGCACCGCATGTCGCATTCCGTACACCAGGATCATTCGAGCAAGCCGATCGGCGAAGGCATCGAGGACATCGTCATCATCGGCTCGGGGCCAGCCGGCCACACCGCAGCCATCTATGCCGCCCGCGCGAACCTCTCGCCGCTCATGTTCGAGGGCTTCATGGCCGGCGGCGTCGCGGCGGGCGGCCAACTGACGACGACGACCGACGTCGAGAACTTTCCCGGCTTTCCCGAGGGCATCGACGGCACGCAGCTTACCGAGCGGTTTCGCGGACAGTCGCGGCGCTTCGGCACCCGCATCGTCACCGAGACGGTCGACCGCGTCGACTTGTCGCATCGGCCGTTTCGCGTCCGCACGGTCTCGCACGACGTCCGCGCGCGCACGCTCATCATCGCGACCGGCGCGACCGCCCGACGCCTCGCGATCCCGGGCGAAGAACGGCTGTGGCAGATGGGCATCTCGGCGTGCGCGGTCTGCGACGGTGCGCTGCCGATCTATCGCGACAAGGTGCTCGTCGTCGTCGGCGGTGGTGATACGGCCGTCGAGGAGGCTTCGCATCTGACCAAGTTCGGCAGCAAGGTGGTCGTCGTGCATCGCCGCGACAAGCTGCGCGCGTCCCGCATCATGCAAAAACGGCTGCTCGACAACCCGAAGGTCGAGATGATCTGGGACTCGGTCGTCGAAGAGGCCGTCGGCGAGCGCGCGCTGACGGGTGTGCGCATTCGCAGCCTGAAGACCGACCACCACCGCACCCTGCACTGCGGCGGGCTCTTCTACGCGATCGGTCACGAGCCGAACACCTCGTTCCTCGAGCGCCAGCTCGAGCTCGACGAGACCGGCTACATCGTGACCAAGCCGGGAACCACGCAGACGTCGGTGGCCGGCGTCTTCGCTGCCGGCGACGTGCAGGACCGCCAGTGGCGGCAAGCCGTCACGGCGGCGGGGACCGGCTGCATGGCGGCGTTGGAGGCCGAGCGATTCCTCGTCGAGCACGTGCCGCAGTGAAGTCGCATCACGGACGCGGACCACGCCTCAGCCGAAGGTGAGCTCGAGCTCGGTTGGATGGCGGACGCGGCGCGTGGCTCGGGCTCGACGTGGACGTCAGCGAGGCCTACGAGCCGGAGCCCTCGTCGGGCGCGAGCACGCGGCCGGGCGCCTCGCTCGCGCCGGCGGCGGTATGGCATGCATTGCAATCGCCGCTCGTGACCGTCCCGACCATGGGCCGGCGCGCGCTGCCGTGCACGGTGGCGACGGTCCACGGCGAGGGCCACAGCTCGAGCAGGCTCTGGTCGACGAAGTTGCCCGACGAGTTGACGTCGAGTAGGTGCTGCGCGCCGTTGGCGTCGACGATCTCCACCTGGACGCCGGTGGTGCCGAGGCACAGGTCGGCGTCGTGCGGCGCATTCGCCGGATACACGGTGCCCGCGATGTACAGCGGCTTGCCGGCGGCGAGATGGCAGGCGACGCACGCGGTGCCAGGCGCCATCGTCTCGACGGGCACGAGCCCGAGAGCGCCCGCGGGACCGACCGTGCAGTTGGTGGGCATGCCGCCATCACCGAGCGCGATGCCGCCGTCGGTGAGGACCACACCGCCACCACTGGCGGCGCCGAGGTCGGGTGCATTCGCGCCGTTGCCGCCGGTCCCGACGGGGTTGGCTCCGGGCAGCTTGGCCGACGATGTGTCGCACCCAGCCAGCGACGCCGCTACGACGATGAGAAGCGCGAGGCGGTTCACGGCGAGATGAGTGCCGCACCGCGTAAGCCGGGGACAGGCGCCTCGCGTTCAAGCGACACGTCGAAGGAGAGCGTGCCATCCGGCGCCGTGTTCAGCTGCGCACCGAGGTCTTCGAGAAGCTCACGGCACGGCTGATTGTCGACGAGGACTTCGCCACGGAAGTGCTCGACACCGAGCCGCCGCGCCTCGTCGGCGAGCGCCAGCGCGATGATTGTCCCGACGCCCTTGCGCTGCATGTCGTCGGTCACCGTGATTGCCACTTCGGCGACGGAAGGATCATCGTGCAGGCGCACGAACCTGCCCACGCCGACACCGCGGGGCCCTTCATCCGCTGGGACCGTCGCCACGATGGCGACGTGATCGTGACCGTCGACATTCGTCAGGTAACGGAGCATCCAGGGCGAAAGAGCGGATATCTGGCCGAGGAAGCGGCGATACCTCGACTCTGCCGACAGATGCTCGAAGCCTCGCTCGAGCTCGTCGCGGTCGGCCGGCGCGATGTCGCGAAGATGCAGGATGGTTCCGTCGGTGAGCGTGATATCGCGCGCGATCATTTTCGCCTCGACTCGGTTCTTCCAACAAGATGAGGCCGTAGGCGCCGGTCGGTAGACCGAAGCTGCCCGCTCGTGAATCGCACTGGCGCGCGGGTCGTCGCCGGCGTCGTCGCCACGGTCAGGGTCGCAGCGCGACCTTGAGGACACCATCGCGGCGCTCGCCGAAGAGCCGATAGGCGTCTTCGATGCGATCGAGCGGGAACGTGTGCGTGAGCAGCGGCTGCGGGTCGAAACGCCCATGCTCGACGAGGCTGAGGAGGCGCCGCATACGCTCCTTGCCGCCGGGGCACAGCGTCGTGACGATGCGATGATCGCCGATGCCGGCGGCGAAGGCGTCGTACGGCATGGCCAGCTTGCCCGAGTAGACACCGAGGCTCGAGAGCGTCCCGCCCGGGCGCAGCGCGCGTAGCGCCTGCTCGAACGTCACCTGCGTGCCGAGCGCCTCGATGGTGACGTCGGCGCCGCCGCCCGTGGCCCGCTTGATCTCGGCGACGACGTCGACCGCCGCGGGATCGAGCACGACGTCGGCGCCCATACGCCGAGCCGCCGCGCGCCGGTTGGTGTCGGTGTCGACGCCGATGACGAGCGACGCGCCCATCAGGCGCGCGCCGGCGGTCGCGCACAAGCCGATCGGTCCCTGCGCGAAGACGACGACGGCGTCGCCGGGTCGCACGCCGCCGGACTCGGCGCCGCTGATCCCCGTCGACGCGATGTCGGCGAGCATGAGCGCCTGCTCGTCGGTGACCGAGTCGGGAATGCGCGCCAGGTTGGCCTGAGCCGACGGAACGCGCAGGTGCTCGGCCTGCGCGCCGTCGATGGTGTTGCCGAAGCGCCAGCCGCCGAGCGCCTTGTAGCCCTCGCCGCATCCGCACTGCGACCAGTGCGCCGAGAGGCAGGCGCTGCATTGTCCACACGGCGTGATCGCCCCGACGAGGACGCGCTCGCCGTCGCGGAAGCCGTGCACTCCTTCGCCGAGCTGTTCGATGACGCCGACCGCTTCGTGCCCGATGGTCAAACCCTTCTCGACCGGATATTCGCCGCGGAGGATGTGGAGGTCGGTGCCGCAGATGGTTGTCAGCGTCACGCGGATGACGGCCTCGCCCGCGTACGCGACGGGCTCCTCCCTGTGCTCGAGATGGATCTCGCCGACTCCCCGAAAGACCGCGGCCTTCATTTGCACACCCCCGATGCAAGGGCGGAGTGCATTCGAGGTGCCATGCGCTGCCGCACTGCCATGAGTTGACGACGGACGACGTCGAGCCCGCGGCGCACGGCCTGGGAGGCATCCTCATGGATTCCGTGCCCGACGACGACGCGCAGCGACCGGATGCGCTCGTTCAGCCGCGCGAGCTGAGCGGCGCGCGCTTCGATGAGCGCATCTGGACGGGATCCATGTGAGCTCCTCAGGCGGCGCGGCGGATCGGCACCGGCACGGTCGACTCCGAGGTCTCGACGGCGCCGTAGCTGCGCCCGGTGATGAGGCCGATCAGGAACCAGCCGAGGGCGAGCGCGCCGCCGGCAAAGACGGTGTCGCCGAACGCGCGCATCCAACGCAAGTGCACGAGCAGCGGCGACTGCATGAACTCCGACGAGCGCGCGTACCACGTGCCGTGCGCGATGGCCGCGTTCGCCTGCAAGAGGCCGACGGGCAAGAGGCTCAGCACGACCATCAGCACCAGGCCGCCATTGAGGCCCCAGAAGGCGAGGCGCAGCATGCGCTCGTTCCACGCCATCGTCGGCTTGAGCGCGCGGAGGCAGAAGAGCATGAGGCCGATGCCGAGCATGCCGTACACGCCGAAGAGCGCGGTGTGGCCGTGCACCGGCGTGAGGTTGAGGCCCTGCATGTAATAGAGCGCGATCGGCGGGTTGATGAGGAAGCCGAAGCCACCAGCGCCGACGAGGTTCCAGAACGCGACCGCGAGGAAGAACGCGATCGGCCAGCGGTAGTGCGCGATCCAACCGGTCGCGCGCCGCAGCTCGACGTGATCCCACGCCTCCCAGCCGACGAGCACGAGCGGCACGATCTCGAGGGCGCTGAAGCAGGCGCCCAGTGACATGCCGTGCCGCGGCGGCCCGCGGGCAGGATTTCGCGCACCGTTTGCATCTCTGCCAGAGATGCACGCAAACCGTGCGTTTCGCGACGGTCAGCGGGTCTGAGACAGGTCGCGCCCGCTCTCGTCCCGTGCCTGCGCTTGGTTGGCCGTGACCGTCAGGACCACGCCGCTCTTCGTGTCTTGGATGGTCGTCTTTGCGTCAGCGACGGCGGAGGGGCTGCGGTAGGTGCGAAGTGGATGCCGACGCGCGCTCAGCGCACGGCCGTGGCTTCGTCGCGCAGAACGATCGCCTCGTCGACGGGCGTCACGAACACCGCTACGGCGCTGTCCGCCGCACTGATGCGCCGGACGGCGGTGCCCGAGGCCCGATTGGCAACGTCGTCGACGACGACGCCGGCCCACTCGAAGCCCGACAAGATCGCTGCGCGGATCGCGGGCGCATGCTCGCCGACGCCGCCACCGAAGGCGATGGCGTCGCAGCCGCCGAGCACCGCGAGGAACGCGCCGAGGTACTTGCGCGCCCGATGCACGTAGACGTCGATCGCCAGGCGCGCCTCGTCATCCTTGCGGGCGAGGAGCGCGCGCATGTCGCCATCGCCGGCGAGGCCCAGTAAGCCCGACTCACGCTCCAGCGCGCGATCGAGCGCGTCGAGCGACATGCCGCTGCGGAGGAGGTGGACCAGCGCGCCGGGATCGACATCGCCGGGGCGCGTGGCCATCACGAGGCCCTCGAGCGGCGAGAAACCCATCGACGTGTCGACGGCCGCGCCGTCGCGGCTCGCCGTCACCGACGCGCCGGAGCCGAGCTGGAAGCTGATCGCGCGTGCCCACTGTCCGCCGAGCGCGCGCAGCATCGACGCGTGCGCCAGGCCGTGGAAGCCGTAGCGAACGATGCCGAAGCGCTCGCGCACCGCGCGTGGCAGCGCGTAGGTCGCCGCCGCCACCGGCAGCGTCGCATAGAGCGCCGTGTCGAAGACGGCCACTTGACGAGCAGTCGGCCAACGATGGCGCGACGACTCGATCCATCCGAGCGCCGACGGCAGATGCAGCGGCGCCAGCGCGATGTTGGCGCGGAGCTCGGCGAGGACGGCGTCGTCGACGACCGTGGTCGCGCGCAGCCGTGGCCCGCCGTGCACGACGCGATGCGCGACGACATCAGGCGTCGTGTCGATCGTGCTCATCACCGACGCATCGACCGAGCCGAGCTGCCAGTCGCGGCGCGCCTCGCCGTCGAACATCGACAGCTTCACCGACGAGCTGCCGACGTCGACCGTCAGCGTGCGCACGGCCTACTTCTTCCCATCGCCGCCGGGCGTGTACTCCTGCAGGCGGTACTGGATCGTCCGCGGCGAGATTCCCAGGATCTCGGCGGCGCGCGACGTCGAGCCGCCGGTGTGCTCGAGCGTCTTCATGATGGCATAGCGCTCGAGGTCCGCCATCGTCGCGCCCGGCACCACAGGGAAGCCGTCGGGGCGTTTTTCCGCCGTCGCAATCGACTGCGTGAAGTCCTCGACGCCGATGCGCGCCTTCTTGCAGACGACGACGGCGCGCTCGATGGCGTTCTCCAGCTCGCGCACGTTGCCCGGCCACTCGTAGTGCGCCAGCTTCGCCAGCGCCTCGTCGGTGAATCCTTCGATCTGTTTCTCGTTCTCGCGGCAGAACTTGGCGAGGAAGTGCGACGCGAGCAGCGGAATGTCCGACGGCCGCGCACGCAACGGCGGCATTTCGATCGAGACGACGTTGAGGCGATAGTAGAGATCCTCGCGGAAGAGCCCCTCCTTCACGCGCTGCAGGAGGTTGCGGTTGGTGGCCGTGATGATGCGGACGTCGACCTTCACCGTCGCGTTGCCGCCGACGCGCTCGAACTCGTGCTCCTGCAGAAAGCGCAGCAGCTTGACCTGAATGGCCGGCGAAATCTCGCCGATCTCGTCGAGGAACAGCGTGCCGCCGTCGGCCTGCTCGAAGCGTCCCTCGCGCCGCCCGACCGCGCCGGTGAACGAGCCGCGCTCGTGGCCGAAGAGCTCGCTCTCGAGCAGCGACTCGGCCAGCGCAGCGCAGTGCAGCTTCACGAACGGCTTCTTGGCGCGCGGGCTGTGCTCGTGGATGGCCGCGGCGACCAGCTCCTTGCCGGTGCCGCTCTCGCCGGCGATCAGCACCGACGCGCGCGACGGCGCCACCTGCAAGACCGAGTCGAACACCACTTGCATCGCCGGGCTCGAGCCGATGATGTTGGTGACGCGGTGCTTCTCCGAGAGCCGCTCGCGCAGCTGCCCGGCCTCGCTGCGCAAGCGCTTGCGCTCGAGCTCGCGCGTGAGCACGAGCGAGAGCTCATCGAGGTTCACCGGCTTGGTCAGGTAGTCGGCGGCGCCCTGCCGCATCGCCTGCACGGCGCTCTCGACGGCGCCGAAGGCGGTCATCACGATGACGACGCACTCGGGGTCGCGCTCGCGCACCTTCTCCATGAGCTCGAGCCCCGTCAGCCCTGGCATCTTCAGATCGGTCACGACGACGTCGGGCGCGAACTCTTCGAGCTTGGGCAGCGCCTTGAAGCCGTCCGCCGCCATCTCCACCGAGTAGCCCTCGTCGCGCAACAGCTCGGCCAGCGCGGTGCGCGCGTTGGCTTCGTCGTCGACGATGAGTATCCGTTCCCGCCCCATTTTGCTCCTACTGTGCGTCAGGCTCGCGCCAGAATCCAGTGCATGAAGTCGGACACGGTCAGGATGCCGACGAGGGCCTTGCCGCGTACCACCGCCAGCGCACCGACGCGTCGGTGAAGGAGGATCTTCGCGGCATCGCGCGCCAGCCCTTCGGCGGGCATGATCGACACGCGGGTGCTCATCGCGTCAGCCACCAGCACCGCGCGGTCGGGCGTCTTCTCCGTCAGCCACGTCCGGCCGGCGGCGAGCGCGTCGCGATCCGACAGCATGCCGATGATCAGATCGCCGCTCATCACCGGAGCGTGACGCACGCGCGCCGTGCACATCATCGTCCACGCGGAACGGAGCTGCTCGTTCGGGGACACGAGCACGAGCGGACGCGCCGTCATGAGCTGCGCCACCTGGGGCTCCCGGCCGAGCGCGCGCCCCTCGTCATCCAGCGCGGTGACGGCGAAGCGGAGCGCATCGGTGCCGGTAAAGACGCCGATCAGGCGCTGGTCGTTCAGGACCGGTAGACAGGAGAAACGCCCGCTGAGCATTCGCTCGCACGCGGAGGCGAGCGGATGCTCCGGGCGCACGGTCACGGGCGAACGGGTCATGACCTCCGCGACGGTCGCGTTGTCGGAAGCGCCGAGCACGTCGCGCGACGACAGCACTCCGACGAGCGTGCCTTCGTCGCCCGGGCGGCCTTCGACCACCGGCAGATGGCGGATCCGGCAATCCTTCATGCGGATCGCCGCGGACTCGATCGAGGCCGCCGGTGCGATCGTGATCGGCCGCCGGGTCATCAAGACCTCGATGGGTGGATCGAAGCTCGGAGCTTCCACCGGCAACATGCTGCGTCGCCAGAGCAAGCCCCGCGCCACGCTCAAACCCGCAGGCGCCGGGCGGTTGCGCGCACGGCTTGCGCCCGTCGCGCGCCTCGGCGCAAAGCGTGCGCGATTTCGACGCCATGGCCCGGCGAGCGAGCCTGGAACGCTTCCTGCTGTTTGGCCGATGCGGAGGCAAATCATGGACGTTCGGGAGATCATGACGTCGCCCATTCAAACGCTGAATCCGGACGACACGCTCAACTGCGCTGCCAGGCTGATGCGCGACGCCGCGGTCGGGTGCGTACCTATCGTTGCAAACGACGGCAAGCTCGTCGGCATCCTCACCGATCGAGACATCGCGCTCTCGGCCTACGAGTACGGCGAGGCGCTCTGGAAGCTACCTGTCCGTCAGAGCATGCACCAGCCGGTCTACAGCTGCCACGCCGACGACGCCATCGAGGTGGCCGCAGGCTTGATGCGGAAGCAGCGCGTCCGTCGCCTACCCGTC
>Ga0070679_100004971_pt1 | contig 12270 bp, 11 predicted proteins | sample KBSC63BmetaG_FD_65652 | JGI IMG/M metagenome (GOLD analysis project Ga0070679, IMG submission 65652) | Corn rhizosphere microbial communities from Kellogg Biological Station, Michigan, USA - KBS C6-3B metaG | ecosystem: Host-associated > Plants > Roots > Rhizosphere | place: USA: Michigan... | reverse complement strand
CGGGTGCCGGTTCAGCCACTCACCGAGGTTCGTCACCCCCGCGCTCCGCAGCCGCGAGAGGAACTCGGGCAGCTGCTCGGGGCCGTAACGCTTGCCGTTCCAGGTCAGGCCGTCCGCCTGAGCTCGGAGCCCGGTGTTGAAGGCCAGGTCGCCCTTCAGCTCGCCGAGCGAGAGGATCGCGTTCGTCTGCCCCTTTCCGGGCGTCGCGAGGCCGATCGAGGCCAGGGCCGCGACCGCGCCGATCGTCAGTACAGAAAGGACCACCATGCGTCTCATCGCCTGCCTCCGATCATTCGGCGGCGAGATCCGCTTCGACGACCCGGATGGCTTCGAGGCCGGCGCGGTGCGCGGCGAGCGCAACGTCATGGCCCGTGGGCGCGTCGAATACGAAGAAGCAGATCTCGTCCTGGGGTACGTGGATCGAGCGGTCGAAGCGCACGGGGGTCGCCCCTCGCGTCAGCTCCGCCGCCGCCGAGCGTGCCCGCCGCTCGCGCGCCACCCGCTCGTCCCGCTGGCCGCGTGCGAGGTACGTCTCCACGAGGTAGCTCGGCATGCCTCGACGCTACGGCGCGCCCGAGGCAGTGGAAACGTCAGAACTGCTGAACTTTGCGCGGCCTACGTAGGTCCATCATCGCCCAGCCGGCGCGCGAGCTCCGTACGGGAGCGCACGCCGACCTTGGCGTAGATATGGGTCAGGTGGCTGGCGACGGTCCGCTCGGTGAGGAAGAGAGCGGCGGCGACCTCCCGGTTCGTCCGGCCCTCGGCGACGAGAGCGGCGACTCGGCGCTCGGCCGTCGTCAGCCCGTCCTCCCGGGTGCGCCCGCCCACCCGGCCGACCTCGGCGCGCGCCGTGGCCGCCCAGCGGGCGGCACCGACCGCCTCGAACCCCGCGAGCGCAGCCTCGATCGCTTCGCGGGCCGGCCGCTTCTGCCGTGCCCGCCTGCGGACGATGCCGAGCGCCAGCAGCGCTCGAGCACGCCCGAAGGGATCACCGACCTCCTCGTGGCGTGCGACCGCCTGCTCGAGCAGGACCAGCCCCTCGTCGACGCCTCCGCCGGCCGCGGCGACGAGACCCCGGGAGCGCGCTACGTGCGCCAGCACCCATTCTCGGCCGAGCCGGGCCGCATCCGCCTGCCAGACATCGAGCAGCCGCCCGGCGTCGTCGGGCCGGCCGAGCTCGAGCAGCGCCGCGACGTGGTCGGCGGTCCACCAGCGGAGGCTCGACTCGCCCCAGCCGAGCGCCCGCGCGCGCTCTTCCGCCTCCTCGAGCCGGCCGACGGCCGCAGACGTATCTCCCTCCCAGAGCTCGACGAGCCCCAGGATGGCCGTGTGCTGGGGCGGGTGGAGTCCGAACTGCTCCTCGGCCAGCGCGAGGGCTCGCTCCGAATGCTCACGCGCGAGCTCCAGCTGACCTCGGTGAACGGCGATCACCGCGATCGGAAGGTGGTCCTGGGGCACCTCGAGCCCGTACTGGATGGCGATGTCGTGCGCGGCGGCGGCGTGAGCAGCCGCGAGCTCCCAGCGTCCCGCCCAGAACTCGACCCACGAGAGGCCCCAGAGCGCACGGGCGCTCCGCGGCTCGTCGCGATCTCGCCATTCCCTGTCGTCGCGCTCGAGCAGGGCGCGCGCTTCGTCGGTCCTGCGGGAGGACACGAGGGTGCTCGCGAGGGCGAACGTCGCCTCCTGGACGAGCCGCTCGCCCCCGAGCGCGTCGGCGAGCTCCCGCGCTCCGGTCGAAAGCTCGGGCGCGTCGGCGTCGCCGACGATCCAGCCGATGATCGCCCACACGACACGAGCCCGCTCCCGGAGCAGGTCGTCGTCGAGGCCCTCGGCAATCTCGAGCGCGGCCCGGGCGTGCTCGAGCGCCTGCACGTACCCCTTTCTGAAGCGCGTCGCCCAGGCGAGCCGTGTGTGGATGAGCGAACGGAGCGCCGGGGGCGCAGCCGTCTCGTGCAAGGCCTGCTCGAGCAGCGCGACGGCGTCGTCGACGCTTCCGAGCTCCGCGAGGAGGACCAGCACCTCGGCACGGAGTGGACCGCTCTCGGTCTCGGCGAGCAGATCGGAGGCGATCATCCCGGCCCGCGTCCATTCACCGGCAGCGTGGTGTGCTCGAGCTGCGGCAAGCGCCCGGCGATGGCGCTCGCCGTGCGCCTCCGGCGGTGTCAGGCGCACCGCCTGCTCGGCAAGCTCGGCCGCGACGTCCGACGAGCCGCGGTCGGTCGCCAGCCGCGCTGCGTCGTCGAGCGCGGCGGCGACGTCGGCGTCCGGCCGCTCGGTCGACAGCGCGAGGTGCCTGGCACGGAGGAGTGGATCGTCGACGATCGCCGCGATCCGCCCGTGAACGCCCCATCGCTCCTCACCCAGGTCGGCGTAGAGAACCGACGACAGCAACGGGTGCGTGAAGCGGATCAGGCGATGCTCGCGCTCGACCACGCGGGCGGCGAACGCCGGCTCGAGCGCCCCCGCAGGGACGCCCGCCCGCTCCAGGAGAGCCTCGGACGTCGTGCCCCATGCCGAGGCGAGCGCGAGTGCCTCGCGCGTCGCCGCGGGCAGCTCCGAGAGCCGCGCGCGGAGAAGACCTTCGAGCGTCTCGGGGACCGGCAGCGGTCTGAGCGGGTCGGCGTCAGCGTCCAGCATCCGGGCCAGCTCCAGCGCGAAGAAAGGGTTTCCGCGCGACCGCTCGTGGATCCGGACCAGCGTCTGTCGCGCGAAGGGCCTGCCGAGCCGGTCACGCAGGAACCGGTGGAGCGCGCCGACACTGAGGGGGCCGACGGGCAGCCGTTGCACGCCCTCCGGGCCGAGCGCCTGCTCGAGCTCCGAGGGCTGGTCGGCGCCGGTGAGGCGACGGGCGAGCAGCAGGAGCACACGGCTGCCGGCCACCCTGCGGAGCGCGAACGCGAGAGCGCGCGCCGACGACGCATCGAGCCACTGGAGATCGTCGATCGCGACGAGGACGGGCTGCTCCGCCGCGAGCAGCTGCAAGGCGCTTCGCGTGGCAGTCCCGAGTGCCCTCGGATCCATTGCCTGTTCAGGTGCCTCCTCGAGGAGGAGCGCAACCTCGAGCGCGCGCCGTCTCGGAGCCGTCAGCCCGGGGAGGATCTCGTCCAGGACGGGCTCGAACAGGTCGGCCAGCCCGAGGTACGCAAGCCTGCGCTCGGCCTCGACCGGACGCGATGCGAGGACGCGCATTCCCTGCTCGCGCGCATGCTCGACGCCGGCGAGCCAGAGCGTCGACTTCCCGATCCCCGCGTCGCCCTCCAGCACGAGCGCAGCCGGAGCTTCGTGCGCTCCGTCGACGAAGCTGCGGAGTGAGGCGAGCTCCGCCTCCCTGCCCACGATCCCGGCCATCGTCGTGCTCCCTCTACCGCCGGGCGCCGGCGAGCAGCCGGTCTCGGCCGAGGCCCCGCACCGACGCGTCGAGGAGCTCGACCGGATGCAACGCCGGCAGCGGAGTGCCGGACCGGCGCAGGTACGTCGAGACCTGCACGAGGCAGCCGGGGTTCCCGCTCGCAAAGACGTCGGCCCCGGCGGCGGCGACGTTGGTCGCCTTGCGCTCGCCCAGCTCGGCCGCCGCCACCGGCTGGACGAGGTTGTAGATCCCCGCGCTGCCACAGCAGATCGCCTGCTCCGCCGGCTCGGTCAGCTCGAGGCCGGGGATCGACCGCAAGACCTCGCGCGGCGCGTCCCTGATTCCCTGCGCGTGGCCCAGGTGGCAGGCGTCCTGGTAGGCCACGCGGACGGGGAGCTCGTGCCGTTCGGCCCGGGGCTCGAGCTCCGCGAGCAGCTCGTTCACGTCCACCACCCGCACGGGCAGGTCCGCCTCCTTCAGATGCGAACCGCAGCCGGCCGCGTTGACGACGATGGCATCCACGTCGCTCAGTGCGTCGGCGACCCGCCGGGCGCGGCGCCGACCTTCGGCGAGCCGACCGGCGTGCAGGTGCAGCGCCCCGCAGCAGTCCTGGCTCCTCGGCGCGACCACCTCGCACCCCTCTGCCGCCAGGACGCGGGCGGTCGCCGCGTTCACGTCGCCGAAGACGATGCGCTGGACGCAGCCGAGCAGGAGGCCCACGCGCAGCCGCTTTTCCCCCACGGCAGGCGTCACCTCGGGTGGCAGTGCGGCGGACCGCCACGGCGGCCTCAGCCGCGCGAACGGCGCCAGCGGCCCCGGCAGCCGCGGCGGCGTCAGCGCCAGTGCGATCCGGAGCCTCCGCGGATACGGAACGGTCGCGAAGACCAGCGCCCGCAACAGCCGCTCGTCGTCGGACCGCTTGTGGTGCTCTTCGACGTGCGCGCGCGTCTGCTCGATCAGACGGTCGTACTGCACACCGGATGGGCAGGACGTCACGCAGGCCATGCAGCCGAGGCATCGGTCGAAGTGCTTCACGGTCGTCGGCGAGAGCTCGACCGTCCCGTCGACGAGCCCGGACATCAGCAGGATCCGCCCGCGCGGCGAGTCCATCTCCTCCTGCCAGAGCGGCCCGTAGGTCGGACAGGTCGGCAGGCAGAAGCCGCAGTGGACGCAGTCGTCGAGGAGATCGCGTGAGATTTCTGTCATCAGCACCGGTCCCCGAGCAGGTCGACAGCCCATTCGAACCGATCGCCCGGGAGGTCCGCATCTCGAAGGCTTCTCATGAGCACTGCGGTCGAGATGAACCCTTCCTTGCGAACTCCGCCACAACCAGCGGGCGCCAGAACGCACGCGCTGAGCAGGATTGCCCTCATATGAGCGTCCCAGCGGGGTCGAACTGCGCCCGCACCCGCTCGGCCAGCGCGGCTTCTGCCGGGTCGCGCTGATCGTCCACCGCCCCGGGTACATACGCAACCCCGGCGGACACGCGGACGATGGCCTCGTCCAGACCGGCGAGCGCCTCGGCGAGCCGTCCGGGTGAAAAGAGCCGACGCCCCGGCGCAGCCGCCTGCCGCTGCTCGATCTGTGCCCACACCGAATCGTCATCTCTCCCGCCGACGAGCGAGCGGACGGTGTCCACCTGCTCCTCCACCCCACGCCGGCCGCCCTCGAACAGGACCGCCAGTCGCCCGGGCCAGAGCAGGTCGACCGCCGACGCCGCGACCGGGGCACGCAGGATCGCCCGCGCCCTGGTCGCGGCATCCTCGGCCGAGCCGACCGGCACGACCAGCGTCCTCGTCGCCTCCGGCAACGGATGGAGCCGCACCGCCACGCGCGCGATCAGGCCAAGCCGTCCCTCCGAGCCGCAGAACAGCTTGCCGAGGTCGTAGCCCGCGACGTTCTTGACCACCTTGCCACCGGAGCTGGCGATCGTCCCGTCCGCGAGCACGACCGTCACGCCGATGACGAGGTCACGCGCCGTCCCGTACCGGTGACGCCGCGGGCCGGACAGGTTCGCGGCGATGCAGGCGCCGATCGTCGGGTTGCCGGGAGGGTCGAGCGCCAGCATCTGCCCGTGGCCCGCCAGCCGCTCGTTCAGGTCGCGGATCCGGACGCCCGCCTCGACGATCACCGTGAGATCGCCGGCCTCGTGCTCGAGCACCCGGTCGAGCCCCGCGGTCGAGAGGACGACTTCGCCGCCGTCGCGGCCGATCGAGACCCGCTCGCCCCGCCCCGCCGCGCCCGCCAGCACCTCGGCCGCCTCCTCGACGCCGGCGATCTCAGAGACGCTCGGCAAGCCCTGCCTTCTCCAGCGGATGCGCACGGTACGGCCCGGGCACCTCGCCGCAGAGCCGCGGGGTCGGGAACACCTTGCCGGGGTTGCACAGCCCTGACGGGTCGAAGGCGCGGCGCACGCGCTGCATCGCCTCGAGGTCGTCGGCGCCGAACAGCAGCGGCATTGAGCACGCCTTGTCGACGCCGATCCCGTGCTCGCCGGTGAGCGAGCCGCCCGCGTCGATGCACGCCTCGAGGATCGCCTCGGCCAGCGCCCGCGCCCGTTCCGGCTCGCCGTCGACGCGCGAGTCGTAGAGCACGAGCGGGTGGAGGTTTCCGTCGCCCGCGTGGAAGACGTTGCCGACGCGCAGGCCGAACTCGGCCTCCAGCTCGGCGATCCGGCGCAGCACCTCGGGCAGCTTCGTCCGCGGGACGACGCCGTCCTGCACGTAGTAGTCGCTGGAGACGCGTCCCATCGCGGCGAACGCCGACTTGCGCCCCTTCCAGAGCAGCGCCCGCTCGTGGTCGTCGGCCGCCGTGCGGATCTCCCACGCGCCGCAGCCGCGGCAGATCGCCTCGACGGCGGCGAGATCCTCCTCCACCTGCAGCGCAGGACCGTCCAGCTCGACCAGGAGCAGCGCGCCCGCAGCCGGGTAGCCGGGGTGGACGGCCGCCTCCGCCGCCTCGATCGTCAGCCGGTCCATGATCTCCATCGCCGAGGCGAGAATCCCGGCCGAGACGATCCCGGACACCGTCGCCCCGGCCGCGTCGGTCGAATCGAACGCGGCCAGCACCGTCCGCACCGCCTCCGGCCGGCGCAGCAGGCGCAGCGTGATCTCGGTGGCGATCCCGAGCGTCCCCTCCGAGCCGACGAAGACGCCGAGCAGGTCGGGGCCCGGCGTGTCAGCCGAGAGCCGCACAGTCCCGCCGTCCGGGAGCACCACGAGCAGTCCCAGCACATGGTTGACCGTGAACCCGTACTTCAGGCAGTGGGCGCCGCCGGAGTTCTCGGCGACGTTGCCGCCGATCGTGCACACCTGCTGGCTGGACGGATCGGGCGCGTAGTAGAAGCCGTCGCCGATCACCGTCTCGGTCACCTGCAGGTTGGTCACCCCGGGCTGGACGACGATCCTGGCTCCCTCGAGATCGACCTCGAGGATCCGGTTCATCCGCGTGAGCGCGATCACCACTCCGTCGGCCACCGGGAGAGCGCCGCCGGACAGCCCGGTGCCTGCCCCGCGGGCGACGAACGGCACCCGCGCGGCCTGGCAGGCACGCACGACCGCCTGCACCTGCCCCGTCGTCTCCGGCAGCACGACGAGCGCGGGGATCATCCGGTGCCCGGTCAGCCCGTCGCACTCGTAGGTGCGGAGCTGCTCGGGCTCCTCGATCACGGCGCCGGCGGGCAGCAGGCGCCTCAGCTCACCGGCGAGCTCCATCCCTGTCAATCTACCGCGGTGCCGGGCGGGCTCCCAACCGGCGTCGAGCTCCGCGGCGACGCCGACTCCACGATCCTCTCGGACGACGCTCTGGAGTTCGTCGCCGACCTCCAGCGCACGTTCGGCGGGCGCCGGGAGGAGTTGCTCGCCGCACGGGCAGCACGCCAACAGCGGTTGCTCGGGGGCGAGATCCCCGACTTCCCGGAGGAGACGCGCGAGGTCCGAGAGAGCGAGTGGCAGGTGGCGGAGGCGCCGCCCGACCTGCAGGACCGGCGCGTCGAGATCACCGGCCCGACCGACCGGAAGATGGTGATCAACGCGCTCAACTCGGGCGCGCGCGTCTTCATGGCCGACTTCGAGGACGCGAACTCGCCGACCTGGTCGAACCTGGTCGAGGGCCAGCAGAACCTGATCGACGCGAACGAGCGGACGATCGCGCTCGAGACCGGCGAGAAGAGCTACCGGCTGAACGACGAGGTGGCGACGCTGCTCGTCCGTCCGCGCGGCTGGCACCTGCCGGAGCGCCACCTGCTGGTCGACGGCGAGCCCGTGTCGGGAAGCCTGTTCGACTTCGGCCTGTACATGTTCCACTCGGCCGGACGGGCGATCGCGCGCGGCAGCGGGCCGTACTTCTACCTGCCGAAGCTGGAGAGCCACCTCGAGGCGCGGCTCTGGAACGACGTCTTCCTGCGCGCCCAGGACGCGCTCGGCATCCGCCGCGGGACGATCCGTGCGACCGTCCTGATCGAGACGATCCTGGCCGCGTTCGAGATGGACGAGATCCTCTACGAGCTGCGCGAGCACTCGGCCGGGCTGAACGCGGGCCGCTGGGACTACATCTTCAGCGTGATCAAGAAGTTCCGCCACCGCGACGACTTCGTGCTGCCCGACCGCTCGTCGGTGACGATGACCGTCCCCTTCATGCGCGCGTACACCGAGCTCCTCGTCAAGACCTGCCACCGCCGCGGCGCCTTCGCGATGGGCGGGATGGCCGCCTTCATCCCCAACCGGCGTGACCCCGAGGTGACCGAGGGAGCGCTGGCGAAGGTGCGCGACGACAAGGCGCGCGAGGCGGGAGACGGCTTCGACGGCACCTGGGTGGCACATCCGGACCTGGTCGAGACCGCGGCCGCCGAGTTCGACGCGGTGCTCGGCGACCGGCCGAACCAGATCGACCGGCAGCGGCCCGACGTCTCCGTCACGGCCGGGCAGCTGCTCGCCGTCCCGGACACGCCCGGAGAGATCAGCGAGGCCGGGATCCGGCAGAACGTCTCGGTCGGGATCCGCTACCTGGCGGCCTGGCTGAGCGGCACCGGCGCCGCCGCAATCGACAATCTGATGGAGGACGTCGCCACCGCCGAGATCTCCCGCTCGCAGATCTGGCAGTGGATCAACCACGGCCGCGCCGTCCGGGAGCACGTTCTGACCATCGTCCGCGAGGAGGCCGACGCCGCCGTGGACCAGCCGCATCTCGGCGAGGCGACCAGGACATTCGAGCGTGTGGCCGTGACCGGCGACTTCGTCGAATTCCTGACGCTTCCGGCCTACGAGCTCCTCTCGTAGGCGGCTCCGGCAACAGGCCGCACCCGCTCACCGGAGGGAGTAGTCTTGGCTATCCCCGAACAAGGAGAAAAAATGGAAGTCGGCCCAGTCGACGTCTACATCATTGGCTTCCCTGGCAACAAGTTCTCCGGCAAGATCGCGCCGGCGATCAAGGCACTCGTGGACGACGGGACGATCCGCGTCCTCGACCTGCTCTTCGTCATGAAGGACGAGGAGGGCGTTGTGACGACCCTCGCCATCGAGGACCTCGACCAGGACGGCGCGGCGTATGCGGAGATCGCCGTCAGCGAGCCGGGCTCCCTCAACGAGGAGGACGCCGAAGAGGTCAGCGATGACCTCCCGAACAACAGCTCTGCTCTGCTGGTCGCGTTCGAGAACCTGTGGGCGACGAGAGTGGTCTCGGCCCTCGCCGACGCGGATGCGGTCCTGATCGACTCGATCCGCATTCCCGCCGAGGTCGTCGCGCAGGCGCGCGAGGCCGGCTAGCCGTCCACACCGAAGGAAAAGGAGACGAGATGGGACTTCTTCGCATGGCAGCCAGAACGGCCGTCGTCGCCGGCACCGCCACCGCCGTGTCCGGCCGAGTCGCCCACCGGCAGAACGAGAAGTGGGAAGCGCAGGACCAGGCCCAGTACGAGCAGCAGATGGGTCAGCAGGCAATTGCGCAGCAGCAGGCGCCCGCGGCGCCCGCGGACGACCCGAGCGCGAAGCTCCAGGAGCTGGCGCAGCTCCACGCACAGGGCGTGCTCACGGACGAGGAGTTCGCCGCCGCCAAGGCAAAGGCGCTGGGGATCTAGCGGCGCTCGGCCCGGTCGAGCCCTACACGCGGCTGGCGGGGGTCTACGACGAGATCGTCGTCGACCCCTGCCACGACGCGATCGCAGCCTTTCTCGACGAGCTCTGGACCGGCGACGTCCACGACGTCCTCGACGTCCTCGACGTCGCCTGCGGCACCGGGCTGCTCGCCGCCGAGCTGGTCGGGCGGGGCTACCGGGTCGTCGGCGTCGACGCGTCGGAGGAGATGCTCGCCCGTGCCAGACGCCTGGTCGGGCCGGGCGTCGAGCTGATCCGGGACTCGCTCCCCGATCTCGGGGTCGACGGCCGGTTCGACGCCGTCGTCTGCACGCTCGACGGGATCACCTATCTCGAGCCATCCCAGCTGCCGCCCGCGTTCACCTCGATCTCGGATCGGCTGCGGTCGGACGGCTGGCTGGTGTTCGACGTCCACACGGACGCGATGATGGCCCTCACCGTTTCGAGGCCGGTCGTCTCGGGCGAGAAGGACGGGTGCCGCTTCACGATCACGAGCGCGGTCGACCCCGACGCGCGTGCGTCAGAGACCCGGATCGAGATCACGCCGCCCGAGGGCACTCCCTTCGGCGAGCAGCACCGCCAGCACTTCCACCGCGACGAGGACATCCGGGCCGCGCTGGCCGACGCCGGGTTCGAGGCGACCGCGGTCAGGGACGGGTACTCCGACCGGCCGGCAGACGAATCGACGCTGAGCGCGACCTGGATCGCCCGGCGGCGGTGATGCCCGTGCGGCCCCGATGCGTGACTTGTCGTTTGCGACCGCGTTGCTCGCCACGCTCGATGCCAGGGATCGCTACACGGCGGGTCATTCCGTCGCGGTCGCGATCTACGCGAGAGACATCGCGACGCGACTCGGTCTTTCGGAGGACGATCGGCAACGTGTCCACGTGTGCGGCCTGGTCCACGACATCGGGAAGATGGGCCTTCCGCCGGGTCTCCTCGAGAAGCCCGGCTCGCTGACGCCGGACGAGCGTCGCCAGATGGAAGAGCACTCCGTGATCGGAGAACGGATCCTCACCCAGGTGGAGGGCTACGAAGAGATCGCCCGAGTCGTGCGTCACCACCATGAGTGGATCGACGGGACGGGCTACCCGGACGGCCTCGCAGGCGAGGAGATCCCGCTGATCTCACGGATCGTCGCCGTCGCCGAGGAGTACAACGTGATGACCTCAGATCGCCCATACCTCGACGCGATGCCCAGCCGTGTCGCGCGGATGCGGCTCGTGCAGGGCGTCGACACGCAGTTCGACGGCGAAGTGGTCGCCGCCTTCGAGGCGATCCTGGCCGAGGCCGACGAGGACTACCGGACGGCCCGCCGTGCAGACTTCGGCCTGGGCGGGTAGAAACGAGACTGAGCATGGACACGTTCCTCGCGATAGCGAGCAGGCGGGAGACCCGGGACTATGCCGACCGGCCGATTCCGGACGACGTGGCCCGACGCATCCTCGACGCCGGCCGCCTCGCCGGCAGCGCGAAGAACCGCCAGCCGTGGCGGTTCCTGATCGTCGAGGACGAGACCGTGCGGGCGCGGCTCGCCGAGGCCGTCTTCGAGCCGACCAACGTGCAGGGTGCGCAGCTGGTCGTCGCGATCGTCGGCCGCAGCGGCCTCGACACCGGCCGCTGCGCGCAGAACATGTTGCTCGCCGCCTGGAACGCCGGTGTCGGCTCGTGCCCGAACGGGCAACGCGACCCGGAGGCGGCCCGCGCGGCGCTCGGGCTCGACGCCGACGAGGAGATCGCGATCGTGCTCACGTTCGGCTATCCGGCGCGGGAGCGGGATCCCGACCGCCGGAAGGCCGACGAGTGGAGCGCGCGAGCGGATCGAAGGCCGCTGGACGAGCTGGTCTCGCGGCTGTAGGCGGCTCGGGCGCGCCGACCGGACCCGCCCCTTCAGGACACGGCCGGGGGACTGTCCCCGGGACAAGCGTTCCGGGTAAGAAGCCGTGGACATCGCCGCCGAAACCGTGGACGACGGCGCCTGCCCCTGTCTCCTTCGGGCCAATCGCCCCGCCCGTTCCAGCCGAGTCCCAGGGACTGTCCCCTGTGAACCGCCCTTCCTCGGCTGCGAAGGGCGCTGTTCAGAGTCCGACACGGCCGGGTCTGACCCTGCACGGCTGAGCTCGCTGCGATTTCTGCAGGGACAGTCCCCTCCGCGGACAGTCCCCAATCGGCGGCGCGCCCTAGACGGTGAGAACGAGCTTGCCGAAGTGCTCGCCGGCCTGCATGCGCTCGTGGGCGGCCGCAGTCTCCTCGAGCGGACGCACGCTGTCGATCACCGGGCGCCAGGCGCCGCCCTCGACCATCCGCAGCAGCCCGGCGAAGTCGCGGGCGGAGCCCATCGTCGTGCCGCGGATCGACTGCCAGTTGAGGTAGAGCGCCCGCACGTCGACCGTCACCTCCGGCCCGCCGGTGCCGCCGAAGACGACCAGCCGTCCGCCGCGCCGCAACGCCTTCGCCGACTCGCGCCACGTCGAGCCGACCGAGTCGAGCACGACGTCGACCGGCCCGGCCGCCTCGGCCCAGCCGTCCTCCGTGTAGAGGACGCCGCCCTCCGCGCCGAGCTCCTTCGCCCGGTCGATCTTCTCCTGGCTCGACGACGTCACCAGCACCCGACAGCCCGCCTGGGCCGCAAGCGACACGGCCATGGTCGACACGCCGCTGCCGGCGCCGAGGATCAGCACGCTCTCGCCGTCGACCAGCCGGCCCACCTCGAACAGAGCCCGGTACGCGGTCAGCGCCGCCAACGGGAACGCGGCCGCCTCCTCCCACGAGAAGCGCGCCGGCTTGGGGAAGACGTTCTCGGCAGGCACCTTCACCAGCTCCGCGTAGGTG
>Ga0070679_100004969_pt1 | contig 12276 bp, 17 predicted proteins | sample KBSC63BmetaG_FD_65652 | JGI IMG/M metagenome (GOLD analysis project Ga0070679, IMG submission 65652) | Corn rhizosphere microbial communities from Kellogg Biological Station, Michigan, USA - KBS C6-3B metaG | ecosystem: Host-associated > Plants > Roots > Rhizosphere | place: USA: Michigan... | reverse complement strand
GCATCCTCGTCGGTGACTTGTACCGTCACGAAGGTTGGCACTGTCGTCACCAGTTCCTGCTTCCAGCGACGCAGAACGCGTTCGGCGATGCCGTACCGGCGCGCCACCTCCGCGGCGCTCGTGCCTGGGCGGTCAGAACGCCTCACCCTGACGCTTCCACGCTCGATTCCCGTCCGCCATGTCGTCCTCTCCATCTGAAAATCGACGGCGAGAACAGATCGTGTGCCCTAAGCCCAGAACAAGTGTGCGAGAAATGGACGCTTACGGCATTCGCTGTTCCGAGGAATTTCAGTCCCTGATAGCCGGATTAAAATTCCCTGTTCCGAGGTTTAGCGAATTCGGCACAAGCTACTGGTCTGTTTAGCAAAAATGCGCCGAGCCGACCTTGCGGCACCCTAGAATTCGAGAAGTTCGCTGTTATTTCCCTGTTAAACAGGGAATCGACCGGTCAGTCTGGAAGACTCTGCTCTGGAGACGGTCGGAAGCTCGGAGCAAAGTGACAGTCGGACTGCGCCCTGCGCCACTCAGTTATTCGAACAATTCTCCGTTCGACGCACCAGGTCAAAAGGCCCCGGGAATTGGGCATTTTTTCGCTGGAAAGTGGGTGCTTGCGCACGTCCGTCAGAGCGCGAAATCGCTGATTTCGTCGGTTTTCTACCGGGACTCTCTGGCGCCAGTTGATCCACCCCCACTTTGGCCAAAAGTGGGGGTGGCCGTCCGGAGCAGCGTGCGTTGTTTTTCCCATGCGAGTGGGAGGTCAGCGTTAAGAAGCCCGGACATTGTGAGGCTGGCCGTCTGACGACCCGTCAGAATGTCCCGCTGAATGTCGGGCGCCAGGAAAGCAAGCTTCAACAGGGCATGGGTGTGCTTGCGCTCCTGACCGGCGCGCTTCGCAAGGCCTTCGATGTTCGAGATTTCGCCTCGCTCGATCCACGCGCGCCATTCATGCGCGCGTGACAGCGCTTTAATGAGCGTGGGGTCGTGTCGCGGCTTCGCGATCGACCAATCCGGCTTATCCCACCCTTCGATGCGCTTGATGCCGCCACGGAGTGGCAAGCGCAGCGGGATCCTGATTGTGACGTTCTCATCTGTCGTCGCTACTTCGTCGTTTTGTGCAAGATGTTCGCGCAGATATTTGGATAATCGTCTCATCGGCACCCCAATGTGCGTAGCAATCGCCTGCGTGCTGAGGGCGATCGCTGTTGTTGTCAGTGAGACCTCGATGCGCACCACCAATTGTCGGATCAGTTCTCTCACTGATGCGTCACTGAGTTCGCCGATCGACCCATTGTGGCGAGCCGCGGTCGTGCGTTCGTCCATTGAGACTAGGCGCAACATCCTATCTCGCACGACGTGCTCGATGATTTCCGCCGGCACGGGGCGCATCGCCTTCGGATCACGCCTCTGCAGCCGTGCCTGGCTGACGTAATAGAGGTAGAACTTGCCGTCCGGCCTCCGGCTCTTGCTCGGACTCATGGCGTTACCGCAGTCATCGAAGATCAGGCCCGTCAGTAGTGCGTCACTGCCGATGGTCTTTTTCCTGTGATGCGAGACACGGTTCGATTCCAATTTTCTTTGGACGGCGTCGAACAGGTCCTTGGTGATGATCGGCTCGTGCTCGCCTGGATATGAAGTTCCCTTGTGAACGGCCTCCCCGATATAGACCCGGTTCCTGAGGATGTGGCGCAGGGGGCCGATGTACCATTGACCGCCGCCGATGCTTCGGCCGCGTGTCGACACCCACGCTTTGGGGTGGATACCCTTCGAATCAAGCTCGGCCCGGAGCTGGGATACGGAGCCCAATTCGAGGTAGCGCTGGAAGATCAGTCGGACGGTTCTGGCTTCGGCCTCGTTGATGACGAGCTTGCGATCTCTGGGGTCATAGCCGAGAGGCGGATTGCCTCCCATGAAGATGCCTTTCTGGCGCGAGGCGCTGAACTTGTCCCGGATACGTTCGGCCGTCACTTCCCGTTCAAATTGGGCAAACGATAAGAGGACGTTCAAGGTCAGCCGGCCCATCGAGCTGGTGGTATTGAACGCTTGGGTTACTGACACGAAAGAGACGCTCCGCTTCTCGAAGCACTCGACGATCTTGGCGAAGTCTGCAAGCGACCGGGTCAGCCGGTCGATCTTATAAACCAAGACGACATCGACTCCTCCTCGATCAATGTCGTCCAGCAGCTTCTGGAGCGCGGGCCGTTCCATATTGCCGCCTGAGAAGCCGCCATCATCATATCGACTTGATAGGGCGAGCCACCCCTCGCCGGATTGGCTCAGGATATACGCTGCGCAGGCTTCCCGCTGGGCATCCAGGGAATTGAAGGCCTGATCCAGTCCTTCCTCGGTCGATTTGCGGGTGTAGATCGCACACCGGAGTTTGCGTCCAGTCATCAGCCGGGTCCCTTGGCGCGGGCCTTGCCAATGTTCTTTGACGCATTGTCCTCTAATCCGAAGAAGCGCGGTCCCGACCATCGTGTTCCGCTGATCGCCCGTGCGACCTCCGAGAGACTGCCGTACCGCTTTCCATAATGCTCGAAGCCGGAATCGAGCACGAGCACGCGATGGGCGACACCACGCCATTCGCGGACAAGGATGGCGCCAGCGCGCAAAGCATGTCGAAGCTCTACTGGTGATCGACCGTCCGACACCGCATCACGCGCACGCCTGAGACACTCCAAAGTCTCAGGATCCAAGTCTCCATAGATCTCGGCCTGAATTTTCCAAGCGAGAAGACGACGCAGAACGTCCGCGGATTGGATCGGTGGCGTTGGATCACGCCATCGTCGAGCCCACTGATCACGCAATGCAGCGACTCCTAAATCGCTGAATTGACGGATTTGCTGCGTAACGGGATCGACGGCCGCAGATCCATTCGATTTGCAGTCAGCCATCTCAGACGCTGATGCGATATGTGCGAACGCCCTCGACTTTTTCCGAAGTGACAATGAGGCCGCGTTGCTTCTTGATCGCACCTGAGATTGCGCCCCGGATTGAGTGAGCCTGCCATCCCGTAGCTTTGGATAGAGCGTCGATGGTTGCACCTGTGTTGCTGCGCAACATGCCTATGACGATTCCCAACTTACTATCCGGGCAATGGCTACTTCGCGCAGGTCGATTCGACGTGTGATCCTTCGCGCAGTGAGCGGTGACGCTGGCGTTCGGCCGGGCCTTTTTGGCGGCCCGTGCTGGCTTTGCGGGCTTAGTCGGTCGTTTCATTATCATCTCCGTTGATAAGCGACGGCGTCATGCCGTCACCACCGCTAGCCCCAATGAGCGATGACGATGCTCAGGGGCTGCTTATCAACGGAAGGTCCGCCATGCATGCTCGGTCAAGGACGAAAGTCCAGCGAAATGAAGCCCATGAGTTTGCGCCCAAAGCCGAGCAATCCGAAGCGCATGAACAATTTGCTGGGCGGTCTCAATTGGTCGATGCAACACCATCTAAAACACTGTCATGGTGGAGGTGGTGGAAATGGACCAAGGGAAACGGATCGGGCTGACCTCACAGCAGCACAGGGAACTGTGGGAGCGGTGGAAGGCAGGGGAGTCTTTAGGCGATATCGGCGAGCATTGGGCAGGGTCCGGTCGGGAAGCCGTGCATGATCGTCAGCGACAACGGCACGGAGCTGACTTCCCATGCGATCCTCGGCTAGCAAGAAGAGTGCCCGGTCGAGTGGCATTACATCGCGCCTGGGAAACCTACACAGAACGGATCCTTCAACGGCCGTCTGCGTGACGAATGCCCCCTCTGTTTACTCGGTAGGGAGTCTCATTATAATCCGATGGCGCCCCGGGCATCGAACGCATGCCGAACGGAACTCCAGGATCTGACAAGCTCTTACCGGTATCTGGCTTATCTAAGCCGCGCGGTGTCATGCGAGAGATAATCGTGCCTGGTTGAAGTATACTTGGTTGAGCGGGAGTATCAAATCCGCCGTTAGGTGGATAAGGGAAGCGCCGAGCGTTGTCACTAAGTCTGACGAGTTCTCTTCTTTAGATAGTCGAGAAAACTGATCAGGTTATCACTTGGTGGCTGAAGGCTCTGACAGAAAGTATTCTGCTCGGCAATGACAGCATCATCGTACAGCCTTGGGAGCAGCCTAGCACGACCGTCAGCGGATTCGCTTACCAACTCAATTGACAAATCCATTGCCCGAACATTGCCCTGTGCTGCGCGCGTGAATAGTTGGCGAACAATCAATTGAATGATCGGCAACCGTTCAACCTTTCCATTAGCCTTGACCTCGATCTCCCTGTACGCCTCAGTAAGAACGTCCGAATAACGTTGGCCTTCTGTCCAGGCGCGTTCTCGTTTACGAGGGCGCCCGCGAGGATTGCCTGATTGGCCCTTTTTAAATTGCCGGTGACGCGGGGGTCTGCCGTAACCGGCAGAGTTTTCGTTGGGGTTAGTATTCTCATCTTTCTCTTCATCTGCCATTTTAATGCAGGCCTTCTATGCCGCTTGACAAAAGCCGCCACCGGTACCCCGGCTCGCGCTAATGTTCTCAAAGGTTTCGTTCGCAGAGACATGGATCGCTTGCTTACCGGTGAGTTTCTCCCAACGGCGAAGTATGACGTCGCAATAACGTGGATCCAGCTCTAGAACTCTGGCACACCGACCAACTTTATGCGCAGCAATAAGCGTCGTGCCAGAGCCCCCAAATATATCGAGGACAATGCCACCCCGATTTGTGACGTCGCGAATCGCGTCGGAAACAAGAGCGACGGGCTTAACTGTGGGATGAAGGGAAAGCTCGTTCATGCGATTTCTCTTGAACGTATTTACCCCAGGGTACGTCCAAACATTGCTTCGATATCTTCCTCTTTCGCCCAAACCGAATGTGTTGATATGTGGCCCCCGGCCCACCTTCCAGACGAACACCAATTCATGCTGCGACCGATAAAAGGTACCCATACCCGCATTCGTTTTGTTCCAGACACAGAGGTTTTTCAGTTCCGAAAATGCGGTATGGCCCGCCGAGAGCAGTTCTCCGAGATGGCGCCAGTCCATAAAGATATAAGCTATGGCGCCGTCGCGGCATACTTCCGCAGCCAAGGTCAATGTAGTTCGCAGGAAATCTGTAAAACGTTTCGAAGACATTTCTCCTGATGCCTCAACGAACTCGCGATGATGCATTCGACCGAGACCCGAGACGTGACCTTCGATACGCAAGTTATATGGGGGATCCGTAAAAACCATGTCGGCCAGATGGCCCCGCATGAGCACCTCTATCGCGTGTCTATCTTTTGCGTCGCCGCATAGGAGGAGATGGCGTCCCAGCGCCCACAAATCCCCCAGCTGGGTTACAGGCACGTCAGGCAGGTCGGGACGTCGGTCCTCTGGGCCACACGGCACGACTGAGGATTCGTCGGACGCGGCAAGGATTGCATCGATCTCCGGCAACTCAAAGCCAGTGACGCTCACATCGAAGTCCATATCCAGGAGGCATTGAAGCTCGTTCGCGAGAATTTCGGTGTCCCAGCCCGCTTTAAGGGCGAGTTTATTATCGGCGATAATGTAGGCCCGCTTTTCAGCTTCAGTCATGCTTGCAACGCGCAAACAGGGAACGGCGCTTATGCCGAGCTCTTTGGCTGCCGCTACTCTACCATGGCCAGCAAGAATTTTGTTTTCATCGTCTATTAGAACGGGATTCATAAAGCCAAATCGGCGCATTGATTTAGCAATGTCCCTTATTTGGCACAGGGAATGCGTTCTTGCGTTATTGGCCGCAGGCTTAAGCATAGAGATCTCTACAACTTCAATTGCAGGGTGTTCCGTGAGCATTCAACGTAATCCTTTTTGTAGTATTAGTTTCAGCAATAGGCAGTTCAAAAAAGTGATCTGAAGAAAACGATTATAAATCCGTCTACCGATTGTTCGTGCCGTGTCAATGGTCACCTAATCGCTCATGTGCCATTTCGCGGAACAGTTCCCGACCTGGCTCAAAAACGGTCTGCCTGGACTTCTGCCGACGATGTCTCGTCAGATGAAGCGCAACTGCTAGACCACCGCCCACTTGTTGCGCGCATGGACTGAGACAGCCGTAAACCCGACCTGATTGCACCCCCCCCCACCGCTTGGGCACCCCCTCAGGCGTAACGCCATGCTCAAGGAGCAATCACATGGCTATCGGAACAGTGAAGTTTTTCAATACGACCAAAGGCTTTGGTTTTATCTCGCCGGACGGCGTAGCCAAGGACGTGTTCGTTCCTGCGACGGCACTCGAAGCAGCCGGCATGCGTACTTTGACGGAAGGCCAGCGCATTTCCTTCGACGTTCAACCGGACGCGAGGGGCTCAAAGGCTGGTAACCTCAAGGCCGCATAAGGCACTAGCGTATGACGGCGGGTGGGAACTACTTGCCGCTGTCAAGCGCTGCTTACCGCGAACGCGAAGGAGATTTATTGGCGCACAAGGAAAACATGACGGCGCAGCTGCTTGGTGCGATCCAGGCACAGGGCGCCCTTGTAGAAAGTCTCGTCGTGAGTCTGTGCCGCAGCAAAGTACTCGATGCCCCCATGGTGGACACGATATTCGCGCACGCACGCGCCCAATTCGCCCAACCGTACATGGCGGGCTCCGGCGGGAGGCGACGCATGTTGCGCTGGAGTTGCTCGAAGATATACAGATGCGAGTGGTCGGCCGCTCACGCTCGCTGAGCTGAGCCGAGCGGCTGGTTGCGCGATGCGTGACTTGCCGAGACTTGCCACCTCCGTTTCGTTATGCAGGGCTGGCGCGCTAACAAAGTTTGCAGCCAGTTTGGCCGATCAGCAGAAGTCACCTTATGAAACGTTTCATACGGCGTATTTGGAACCTTCCAGCCACCTTGCTCGAACGGTTCAGCGGACGAAATCTCACGTTTAGGACCGAACACAAAGGGTGTGGAGGTGAGTGGGTGCGGCGCCACCGAGCAGGGAACGTTATTGAACGTTGTTCTAAATGTGGCGCTGAACGGGGCAACCGAAGCGGATTGTGAATTGCGGTTGGGGCCTGAACGCGCGGTCCCAAGGCGTCGCGAGAAGCGCCGTGTATGTGTCGACTTGGCCGAGTCATCGGTTTGGCGCATGACCGCTCATGGCGACGAACCGTCATGCTGTTGGCTCGCTGGAAGACCGTTGCGGAGAGTGGACCAGACCTCACCGGTTCCAAGCACCTAAAATGACTACTGTACCTGCAGGATCGGTCGGAGCCGCTGTCGCGAGAGAGGGCTCCGTCTGACCTAATGTATGGATCGGCTGCGTTTCGCAAGTGAGGGCGTGCTGGCGGAAGTCGCTGATATGTATCCGGCCTGTTGATCGGCTCGCGGGCCGTGGCCTTGATGGGAGTACGCACGCACCTTTGATCTCTTTAGCGGACAGGTCGCCAAGCAACCATTAGGGTCACCAGATTCAGGATGCGTCTATCAATCCGTTCCATGCAAATCCTCAATCGCGAACTCGGCTGAGACAGCAGCTCAGATCACTACTGACTCAAGATGGCTGTCGAAGGCCTTCTCGTTCCGCAGGACGCTCCAGGCGATGCGGGCAAGCTTGTTGGCCAGCGCAACGCCTATTTATCCGCTCCGCTGCGGTCTTGAGCCACGCACCGAAGCTGTATCGAGACCAATTTTTTGGGCGCATCAGGAGGACCTTCGCGGCCTGGATGAAGAGCGTGCGCAGATACTTGCTGCCGCGTTTGGAGATGCGGCCCAGAATTGGCCGGCCTCCTGTGCTGTATTGTCGGGGAACAAGACCGAGCCAGGCGCCAAAGTCGCGTCCGCGTTCAAAAGCCTCGCCCGTCCCGATCGCGGCCACCAATCCCGTTGAGATCAGCGGCCCAATGCCGGGCACGCTCATCAGCCGCCGGCAATTCGCGTCGTGCTCACTAATTTCCTCGATCTCTAAGGTCACCGCTTGGATGCGTTCATCCAGTCAGAGCCAGTCTTCGTAGAGGCCTGCTATCAGAGCGGCCATGCGGGGCGATATCTCGTCCTTCCGCGACCTTAATATCTGAAGGAGCGATTTGCGCAAGGCGATCGTTCCCGCCCTCACCGCGACCCCTTGCTCGATCAAGGCCCGTATCTGGTTGATCGTGGCCGACCGCCGCGACACCAGACGCGAGCGAACACGATAGCAGGCTTGAAGATCGAGCTGGTCCTGGCTCTTCTCCCGGACCGTGCGCAGGTTCGGCCGCAACGCCGCTTCGGCGATTGCCTCAGCATGGTTGTAATCGTTCTTCTGTCCTTTCACGAACGGCTTGACGTAGATCGCTGGGATGATCCGTGGCTCGTGCCCGAGTATTCGAAGCGTTCGGCTGACGAAGTGGGCGCTAAGGCAGGCCTCCATGCCAACGATGCACGGCGGCAACTTCTTGAACGCATCGGCGAGCGATAATCTCTTGATCTTCCATCGAAACGCAATTTTGCCGTCAGTGCCGGAGCCAACGATGTGGAAAAGATCCTTGCCAATATCAATTCCGACCGAGGTCAACGGTGTCGTGATCGTATCTGCTTTGGGTGCCATGGCTGCTTCTCCTGGTCTTGGCGGGTGCAAGCCATTGCAGGCTAACCCGCTGAGGGGGGAGCAGCCGGTCCATCCCATTAACGGTCATACTGATCTGGACCGTACGTATGGGGTACAGCGTAACGATTGCTACCAGCACAATGGCAGGGCCTAAACGGTTTGGCGCCTCCCGCGCTGTGATGATCGAGACCGGCGCGGCTTTTTATCGGGGGCCGGTGTAATTCAAGCGCGTAAACCCCACATACACCACAATCGCGTCCGCGCCGTCGTTGCACGTACGAATGGGTCCGAACTCCGTTTACAACTAGAGGTGCGCCACGTGACTGAGTATCGCAAATCTTCGTCTGGCAGAAATGATGAGGCACGAAGGCCTCACTGGCGAGATTCATCCGCAAACAAGGCGATCGATAGATGGGAGGACGAAGGTGGAAGTCTGGCGGCGCCTTGCGATAGATTGAATCTAAAACGCAGCACACTTGCAGACAACGCGGGGTGGCGAGCAGACCGTCTGATATCAATGGGCTACTTTATCCGTGTGGCGGCTGGATGGCGAGAACTGCGCCGATCCAAATTCCGTTGATCGAGCAAGGCGCAACATGCAGCAATTGAATATATTCCGCTGGAGCCGGGAGCATCGCTTCGCGTTTTTGGTCACCACAGTATTCGGAGGCTGTGTAGGGATAGTCGTGGGGCTCCGGCGTATCGATGCGGCAGCGATGCAAGACTACTACTGGCTTTGGCTGGCTCTATGGGTCGGTACAGGGGCGCTGCTCGGAGCAGCGGGAGGCTTTGTCTATCAACATTTACGCCGTGCACGAGCTAGGATTCAAGCCTGCAATGCGGAGTTCGTCACTGCTCGCGGGCTCCCCAAAAACGTCCGAACCTAAAGTGCTGCTGCTCCATCAGACGCGGTTGCCGCTATTCCGATCCGCCTTCCGCAGCGGTCATCGAGAAAAGCCAAGTGGTGCGGCAGAAACTCGCCACACCAGCCATAATCGCGTTTCAGAGGCAATGGTTCGGTGGCCCGCTTATCCTCGCAAATTAAAGCGGCGACTGCGCGAGCCCGCTTCGGGCACGCTTGATGGGCTCCCGTCATTCCTCTGATCCTTGCTCATCTCGCCAAGACCTGCCCGTCAATGGCACCTACACTGTTTTGGGAGGCGGCACGTCACGCACAGTTCGTCAGATGCCTTTCTCCAGCAATCTGCCTACCTTACCATGATGAATGTAATAACTTTGTCTGTGACCCATCTTCGCGAGCAAGGCCCGATTGTGCGGTTGGCACGTTAGGTCATTGTGGCGGTCCGCAGTGCGGCCAAAAAATCAATAACGTGGGCCGAAATGTTCGCGCCACCTGAAAGGATCATTGAATGAGATCGGGTTCCGTGTGCTTAGCACTGCTAAGCGCCACACTTCTCAGCGCCACCGCCGTTTGCGGTTCGGCCGCCATGTCGCCTCGTATAGAGCAGATCGCTGAGATTCCGTTGTATCCCAAGCTGCCAATCAATCCGACGCCACACGTGTACCAGTTGGGTGAGCGAATTACCCCTGCCTACGGACCATTCACCGAAGTCGCCGATTGGAAGGCCCGCGGCCTCTTGCCACCGGCTGACGGACACCGCTGGGTCCATTACGGCGACACTTACCTTCTGATCGAAAGCGAGAGCCAATTGATCACGACGATCACAAGCGCGTCGTTACCTGAAGGCAGGGCGTGACCCCGCTTTAGCGCTTTTCGGCTACGCTTCAACGGCGCCCGAAGCCGGTTCTCGTTCGCATCAAACAGTGCCGCGGCGCAGGTTATGGAAGGCTGAGCTCTTTATAGTGTCCCAGCGCGATAGTGTCACAGCGCGCCACGTCGGCAAATTACCCTTGAGGCTATTGTAAATCCCATTTTCAATAACCATTTCTTGGGAGCTGCACTTTCTGAATGGCTTCTCGCGATTTAGCATCCAATTGTGTTGTTACAATGGAATTACAGCGGTTGGGCCCGCCTGTGTCAGAGATTCCATCGTGACCAGCCACGGCTTCCAACGTGGCCTTTACGCCAAGTTTTATCTTTCATCCTGAAGAAAGCGACGCCGTCCAGGAGACTGTACCCTCGAGTCCGAGGGATGGGAGCTGCCAGGTACGCGTGGCATCCAGTTATTGAGCGGATGTGGACGGTGGTGCCCTGCACCGCAATGAATGGCGTGTCGAGGTTTGCGATTGGTAAGTTCGCCGCGATGGCTGCGGCGCTCGAAGAAAATGCCGCGAGAGTTAGGGTAAGCGTCAATGTTTGTCCGATAAGCCACAACATTCAAAATAATATCGAGCGGAGTTTCAGATGAGCTATTTCATTCGGTTTGGACGGCGCATTCCTATACCTTCGACCCTTCAGATTTCCCACGAATTGAGGGCTCTTTACTTCCAAAATGTCCGCGAGCGTTGCGCGGAGCTGGACGGGCTTGCCACAGACGCCAGCTGGGATGAGATCGTGCAGCGTCGGCAAGCGCTTGCGGCGAAATGGAATTGATGACAAGCCCAAACAGTTGCTGCGCACGCATTCGACAGGATGTCACGTCCTAATGAACTCATACACTCAGAAAAAGGCACATGTAGGATCGTATCCTCTAAGACCTGCGGGCTGGCATGGCTATGAACCTTCTCGTCACCGCATGCTTGGGTAATTTAGCGTCTTGATGGCCCGAGCAAGAATTGCTGGCCTAAAATCGGGTTATGAAGGGGGCGCAATTTTTTTGAACGCGGTAAGGCAAGCGACAACGGTACTTGGATATTGCACGGTCTTGGCAAAATCCAGGGCAATCCGGCTTACCAACAAAACCGTAATGGGTATTACTCTGCCATGCGAAAGTACACCAATACGTTTTGTACTTTCTGCGGCGCACCCGCCGCGAGTACGTTGGAAGCGGGCCAGCTAGCTCGAAGGTTCGTCGCTGCACAGACCATATCCTGGAACATACGGCCGGTTTCACGAAATTTTTGGGTCGATTCAAAACATAGGACGTATGAAATCACCAACAGTATAACTTGATACGGGTAACTGATAAATCTTGATGAGTACCGCGCCTGGCGCGAGTGTCGCGATTGATGATAAGCGACACGAACAAAGCTTTCGCGATTTACATTGCCCATTTGGTCCAGAGCCAAAGCGGCCAAACGGCGGATCGCGTCATCAAGCATTACCTCAGTCAGTGGGGTCTCTTGGAAACGGGACCAAACGCGCGCGCGATAAAAAGGCATGAGCGTCGAAAGGCATCCGCCTCGGCGGTGTTCAGCCGAGCGGATGCGTTACGATTTTTTGCGCAGTTCTATTGGCCGTTTGGCGCCAATTCGGCCGTGACATTGTAGCCTAGTTCGATGACGGCGCGCCGGTTCTGTGGCTCACGGACGCCGGCCCCAGTGCGCACAAGAGGCTCCGAAAAGCTTCTGCCGATGGTGCCGATGTCTCCGGCATTCAGCCCAAGACGCATCATCTCCGTTTGCACGGCCTGCGCGCGGCGTTCCGAAAGGGCTTGATTATAGCGGCGGGAACCCACTGTGTCGGCGTGACCGCTGACGACAATTCGTGCCATCCCTGTCTCTTTGGCTGTTCTCACGGCAACACCAATCACCTGCCGCGCTTCATCGCTCAAATTCGATTTGTCAAAATCAAAAAAGACAATGTAACGCCATACAGGGGCCGGATGCGTGGGAGCAGGTGGAATCGGGGCGACGGCAAGCGCCGGCGCCGAAGCTGAAGGCGATTGCAGATCGGCTTCGGTGGTCTGCGGGT
>Ga0070679_100004968_pt1 | contig 12278 bp, 6 predicted proteins | sample KBSC63BmetaG_FD_65652 | JGI IMG/M metagenome (GOLD analysis project Ga0070679, IMG submission 65652) | Corn rhizosphere microbial communities from Kellogg Biological Station, Michigan, USA - KBS C6-3B metaG | ecosystem: Host-associated > Plants > Roots > Rhizosphere | place: USA: Michigan... | reverse complement strand
ACCAGCGCTGCTGAGATGTTGTTATTGCTCTGCTGCACCTTGGTGACCGATGCGGCGATCGTCCAATACTTGGTCGGGTTGTAGTTGATCTCGATTTCAGTCCCGACCGAGCGGACGTCCGCCGTCGCGTTGATCGGCGGCGTCGGATTCGAGTAGAAGTCGTTGTCGGCGGCGCTGAACCCGACTTCCTTCTCCACCTCGGCGCTGACTTGATCCGGGGTCCAGGTCGGGTTCTTGAATTGTACCCAGTGGCTGGCGTTGTTGTAGAGATTGAGGAAGGGCGTCGGATTGCCGGCGCCGAGGGTGCCAAAGTCCACCCGCAGCACACGTCCCGCGACCGTGCTGATATCATTCGTCTGCGCGTCCTTTTGGAGGTCGTCGTAATGCGTCGCGCGGATTTCCAGCGTGTCGTGGAACAGGCTCAGGCCGATGCCCCAGCTCTTGTCGCTGCCGGTCGTGTTCGGCAGACGGGTGCGATAGAGGTCCTGCGAGGGCAACGTCGGGAGGAAGCTGTTCGAGCGATTGGTGTAGAGCGAAAAGCCATCCAGCAGTTCGCCGAAGAAATAAGCCGCCCCGGGGCCCGACTCCAACCGGCGCACGAGCGACGTCTTCGCGAACGGCCGGAACACGAACTGCACGTTATCGGTGTGACCCGAGTTGTGGTAGAGCGTGGTGTCCCAGTGGTCGATGATGTCGTGATTGAACGTCGTGCCGTCGGGGTTGAGGAAGTTGTTCGTTTTCGGCTGACCCTGGTTGCCGAAACGCGTGTAGGTCGAGTCGTAGCGCCAGCCGAGGGTCGTCACCAAGCGATCGTCAAAGAGATGGCTTTGGCCGACGATGCCGGCGGTCTTCAAGGTGACCTTGTTGTTCAAACTGCCGCCGGACTTGTCCGCCGCGGCTTGACCGAGTTCGATCTGATCGGTGTGGGTCGTGTACGCGAAGGGAGAACTACCCGAGCCGGAGCCGGTTCGGCTCACCCAGACGAAAGGATACGTACCGTAACTGAAATTGCCGGGCGCATACTGCACCTGCGTCGCGTCCTTGGCGCCGACGTAATAGCGATACTCGCCCTGCGCATCCTGCACGTTCGTCGGGGTGCCGGATGGCGCGCTCTGCGTGCCCATATAGGTGCCCGGAGCGATCCATGAAACTGGCGGCAGGAAGGTGTCGCGCCACGAATACTGGCGGTTCACGCGGTACTTATACTCGTCGTAACCCGTGAATTGAAACCAACCCAGCCACTTGAGCAGCGAATCCTCCTTCGACAAGTCCAGGCGGTACGCGACCTGGCCGCGGGTCGTGTCCCACTTCTGCGGATTCTCCTGAGTGCGGGGCTTGTCCGACACGATATAGGGCCGCAGGAAGAACGGATTCGGGGTGCCGTCGAGCAGCCGCTCGTTCACGTCCACCGTGAGCTGGCCGGATTGGCCGTTGTCGTTCGAGACGCCGAGGATGTTGCGCGTCCAGCGGTCGGAATCCTCGCGCATGAACGCGACCTGAGCAGCCAGAGTCTGGCGCGGGGTGTCCAGGAACACCTGATCGAGCTTCAGATAATAGGTCTTCGTGCGGTCCCAAAAACGGTTCGGCGCCGAGAGATTGATATTGGCCCAGTCGTAAATGCTGCGGTCGCTCACGGTCGGCGTCGTATTGAACAGCGGCTGGTCGAAGGGACGGGGCGCCGTGCCGGAGAACACCGTGCCGGCGGCCGCGCTGGGCTGTAAAAAGTGGTTGCCCGTGAAGCTGCCCGTCGGCCCGGCCGTCGATGCGCCGGCCAGCGGGGTCGTATTGGTGGTGGCCTGCGGCGCGCTCCAGTACGAAAGCCCGTTTTGATCGATGAACATCTGGTTGTTGTTATTACCAAGATATGCCGATGTGAAATAAACGGGGCCGTTATAGGTCGCCGCCGTGTAGGTGCCGACGGTCTGACCATTGAGATGCACCTGCATCGTGTACGGGTCCCAGGTCGGTTTCCCGCTCGCGATCCAGTACGAGATGTTGTCCCGCGGCGGCAGGGTGTTGGGACGGTTGCCGTGGGCATAATAGCTGCCAAAGGACCCGGTGATCGTCGTATCCTTGAACGGGCGGGCTTTGAGGACGACCCGGTAGCGCTCGGTGTCCACGCCCGACGGCTTCCGTTCGTAGCTGTCGTGCTGCCGAATCGCGCTCGCGCGGATGCCGAGCTTGTCCTTCACCACCACCTGATTCACGTCGAGGCTCGCGCGCCAGCCATCCCAGCTGTCGCCGCGCAACTTCGCCTGCGCCGAGTTCTTGTTGAGATTCGGCGTGGTCGGGATCATGTTCACCGTGCCCGAGGGGTTGCCGAGACCGAACACGTTCGCATTCGGCCCGCGGCTCACTTCGACGGCGTCGACTTCGAGCGAGTCGACCGGGACGCGGCCCATCGTCTCGATGTTATCCAACGAAAAATTAGCCGGCCCGATGCCGCGAACGCGATTCGCCTGGGTCGGGTTCGCCTGGGTGTTGTCGGAAATACTTCCGTTTCGGTCGACAGTATAGTCTGTATAGGTGCCGGTGCCTTCGGTCCCCGGTATATACAGAAACATATCGTTGGCATCGACGATGGCGAAGTCGGTCATCTGCCGCTTCGTCATGACCGTGATGCTCGACGCGAGGTCGGCGAGTTTCGTGTTGAAGCGCGTGCCCGAGAGGGTGTTCGCGCCGTAGTAACCCTTCTGCGTGTCGGCGGTGACCTCGAACGGGGTCAGCGCGACGACATCGCCGCCGGCGGGTTTGGCGTCAGCCGGCGGCGTGGGGGCCGTCTGCGCGAACCCGGGCAGCGCAAGGAGCGCGGAAAAGCAGGCGCCGCCGGCAAGCAGGCGGTGGAGCGTACGGGCAGTCAGGGGAGAGCTCATAGTATGCGTGATAGCCAATTTGGGTAGGTCAAAAGAGAACGAATTGTCATCGCTTTCCCTATCGCTGAACGAAGCAGCGGATCGCTTCGGAAAGTACGCGGGGTTGACGGGCAAACGAGGGGTGAACATGCGACCGTCAGGGGATGAACGGGCGGGCCGTCGGACGAAGGAGAGGATGAAAGCTGGGGCAAAAGCAGGACAACCGCGCCGTTGCTCGCATCGTTGACTAAAAACCAGTCGAATTTTACAAATGTCGACTCAACTGATTCCCGAGCCACAACGCCGGCGCGGCTCCGCGGTCACAGCCGCGAGGGCAGCATGCAATTCTCCCGCCATTCGCCAGCGAGCAACACTTCGTGGTGCAAACGGGGCACGCCGGTTTCGTTGCGATGCATGAGCCCAATCAGCACTTCGACCGCCAGCGCGCCGATCTTCGCCGGGTCGTAGTACATCCCGGTGCACTCGAGTTCTCGTCGATGTTCGAGCGCGACCACGCCGACATCGCGCGGCACGGACAGCCCCAGCTTCGTTAGCCAATCGATCAAAACCTTCGGATTGTTGACCAGGATGGCGTCGGGCTTGCAGCGTCGAAACCACGTCCGAAACGTGGCCTCATCGGTCGGGTTCTTCGGGCAAACCGGAAGTCGGTCGGCTACTGGATACTCGAGCTGCTGGCGGAGGTAGGCGCCGAGCCAGCGATCGCCGACGCGCGGGCTGTCGTTGACGTCGGAAAAAAGAAAGCCGACGCGCCGGTAGCGACGCTCGCGACAGCACCGCATTGCCTGCCAAACGGTCTCGAAGTGATCTTCGGTCACATGATGTAACTTCGGCGCACGCAAGGTCATGCCGAGGGCGACGCTCGAAAACCGATCCCACTCCAGCTCGAGCGCGTGCTGACCGGGTGGGAGTCGGCCGATGATCATGCCGTTGATGCTCCGGGCGGACAGCATGTCGCAAAACCGCCGCGACGTCATGCCCGGTTCACCGAGCCACAAATGCTCCAGCTTGTAGCCAAAGTCGCGGGCGCGTTCGGCGGCGCCGGGGAAAAAGTCCGGACGATCGTGATGCTCGGGCCGCCAGCCCCAGCGCGTCGGATAATTGGTGACATAGGCCAGCGTCGCGTGCTTCACCGAGTTGCCGGTGCGCCGCGACTGCATCAGCGCCGACACGAGCGGGTTGATCCGATAGCCCAGCTTCGTGGCGACGGCTTTGACTCGCTCCCGCGTCGCGGCCGGAATCCGCGGATGATTGCGCAGCGCGAGCGACACCGTTGTCCGGTGCACCCCGGCGCTCCTCGCCACATCCTCGAGCGTCGCGTTCGACTGCACTGCGAACATCCACGGCTTCTGGTATTCACAGTCGAGTAAAATTTCAAAATACATGGCGATCGCACCGCAATTTTTGCTGCTACGGAAGTAAAACGAATGGCGTGTGTGCGGCACGAGATGGCGCCCAATTGCGTTTGACAGCGCCACGCCGCCGGTGCGCATTGGCCGCCAACGTGCCGTTGCCTGCGATGCCAGCGCCCGCCCGCCCCCCCGCCGTCGCGGCGGCTCGTCCCCTGCCGCGGTGGCACACGCCGCTGCTGTGCGCGCTCCTCGTTTTCGCCACGCTGATCGTGTATCAGCCTGCGCTCCACGGCGATCTGTTGTGGGACGACGCCGGTCACGTGACGGCGCCGGCGCTACAACCGCTCGCCGGCCTGCATCGCATTTGGTTCGAGGTTGGCGCTACCCAGCAATATTATCCGCTGCTGCACACCGCCTTCTGGATCGAGCACCGCCTTTGGGGTGACGCCGTGCTCGGCTATCACCTGCTCAATGTCCTGCTCCACGCGACGAGTGCGTGTCTCTTTGCCGGCTTGCTCATGCGGCTCGGTCGTCACCGCCTGCGAGCGCCGGGCATCGCAGCCAACGATACCGCCGCCGCGCAGATCAACGCCGCGGCGTGGCTGGCAGCATTTTTGTTCGCCGTCCATCCGGTCTGCATCGAATCCGTCGCTTGGATCTCCGAGCAGAAGAACACGCTCTCCACTGTCTTCTACCTCGCCTCGGCCTTGGCCTACCTCGAATTCGACGCGCGCCGCCGTCCTGCCGCGACTCCGACGACCGCCGGCAGGAGCCAGCCGACCGGCAGCCATCGGTTCTACGTGCTGGCGACGCTGCTGTTCGTGCTCGCGCTCCTGACAAAAACGGTGACCGCCACCCTGCCGGCTGCGCTTCTGGTCGTGATTTGGTGGCAACGGACGCGGCTCGCGTGGCACCGGGACGTCTTGCCCCTCGTACCGTGGCTGGCCGTCGGCGTAGCGGTGGGCTTGTTCACGGCGCGTTTCGAGCACGACGTGATCGGCGCCAGCGGTGCTGATTTCGGGTTGAATGCGCTCCAACGCGGTTTGCTCGCGGGCCGCGTCTTTTGGTTCTACCTCGGCAAACTCGTCTGGCCGGCGAACCTGATTTTCATCTACCCGCACTGGCAAATCGATGCGACGAACGCCGTGCAATGGGCGTTCCCGCTTGCCGCGGTCGCCCTCTTTGTCGCGCTGCTGGCGGTCGCCGCGCGCGGCCCAGCTCGGTTGCAGCCGGCCGCCCGCGCCGGGCTGGCCGCCGCGCTCCTGTTCGCCGGCACGCTTTTCCCGGTCCTCGGGTTCTTCAACGTCTTCCCGTTCCTCTATTCGTACGTGGCCGATCACTTCCAATATCTCGCCAGCCTGCCAGTGTTCGCCCTCGCGGCAGCCGGCCTGATGGGCAACGCCCCGACCGTTGCGCGGATCGGTCGCCGCTTGCGCGTCGGCATCGGTGTCGCGGTCCTCGTCGTCCTCGCCGCATTGAGCCGCGGACAAGCCGGGATGTATCGCAATGCATCGACGCTTTATGAAACGACGCTCGCCCGCAACCCGGCGTGCTGGATGGCGCACAACAATCTCGCGATCATTCTCGCCTCGTCGGGCCACGTATCCGAGGCCGTGCCTCATCTCGAAGCGGCGCTGCGGCTGAAGCCCGACTATGCACCCGCCGAAAACAATCTCGGGGACGACCTGATGCAGCTTGGCCGCGTCGCCGAAGCGATCCCGCATTTCGAACGCGCGCTACGGCTGCAGCCGAACTACGCCTTCGCCCACCGCAATCTCGGGATGGCCCTCGCGATGACCAACCACGTCGACGACGCCGTTGCTCATTTCGCGCGCGCGGTTGCCATCGATCCCGCGTACGCCGAGGCGGAGTTGGATTGGGCGGTCGGGCTGACGCAAACGGGGAATGCCCCGGCGGCACTGTCGCATTTCGAACGCGCTGTCCTGCTCGCGCCTCGCTCGGTCGACGCGCAAATCGCTTACGCCGACGCCCTCGCGGGTCAGCGAGACTTCGAGTCCGCGGTCGCGCATTATCGCGCGGCCCTCGCCCTGGACCCAAGCTCAACCGAGGCCCATCGTGGACTGGCTGCCGTGCTGCGCCGGCTAGGCCGCAGCGACGAAGCGCACGAACGGGAGCTCGCCGCCCGGCCAGCTGGCGGGAAACGTTAACCAGGACATCGTCCGTGGCACTCGCAACCGACCGAGGCAGCGGCACGCGAACCGACCCATGCAACTCTTCACGAGGGTGAACCCGCCGCCCTGGCGGGTTCGTCCGACGAACGGGCGTCAACAATGAGCACGCATGCCGGTTCGCAAAACCGCGCCGCCCGCTGACCGTTAGCCACGCCGCCCGGCGCGTCCTCCCCCACGCGATTGCTCATGCGTCGCCCGACCATGAAAACCCTGTTTGCGCTTCTCGCCGCTACCTTGTCGCTGGGGCTGACCACCGCCCGAGCGGATGAGATGATCCGCGACGTCGCCTATGGCCATGCGCCGGACGGCGCGCCGCTTCTGCTCGATGTTCACGTCCCGGAAGGGAACGGTCCATTTCCCGTGGCCATTCTGATTCATGGCGGCGGCTGGAGCGCCGGGGACAAATCCGGCAGCGACAAGCCGGGCAACAGTGCCGACATCGCACCGTGGTTTACGGCGCTGAACGCCGCGCACTTCACCTGGTTTTCAATCAATTACCGCTTCGCACCGCAGCATCCGTGGCCCGCCGGCTTCGATGACGTGCAAACCGCCATTCGTTGGGTCAAAGCCCACGCCGGCGATTACAAGGGCGATCCCGGCCGCATCGCGTTGTTCGGCCACTCCGCGGGTGGCCACCTGGCTTGCCTCGCCGGCACCCTCGACGACGCTTCCGTGCGCGTGCAGGCGGTCGTGGGATTCGCGCCCGTCACCGACCTCGAGGCGGACGTCGTCCAGCGGCACGGGATGAGCAAGTCGCTGCAAAATCTTTTCCACGTGACGCCGAAGGTCACGCCCGCCGTCCGTGCGATGCTGCGGGCGGCCTCGCCGATCAACCACGTTCGGCCGGGCCTTCCGCCGTTCCTGTTGCTGCACGGCGACGCCGACGTCACGGTCGCGTACGCGCAATCGGTGGCTTTCCAGTCACGGCTGCGGGCAGCCGGAGTGACCTGCGATCTCATCACCATTCCGGGTGGAGTCCATCGCTTGCTCGGCTGGACCAAGCTCGCGCCGGACTATCCTGCGCAAATGACCGCGTGGCTGCACCGCACGCTGAACCCCGCGTCCACCTCGCCATGATTCGCATTCGTCCGCTCACCTCATGAACCGCTTCTTCCTCTTCGCTGCCGCCGGCTTGCTCGCGGCGCGCACCACCCCGCTGCGCGCGATCGAACCCGTTTCACCGCTGGCGGCGTCGCAGCGCATGGCGCAAAGCGAAATTGAACGTCGCGGCAACACCCTCGCGTATGGCGGCGCGCCGAAAGCGCATTGGGACTATACCTCCGGCATCTTCGCGTTCGCCCTGCTGCGGCTGGGCGAGGCCGACGGCGATGCGCGGGACCTCGCGTACGCAACCCACCTCATTGGTTCGTACATCGAAGACGACGGCACGATCCGCACGTATCCAAACGAGCAACACAGCCTCGACGGGATCGCACCCGGGCGCGCCGTGCTGGGTTTGTACCGCGCCACGCACCAAGAGCGCTTCCGTCTCGCCGCCGATCGGCTGCGTCACGATCTCGCCGCCCAGCCCAGGACGAGCGACGGCGGCTATTGGCACAAACAGAAGTACGCGTCGCAGATGTGGCTCGACGGCCTGTACATGGCGACGCCTTTCACCGCCGAATACGGCCGGATGTTTGGCCGACCGGCCGATCTCGATGAAGCCGCGCGGCAGCTCCTGCTCGCCGATCGGCATCTGTACGACCCCCGCACCGGACTTTATTTTCACGGGTGGGACGAAACCCATCGTCAGACCTGGGCCAACCCCACGACGGGCACCTCCCCGAATTTCTGGGGCCGGGGGATGGGCTGGTACCTCATGGCGCTCGCGGACACGCTCGACCTGCTCCCTCCCGACCATCACGACCGCCCGGCGGTGCTCGCGGTTCTGCAACGCGCCGCCCGCGGCATTGCGCGCTATCAAGATCCTCGGAGCGGCGTGTGGTACCAGGTCGTCGATCAAGGCCAGCGGCCCGGCAATTACCTCGAGGCGTCGGCATCCTGCATGTTCGTGTACAGCCTCGCCAAGGCGGTGAACCACGGCTGGCTCGACGGCGCTGAATTCCGACCGGTCGTCGAGCGTGGGTACGCCGGCCTTCTCCGCGAGTTCGTCCGCGAAGATGCCGAACACCAGTTGAGCTTGATCAAATGCTGCTCGGTCGCGGGCCTCGGCTATGGCCGCGACGGCAGCTTCGAGTACTATATTCATGAACCGATCGTCGCCAACGACCTGAAAGGCGTGGCGCCTTTCATCCTCGCGGGCATCGAAGTGAACCAACTGCGGTCCGCCGCCACCGCGGAAAACGACGATGGCTGGCGGAGGCGCGATGCGCTGCGTGCGCGCGTGCACGCGCCGGAATTCGCGCCGCGCACCTTTGCCATCACACAGTTCGGGGCGAAGGCCGATGGCTCGGACGCCACCGCCGCGATCCGCTCGGCGATCGAGGCGTGTCACACGGCTGGCGGCGGCCACGTCGTCGTGCCGGCCGGCACCTTCGCTACGGGCGCGATTCACCTGCTCAGCAACGTCGACCTGCACCTCGAACACGGCGCCACCCTGAAATTTTCAACCGATCCGCAGGCTTACCTGCCCGCGGTCTTCACACGCTTCGAAAGCATCGAATGCTACAACTACTCGCCATTCATCTACGCTTTTGAGCAAACGAACATCGCCGTGACCGGCGATGGCACGCTCGATGGCTCCGCGTCGGAGCAAGCCTGGTGGTCCTGGACGAAGCACGGCACCGGTGCCGAACGCACCGACGCGGCGACGCTCGGCGATTTCGGCGCCCGCGGCACACCCGTTGCCGAACGGCGTTTCGGCGCCGGCCATTTCCTTCGTCCGGTTTTCATTCAGCCCTACCGCTGCACCGCCGTGCTGATCGAAGGCGTGCATATCCGCAATTCGCCGATGTGGGAGATCAACCCGGTGCTTTGCCACAACGTCACCGTGCGCAACGTGGACATCTCCAGCCATGGCCCGAACAACGACGGCTGCGACCCCGAATGCAGCGAAGACGTTTTGATCGAGGGCTGCACCTTCGACACGGGCGACGATTGCATCGCCATCAAGTCTGGCCGCAACGAAGACGGCCGGCGCGTCGGCGTCGCCAGCGCGGCCATTTTCGTCGAGCATTGCACGATGCGCGACGGCCATGGCGGCGTCGTCATCGGCAGCGAAGTCTCGGGCGGTTGCCATGATGTGTTCGTGCAGGATTGCACGATGGACAGCCCGAACCTCGACCGCGCGCTGCGGCTCAAATCGAATGCGAGTCGCGGCGGTACGATCGAAAACATATTCATGCGCCGCGTCACCGTCGGCAGCGTCCGCGAGGCAATCCTAACCGTCGACTTCCTGTATGAAGAGGGCGCCAAGGGCCAGTTCCCGCCGACCGCGCGGCATTTGCGGCTGCAGGACATCACCTGTCGTTCGACGCCGCGCGTGCTGTACATCGCATCCTTCCCGCAGGCGACGGTGGACGACGTGCGCTTCGAACACTGCACCTTCAGCGGGGCGAAGTTCCCCGACCGCGTCGATCATGCCGGCACGATCAGCTTCCGCGACGTGACGATCGCGCCCGTGGGCAAGACGAAGAGCCTGAACACGCGATGAAAGCGACCGACCGCACCGCCAGCTCGCCCACGTATTTGGTTAATCATGCCGCGATCGGCGCGCGAATCGCCACGTTCGTCCTCGTCGCGGCCCTGGCGGTCGCGCTGGGGAACCGAAGCATGGCGGAGACACCGGGCTCCGCGCCGAGGCCGGTTGACGCGACCGTCGCGCCCGACGGGTCCGCGAATTTCCGGACCATTCAGGATGCTATCGACGCGGCGCCGCAGGACATCGAAACCGGCGCGTGGGTGATCCACGTTGCGCCGGGCACGTACCACGAGCGCATCAACATCCAGCGGGAAAAGCGGCACGTCGTCCTGCGTGGCGACGCGGCGGCGACGACGAAACTGACGTTTTCGCTCAACGCCTTGGCATCTGGCCCCGACGGGCGGATCATCGGCACGTTTCGCACGCCGACGCTGCAGATCGATGCCGACGATTTCCGCCTCGAAAATCTGACGGTCGAAAACTCGGCCGGCCCGGGCGCACAGGCGCTCGCGATTCGCGTCGACGGCGATCGAATTGGTTTCGCGCACTGCCACTTCATCGGCTGGCAGGACACGATCTTGCTCAACCGCGGTCGCCAGCGGTTCGACGATTGCCGGATCGATGGCGCGATCGATTTCATCTTTGGCGGCGCGACGGCCTGGTTCGAACGCTGCGAGATCGTGTGCGTCGGCAATGGCTACATCACCGCCGCGTCGACGCCGGCGGACTCGAAGTACGGCTTCGTGTTCGACCACTGCACGATCCGCGGGGCCAATCCCGCGGTTCGCACCTACCTCGGCCGTCCGTGGCGGAAACACGCCAGCACGTTTTTTCTGAACTGCGACCTCGGCGCCGTCGTTCGCCCGCAAGGCTGGCACGATTGGAACAAGCCGGACGCACACGGCACGATCCGTTATGGCGGTTATGGGAACCGTGGTCCCGGCGCCGACCCCACGCACTGGCCAAGCTGGTTGACGCGCCTCGACGCCGCGACCGTCGCAAAGCTGACGCCCGACTCGGTCCTCGGGCGGTGGTGACGCATGCCCCGGCGTCCGACTCGGCGAGGAGCCTCGCCGTAGCTGCATGATCCGGCGTCCCACCCGACGTGCGATTCGGCCGCACGGCTTGGTCTGATTTGGGCCGGACCTGTTGGTCTCCGCCGCTAAAAACCCGCTTGCCGCTGCCGGGAGAGAATCCCAGCCTCCGCTCACCCATGGCCACGCAGGAACTTTACATCCGCAATGCGTCTGAAACGGAAGCGCGCGGGCCGTTTAGCGTGCAACAGGTGACCGACCTCGCGGAGGCCGGCCAGGTCACAACCGAAACGTTGGTCTACGATGCGGAGACGGAGCAGTGGGTGACGTTGAACGCCAAGCCGGATTTGATGGCGGCCGTTTTCCCCGAAAAAAAGAAGCTGGTGCTGAAGGAGAAGGAGTTCAAATCGCTGAACACGCAGCGCGAGGACGCGAAGGAAATTTCGGTGAACGATATGCTCGCCGCCGCGGAAGGCCGGACCGAGGACACCAAGGGCAAGGAGAACCCCGAAATCGCCATGGCGCAGGCCGCCCGCATCGGGATGATCGGTGCGATCGTTTCACTGGTGCTCGCGGCCGCGAGTGAGATTCTGCCCGCATCGGATGTGCTCACCGCGTTTTCCGCCGACAAGCTGATCGCCCACCCGTTCGTCGTACTCGGTGGCGTGGATGTAGCCTTGGCCGCTTTGCTGGCGCTCGGCATGGTCACGCTCTATCCCGTGATTCGCTTTCGCGCCGCGCTCGGGCTTGGGATGATCGGCTTCGTGCTTTACGCCCAAGGTTTGACCGCGCCGCTTGGCGCGCTGGCGCTGGGCTCCGTTGGATTGTATATCTGCACGGTCGCCGTGTCCGTTTTGCCGGCCATCGTGTCCGCCGCCGCCGGAGTGGCGGGGATGGGATTGCTGGCGTGGTACTTCATCGCGCGTTGAGATGTCCGCCCCGGCGCCTGGCGTTCCAGAACGCTCGACCGCGACGGGCCTCGCCGGCCTGAAGGCGCGGCTGGCGCGGATCTACCAAAAGGAAATCTGGCAGGCCACGTTTCTAAAGACGCGCTCCGTTCGCGGTGTAATCTACGCCATCCTCCGCGTCATCTCGATCACGATCACGGTGTTTTCCGAAACCCGGGTGACGAGTCGCGCCGCCGCGCTCAGTTTCAGCTCCTTGCTCGGCCTGGGGCCGCTCATCGCCATCGCGGTCCTCATCGGCGGCTTCATGCTCGGCAAGAATAG
>Ga0070679_100004964_pt1 | contig 12282 bp, 10 predicted proteins | sample KBSC63BmetaG_FD_65652 | JGI IMG/M metagenome (GOLD analysis project Ga0070679, IMG submission 65652) | Corn rhizosphere microbial communities from Kellogg Biological Station, Michigan, USA - KBS C6-3B metaG | ecosystem: Host-associated > Plants > Roots > Rhizosphere | place: USA: Michigan... | reverse complement strand
CCGGCCGAGCCGGTGACGCCGACCCAGGCGTTGAAGTCGCTCTCGCTCCAGCTCTGCAGTACGTCGTTGATGGCGCAGGAGGCGTCGTGGAAGCAGGCGCCGCCGCCTTCGAGGTAGATGGCGACCTGGGTGGACCCGGGGTGGAGGCGCACGCCGATGCCGGTCGACGAGCCGTCGCGGCACTTGGCTTCGGGGACGTCGACCCAGGTCCAGGTGTCGGGCGGCGCGGTGATGGGAGCGCCGGGGACCACGCCGGAGCGGCAGTCGGCGACGGTGCCGTCGCCGTCGCCGGGCGGTGCGGCCGGCGTGCCCGGCCCGGGCGTGGCGCCGTTGCCGCCGATGGCGCCGTTGCCGGCGGGCGCGCTCGCGCAAGCGGCGAGCGTCAGCGATACGGTAGCGAGCGCGAAAGACGCGGCAGCGACGGCAATTGTCACGCGCATGGTTCCCCTCCAGTGGCGCGGTCGCGGGTGACCATAGGTCAGTGACCAGCGGTCAGTCAATCCCAAATCGCGCGTTCGTCACCGAATCGTCCGCCCCACCTCCGGTGGGCTACGCTGCGTGCATGAAATTCGCGCCCGCCGTGGTCGACTGCCAGCGCCGCGCCGACGGCTCGATCGTGCTCGCCTCGCCGCAGCCGCTCGCGCCGCACGCCCCGTCGCTGACGGCGCGCCTCGCCGAGTGGGCCGCGCGCGCCCCCGAGCGCATCTTCCTGGCCGAGCGCGCCCCCGGCGGCGGTTGGCGCCGGGTGACCTATGGCGAGGCTTGGGGCACGGCGCGCGCGCTCGCCGGCGGTCTCGTCGCCGCCGGCCTCGGTCCGACGCGCCCGCTCGCCATCCTCTCGGGCAACTCGATCGATCACGCGCTCGTGACCCTGGCGGCGATGCACGCCGCCATCCCGGTGGCGCCGATCTCGACCGCCTATTCGCTGCTGTCGCGCGACTTCGGCCGCCTGCGCGAGGTCTTCGCGCAGCTGCAGCCCGGCGCCGTCTTCGTCGACGATCGGGCGCGCTACGCCGCCGCGCTCGACGCCGTGTGGCGCGATCGCCCGCTCGTCGATCTGCACGCGCGCGGCCCCGAGCCGGGCGCCGACGTCGGGCCCGACACCGTCGCCAAGATCCTCTTCACCTCCGGCTCGACGGGCGCGCCCAAGGGCGTCGTCAACACGCAGCGCATGCTGTGCTCGAACCAGCAGATGATCGCGCAGCTCTGGCCCTTCCTCGCCGATCCCGCGCGCCCGCCCGTCACCGTCGATTGGCTGCCGTGGAGCCACACCTTCGGCGGCAACCACAACCTCAACATGATCCTGTGGCACGGCGGCACGCTGTACCTCGACGGCGGCAAGCCCACGCCCGACGGCATCGCCACCACCGTCGCCAACCTGCGCGAAGTCTCGCCGACGATCTACTTCAACGTCCCGCGCGGCTTCGACATGCTCTTGCCCGCGCTCGAGCGCGACGCCGCGCTGCGCGCGCGCTTCTTCGCCGAGCTCGACCTCGTGTTCTACGCCGCCGCGGCGCTGCCCGACGCGCTCTGGCGCCGCCTCGAAGCCGTGAGCGTGCAGGCGCGCGGCGACAAGGTCACCATGGTCTCGGCCTGGGGCTCGACGGAGACGAGCCCGCTGGTCACCCAAGTGCACTTTCCCATCGATCGCGCCGGCGTCATCGGCCTGCCCGCGCCAGGCGTGTCGCTCAAGCTCGCGCCCGTCGGTGAGCGCTTCGAGCTGCGCGTGCGCGGCCCCAACGTCACGCCCGGCCACTGGTCGCCGGGCGGCGCGGTCCGGCCCGTCGCGCGCGACGACGAGGATTACCTTCCGATGGGCGACGCCGGCAAGCTCTTCGACGATGGCGACCCCGCGCGCGGCATCGTCTTCGACGGCCGGCTCGCCGAGAACTTCAAGCTGTCATCGGGCACCTGGGTCCCGGTCGGCGCGCTGCGCGTCGGCTGCATCGCCGCCTGCGATCCGCACGTCGCCGACGCCGTCGTCGCCGGGCACGATCGCGATTACGTCGCGCTCATCCTCTTCTGCGGCCGTGCGCCCGACGACGAGGCGCGCGCGCGCATCCGCGCCGCCCTCGCCGCGCGCAACGGCGACGCTGCCGTCTCGGGATCGTCGGCGCGCGTGCGCCGCGCGATCGTGGCCGCCGAGCCGCCGTCGATCGACGCCGGCGAGATCACCGACAAGGGCTACTTGAACCAGCGCGCGATCCTCGAGCGCCGCGCCGCGCTCGTCGAGCGCCTCTACGCCGAGCCGCCGCCCGACGACGTGCTCGTGATCGACTGAACGAACGCCGCCATCGCCGCGAGCGTGCGCGCCGGCTGATCGCGATGCGGCGCGTGCCCGCAGTCGGGCAGGATCAGCGTCTCGCAGGGCCCACCGAGCTTGGCGCGGATGGCGTCGACCTGCGCGATGGTGCCGTACTCGTCGTCGGCGCCCTGGATGACCAGCGTCGGCGCCGTCACGCGCGGCAGGCACGCCTCGATGTTCCAGGCGCGAAACGCCGGATCGAGCCACACGCCGCTCCAGCCGTCGAAGGTCGCGCGCGCGTCGCGATGATGGCGCCCGAGCGCGTCGACGAGCCCCGCCTGTCCGCGCAGCGCCGCGATCGACGTCACCGTCTCGTCCTCGACGAACACGTGCGGCGCCTCGAGGATGAGCGCGCGCACCGGATGCGCGGCGGCGTACAAGAGCGCGATCGATCCGCCGTCGGAGTGGCCGATCAGGATCGCCTCCTCGTCGACGGCGAGCGCGCGCGCTTCGTCGTGCATGAAGCCGACCGGCCAACGCTCGCGCGCCCGCGCCTGACCGTAGCCCGCGCGGCTGAACACGGTCGCCTCGCGCCCGGTCGCGCGCGCCAGCGCCGCCGGAAAGTCGCGCCACGCCGAACGCGAGCCCAGCCCCTCGTGCAGGAACACCAGCGGCGGCCGCGCGCCGGCGATGCGCTCCACGTCGTCGCCGAGCATCAGCGCTTGAGCTTGGCCACCGCCGCCTGCAAGCGCGTACGCGCCGGCGGCGAGAACCAGGTGTCGAGCCAGCGCTCGGTCTCCTCCGCCGCGTGGCGCGCGATCGCCTCGAGCGCCGGCCGCCGCAATCCCAGCTTCACCTGCGCCACCGCCGTCGACGGCACCGTCGCCAACGCGCGCGCCCGCGACGTCGCGCGCGCCTCCAGCTCCCCCGCGGCCGCCAGCTCGTGCACGAGGCCGAGCCCCTGCGCCTCCGCCGGCGTGAACAAGAGCCCCTCGTACGCGATCGGCACCAGCGACGCCGCCGGCACCGCCAGCTTCAGCGGCTCCAGCACCGACGACGGCAGCCCGATCCCGAGCTGCGTCTCGTTGAGCCCGATGCGCGCCTCGGGCGCGTCGATCATCACGCGCCAATCGCACTGCAGCGCCAGCACGCAGCCGCCCGCGATCGCGTGCCCGTTCACCGCCGCCACGATCGGCCGCTCGCACGCGAAGACGCGCAGCATCACCGCGCCGAAGCGATCGATGAACGCCTTCATCGCCGGGCGCTCCAGCTCGACGAGCAGCGGCAGCGCCAGCCCCGCCGAGAAATAGCGCTCGTAGCCGACCAGCACCGCCGCGCGCGCCTCCGACGCCTCGAAGCGATCGATCAGCCGCTCGATCAGATCGAGCACCTCGCTCGACATCGCGTTCGCCTTGCCCCCCTGCAGCCGCAGGATCGCCACGTCCTCGTTCATGCCGCGCAGTGTAGCTGCGATGCCCGGCGCCGCCGGGGCTTTTCCCCCCGATCGGTGCACAAAGGCCCACCTCGCCGCCCGCAAACGCAAGCGCGGCGCGGCCTTGCGTTTGGCGCACGCCTTGCTCCCTTGGGCCTCGCGTGTTGCAGCGAGCGTACGCCACGACCGAGCCTTCCTATCGCCCCGACGAGGCGCGCATCCTCTTCGGCGACTCGACGCCGTTCCCCTACGGTCTCGACTTCCTCAACGCGCTGCGCGCCGTCGTCGAGTGCTGCGCCGCGATGCTCGGCGCGCAGCACGCGATCGATCAGGCCGTGAAGCGCTCCTCGCAGATCGAGGAGGGCCTCAAGGGCGAGCGCTGGCGGCTCGACTCGCTGCTCGAGGCGGTGCGCAAGGCGGCCGCGCCCTTCGCCAACGCGCCGGCCAACGTCACCGGCGCCGCCGCCGACGTCATGCTCGCGACCCGCGGCATCGTCGAGCGCGAGCGCACCGCTCTCGAGCGCCGCTGGGCGGGCGAGCTGCAGCAGGCCGAGCGCATCGTCGACGACGGATGCAGCGCCGCCTATCAGGCGCTCGAGGCGCTGCTGCTCAAGAACACGCCGCCGCAGTCGGGCGTCGGCTGGCGCCTCGTCGCCGACACCGAAGGCTACGAGGTGCAGGTCCGCCTCGCCACGCAGTTCGGGCTCGACGCGCAGTTCGGCGTCGCGCTCCCCGTCGAGCACACGTGGAGCCGTTTGCGCCGCGCCGCCGATCTGGCGCCCGGCTTGTCGCTGCACGTGCCGAAGACGTTGCGCCTCGACAAGCTCTTCGTGTCGGAGGCGATCGTCGAGCCCACGCACGTCGCCTTGTGGTTGCGCCGCTCGGCGCGCACCGGCGCGGGCGTGCGCATCTCCATCTCCCACGAGACCGAGGACGTCGAGGTCCAGCTACTCGACGATCTCGGCCAGCCCGCCGGCGACGTCTTCGAGCTCGACGGCGACGAGCGCGCCGCGCCGTTCCGCCTCGCCTCGGCGCTCGTCGACTCGACCTTCGACGTGGCGCTGCGCCGCCAGCTCATGATCGGCGCCTCGCTCTCGGGCACGACGCTGCGCGGGCGCTTCGAGCCGCGCGACGTGGTGGCCCGCCTGATCGCCGCCTACGCCCCGATCGTCTCCGAGATCGCGCGCCGCTCGTGCGCGCCCGGCGAGCTCATGCTGCGCAAGGATCTCGGCGGCGGCCGGCGCGAAGCCGTGTTCATCACCCGCGCCGAGCTGCGCGGCCGTCTGGCGCGCCTGCCCGCTTCGTTGCGCGCGATGTTTGATCCCTTCGCGTTGTAGCCGCTCTTTGTAGTCGCCGACACGCTCTTCTACATGTCGGGTTCTCTCGCCTCGCGCGATCCCTTTACGATTGACGCATAGCTTCACCTTAGGAGGTCTAGCCATGCGTTCGCTCGTCGCTGCGGTCTTCGTCCTGTTTGCGTTCTCCGCCTGTACCAAGAACAACGCGGCCTTCAAGAACTGCGGATCCGCCGGCGGCGCCTGCTGCGCCGACCGCAGCTGCGAATCCGGCAACAGCTGCACCAACAACGACACCTGTGCGGCGTGTGGCGCGCCGGGGCAGACCTGCTGCGCCGGCGGGCTCTGCGCCGACGGCAACGCCTGCAACAACGGGTTGTGCGCGCAGTGCGGCGGCCCCGGCCAGCCCTGCTGTCCCGGCAACGGCTGCTCGAGCGGCGGCTGCTGCGTCGAGCGCACCTGCGTCGCGTCGGGCTCGGCGTGCCCCAACATCGGCGGCACCTGCAGCGACGGCAGCTGCGGCACCTGCGGCGCGTCGAGCCAGATGTGCTGCACCGATCCCAACGCCGGCGGCAACGGCCGCACCACCTGCACCGGCAACGGCGTCACCTGCTCGGCCACGACTTGCGTCGCCTGCGGCGCGGCCGGCCAGCCCTGCTGCTCGGGCCGCACCTGCACCGCCGACGGCGTCGCCTGCAGCGGTGGCGGCGACAATCCCGTCTGCTCCGTGTGCGGCGGCGCCGGCCAGCCCTGCTGCGCGGGCGACGCGTGCAACGCGTCCGGCCTCGCCTGCGGCGACGGCACCTGCGTGACCTGCGGCGGCCCCGGCGAGGCGTGCTGCAACGGCGCCGACTGCGGCAGCGGCTGCTGCGATCCGGCGAACCGCAAGTGCGTGGCCAACGGCGCCACCTGCACCGCCGGCACCGCGTGCAGCAAGAACACCTGCCCCGCGCCGCAGCCCGGGATGTGCGGCGGCACGACGACGTTCCCCACCTTCGACAAGGGCTGCACCACGACCGACAACTGCTCGGACGGCTTCCACCAGGTCGACTGCTGCGGCTCGCTCCAGGGCGTCGGCTTCAACCACGCGCAGCGCGACGCGTTCACCACGGCCGAGACGGCCTGGGACGCCACCTGCGCCGCGTGCGGTTGCGCGGCGCAGCCGACGCTCGCCGAGGACGGAAAGAGCTGCGCAATGAACCTGGTTACCGTCACCTGTGACACGGGAATGTGCACGACCCACTGCCCTTGATATGATGAGGGGATGACCTCCCTGCGCGTCCTTCCCTTCGCCGCAGCCGCTGCGCTCTCGCTCGGCGGCTGCGGCAACGGCTCCAACGGCTCTCCCGACCTGGCGATGAACGAAGGGCCCGACATGGCGACGCCGACGCTGTGCACCGGGGACGACTGCATGACGATGTCGAGCGTCAAGCACGTCGTCATCGTCATTCAGGAGAACCACACCTTCGACAACTACTTCGCCACCTACTGCACGGCGACGTCGGGCTCGAACCCGACGTGCAACACCGGTCCGGCCTGCTGCGAAGCCGGCCCCGCGACGGAGGCGAGCGGCGCCGCGCCGGTGGTGCTCGACGACAACGACAACAGCGGCACCTTCAACGATCGCAACCACACGCACAACTGCGAGGTCGCCGAGATCGACAGCGGCGCCATGGACCACTTCGTCACGGGCGCCAACATGGTCGACGGCATCGCCTGCTCGACGGGCGAGAACTTCGCGTACTCGCCCGATACGCTGGTGCAGCCGTATCACGACCTGGCGGCGGCGGGCGCGCTCGCCGATCGCTACTTCCAGCCCTACGCGGGGCAGAGCTCGGCGAACGACATGTACTTCGCGCGCGCGCAGTTCGTCTTCGCCGACAACATGTTCGCGTCGAACGGCATCGGCGGCATCTGCACGCAGGCCGGCGCGTCGACGACGAAGATGGACTTCAACGATCCCACGATCGCCAACCTCCTCGTGCAGCACGGCGTCGCCTGGTCGTGGTACGCGGGCGGCTACAAGGCGATGAAGGACGCCAACCCGACCTCGGCGTCGCAGTGCCCGACGGCGCCGGCCGAGTGCACCTTCGGCGTGAAGTCGTATCCGTGCGACTACGATCCCACCGACGTGCCGTTCACCTATTATCCGTCGACGCGCGACAAGGACGGCGAGATGAAGGACTTCGACGCCGACTTCGCCGCCGACTTGGCCGCGGGCAAGCTGCCGCCGGTCGCGTTCGTCAAGGGCATCGGCTACAAGACCGAGCACCCGGGCGCGAACATCACGATCTCGGCGGGCGTCACCTTCGTCAAGGGCGTGCTCGACGCCATCGCCGCGTCGCCGGAGAAGGACTCGACGCTGGTGCTGGTGACGTGGGACGAGGGCGGCGGCTTCTACGATCACGTCGCGCCGCCGCCGACGTCGACGGTGGACAACCAGCCGTACGGCACGCGCGTGCCGTTCATCGCCGTCGGGCCGTTCGTGAAGACCAACTACGTCTCGCACGTGACGATGGAGCACTCGTCGATCGTGAAGTTCATCGAGTGGAACTGGCTCGGCGGCGCCACCGGGCAGCTCAACGGCCGCGATGCGCACGTCAACAACATCGGCGACTTCCTCGATCCCGCGAAGACGGGGACCGCGGTTCCCAACAACTGATCGAAGCCTAGGGGATGCTCTGGTCGGTGTTCGCGCCGGGGCTGACGTTGGCCGTGGTGATGGTGGCGGCGCCGCGGCTGCGCACGACGATGCGGCCCGCGCCGCCGCCGCCGCCGCCGCCGTTGGCGATCATGTTGCCCGTCGCGAAGCCGGCGCCGTCGCCGGGCATGGCGGCGAGCGCGTAGCCGCCGCCGCCGGCGCCGCCGTAGGCGCCGCCCGAGGTGCCGCCGCTGGCGCCGGTGGTCGAGCTGCGCGTGGCGCCGTTGCCGGCGCCGCCGGCGGTGCCCGTCCCCGAGCCGCCGCCGCCGCCCGAGCCGCCGTTGGCCCACAGGCCGCCGGTGACGGTCACCGACGGAGATTCGAGGAAGATTGCGCCGCCAGAGCCGCCGCCGGCGCCCGAGCCCTGATCGAAGGCGTTGGCGCCGTTGAGGCAGCCGGCGCCGCCGCCACCGCCGCCGACGTCGATGTACCCGGCCGCGGCGACGGTGATCGAGGCGCCCGCCGAGAGCTGGATCGATCCGCCACCGGCGCCGCCCTGCTGGCCGGTGCAGCCTTCGCTCGAGCCGTTGCCGCCGCCGGAGCCGGCCGGCACCGTCGAGGCGAGCAGCGTGTCGCCGTACGCGTTGCACTTCCCCGGCGCGGGAGCGGTCTGGCCCATGTAGCTGGCGGCGCCGCCGTTGCCGCCGACGGTGCCGTAGCAGCCGCCCGAGCCGCCCGAGTCGGCGGTGTTCGCCCCCGTGCCCCTCTCGGCGCCCGGCTTGCCGGCGCCTGCTCCCGCCGCCGGGCCGCTGCCGCCCGGGCCGGGCGTGGTGGTCGTCGCGGCGGCGTCGACGGCGCCGTTGACCACGATCGTGGTGCGCGCGACGACGACGAGCGGCACGCTGCCCGAGACGGTGACGGTGCCGTTGAAGGTGACGCTCTTGGCGGCGAGCACCGCGACGGCGAGCGTGCCGCCTTCCATGTCCGCGGCGAAGACGCAGCCGGCGGGCACGTCGGCGCCGTCGACCTTGCGGTTGGTGGTGTCGATGCTCGCGGTGACCGTGAGGTCGCAGGTGCCGTCGGTGAGGTAGTGCTCGGGCACGTGCGAGAGCATGAGGTTGGGCGGCATCATGTCGGGACCGACCGCGAGATCGCTGCCCGGCGCCGCGGCCAGGTCGTCGGTGCCGCCGCCGCCGGCGAGGTCGTTGCCGTTGTCCATGTCGTCGCCACCGACCGCCATGTCGTCGCCGCCGCCGCCCGTCGTGTCGATGTTGTGGACGTGGAAGGAGCAGCCCGCACCCAGCGCGAGCACGAAAGCGACTACAAACCGCATCACTCGATCTTATCATGCGCCGATGAACCGGTCGCGGCTGTGGCGGCTCGTGATCCTCGCGATCGTGCTCGTCGCGCTCCTCGTGGTGCGATACGGGACGTCATTCGGCGCATCCTTGTCCACCGCGCGCATCCGCGAGCTGGTGCAGGCGGCGGGCGTCGCCGGGGTCGCGATATACCTCGTCATTTTCGCGATCGGCGAGCTTTTGCACGTACCTGGTCTCGTCTTCGTCGCCGCCGCGGTGATGTCGTGGGGGCATCTCGGAGGTGGGGTAATCGCGTATGCCGGCGCGCTCGTCTCGGTCACCTTCTCGTTCTTCGTGGTGCGCGGCATCGGCGGCCAGGCGCTCGCCGAGCTGAAGTGGAAGTGGATGCAGAAGCTGATGGCGCGCCTCGATCAGCGGCCGATCCTGACGGTGGCGCTCCTGCGCCTCGTGTTGTGGATCTCGCCGGCGCTGAACTACGCGCTGGCGCTGTCGCGCATCCGCTATCGCGACTACCTCATCGGATCGGCGCTCGGCCTGGCGCTGCCGATCGCCGCCACGTCGCTGTTCTTCCAGTACCTCCTGCGCTGAGCGCAAACCCCAGCCGCGCGTCGGTGGGGCCGCAGCGAGCGACGGCGTGTCGCGGGGTTGGCGACGGCCCGCGGCTTGCTCTGTGTCCTCGTCATGCTGAGGGGACTCATCTTCACGATCTTGGCGGCAGCGGTTGCCTGTAGCGTCACCGCGTACGATCCGACCGGCTCGCAACAGGGACAGCAGCAGCAGCAATCGGGCGGTGCGTCGACGGGGACGCAGACGACGCCGCCGCCGTCGAATCCACCGCCGTCGAATCCGCCGCCGTCGCAGCCGCCGCCCGATCCGGGCTACGCCGACATCGCGATGCCGAAGGCGCCCGCCGACATGGCCATGCCGTCGACGGCGCCGAATTGCACGACGCTGAGCCAGTGCTGCCAACAGCTGCAGGATCCCAATCAGCAGCAGCAGTGCATGGACGCGGTCACGGGGCTCGACGACAAGGTGTGCGCGTTCATCTTGCAGCAGCTCGAGGACGGCGGTTACTGCCCGTAGCGACCGCCGCCGTCGCTACTCGGCGGCGACGATGCGCGCGACGTCGATCGCTTCGGTCACGCCCTTGAGCGTGGCGCGATAGCGCTCCTTCACCGACGCCGCCGGCAGCTTGCCTGCCTGCACCGCCAGCTCGGCGAGCGTCTCTTCGATCACCAGCTCGCCCGACGCCGCTTGCGCTTGCAGGCGCGCGGCGATGTTCACCGTCTGGCCGAAGTAGTCGAGCTGGCCGTTGGCGGTGACGAGGAAGCTGGGGCCGCGAAAGAGGCCGAGCTTCAAGTGCGTGCGCTCGCCGTTGCGCACCTCGCGGCGGAACTTGTCGAACGCGCGCAGCATCTCGATCGACGCGGAGACGGCCGCGAGATCGTCGGCGAAGGCGGCCATGACGGCGTCGCCGATGGTCTTGACGAGCGCACCGCCGTGGCGCTCGACGATGCCGAGCACGACGTCGAAGTGATCGTGCACCAGGCGCAGCGCGGCGGCGTCGCCGATGTCGGCGTAGAGCTGGGTCGACGCGGTCAGATCGCTGAAGAACAGCGTCACCGTCGAGATCTTGAGCGCCAGGTCGGGGCGCAGCACCTCCGACGAGAAGTCGCGGCGGAAGCCGGGCAGGAGGCTGACCTCGCGCGCGGTGGCGGCCTGCGACTCGTGCAGCACGCGCTCGAGCTTGACGTGGCGATCGTCGGCGTGGGCGTTCTCGACGGTGACGGTGCCGCCGGGCGCGATGTGCTGCGCCTCGCGCGCGTCGGAGCGGACGGTGATGGTCGAGGCGCCGCCGGCGACGACCTCGAGCGGGATGGCTTCGCCGCCGCGCACGAACAGGCGATAGCGCCCGATCTCGGGCGCGACGATGGTGGCGTGGCCGCGCGTGGGCAGGAGCGCCTGCGCGAGCACGTGCGGCGTGCGCGCCGGGCCGCCCACGCAGTATTGGCCGACGTCGATCTTGCGCACGGTGGTGTTGGGCGCGAACGTCGCTTCCAGCGCCTCGTCGACCTCGAGCCCGAAGGCGATCTCGCACAGGTGACACTGCGCGTGCTCTTTGACGGCGGAGAGCGTGTTGACCACCTCGGTGCCGACGCGGCAGCTCGGGCAGATGACCTCCCACCGCAGCTCGAGCAGGCCGGCGCGCACGCCCTGCAGGCAGGTCGCGAGCATCGTGCGCCGATCGACGCCCCAGTCGTCGGCGAGCGCGTAGGGACGGATGCGCGCCAGGTCTTCGTCGCGCGCCATGCGGATCCAGTCGCACAGCCGATCGACGAGCTCGGGCGAGGTTGCCTTCTCGCGCAGGGCGCGTTGCGCGCGCTCGAGGCCGCCGGTGATCTCGGGCGGCCTGGCCGACGACGGCAGCGGCAAGGGCGCGCGCCGCGACAGCGCCTCGTCGACGGCGCGCACGCTCAGCACCAGCGCGTCGGCGGCGCGGCGCGTGCCGAAGCGGACCATCCACGCCAGCCACGCGATCTTCGGCACCAGCGCCAGGCGAATGCCGACGCGCGCGCCGCCGTCCTCGCGCGCGGCGAAGGTGAGCGCGGTGTCGACGGTGTCGACGGGGCCGGCCTTGAACTTGCGGAAGACGCGGAAGCGCTGCTGGTGCTCCCACTCGAACGGCCACTCTTCCCACTCGACGTTGAAGCCGCCCGCCTTGGTCTTGATGCGGTAGCGCGCCCCGTCGCTGGCCGAGATCTCGGCGATCTGGCGCGGCGCCTCGCCGGTGAGCCGGTTCAGGTAGGAAGTGTCGGTCAGCACGCGCCACAGATCGGCGACGCTCGACTTGCAGTCGACACTGCGCTCGACGACCACGGCCGCGGCCACGGCGAAATCGTACCCTATTGTCGAGCGTAGCGCCCGATCGTCGTGAGGATCTTGTAGCCGGCGCCGAGGACGCCCTTCAAGGTCCCCGAGATCTTGCTGTGCCCGCCGCGACGGCGCCGCCAGCTCGCCGGGACCTCGACGGTGCGCAGGCCGCGGCGGATCGCCTTGACCTGCATCTCGGCGGTCCAGCCCCAATCGAGGTCGCGCATGTCGAGGCGCTCGAGGGCGTCGAGGCGGATGGCGCGGAACGGGCCGAGATCGGTGGCGGCGACGCCGTAGAGCAGGCGGATGAGCAGCGTGGCGACGAAGTTGCCGCTGCGCGCTTGCGGCGAGAGGGCGCCGCGCTCGACGTGGGCGCCGGGGAGCGTGCGCGAGCCGATCACGAAGTCGGCTTCGCCGCGGGCGATGGGCGCGAGCAGCGCGGCGACCTCGGCCGGATCGTCGGAGCCGTCGGCGTCGAG
>Ga0070679_100004963_pt1 | contig 12283 bp, 8 predicted proteins | sample KBSC63BmetaG_FD_65652 | JGI IMG/M metagenome (GOLD analysis project Ga0070679, IMG submission 65652) | Corn rhizosphere microbial communities from Kellogg Biological Station, Michigan, USA - KBS C6-3B metaG | ecosystem: Host-associated > Plants > Roots > Rhizosphere | place: USA: Michigan... | reverse complement strand
TTATCGAAAATGAAGCGCGAACAAGACAGGCGCTGCGAGGAATCAAACACATGTTTTTGACGGAATAGTGTGCAACAAAGAATTGGAGAATGCAGATGAAAGCCTTAGTGAAAAGCCGAGCGGAACGTGGCCTGTGGCTGGAAGATATTGCCGAACCAACGATCGGTATCAACGATGTCCTGATCCGCGTTCGCTATACAGGAATCTGCGGCACCGACGTCCATATCTATCAATGGGACGAGTGGGCGCAGAAGACGATTCCTGTTCCCATGGCCATCGGCCATGAGTTTGTGGGGGAGATCGTCGAGGTAGGGTCGAACGTCAATGACTTTCATCCTGGCGACATCGTCAGCGGGGAAGGCCATGTGGTGTGCGGGCGCTGCAGAAATTGCCTGGCGGGGCGAAGGCACCTTTGCGCTCACACGCTGGGAGTTGGCGTGAACCGTCCAGGCGCCTTCGCCGAGTACATTGCATTGCCCATGACCAACATCTGGCGGCATGATCCAAAGATCAACCAGGAAGTTGCGGCCATCTTCGACCCTCTCGGCAATGCTGTGCACACCGCATTGGCATTCCCGGTCCTTGGGGAAGACGTTCTTGTGACGGGAGCAGGACCGATCGGCATTATGGCCGCGGCAGTCGCGCGTCATGCCGGGGCGAGGTTTGTCGTCATCACAGACGTCAATCCTGTCCGCCTGGAACTGGCGAAAAAGATGGGTGTGACGATGGCGGTCAATCCCCGCGAGACTTCTCTGGCGGAGGTCCAGAGTGCTCTCGGTATGCAGGAGGGATTCGATGTAGGCCTTGAGATGTCCGGAAACCCGCAGGCATTTCGTGACATGCTTGGGAACCTGAGTCATGGAGGCAAGGTTGCGATGCTGGGCATTCCTTCGCCTTCCGAGGTGGCGATCGATTGGAACAAAGTGATCTTCAGCCAACTGACGATTCGCGGCATCTACGGCCGAGAGATGTATGACACCTGGTACAAGATGACCGTGATGATCGAGTCGGGTCTCGACATCTCGCCTGTCATCACGCATCGTTACCCCTGGCACCAATTTGAAGAGGGCTTCAGTGCCATGCGTTCCGGCAACTCCGGCAAGGTAGTCCTCGATTGGACAGACCTCGGCTGACAAAATTTCCAGTGAGACATAGTTGACTTAGTTCGTGCGGATTTGAGGCGAATGACGGCCTTCCAACGTCCTTACAGGAGTTCAACATGGCTCTGGTATCCTCGCGGACGCACCGGGCGAATTTATAGAAGAAGGTCAACGAGGCTTTGAAGTTAACCCGCATACCGCAATTCGTCGCAGGCTTGCGGGGCGAATCGGAATCGCAGCCATCGTTCTCTGCGGCCGACCTTGCGGTGGGTCTCGGAACGCTGGTTCTGTTGTACGTAGCCGCCCGGGTGGGGGCTGAGTCTCTCGTCAAGTTCAGCCCGCCGGATGTCATCCCAACCATCAGTCTCGACCCGCGCAACCTGCCGAATTACGCTGCTCGTTCCACCCTGCGCATGTTCATTGCGCTAGGATTCTCAACCCTTTTCACCTTCGTCTACGGCTACGCCGCCGCACGAAGCCGGCGGGCGGAGAAGGTCCTCGTTCCACTGCTGGACATACTTCAGTCGGTGCCTGTGCTCGGGTTCCTCTCCGTTACCGTCACCCTCTTCATCGCGATGTTCCGGGGCAGCCTGCTCGGCCTGGAGGCCGCCGCCATCTTTGCCATCTTTACCGGCCAGGCCTGGAACATGACGTTCTCGTTCTACCAGTCGCTGCGCACTGTGCCGGCCGAACTGGAGGAGATGGCAACGCTCTACGGTCTTTCCAAGTGGGAGCGGTTTACACGCCTGGAGCTGCCGTCGTCCGTAATCGGCCTGGTGTGGAACGGCATGATGAGCTTTGGCGGTGGCTGGTTCTTCCTTGCCGCCAGCGAGTCGATCAGCGTGTTGAACCGGCAGTACACGCTGCCTGGGCTGGGGTCCTATGTTGCCTCGGCGATTGCGGCCCGCGATCTGCACGCGGTTGGCTGGGCCATTGTGACGATGGTCGTTCTGGTATTGCTGATCGACCAGCTTTTCTGGAAGCCGCTGGTGACGATCGCCGACCGTTACAAGCTGGAGTTGAGTGCAGGCGAAGAGCGTCGCTTCTGGGTCGTCGATCTCTGGAAAGCCGCGTCGCTTCCTGCGCTGTTTGAACGCATCCTGGGCCCGTCTCTACATGCAGCCGACCGGTTGTTGTCCAACTTCACGAGAGTAACGCCTCACGCGGAACGCAAGCAGACATCGAAGACTGCGGACATGGTCTTCAATGTCATCGTCTCGGGGCTCGCGATAGGCATGCTCATCGCGGCCATCCGCTTCGTCCTTTCGAGCGTCGGCCTGAAGGAGGTCGGTCACGCGGCTGTGCTGGGATTGGCGACTGGGGCTCGCGTGCTGGCATTGCTGGTGTTCAGTACGATCGTCTGGACGCCTATTGGCGTTGCCATCGGGTTCAACCCCAGGCTCGCGAGACTGTCGCAGCCGCTGGTGCAAATCTTCGCTTCCTTTCCAGCGAACTTCCTCTTTCCGTTTGCAACGCTCATCTTCATCCGGTTAGGAATCCACCTGAACTGGGGCAGCATGTTGCTGATGGCCCTGGGGGCGCAGTGGTATCTGCTGTTCAATGTCATTGGCGGAGCACAGGCCGTGCCGAATGACCTGCGCGAGATGGCCACCAGCATCGGTCTCCGCGGCATTCGCAAATGGAGGTTCCTCATCGGTCCGGGCATCTTCGGCTCCTGGGTCACGGGCGCGATCACAGCATCAGGCGGTGCCTGGAACGCGAGCATTGTGGCGGAGATCGTCTCCTGGGGAAATACGACGCTGAAGGCCGCAGGCCTGGGCGCTTATATCGCTGACGCTACCGCAACCGGCGATTGGCCGCGCATCGTGCTCGGCGTTGGATTGATGAGCGTGTTCGTTGTCACATTGAATCGTGTTGTGTGGAAACCGCTGTACCACCTCGCGCAGACGCGGTTCCAACTCAGTTGATCGGAGAAGCAGCATGGCACAAAGCGCAACCCTCGCGACCCTATTGACGGCCGAACAGGTCTCGAAGACATTCCCCCTCTCGGCAGGCGGCGAGCAGACCGTGCTCGAAACAGTCTCGCTGACGGTTGCGCCCGGCGAAGTGGTGGCGCTTCTCGGCCGCAGCGGCTCCGGCAAGAGCACCTTGCTGCGCATCCTCGCAGGACTCATCGAACCGAGCACGGGTGCGGTGACGCGACACGGCATCGCTCTGCATGGTCCTAACCCGGATGTCGCGATGGTCTTCCAGAGTTTCGCGCTTCTGCCGTGGCTCACGGTCCAGGAAAATGCAGAGCTCGGTTTGACCGCTCGTGGAGTTCCCAAGGAGACTGCGGAGAAAGAAGCGATGCACGCTCTGCAGATGGTCGGTCTGGAAGGATTTGAAGGGGCGTATCCGAAAGAACTCTCCGGAGGAATGCGCCAGCGCGTGGGGTTCGCTCGGGCGTTTGTAATGAAGCCGGACGTGCTGATGATGGACGAGCCGTTCAGCGCTCTCGACGTGCTGACGGCGGAAAACCTCCGCGGCGAAATCAGCGATCTTTGGGAGAAGGGCTCCTTTCCCTCGAAGAGCATTTTGTTGGTTACACACAATATCGAAGAGGCCATTCTTCTGGCCGACCGCATCGTTGTCCTAGGGACAAACCCTGGGCGGATTCGCGGTGAAGTCCGCGTCGATATTGCGCGCCCGAGGTCCAAGAGCCAACCCCGCTTCCGGGCGTTGATGGACCACGTCTATACCGTGATGACGAATCCCGAAGCCTCGGTTGAAGAGGCTCCCACCGTAACCGTGAAACAACCCAAGCGTTTCCCGATGCTGCCTCATGCGCGTTCGGGCGGTATCAGCGGATTGCTGGAGATCATTCACGACCGCGGCGGACGCGAGGACCTGCCGCAACTCGCAAATGATTTGAGGCTGGAGATTGACGACTTATTGCCTGCCGTCGACGCATCCGCACTTCTGGGTTTTGCCAGCGTCGCGGAGGGCGACGTGACCATCACCGATATCGGCAAAGAGTTTGCGACTGCCGGTGTTCATCGCAGCCACGAGATATTCAAGGAGCAACTGCTGAGTTCCGTGCCGCTGACCGGGACCGTTTTGCGCGTACTTGAACAAAAGCGCGATGGCCGCATTGGCAAAGAGTTTCTACTGGACATCCTGGATGAGCACTTCTCGGATGAGGAAGCAGAAAAGCAGTTTCAAACCCTGATCGACTGGGGCCGTTATGCGCACCTGTTTGAATACGACGCAGACGAAGAACGTCTCTACCTCGCTGAGCCGGAAGAGGACGGCGCGGAACGGGACTCCCCGGCTGCTGTCTAGCAAGAAGCGTTACATCTGTAGCGATTGCTTCAACTCAATCGCCTCAGAGGAATCGCCAACGTAGACCACAAATTCGCCGGGGTCGACGCGCCAATTCTTTGCATCGACATCGTAGTAGCTGAAGGCGCGTTTGTTCAGATGAAGAACGATATGTTGTTTTTCACCCGCCTTGAGCCGCACCTTGCTGAACTGCTTCAATTCCATGAGTGGCCGCTTCAACTTCGCGCTTGGATCGCCAACGTAGACCTGTGCCACATCCGCGCCGGCGCGGCTGCCGGTGTTCTGCATATCGAAGGAAACCTGCACATCATCGTCGTCGTGTTTCTCCAGCGTCAGGTGCGAGAACGCGAACTTCGTGTAGGACAGGCCGTAGCCGAACGGGAAGAGAGGCTTCTCGTTCATCGATGTGTAAAAGCGATAACCGAGGAACATGCCTTCCGCGTAGTGGACTGCGCGTCCATCGCCAGGCTCCTCCGCGTAGTGCTTGCTTGCGGGATTCTGGTCAAGCGTGCGTTCCCAGCTGAATGGCAGATGTCCTTCGGGCGAGCGGTCGCCGAGAAGAATTTGCGCCAGCGCTGTCGATCCCTGCTGACCCGGGTAGTAGTTGTGCAGCAGCACCGGGACTTTGGCGATCCAGGGTGCGGTTTCGACGGAACCGCCGGCCGTTACCGAGACGATGGTCTTTGGATTGAGTGACTCCACCTGCGCGATGAGTTCGTTCTGCGGCCACGGCATGTCGTAGGTGCGGTCGAAGCCCTCGCTCTCGGTTGTGCCGTCGAAGCCGACAGTGACGAGGACCGCGTCGGCGTCGCGAAGGATCTTTTGCGACTCCGCAGGAAGCATGTCCGCGGACGCTACAAGTCCGATGCCGATGTGGGGCGACGTTCCATTCGTCTCGTAGATGACTTCGATGGATGCAGGCTTGCTCTCGATCAGCGGAAGCGCCACATTGCGCACAGCGACACGACTGGAATCCTTCTGTTGTGCGAGGATTTCCTTGCCGTTGATCAGGATGCGATAGTTGTCCTGATCGGGAGCACTCGCTAACAGTACGTGTTCACCTTGTGCGGTTGGAACGTACTCTCCTTTGTAGCGATACGTGGTGAGACCACTGCCACGAGGGCCACCGCCGCCGGTACCGCTGTAGGTGTTGATGCGGGTCAGACCGCGGTCGATATTTTCTGTGTGCGGCGCCTCGCCCTTACCTTTGACGTCTACCGTGAGATTGCGGAACGAGGTGCGGCTGAAGATAGTTGCGAGCGGAGGCAGGCCGGGCGCATAGAAGACCTTAATGCGATCGCCCGCAACGTCCATCAGGCCCGCGACGAAACTGTCAGCTTTAAACGGCGTGGTTTGCGAACTTCCACCGCCGCCGACAACGGCAACGGCCGCTTCAGGCCCGATGACGGCGATCGTCTTGATCCGTTTCGGATCGAGCGGCAGCAGGCCGCCTTCGTTCTTCAGAAGCGTGATGCTTTCGAGAGATTCATCTAGCGCGACTTTGTCCGCGCCGGGATTGTTCAGCGGGATGGAGGAGATTGTCTGGTCGCGGTCAAGCCATCCGAACTGAATTGCGGTGCGCAGGATGCGGCGGCATTTTTCGTCGAGCACACTCATCGAAAGCTTGCCGTTGGCGAGCCCGGCCTTCAGCGTCTCGGGCGTCATGAGTTTCGCGAAAGGCATTTCGAGATCGAGACCGCCATTGGCCGCGGCGATACCGTCGTAGGTTGCTGTCCAGTCGGACATGACGATACCCTTGAATCCCCAGTCGTGGCGCAGGATGTCGTTGTTCAGATGGCCGTTTTGCGTGGAGTGTTCGCCGTTGACAAGGTTGTAGCTATCCATAACCGCGCCGACGTGGGCGTCGGTCACGGCGGCTTCAAACGCAGGCAGGTAGAGTTCGCGTAACGTGCGTTCGTCGATGAGGCTGTTGACGCGGTGACGGTCGTACTCGGAGTTGTTGCCGGCGAAATGTTTTACGGTTGCGGAGACGCCTTTGCTCTGCACCCCGTCGATGTATCCAACGGCTACACGTCCTGCCAGATACGGATCTTCGCCGAAGTATTCCATGTTGCGCCCGTTCAGCGGAGAGCGATAGATGTTCACTCCCGGCGCCAGCAGGAAGTTCACTCCACGCGCTCGCGCATCTTCGCCCAGCGAGGCGCCGACGCGTTCCGCCAGAGCGGGATTCCATGTTGCGGCGAGTGCGACTCCGGCGGTATAGGCAGGTGCGGGGCCGAACGTGCGCACACCCACTGGACCGTCGGACATCTTCAGACGCTTGAGGGCGATAGAGGGGATGGCCTGTGTGTAGAAGCCGTCGACGCCGCCAATCAGCTTCAGCTTGTCATCGACGGACATCTTTGCGATCAACGTGTCTACACGCTGCTCGATGGCGGAAGACGCGGGCAGGGGTGATTGAGCGGAAAGAAGGACTGTGCCCGAGAGCAACGCGGCGACAACGAGAGAGCGCAATACATGCATTGAAGTTACTCCAGAGATTCATTGGCGACGGCCCTGACCCAGAGGCAAGCCAGCAAGATGGTAAACACCCGAGCCGGGCGCGTTCGCGATGAAGTGCCAGTGCAGAACCAGAAAGACGTCGAACATATTGCGGAGTCAATATTATCTGATCTCTGCGGAGTGTTTGGGTGCCGGCTGCTTCATGTTTCCCTTTGGCAGATGGAGTAGGATTCGGTGACATGGTTATGAAGCATCTCCGCAAGGCTATCCAGAGCGGTTTGACGGCCATTCTCTTGCTAGCCTCGTCACATAGCATCGCGCAGCAAAGCACTCCACCGCGCCCGAGGATTACCGGTATCTCGCACGTCGGCTACTTTGTGTCGGACCTGCCCAAGGCGATCGCCTTCTGGCATGACTTCCTGGGCTTCGATGAGTCCTATTCCCTCAAGAAGAAGGACAACCAGGACGTGCGCGTTGCCTTCATCAAGACCAACGACCACCAGCACATCGAGCTCTTCAACGAACCGCCGACCAGCCCGCCGAGCATGATGAGCCATCTTTGTTTCACGGTGGACGACATCGAGGCCATGCGGACGTATCTGCGCTCCATGGGGTTCGACGTGAAGCCCGGCGATGGGGTAAAGACGCAGACCGGAGACTATGCTTTCGAGATCAGGGACCCTGACGGCATGTTGGTAGAGTTCGTGCAGAGTTTGCCGACGGGTTTAGAGGGGAAGGCCGCCGGTAAGTTCGAACCCGATACCCGCATCTCGACCAAGATCTACCATCTGGGTTTTCTGGTTGGAAACAGCCAGAAGTCGATGGACTTTTACGGCAAGGTCCTTGGCTTTCATGAGACATGGCGCGGGGGTGCCGATCCGAAGCAGTTAAGCTGGATCAATATGCGAGTCCCCGACGGTACGGACTATGTGGAGTTCATGCTGTACTCCAAGCTTCCACAAGGCAGCTATGGGACGAAGAACCACATCGCACTCGCAGTGCCGGACATCGCAAAAGCGGTGGCAATTCTTGAGTCGCGTCCGGCCTTCAAGGATTATGGCAAGGACCTGAAGATTGCCATCGGCGTGAACCAGAAGCGGCAGGTGAATATCTACGATCCAGATGGAACGCGCGTTGAAATGATGGAGGAGAATACGGTGACGGGGAAGCCTACGCCGCCTTCCACCGCGCCTCCGCCCGATCCGGCACACGATTAATATTTCGCTCTATGCTCTCCGTCACGCTTCGTGCAGTATGTCGACCAGAGCGCGAATGCGGTCGGCGAGAAGAGGTGGACCTTCTTCTTCCGCCTGAAGGGAACCGTGAAAATGCTGTGCGCCAGTGCGGCGGCGGACCTCTTCAGCGTTCGATAGCCGCAGGCCGCCGCCAGCGGCAATGGATATGCGCTCGGCGGCGCGGGTGACGAGGTGGGCGAGGGTGTCGGCACCGGCAAGTACATCTGGTGCGCCTCCCGAGGTGAGGATGCGGTGGCAGCCGGTTGTGATGACGTCTTCAAGGGCACGATCGAAATCGAGAACATCATCAAACGCGCGGTGAAAAGTGACTTCCATTGGCGCGGCGAGTTCCACTAAGGCACGGGTGCGCATCGTGTCAACCGTGCGATCTGTATTCAAAACGCCAAGGACGACACCGGCCGCTCCGACGCGTTGCGCGTGCTTCAACTCGGCGCAGATGGAGGCGAAGTCGGATGCGGAGTAGACGAAGCCGTCAGCGTGCGGGCGCAACAGCACGTGAACCGGAAGTCCACTGCGATGAATGGCGTGTTCGAGGAGTTCGTGGCTGGGTGTGAGACCACCGACGCTAAGTGTGGAACAGAGCTCGATGCGGTCCGCGCCACCGGGCCTTGCCGACAGGCAGGCTTCAAGGCTTTCGGCGCATAGTTCGAAGACGATAGGCTGGCTCAAGGTGGATGGAACGGAATCGAGTGGCTCGGAATAAGAATAAATGAAGAGGCAACGTAGAATTTGGACGACGGAGCAGCGGAGAGCATGAACGTATTCCTGGCCATCGATGCCGGAGGAACGAAGACGGATTATCTGCTCGGCCGCGAGGACCGCGAACTGGCGCGGGTGCGCGGCGGGACAATCAAGCGCATGCGGGCCGATGCACCGACGGCCGTTGGCAATCTCGACGCGGCGCTGGCGGAGCTTACCGCGAAGAGTGGCATTTCGATGCAGTCGGTGTCGCGGACATGCATTGGCACCGCTGGCGATAGTGTCCCGCTGGTGGTGGATTGGCTGCGCGAGGCACTGAGCGCCAGAGTGGCCGGAGATCTTCTGCTGCTGGGAGATGTTGAGATCGCATTAGACGCGGCGTTTCCAGGTGCGAGCGGCGTGCTGGTGCTGGCAGGCACGGGATCGAACGTGGCCGGTCGTGGGCATGACGGGGCGCTGACCTTCGCCGGTGGATGGGGGCCGGTGCTGGCCGATCAGGGCTCCGGGCACAGGATCGGTATGGAGTGCCTGCGCGCCCTCTTCATGGCCAGAGACGAGGGCCGGTCGACGACTCTGACGGAGGCTGTGCTGAAGTTCTGGCAACTGGGCTCCCTCGACGCGCTGGTGGAGTATGCGAACTGTCTTCCGTCGCCGGATTTTTCGCAACTGACGGGCTTGGCGCTGCGATGCGCGCAGCAGGGTGATGCCGTAGCGATGGAAGTGCTCCGGCGGGAAGGGGAGAGCCTGGGCCACCTCGCAAAGCTTGTGCTTCGCCGGTTGCAGGCAGGGCCCGGTGCCGCGCCGCCGCTCGCATTCGCGGGAAGCATTATGGAAAATGTTGCGCCGGTGCGGGAAGCGCTGATTGCGACCGTGCGCGAAGAATTTCCGAACATCAGCGTGCTTGATGGCGTGGTCGATCCTATCGCTGGCGCGCTTTGGCGAGCGCGCGGCGGAGCGCGATGACTACTGATTTGGCGCTACATTTGTTCTAACGAGAGGTCTAAACATGCAACGACGTACCTTCCTGAAGACCGCTTCCGCTGTCGCGCTGACCTCCTCTCTGGACCGCTATGGCAAGGCCGCGGAGACCGGTAAAAAATGGCGCATTGCCTTTGGTGGCATCGGCACCGAGTGCAGTACGTACAGCCGCATTCAGAGCCGCATGCAAGACTTCACGATTCTGACTGGCGACGCTCTGACGAACACCGATCGCTTCGCATTCCTCAAGAAATATCCCGTACCGTTCATGCCGACGCTGATGGCGGAGGCAGTCGATGGTGGACCAGTGGAGCGCGCCACCTATGACGCTATCAAGAAGGATTTTCTAGCGCGGCTGAACGCGATGCTTCCGCTCGACGGTGTATTTCTTGCCATGCATGGCGCCACGTTTGTGGTGGGGATGCAGGACGCGGAGGGCGACTGGATGGAGTCCGTGCGCAGGGTCGTCGGACAAAAGTGCCTCATCTCGACGAGCTACGATCTGCATGGCAACATGAGCCAGCGCGTGATCGACAATATCGATATGGTCTCGGCGTTTCGCACTGCGCCGCATATCGACAAAGAGCAGACCATGCAGCGCTGCTGCGGGATGCTGTTGCATTGTCTGAATGAAAATATTCGGCCCAAGGTGGCGTGGGCGCCTATCCCGGTGCTGTTGCCCGGCGAGCGCACCAGCACCGAGTGGCAGCCGGGAAAGCGCTTGTGGGCGCAGTTGCCGGAGTTGAATGCGCAGCCGGGGGTTCTGGATGTATCGCTGCTGGTGGGCTATGTATGGGCTGATGAGCCGAGGGCGACAGCCTGCGCGATCGTCACAGGCACGGCACCTGCGGCGCAGGAAAAGATTGCGGTTTCGCTGGCGCAGCAATACTGGGACGCGCGCAAGGAGTTCCAGTTCGGCACCGAAACTTGCACGATTGACGAGTGCATCGAGCGCGCGATGAAGGCGACCACGCAGCCGGCGATTCTGGCCGACTCGGGCGACAACCCGACCGGCGGTGGAACGAGTGATCGTGCCGAGGTGCTACAGGAGTTGCTGAAGTACAAGGCGCAGAACACGGTCTTCGCCGGCATCACGGACGCGCCCGCGACGGCGGCTTGCTATAAAGCGGGTGTCGGTGCGACGCTGCCGCTGTCGATCGGCGCCACGCTTGACCCGGTGGGCAGCAAACCGGTGCATGTGCAGGCGAAGGTATTGTTCCTTCTGCCGGGAGCGCCACGCAGCCGCGAGGCGGTGGTGCAGATCGACGGCGTGACGCTGGTGATCTCCGACTATCGCCGGCCGTATCACGACATCGTCGACTTCACGCGGCTGGGCTTGCAGCCGAAGTCGTTCAAGCTGATTGTGGTGAAGTCAGGATACCTTTCGCCGGAACTGTCGCCGCTGGCCAATCCAAGCTTGATGGCGTTATCGGATGGCTCGATCAACCAGGACATCGTGCATCTGCCTGCAAACAAATACCGCGTACCGACGTATCCCTTTGTCACGGACCTGCAGTTCACGCCGAAGGCGATCCTGTCGGCGCGGTCACAATGATTCCTTATTGCGGGCCTTTTGCAGGAACTGCCTCGAAGGTTAGGACCTGAAATGGAGCCAGGTGGATGACCTGCTTGTCCTCCGCCCGCATCGTTTTTGAATCAAGCGGCGAAGGAGTTCCGCTCCATACTGACTTCAGCGTGTAGGTCTTCGGAGCGCCGTAAGGCAGCTCGAATGCAGACGTGAGATCGATGCTGAAATCCTGCGGCTTGTCGGACGGGTTACGCAGCGTGAGCAGACTCTTCGCCGGGCTCCACGAAGCCCATCCATAGACCTGCAATTGCAGCGGATCGCCACCGATCCAGTGTGTATCGACCAGGGTAGCGGCGTTCGCTCGCGACCAGCGTGCGGCCTCGGCGAGCACATCCCAGTTTGCCGGTGTCAGCAGTGACGGCGTGATGTAGAGCTCCTGCAATTGCGTTCCGCCGCCGAAATAGCTGTGCACTTCGTCAGCGAAGTCGTTGCCTGGGTCAGTGCCGAGATTCTGCGCCTGCCTGGCATAGAGAACGCCGTGCAGCATCAGCGAGTTCAACGGGAAGAGCGGACCTTTCCTAACGATTCCCTGATAGGTGGCGCCGTCGCGGTAGGTGATCCAGCGCTGGCGCTCGGTACCGACGCCGGCGAAGCTGTGGTCTTCGCCGCCTCTCCAGATGGAGTCGGCATAGCGCAGCCAGAACGGCGACGGCGAGGTTCCTGAGGTCATATTAATGTAAATGTCCGGCTTCTCCTGGCGCAGGCGGCCGATGAGATGAATGGCGGCGGCGAAATCGCTGTCGAATGCGCTGCCAGGAACGACGCTGTTCGCATTGCCAGTTCCGTCGAACTTGAATTGATTGACGCCGTATTTGTCGATCATTTCGAGGCAGGTTTGTTCAAAGGCGCTGTAGTAGCGCGGTCCGGAAAGTGCATAGCCTCCCTTCACGATCTCGTAGCCTTCCTTGGTGCCG
>Ga0070679_100004958_pt1 | contig 12286 bp, 11 predicted proteins | sample KBSC63BmetaG_FD_65652 | JGI IMG/M metagenome (GOLD analysis project Ga0070679, IMG submission 65652) | Corn rhizosphere microbial communities from Kellogg Biological Station, Michigan, USA - KBS C6-3B metaG | ecosystem: Host-associated > Plants > Roots > Rhizosphere | place: USA: Michigan... | reverse complement strand
GAGCAGCCGTTCGATCTCCGCCGCCGCCCGCCGCACGCGCAGCCGCACCAGGCCGAGCGACGACTCGTCGCGATGGAAGCGCACCGACAAGAGCACGCCCGTGCGCACCGGCGTCGTGTGGATGACGTGCCCGTCGTCGAGCTCCAGGACCTCCGGCGGCGTCACCGCCGGCCTGCGCGCCGATTGCAGCCCTATCCAGCTCCCCATCAGGAGCAGCTCGCGCTCCTGCGCCTTCTCACCCGTCGCGACCAGCACGCGCCCGTCGCGATGCAAGGCCACGAGCCGCGCATTGGTGGTCGCGCGCAGCTCGTCGCAGATGTTCTGCAGAAGATCGTGCAGCGACGCGATCGGCTTCATCTCGACGACGTTGATGGGCGCATGCCCGTCGACGAGATAGCGATCGCAGACCTCGAGCGGCCAGCCACTCTCGCGCGCCAGCTTCGCCGGACGCCCGCCCAGCTTGCGCAGGCGCGCCAATGCCTGTTGATACGTGATCCCGGTTTTCTTCTGCAACGCCCGGGCGCGGTTCCTCAGCGACATGCGACTCACTCCCGCCGCGACAAGCCCGCACCTTGCGCGGCTCGAGTGTTCGCGCCGCCGTTCACCGTCGAGAATCGCCACGCGGGGGCGCCCGCTTCTCCGCTCCCGCCGGTGCGGGCGGCGGAGCACTGAAGGACCGGCGTCAGGCCCAGCCACGAGTATAGCGCGAAGAGCCGTCGGGGGCGTGAAGAAGAAGTGGACGCGAGCTAGTGTCCCGAATCAGAAAATTCGCTAGCAGTCGGGCGTCGCGACATCCGCGGGCGCTTCGTTGCTCCTTCCTTCAATACCTTCAGGTATTCGCGGTCGTCGCGCCTCGCGCGCGCGGCGCCGCACCGCCCTCGGTGCACGCGAATTTCTGACACGGGACACTAGTGCCAGCGCGTCTCTTCGTGGCAGTCGGCGCAGTGGCTGCTCGCTTCTCCGACGCCATGCGCGATATCCTGCAGGCTCTTCTTCTTCGCCGCCTCCGCGATGTCGTCGGCGTCGCCGCCGAGCGTCTGCGCCATCGACGCGATCGTGTCGGCGGCCTTGCCGTACTTCGCGCCCTCGTCGGCCATCACCTTCGTCAATGCTTGCATCCGCCGCGCGTCGTGCTCGATGCGCTGAAAGTCCTCGTCGCGCGGATGCTGCACGAGCATCCACGCCAAGCGCGTATTGATCGCGCCCCACGAGGCCCGCACCTGCCGCATGGCACCGAGAAAGTCCTTCGGCCGCTCCGTCGAGTCGGACACCGGCGGCGCGAAGGCACCGTCGCCGGCCGCGCGCACCGCCATGCCCGAGTGGAACACCAGCACCTCGCCGCCGACCCAGCCGGTGAAGGCCGCAACGCCGGCGACGATGATCGCAGCCGCGAAGACCGGCGCCCTCGCCGGTACATCACTGCGGCGGAAGGCAAGCCGCAGCACCGCCAGCGTTGCCAGAAGGACGGTCGTCGCGATGCCGAACCCGAGATGCGTCCAGCGCCATGACTCGATGCCGCCCGGCCACGGCACGATTGCGTTCGAGACGAGCCCGAAGGTGCCGGTCGCCAGCGTCAGCGCCGCAGTGACCACGAGCGCTGCGTCGGCAACGAGCGTCCACGCCGGCGAGCGCCGCCACACCGCGATCCCATAGGCGATCACGATGAGCGGCAGCCCACCGATGGTGAAGTGAGCCAGCGCCGGATGAACCGTCGCCAGCCTGACGACGTGGAGCATGGCTAGTGCAGCTTGATCTCGGCCGCCGTGGCGGCGTCGATCTTCTTCGCCTTGGCGTCGGCCACGCCGTTGGCGTTCAGGTCGAACGCGAGGATGGCGTAATATTCGTCGGGCTTGAGGCTGCCCGGTTTGTTGGCCGGCATCTTGGTCGACACGAACTCGGCCACGTCTTGCGCCGTGTGGAACTCGGTCTTGCGCACCTTCGCCGTCGCTGGCGGCTGCAGCGGCAGCGCATCCTTGCCGACGACGGCCGGCGCCTTCTTCGTGCCTTCGCCGGACTTGCCGTGGCACTTGGCGCAATGCTTGGCGAACAGCTTGCCTCCCTCGGCGATCTGCGCTTCGTCCGCACGTGCGATCGTGGCCCATTGGGCGAGCGCAAACACCGCGAATACGGCGACCAATGTAGAACGCGACTTCGTCATGACGTTCCTCCGGTTGGTGACCGTGTCGAATACGCACCGATGGCGGCGTTACAAGTCTGCCGCTCGTGGCTCTGCCACTCGCGCGACGCGTTTCGGAAGGACTTTCCGTTCTTGTCTTACGTGCGATAGCGGCCGACGATGCGCTCGAGCCCCTCGGAGAGCGCCTTCATGTTCGCCGCCGCGGTTTCGAGCGCGTGCGTGCCCGCCGCGGTCTCGTTGGCCACGTGGTCGATCTCGCGCGTCGCCTGCCAGATCTGCTCGATGCCCTGCGATTGCTGCCGCGTCGACGCCGCGATCTGCATCGCCGCCTGCGACGAGGCGCCGATCGCCTCCTTCAGCCGCTCGATCGCCGTGCCGGCCGCCTTGGCCACGCTCATGCCGCTCTCGGCGCGCCGGCTGCCCTCGTCGATGACCCGCACCGCGTCGCGGCCGGCGCGCTCGATGTCCTGCAAGATGAGCCGCACCTGAGAGGTCGACTCCTTGCTGCGCTCGGCGAGGCGCGACACCTCGCGCGCGACGACGGCGAAGCCGCGGCCGTGCTCGCCGGCGCGCGCCGCCTCGATCCCGGCGTTGATGGCGAGCACGTTCGACTGCTCGGCGAGGTCGTTGACGACGTCGATGATGGCGTCGATCTGATCGGTCTTTTGCACCAGGCCCTGGATGGTCTGCGCGATGGCCGCGACGTGATCGCGCAGCTGGCGCATGCCGTCGACGCTCTCGAGCACCGCCGCCGCGCCGCCCGAGGACGACTCCTCCGACCGCTTGGCCAGCTCGATCACCGACTCGGCTTTGGCCGTCGCCTGGTTGAAGATGCTGCGCAGCTCCGACACCGTGGACGCCATCTCCGAGACGCTCGCCGCCTGGCGGCTGGCGCTATCCGCCTGACGGCCGGCCGACTCGAACACCTCGTGCGCGCCAGAGGACAGCGACGTCGACGCCTGCTTGAGCTCGCCCACCACGACGCGCATGTTGTCGGAGACCGAAGCAAGCGCGCTGGACAGCTGCCCGACCTCGTCGCCGACCGGCGCCGGCAGCTTGTCGTCGAGCGTGCCGGCCGCCACCCGCTTGGCGAACGCTGCCATGATCGACAACCGCCGCGCCAGCCAGCGGAAGTACAGCAGCACCAGCGCGTACAGGACGAGCGCGGTCACACCCACCGTGACGAACGCCTGCTGCGTGATCCGCCGTTGCGCCCGCTCCGACGACAGCGCCAAGGCGACGTAGCCGAGCACCTCGCCGCCGTTGTCGTCGCTCTTGGCGATGCCCGGTTCGCCGGCCGCGAAGTCGAGCCCACCGCCCGCTGCCTCGCGCGCGCGCCGGACCGGCTGCGTGAAGCGCAGGAGGTCCGCCGTCCCCGCCGACGCGAAGTGCGCGCGCACCGCCGCCTGCAGCTCGCTCGCAGGCAGCGACGGCGAGGCGAACGCGAACGGCTGCTTCTTGGAGTCGAAGAGCGCGATGTAGCGGATGTCCTCGTCGCTCTCGGCGATGGCCTTCAGCACCGGCGTCGCCTGCGCCGCATCGCCGAGCGACACCGCCAGCCGCAGGTCGCTGTGCTTCTCCAGCGCCGCCGTCAGCGCCCGCCCGCGCTTGTCGAGCTCCTGATCGAACGCCAGGGCAAAGCGATGGAACAGCGGCGTCGCCACGATCCACGTGATGCCGAGGGCCAAGGTCACGAGGCCAATCATCTGCAGCCACAGCGAGCGCGGCAGGAGATGCGAGAGTGCGCTGTCGTCTTTGGCGTCCATACACCCTTCCCTTAGCGATAGACCTGCCGCGCCTTGGCCAACGCCGCCGCCGGCACGTCGACGCCGAGCTGCTTGGCCGCCTTCAAGTTGACGGTGAGCGCGCCCGGACCGAGCACGATCGGCGGTACCGGCACCCGCGCCGCCGCCGGGCGGCCGACGAGCTCGGTCACCAGCTTCGCGGCGCGCCGGCCGGCCTCGCGGTAATCCGGCGCCACCGACGCGATCGCGCCGGCCTGCGTGAAGCTGTCGAGAAAGCCGACGAGCGCCACCCGTCGATCGATCGTCGAGAGCAGCAGCACGGAGAACATCTCGGAGTTGATGAGGTGCGGATCGGGCCACAGCCACAAGACGTCGATCTGTCCGGCGAGCGCGTCGGCGGCGCCGCGCACCTCGCGCGCATCGGACACCGTCCTGGTCACGAGCGACAGCCCGAGCGGGCCGGCCGCCTTCTGCGCCTCGTCGTGATACCAGCCGAACGTGCGCGGATCGTAGATGACGCCGATGCGCCGCGCCGACGGCAAGACCGCCTTCAGCGAGGCGAGCAGCTCGCCCGGCGCCACTTCGAGGCGCACGCCGGTCACGACGCGGCTGCCCGCCGCCGCTGCCCCGAGCACCATGCAGTGCACCACCGGCGTCTCGGGCGCCGCCGCGCGCGCCGCCTGCAACGCGCGCTGCCCGACGGCCAAAATGACCGCAGGCTGCAGATCCTTGATGCGGGGCGTCGGATCACCGGCGGCGAGATCGACGACGACGGCGTCGGACAGGGCGCCCTGCGCCGCCGCCAGCGCCTCTTTGTACTGGGCGACGCGCCCGTCGGTGATGGCGACGACGCCGCCGCCGGCCCACGCCGTCAGGGACCACAGGACCAGCAGCACCGAGACGGCGATCCGGCTCACGCGCGCTCCTTGAGAAGGCCAGTGATGACGTCGACCAGCTCGCCGCGATCGAACTCGCGCTTCGACAAGTAGGCGCTGGCGCCCGCGGCGCGGCCCGCCTCGCGATCCTGCGTCGACGCCAGCGACGAGAAGAGCACCACCGGCAGGCGCGCCGTACGCGGCGAGGCGCGCAGCCGCGCCGTCAGCTGCAGCCCGTCGACGCGCGGCATGCGCACGTCGGCGACCACGAGGTCGAAGCGCTCGAACCCCGCCAATTGCAGCGCCTCTTCGCCGTCGGTGGCCGTACGCACGCGAAATCCCGCCGCCTCGAGCGCATGGCGAAGCAGCGAGCGGATGGTGATGGAGTCGTCGGCGATGAGCACCGCGCGCTCGCGCGGGGCCGACGGCGTGGTCTTCCGTCGCTGCTGCGGCTGGCGCGCCAGCGCCACCGGCGACAATACGAAGATCGCTTCCCCGCTCGGCAACAGCGCCACGCCGCTGATGTGATCGAGCGTCGAGAGCTCGGTCGGCAGCGGCCGGAGGAGCAGCTCGCGCTGGCCGATCAGCCGCTCACAGACGATCCCGACGCGCCCTTCGCCTGCGCGCGCCACCAGGATGGTGACCGCGCTCTTGCCCCCCCGCGCCGGCGCGTCGAGCAGCGTCGACAGCCGCGCGATCGGCAGCGGCTCGTCGTCGAGATCGAACACCGTGCGCGCGCCGTCATCGCGCAGCTCGGCCGCGGTCGCGCGCACCACGCGCTCGACCTGCGCCAGCGGCAGCGCGAAGCGACGCCCGCGCTCCTCGACGACGATGCCGCTGTGCGCGGCGACGGTGAGCGGCACCGTCAGGTGCACGGCGCTGCCGCGACCCATCGTCGACGTCATGCTCGCCGAACCCTGCAGGCGTGTCGCCGCGTCGCGCACCACGTCGAGGCCGACGCCGCGTCCCGACAGCTCGGTGACCTCGGCCGCGGTCGAAAAGCCGCTCCGGAACAAGAGGTCGATCACCTGCGCTTCGTCGAGCCGCTCGGCTTCGGCGTCGCTGACGAGCCCGCGCACGCGCGCCTGCTCGCGCGCGGCTTCCACGTCGACGCCGCGCCCGTCGTCGCGGACCTCGAGGTGTAGCGTGCGCAGCTCCTGGCGGACCACGAGCTCGACCCGCGCGCGCGCCGGCTTGCCGATCGCCTCGCGAACCTCGGGCTCTTCGATGCCATGGTCGATGGCATTGCGCACGAGGTGGATGAGCGGTCCCTTGAGCTCCTCGAGCACGTGGCGATCGAGCTGCACCTCGCCACCTTCGACGACGAGGCGCGCCTGCTTGCCGGTGCGCTTGCACGCATCGCGCAGCGCGCGGCCGAGCGGCTCACCGAGGTTCCCGGCCGGAACCATGCGCATGGCGCGCAGCGTCTCGTCGACGGCGACCACCTGCGACTGCAACGCGTCGGCGTCGTCGACGAGCGCGCGACGCATGCCGCGCAGACGCGAAAGCAGGGCGAAGAGCGGGCCCGGCTCGATGCGGTGTCCGTCGCGCGCGGCCCGCCACAATTGGTCGACGCCGTGCACGGCGGCGACCGCGCCTTCGGCCTGCGTCTCGATGCGGCTGCGCAGGCCGCGCAGGTCGTCGAGGCCGCGCTCGAGCTCGGTCAGCCGCGCGACGGTGACCCGCACCGACTCCGACGCCGGATCGACGACGGGCTCGCTTCGCGCCTCCGGCTCGCCCTCGCGCGCGTCCGGCTCGCCTGGCCGCGCGCCCTCGGCGCCCGCCGCCGCCGGCACAGCGCCCTCTCCGAGGAGCGCACGCAGCTCCCTCGTCGCGGCGGCGACTTCGTCGCAGCCCTCGTTCGACTCGGCGACCAGCCCAGGGATGCGCGCACCGGCCGCATCGACGGCCACGATGGCCACGTCGGCGAGCGCCGGCGTGAGCGGCGCCGCGCCGCGCCGGACCGGAGTCAGCGCGCTCTCGAGCTCGTGCGCCAGCGTCGCCAGGTCGTCGAGCCCGAGCGAGGCCGCGGAGCCCTTCCAGCTGTGCGCCTGCCTGAACAGCTCTTCGATCTCGGCCGGCACGAGCGCCGCGTCGCGCTCCATCGCCGCCAGCGTCGCGCGAATCCGGTCCAGCTGGTCGCGCAGCTCCTCGACGAAGACGAGGACGACCGGACGGAGCGCTGGATCCACGCTAGCTCCGCCGCCCCGACAGGCGCGTGTCGGCGAACAGTGCGGCGACGTCGAGGAGCCGGGGCGCCGCCGCCTCGTCCACGAACGCCACCTCGGCGATGCGTAAGAGGCGCTCGGCGGCGAGCGCGATCTGCCGCCCGCCGTGCTGCACCACGAGCGCCGCGGTGATGTCGCCGACGCCGTGCGTGGGCAAGGCGAGGAACGCGGGCACGTCGAGCAGCGACACCAACCGATTGTCGACCACGATGACGCCGAGGAGGTGCTCCGGCCCGCCCGGGATCTCGGTGACCACGGCGAGATCGACCGCGCGGCTGAGCGCCTCGATCGGCACCGCCAGCTCGTGGCCACCCATGACGAACGCCGCCACCGTCCGCGCGCTCGACGGCGCCGCCTCCTCGACGACCGCGAGGGCACGCGCGCGCTCTTCGAGGATGCGCGCGACGTCGCGCGCGCCGCTCAGCGGGCGGGTCGAACGCACTCGAGGATCCGTTTGGCCAACGCTTCGGCGTCGATGGGCTTGGTCATGAAGTGGGTCGCGCCCGCCTTGCGCGCCTCCTTCTCCAGGGTCTCTCCCTTGGAGCCGGTCAACAGGATGATGGGCGTGTGGCGCAGCTTGGCATCGGCGCGCAGCTTGCGACAGACGGTGAAGCCGTCGGCGCCGGGCAGCTTGAGGTCGCAGATGATGGCCGCCGGCTGGAGACGGCGCGCCAGCTCCAGGCCCTGCTCACCGTCGGGCGCCTCGTGGAAGTCGAGGTCGTGCCCGCTCAGGTAGATCTTCACGACCGAGCGGGTCGTCGCCGAGTCTTCGATGATGAGGACCGAGCGGCTCATCGGGCTCCTTGGCGCGCGGCGGACGCGAGCTTCTTGACCCACGACGCCGGCAGCGGGTCGGGCCCGCCGATGATGCGCTCGTCGGGCACACCGTCGACGAGCGCGAGCGCGCGGTCGAGGTGCAGCGCGCGGGTGTCGCCGTCGAGCGTGTCGGCGAGGCCGAGCCCGAGATGGCCGAGCACGTAGGTCGGGTCGAGCGCGACGGCTTCGCGCAAGAAGCGGATCGCGTCGGCCGCTCGGCCCAGCTCGCCGACCACCAGCGCCAACAGGTGCAGGGTCTCCGGCGCGCGCGTCTCGGCGACGAGCGCCTCGGCGGCGGCGAGGGCGGCCGCCAGATCGCCGCGATCCGCCGCCGCGCGCGCCGAATCGACCGTATGTCGCGACGCGCCCGCGGCCGGGGCCGGGCTGGGCGTCGTGGCGACCCGCGCCGCAGCGCGCGGCGGCGTGGTATCCACCCTGCGACGGGTCAACACTGTGACGCCATCGACGACGACGGACGCCAGCTCCGGCGGCGCCAGCTCGACGTCGAGCGCCGACACGACGAGCACGCCGCCGTCGACCAGCCGGTCGGCGAGCCGGCGCAGCACGGCGCGCGCCGCGTCGGGCACGAAGTAGACGAGCACGTTGCGGCACAGGACGAGCTCGAAGCGCGCCTCGCCGAGCGTCGCCGACCAATCGGCGCTCGTGAGGTTCAGCGGCGCAAATCGCACGATCGATCGCAACGGCGCCGGCACCTCGACATTGGCCGCGGCGACGCGCAGCTCGGCCGGCAATCCGGTGCCGCGCAGCGACCAGCGGCCGTAGCGCCCGCGCCGCGCCGTGGTCAGCGCCGCGACATTGAGGTCGGTGCCAATCACCGACGGCGCCGCGACCACGTCGCGCAGCGCAAACGCGAGCGACCACGTTTCCTCGCCGGTAGAACAGCCGGCGCTCCACGCGCGCACGCTGCCGTCGGCCGCGAGCTTCGGCGCCAGCCGGCGAATCAGCTCGAAGTGCTCGGGGTGGCGAAAGAAGTAGGTCTCGCCGACGGTGATGGCGCCACACAGCGTCTCGCGTGCGCGCTCATCGCCGTCGGCCGCGGCCGCCACGAGCGCCGCCGCCCCTCCGGCGAATCCGCGCCCCGCGCGCGCCAGGCCCGCCGCGAGCACGTCGCGGTTGCTGTCGTCGAAGCGCAGCCCGGCGAGCCCGGCGACCAGGCGCGCCGCGCGATCGACGAGCGCACGATCGAGATCGCTGCCGTGCTTTGCCGTCGCGGCACCGTGCGTGCGCCTCATCGCACCCGCTCCGCCGCGCCCATCTCCGACTGCCAGCCCCGCCGCTCGCGCACACTGAGGAGGGCCGCCGGCTTCAGACACGTGCCTGGCTCGACCTCTTCGACCAGCGTCTCGGCGCGCTCGACCACGAACCCGACGACCGCGCCCGCGGCGGTGACGATGATGATGTGTCCATCGACGTATTCGGCGAGCGGCCGCGGCCCTGCGCCGTCGAGCCGGACGGCCAGCTCGCACGCCGGCACGAGCGCGCCGCGCCAGGCGAAGCGCCCGAAGCGGCCGCGCCAGCGCGTCGTCGACGGCTCGGCCATGGCGACGGTGCGCACGACCTCGAGCACATCCTCGAGCGCGAAGGCCACCGCGCGTCCCTGCGAGCGTACGAGAAGCGAGCTCATCGCGCGCGCGTCAGCGTGCTTCCTCGAGCGCCCGACGGAGGTCGGCGATCGACGTCGGCGTCGACGGCGCTTGCGCCAGGCGGATGGCCGCTTCGAGCGCGCGCGCGCCGTGATCGGCGAAGGTCAGCAGGAACTGATGGTCGCGCTCGGTGAGCGACGGCTTGTGCCCGACGAGCCGACACATGACGACGGCGCCGAAGCAGCCCGGGCTCAGGCTCCCCGCCAGCGGGATGGTGGCCACGCTGCCGCTGTCGTAGACGATGGCCCCCGTCGCCACCGCGCGCCCGAACGTTCCCTGGCCGTCGGCGAAGCCGCCGAGGTGCGCCGCGTTCGCGCCCGTCGACCACAGCTTTTCGAACCGTCCGGTCGCCGCGTCGCGTACGAAGAGCGCGAAGTCCTCGCTGCCGACGAGGTTGATGAGCGTCTCCGCCAGCGCGGCGACGATGTCGCTCAGCTTGAGGCTGGCGTGGAGCTGCGCGACGCCGACGAACAGGTGCGAGATGAGATCGTGTTGGTCGCCGACCTGGTGGAGCTCCTCGATGAGCTCGTCGGCGGAGCGACGCGCTTCGGACAGCAGATCGTCGAGACGAGTCTTGGCGGCTTCGGTGCGCATGCGGCTCGCTCCTAGCGGGTGAGGATGCGCTTGACCGTCGCCTGCAGACGATCGCGCTCGAGGGGTTTGGTGAGAAATTCGTCGCAACCGAGCTCGCGGCAGCGGGCTTGATTCTCGACCTCGCTGCGCATCGTCACCATCACGACCGGGATGAGCTTGGTCGCCTCGTCGGACTTCAGTCGACGCAGGCTCTCGATGCCGTCCATCACCGGCATGTTGATGTCCATGAGGATGAGGTCCGGCTTGCGCTCGAGCGCCGTCTTGAAGGCGTCCGACCCATTCTTCGCCGTGATGAACTCGTACTCAGGCCCGAGCAAGACCTGCTCGAGCGTCAACACCGTGAGCGTGTCGTCGACGAGGAGAATTCGTTTCCGCACCGAGGCCCCCCTTGGTTGCAAAACCGTATGACGTCGCCGTTTTCAGCTTAGAGGAACCCGCGCGATACCGTCAACAAAGGATGCGCAGAATTGACACGCGTTCGGGCGAACCGATATAGTGCGGCGACCGACGTGTCTGACGTCGGCGTGCGTTGGGGGCAACGCTTGGGGGAGCGATGACGCAACGGACCGCGGCCGTAGCGGTGGCAGCGATATTCGTGTGTTTGTCCGCAAGGGCGTCCGCGCAAGCCCCTACCGGGGGCGCGCCGGCGACGAAGCCCGAGCCGTCGACGACGCCCGCGGCGCCACCGACGACGCCGCCCGCGCCGAGCGCGCCACCGACGACGCCGGCACAACCACCGCCGGCGGATGCCGCGCCCCCGCCCGCCGACGCCGCTTCGAGCGAGCTCGATCTCTTCCAGCTCGACTCGCAGATCCAGAAGGTCGAGATCGCCGCCCGCCGCGAGCAGGACGTCCGCGAGACCGCCGCCAACACCACCGTCATCACCGCGGCCGATCTCGAAGCCTTCGGCTGGCGCGATTGGATCGAGGCCATTCAGTCGATCGCGGGCGTGTACGTCACCAGCCCACACGAAGACACTTATATCGGCATCCGCGGCGTCAGCCCCAAGGGCGACTTCAACGGCCGCATCCTCATCCTCGTCGACGGCCACGCGCAGAACGAGCTCTGGGCACATAGCGGCTATCCCGAGCTCATGGGCCTCGACGCGACGATGATCGATCACATCGAGGTGCTCAAAGGCCCCGCTTCGGCGCTCTACGGCTCGCTCGGCTTCCTCGGCATCATCAACATCGTCACGCGTCGCGGCACCGAGACCGATTGGGCGCACGCCACCTACGAGATGCAGAACCTGTGGGGCTACAAAGGCGCCGCCACCGTCGGACATCGCTTCGGCAACGGCCTCGAGTTCGGCATCCAGGCGCAGGCCTATCGCTCGACGGGCCAGAGCTTCACGTTCCCCGATCTGCGCAGCGGCAGCGACTGCCTTCTGCGCGCCGACGGCGGCACCGACTTCCCGCGCTCGTGCCTCGCCACCAGCGATCACGCCACCGACGCGCAGACGAGCTACGCGCTGTACGGACACCTCGACTACAAGGGCTTCTCGCTCAAGCTCAGCTACCAATACTGGGATCGCCACCTGCCGACGGCGCCCTATCTCACCATCTTCAACGATCCCGACAACACCTATACGTTCCAGCGCGGCTACGTCGACGCCGGCTACACCATCGGCGTTCCCGAAAAAGTGCAGGTGCAGGTCAACGGCTACTTCGACTGGCACGTCTACGAAGATCACCTGGCGTACACGGGCGAGGACAACACCGCCGACGAGCGCTACATCTTCCGCGACTACGCCACGCCGTTCTGGGCCGGCGCCGAGGCGCGCGCGCTCATCCAGCGCCACTACCGTCTGATGGATCTCTCGCTCACCGCCGGCGGCTCGTTCACCTATTTCCACGGCGACGACACCTCGGGCCCCGTCGGCATGCCGGCCGTGCAGCTGTGCGACGCCGCGCACCCGAACTGCAGATCGTCGCTGCTGTTCGGTGCTGCGTACGGCGAGGTCGAGCTGTCGTTCTCGCACAAGCTCTTCCTCACGCTCGGCGGCCGAGGCGACTTCTCCGATCAATTCGGCAACGAGTTCTCTCCGCGCGGCGGCATCGTCTGGCGCCCCTACAAGACGGGCACGCTCAAGGCGGTCTACGGGCACGGCTTCGTGCATCCCTCGTGGTACGCGGCCTACTTCGTCGACGATGTCTCGATCCTCGACAACCCGAAGCTGCGCGCCGAGCGCGCCGACAACGTCGAGCTCATCTTCCAGCAGCAGATC
>Ga0070679_100004952_pt1 | contig 12292 bp, 7 predicted proteins | sample KBSC63BmetaG_FD_65652 | JGI IMG/M metagenome (GOLD analysis project Ga0070679, IMG submission 65652) | Corn rhizosphere microbial communities from Kellogg Biological Station, Michigan, USA - KBS C6-3B metaG | ecosystem: Host-associated > Plants > Roots > Rhizosphere | place: USA: Michigan... | reverse complement strand
GCCGGGCGTGCGTCGTCACACGACAGACCTGCAGCTTGAATCCGCGGATGTCGTTGTGGAAGCCCGGGCACATGGGTGACAACGACCACTTCGATGTCCCGCTTCGGTCGACCGGACGCGGACGGCCCGAGATGCGCCCTAGATGGGGGGCGCGACGACGCCGACGGCGTCCACGACGAGGGTGCCGCTCGACACCTTGAGCTGGACGGTGTGGGGGCCGGTGGTGAGGCCGCGGAGGGTGAACGTCTGGTAAAGCTCGGGGGAGGCGGCGGTCGCGGCGGCGGGGTCGACGACCTGTCCGTCGACGGTGACCTCCAGCTTGGCGGTGCCGTCGTTGGGGCCCAGCACGTCGAGGCCGCTTCCCGTGAACGTCAGCTTCAGGGTGGCGCCTGCGCCTTTGCTGGTGGAGAGCGACCGCTGATAGTCGTACATGCCCTTTCCGTTCTCGTGCGCCCACGAGCCTCCGTACACCAGCTTGGCGACGGGCACCGGCGCGAGGTCGGTCATCTCCAGATCGTCGAGGAGCTCGGTGTAATAGGGCGGGGACCCCGTCACCTCCTCGACCTTCAAGTTGTCGAAGCGGGTGAAGTAGTAGCCGCTGGCCAGATCGACCCGCCCGGAGAGCCGGCGCTTCGCGTCCGTGTAGGTGGCCAGGGTGACGCCGTCCAGGAAGGCGGTCACCTTGTTCTCCACCACCTGGATCGCCAGGTTGTGCGTCTGGTCGTAGGCCGCCTTGAAGCCGGAGATGGTGACGCCGCCGGTGCCGCTGACCACGTTGCCGCTGGCCACCGCGGTGCCGTCGACCAGCAGCTGCCATCCGCCGTCGAAGGTGTACTTCAGGAAGTACGGCGTCCCGCTCAGGGTGTGCGAGCTCGCCCCGCCCTGCTGGCGCGCGCCGATGGCGGCGTAGTTGTTCCCGCTCTGCGTGCTGTTGTTCTCGAACGAGACGTCGACGCTGGCCTTGTAGTCGAGCCACCGGTTGTCGCCCACGCCCGTGATCGGGTTGCCGCTGTTCCAGGTGCCCCCCAGGCCCATGCTCGGCTGGTCCACCTGCTGGCGCAGCACGGGGTTGCTGGAGCCGGTGGGCAGGACGACCTCGAAGGCGCCGTTGCGATCGCACGTGTAGCGTGGGATGGCGCTCTGCGCGCCGCCGCGGGAGATGATCAGGTCTTCGCTGCCGGTGATGGCGGCGCCGGCGCCGAACACCGGGACGGTCCGGCCGGTGTAGTCGAAGGTGTCGGCGTAGAGGATCTTGTCCGTGGCGTCCTGGGTGGCACCGGTCGCGTCGGTGTCCAGGACCGGGCGCGCGCCCTCGACCGGCAACGGCGAACCGGGGGTCGCGTCCCCGACGCGGACCAGCGTGGTGGCGGTCATCACCGAGTACGGCTTGACCGTGACCGTGTAGGTCCCGGTCGCGTCGGCGGCAGTGTTGCACAGGTACTTGAGGTAGTTGCTGTTGAAGGCGGCGCCGGGGTCGGCGGCGCGGGTCTCCCACAGCTCCAGCGGCGGTGTGCCCGTGAAGGCCATGTTGGCGGTCTTGAGCTTGTATGTGCGGGCCGATTCACTGTCGTTCATCAGCACGATCGAGAAGTCGCGCTTGTCGGGCGAGCCCAGCGTCAGGTAGCTGGGCGTTCCGTTGCGGCCGTTGACGGGGTTGGTGCCGGTGGCGCCGGTCGCGCTCGACTGCGCCACGACCCGCCAGATGCCGGCCGTGTTGCCAGAGCCCTCCCAGCCGGTCTTCGCGAACCAGCTGAAGTGCCGCAGGACGTCGATCCCCGCGTCGTAGTGAATCCACCCGGACCAGGGGTCGCGGGCGCTGAGCAGCTCCTTGAATGAATACTGCGCGCCCTCGTAGAACGAGCCGATGGCCGGCTGATAGATGAAGTGCGTGCGGCGCGAGTTGACGAACCCCTTGATGATGGTGTTCCCCATCTCCAGCGGACCGTTGATGCCGCCGATGCCCGTGCCGGCCACGCTGGGATCCTTCGCGTTGTTGTTGGGACGGAAGGCCGAGTTGCCGAAGGTCGCCTGCCCCTCGCTGGTCCAGACCTCCTTGTCGTATTGCTCGGCCAGCTTCTTGAAGTCGCCCGCGCTGTCGTCGTCGGTGTTGTAGTGATAGGCGGCGACCGAGACCGCGCTGCGCAGGGCGGTGTCGCTGATCATGGCGGCGCCGAACGAGCCGAGCCCCGCCTCGTCCGAGATGACCACGCGGATGGCGTTGTACAGCGCCTGTTCGGTGGCGCTGTTGAAGCCGGTGCTGTCCGCCTTGACCTGGGCGGCGTACTGCTTGGCCCAGGTCAGGTCGGGCGCGGTCTCGTTCACGCCGGGATTGACGTCGTCCACCATGTACCCGTACGTGCGGTACGCGGCCAGGATGGTGTTCTTGTACCAGGTGTAAACCTTGTCGTTGCCGCTGACCCATCCGGGCGCGTTCCAGCGCAGGATGCTGACGCGCAGGTTGGGGTTCAGCTTCTTGGCGTCGGCCGCCAGCTGGAACCCGGGATCGCGCCGCACGTTGGCGGCTTCGGTGGCCAGGCGCATGGTGGCGGGATCGGGGCCGGTCGAGTTGTTCCGGTCGTTGCCCATCTCGATCTTGACGTGTGTCATGACCGGGTTGGGGCCGCCGAACAGGATCTGAAGCAGCGTCGCGTAGCTGTCCGGATGCTGCGACTTGTAGTCCATCAGCAAGGCGCTGGTGCCGTTGGCGCTCAGAACGCCGAAGCCCTTGAACGTCAGCCCGTTCAGGTTGGTGGCTGCGATGTTGTTCCCATCCAGCGTGACGGTGGTCGTGGCCGGCGCGCTGGACATGGCCGGGCAGGCGACCGGACCGACGGTGCCGCCCACACCCGTCGTGCCGCCGGACGCCGGCATGCCGCCCGCACCCGTCGAGCCACCGCTCTGGCCGCCGGCGCCCGCGCGGCCGCCGGTGGCGACGGTTCCGCCCTGTCCGGTTCCGCCCTGTCCGACCGCGGCGCCCCCGCGGCCCCCCGATGCGACGGTGGTCCCGCCCGATCCGGGGGCGCCGCCCGTGGCCGGCGCGCCCGCGTCTCCGCCGGTCGCCGAGCGCGTCGCCGGCTGGCCGCCGCCGCAAGCCAGCGACAGGCAGCCGAGGCAGAGGGCGATGTGCCGGCCCGGCCGGCGGCTCGAGCGCCGCGCCATCAGAAGGTGGGGACCGGGATGGCCAGGGTCTTGATGTCGGCGTACGCGGACTCGATGCCGGCCATGCTGTTCACCGACGAAGGGTTGGCGGCCGGGGTGTCGGTGATGGTGTCGGTGCCGTTCACGTTGCGCGCCACGTTGTTCGGCGCGTTGACCATGGCGTTGTGCGCGACCGTGTAGCCGGCCGTCTGCTCGTCGAGGTAGATGCCCTGGTCGCCGTAATCCGCCCACGACGTGGTCTGGTAGTCGTGCAGGTAGTTGTATTGCATCTGGGACGCGGGCCCCTGGTTGGACAGCGTGTAGATCCCGCCTCCGTCCGCCAGGATCTGGCAGACGTGGTGGATGTTGTTGTTGTTGATCTTGTTGTTGCTCATCGCGTTCACGCTGGCGGTCCAGCCATAGCCGACCGAGATGCCGGTGTAGGCGGTGTACCCGACCTCGTTGTGCTCGATGTCGATCTGCCGCGGGTAGCCGCCGGCGATGGCCACCGCGCCCTGAAACTCGGTCGTGACGTGGTGGACGTAGTTGTCCTTGATGGTCTCGTTCGTGCAGATCTCGGCCGTGTCGCTGGGGTTGTACGGGGTGTGGAACTCGGTCGTGTCGCTGGCGACGAACTTGCCGACCGAGATGCCGTTGCCGGCGATGTCGGTGACGACGTTGCCGATGACCATGTCGTCGTGCGTCCCCGAGACGAAGTCCAGCCCGGTGGCGCCCATCTGCGTGAAGATGTTCCGCTCGAAGTGGATGTGATTGGCGTTGGTCACGCTGACGCCGGCCGGCGGCCGTCCGACGGTCTGCTTGTTGTCGCTGGTGGCCGTGATGTTGTACTGGCCGGCCTGCGCGTCCAGGAAGCCCATCTGGCTGGGGCGCAGGTACGTCGAGTGCGCGAACGTGATCCCCTGGAACCAGAGATAGCCGGCCTGGTTGGTGGTGCTGGTCCCCGTGACGGCCACGACTGTCTCGAGCATCGGCGCCACCACGGTCGCCTTGCTCATGTCCTCGCCCGTGCGCGGCATGTAATAGAGCGTGTTCTTCGTCTCGTCGAGGTACCACTCGCCCGGCTGATCCAGGAACTCCAGCGCGTTCTCGAAGTAGTAGCAGTGCTTGGTAAACCCGCCGAACTGTCCGCCGAGGTGCGGGTACGGGCGGGCGAACAGCATGGTGCTCTCCGGGCTCTGGACCTTGAGCGTGGCGGTGCTGCCCGAGGTCGACACCGACGCGAGGCGCACGTTGCTGTCGGCCCAGCCGGTCATGATGTGCATCTCGACCTTGGTGAGGTTGTTCCAGGTCCCCACCTCCGACGCGGCGACCTGGATCGTCTGCGCGGTGTTGTCGGCCGCGGTCAGCCGGTTGAAGTTGAACGCGCCGTTGCTCCCCAGGTTCGGGCTGCGCGCGCGAATGGCTTTGACGCCGTTGACGTAAAGCTGCCGGAACGGCGTGGTGATGCCGCTGGCCGTGTAGACGTTCTTGGACGTGTCGGGCTGGGTCCAGCCCGTGATCGGCTGGCCGCCCGTGATGATCGGCTGCTCGTTCTGGTACGCCTGATACTTCACGTAGAAGCCGTTCTTGCCCGAGTCGGCGTTGGTGAACGACAGCGTGCTCGCCTGCGGGTACGTGCCGGCGCGCAGGTAAACGTTGATGTCCGCGGTCATGCTGGCGGTCATGCTGCGCACCAGGTCCCGCGCCCGGGCGACCGTCTTCAGCGGCTGCGCCATCGTGCCCGGGTTCGTGTCGCTGCCGTTCGGCGCCACGAACAGACTGCCGCTGGCCACCGGCGCGCCGCCGGCGCCGGCGCTTCCGCCGCGCCCGCCCGCGCCGCCAGAGCTCCCGCCGGTGGCCACCGGGCGCCCCCCGGCTCCACCGGTCGCGGACGCCCCACCCGCGCCGCCCGTGCCGGGGGTGCCGCCCGTGCCATGGCCCCCCGTCGACGTCACACCGCCCGTGCCCAGCGTCCCACCGGTCGCGCCGCCGCTCGCGCCGCCCGTCGCGACGGATCCGCCGCTCGCGTGGCCGCCGGTGGCCGAAGAACCCCCCGACCCGCCGGTGCCGACCGAACCGCCGGACCCGCCGCTCCCCTGACCGGAACTGCACCCCATCAGGAGGCCCAGAGCCAGGTAACGCACAGCGGATGTACGCATTGATCGTAACTGCGTTCAGGTCGCTGAAATTGTAAGGAAGACCGTCTCAGTTCGTCCCCAGGAGGGCCTTCCACAGAAACGCCGTGGCGGCCGCTCCGTCGCACTCCGTCACCAGCCACCCGGTGCCGTGCCGATCCGCCGCCAGCTCGGGCCCGGCCGTGGCGCCCGCGTCGACGCCGACGCTGGCCGACACGGGCTCGATCCCGGTCGCGAAAGCCGGGAGGCCGACCGCCAGCACGGCGACCTGGTCGGACGCGGGCGACCACTGCCACAGGTTGGGCTGCTTGGCGGCCATCCAGGCGCCCAGCGCGTTGCCGGGAAGCCGCGCCAGCTTGGCGGTGGGGACGTCGGTGAGCTGATCGTACCAGGCGCTGACCTGCACGTACCGGAACCGCGAGGAGACGATGACGTCGGCCCACGGATCGCCGTCGCCGTTCGGGCTCCCCATCGCCCCGCCGGAGCTGGTGACGCTGCCCAGCGACGAGACCACCACCACCCGGTCGGCGACGGTCGGATCGACCAGGTAGGCGTCGGCGACATCGGTCAAAGCGCCGCCGGTCGCCACCACCAGCGGGCGGTTGGGAAGCGCCAGCTGCTTGGACAGGTCGACGATCAGCCGCGCCCCCTCCGACCGGTTCGGCTCGGTCTCGTCGATGCTGCCGCTGGCCGGCATGACCAGCGGCGCGCCGATGCTGGCGATGGGATCGGGCAGGTTCGTGAGCCCGCTGGCGCGCGCGGCGGCGACCAGATCGCGGTAGCCGCCCACGTTGGTCTGGATGTCGGGCCAGGCGGGGTTCTGGTCGACGATGATGCCGGCCAGCGGTGCGCCCCCGCCGTTGGCCAGCAGCATGGCGTACTCGCCGAACCAGTTGTCATAAGCGCCGTCGTTGAGCAGGACGACCGGGTTGCGCTGGTCGACGGGCAGCAGGCCGTGCGATTGATCGTGACCCGCGTCCAGCGTCTGCGAGCAGGCGGCCGCGAGGGCGGCCACGGCCAGCGCAAAGCCGACGGCGCGCGCCCCGGGGCGAATCTAGTCCTCCGCGGTCCGGGCCGCCTCCTGGAGTCGCGGCAGAAGAACGCTGCGCGGGAAGCGGCGCGCGAAGGCCGCCAGCGCGTGGCGCGCCTCCTGGCCGCGGTTGGCGCCGGCCAGCAATCGCACGCGCAGCGCCTCACGCTCTTCGGCCAGACGGCCGTGTGGGAAGCGGCGCGCGTGCTCCGCCACCAGCATGAGTGCGTCCGGGAAGTCCTGGGCCGCGTACTCGGACTGGGCCCGCTGCAAGAGCGCCAGCTCTGCCGCGTAAGACTCCTGGGGCGTCATGACCACGTGCCCGTGCCGCGGCTTCGCGATCGACGGCGCGGGGAGCAGCACGGTCTCGGGCGCCGGCGCGGGGCTCGGTCGCGGGGCGTCGGTCGTTTCGCCCGGGTGAAGCGGGGCGGGCGCGTACAGGCGGGCGGCGCGCGTGTAGAGCGCCGCAGCCGTCCCCGCCGTGCCCAGCGCCAGCACGACGGCCGCCGCGACGGCCACCCGCCGACCCCGCCGCGACGAGGTCGTTGCCAGCATCGGCGCAGCGCGGCGCGACTTCTCCGCGGCCAGGGTCGCCCGCGCGCGGGCGAGCAGCCGCGCGCGCGCCACATCCGGCGCCCGCCGAATGTCGCGTCCCCGCGCGATGACCTGGTCTACTTCCTCGTCTGTGACCCTGTGTCCCTGCTTCATCTCCTCAGTCCCGCCCTCAACAGCCGCCGCAACGCCGACGCGAGCTCCCTCCGTCCCTTACGCAGTCGCGCGTAGACACCAAAACGGGTCAGCGAAAGCTGGGCCGCGATCTCGACGACCGAGCAGCCGTCGAGGTCGTGCATGACGACCACCCCGCGGCGCGCGAGCGGCACCGCGTCGAGCGCCGCCATCAGCAGCCGGTTCGACTCGTGCGACCGCAGCGACTCTTCCGGATCGACGGTCGGATCCTCGATCTCCAGATAGGCGTACGGAACCTCGCGGCCGCGGCGGCGCCGGTGCGCGCAAACCACGCGAAAAGCCACGGCGAAGAGGTAGGGGCGGAACGGGCGCGTGAGGTCGAGCTCCGGCCAGTTCCGATGCAGCACCAGGAACACCTCGTGGGCGAGATCCTCGGTCTCCCGGGGGCTGGCCCCCAGCCGGTGCAGCGTCTCGAACAGGTAGTCGAGCTCGCGCTCGTAGACACCAATGCAGCTGGTCTCGAGCTCGGGCTCGACGGGCGCGGAGCGAACCAGCCGGAGATAAGCCATGTACCTCTTATATTTGTCGGGGGGCCCTTTCGTTTGTTCAACGAAATCGAACCGCGACATCGATTCCGAGCAGCGCGGCGAAGCGCGGCGTCGTCCAGACCGGCGTCCTGTCCAGGGTGACCGTGCCTTCCGTCACCCGCGCCAGTCCTTCGACACGGGCGGCAATGATGCTGCGCTGTCCCAGGGCCTGCGAATACGCGAGCCGCGCCCCGGTCTGGACCATCAGGCCCACGGCGGAGAGCGGCACGTCGACGCTCTCACCCCTGACCCGGAGCTCGCCGATCTTGCCGACCGCGCAGGCGTTCCAGGCGGCGCGCACCCAGCAGGCGGCCAGGCTCGCCATCAGCTCTTCGTGCGAGAAGCCGCCGCCGCCCGCCCGCTGGGTGGTGGAGGGGACGGTCATCTCGAAGGCGAGCTCGAGCGCGGCGTGCGGCCACGCGGCCGTCGCGAACAGGCGGGGCAGAGCCGTCGGGTCGGACGCCAGGCCGAATCCGGCCGAGGCCCCCGCGCCACCCCAGAATGCCGGGCCGGGGGGCGCCGGCGGGGGCGGGGGGCGGCTCTCGACCACGGTCTCGGTCCGCGCGGCCGGCGCGGGGGCGGGTGGTGCCGTGCTGGCGGCCGGTGGTGTCGATCGTGCCGGCGGTGGCGGTGGCGCCTTGGCCGGCTCCGGAACCGTCGACGCCAGCAACTGGATCTGCAGCGCAAGCGCGAACCCCATGGCCAGCGTGAGCTCGCCGCAGTCGCCGCTGCGTGAGGGAAACGTCTGACCGCCGATGGAGGCGCCGGCCGCGTTCTGCCACTCGATCTGTCCCTCCAGCGCGTGTCCAGCCGCTTCGATGCGGACCACGACCAGGTTGGGCGCGTCGGCGCGGAACGTGTCGTAACCCAGCCGCCGGCGGACGATCCCCTGAAAGACGTCGACGTCCGGACATCCCGGCGCCGCCGCGTAATCGAGCTGCGTGGCGATGACCGCCGTTCGCGCGTGACCGGCGCGCGGCGCCCCCAGCGCGATGAGCGTGAGGGCCGCCGCCCAGCGCCGGTGGATCAGCGGCCGTACCCTGCCGCGACCACGTTGGCTTGCACCGCGTCCTCCGTCGCGTCGGAGGGGTAGCCGGTCACGATGCACCCCTCGTAGAACGTGCCGTCGCTCAGGTTGGCGCCGCCGTCGGGCTTGCAGCAGTCGCCGCCGCTGCCCAGCACGATCGCGCCCTGCTTCTTCATCGGGCTCCATCCACCGGGCAGGCCGCCCTTGTAGTAGGTGCCGAGGGCGCCCGACGCGGCGTTCCCCCCGCGCAGCGCGAACTCCGTGGTGCCGTTGTTCTTCAGCACCGCGGTGACGTAGGTGCTGGTCTGCGTGGGATCGTTCTGGTTCTTGCTGGTGTTGTTCTGCGCGAACACGCCGTACTCGAGGTCGGCCATCACCCACGGGCCGGAACCGGCGCCCGTGCCCCAGGCCGTGATGCTGCTGAAGTTGATGGCGTCCATGGCGCCGGAGCCGTCGGCCTTGCGGTCGGTCTCGCTGTTGCCGTAGTCGAAGCAGCAGCCGCCGTTGTAGTGCTTGCCGCTGGTCACCATGTACATGCCCTCCGGCTGGCTGCCCAGCGGGATGCCCGACTTGGAGGCGTCGACCCAGTAGCTGTTCCCGGGGTTGATGTAGAGCGAGTACACCTTGTGACCGCCCAGCATCAGCGATTCGCTGGTCGCCTTCGAGGGGCTGCTGGAGGGCGAACCGGGCACCATGGTCGACCCCTGATACCAGAGATCGTTCCCCTTGCCGGACTGGTCGTACACCACGGTGATGACGCAGGTGGTGCCGTTGCAGAACGTGTCCTGCGCGGCGCCGTCGGCGGCCCCGCCCGGTGCCAGCGCCATGATGTCCTTGGTCGCGCCCGCCGCGTTGCGGACCTGATACAGCTTGCCGCCGTACGCGCCGTACAGCGCGCGCACGGTGCTGTGGGCGGCGACGCAAACGTTGCCGGCCTTGCCATAGATGTCGCAGGGACCTGCCTGGGCGCTGGCGCCACCGGCGCCGCCCGTGGCGGTGGCCCCAGTGCCTGCGCTGCCGCCCGAGCCCGGGCGCCCAGCCGCGCCCGCGTGGCCGCCGCTGCCGGCGGATCCGGTGACACCGCTGCCGCCCGTCGCCGTCGCGCCGCCCGATCCGATCCGTCCGCCCGATCCGATCACGCCGCCCGAGCCCGAGGAGCTGCCCCCCTGCAGGACGATCGCGCCCGTGATGGTGGGGTTCGCGCTCTGTGGCGTCACCGTGAGCGTGTTGCTGGACGTGCAGTAGTCGTAGTGCGCGTCGCCTGAATCACCCGAGACGGTCACCGTGTGACCGGCGGGCGTGAAGTTGCCGCTCGTCGACGGCGCCGGGAGGACCAGACCCATCGAGCCCGTCTGGTGGACGGTGCCGGTGCAGTTGCAGCCGCCCCCGGTCGCGTTCGTGCAGGTGAGTGACATGTACCCGAGGCTGGTGAGCAGGCTGCCCGCGCCGGCGCAGGTGACCTGCGTCGACGAGATGACCAGGCACGACGGTGCCAGCGTGATCTGCTCCGTGCCCGACGTGACCGTGTTGTCCGAATAGGTGCCGTCGGCGTTGGCCGTCCACGTTCCGGTGACGGTGAGGTCGCCCGTCACGGGCGCCAGCGGGCAGCCGGCGCCGAACAGCGACAGGTCCAGGTTGCCGGTCACCTTCAGGCACGAGGACTTCACGGTCCAGGTGCCGGCCAGATCGCCGCCACACGCCGTCACGTTCGAACAGGTCGGGCCCGTGCCGCCGGTTCCGGAGCTGGTGGATCCGCCCGTCGATCCGCTGCTGCCGCCGCTGGCGGAGCTTCCGCCGGAGCCCGTCGCGCCGCCCGGGCTCGAGCTGCTGCACGCCCAGGACACCAGTCCCGCGCTGATGCCGATCGCGAGCAGGAACGAGCCGAAGTGAGTCTTGACCATGCCACTACTTGTCGGCTGGATGGTGGGACTGTTACCAAAAGGCAATTCCGCTACACACAACGGGGCCTTGCGGCAGTAAAGGTCATGCAGCGTTCCGTTTCGCAGGGGTCGTGTGCGGTGGTCCTGGCGGTCGTGTTCGCCGGCGCCTGTCAGTCCGGTGGCACGGGCACCACGGGCAGCGGTGGCAGCCACGTCGACAGCAGCGGTGGCACGGGTGGGACCGGCCCGTCTGCGACGGGCGGATCCAGCGCCGGGGGAAGCAGCGCGGCCACGGGCGGCAGCGTGGGCAGCGGGGGCGCGACCCAGACCGGCGGCAGCGCGTCGGGCGGCAAAGGCGGGGCGGGTGGCAAAGGCGGCGCGGGCGGACAGGCCGGCGCGGCGGCATCGGGCGGCAGCCCTGGCAGCGGCGGCGCGGCGACGGGGACCGCGGGCAGCGGCGGCGGTCTGGCCTGCACGGCGCCCAACGCGACGGGCGCGTCGTTCTCGGTGGACGCGACCGGTGTGACGTTCACGTTGAGCGCGGGGAAAGAGAAGGTGTCGGTCTGCCAGGCCGACATCATCCGCGTGCAATACACCACCGCCAGCGCGCTGCCGACCAAGACCGAGCTGTCGGTGAGCAACCCGTGGACCACCCCGACGCCGTTCTGTGTCGCGGAAGCTTCGGGCACCGTCACCATCACCACCAGCCGCCTGAAGGTGAAGGTCAACGAGACGTCCGGTCTGATCACGTACAGCGATCTGAGCGACGCGGTGCTGCTGTCCGAAGGCAGCAAGAGCATGCCCGCCGCCACCGTCGAGGGGACGGCCACGCACACGGTGACGGCCACCTTCAACTCGCCCGCCAGCGAAGCGCTGTTCGGCCTGGGTCAGCACCAGGACAGCGTCATCAACCGCAAGGGCTCGAAGCTGCACATGCTGAACGCCAACACCGAGATCCAGATCCCGGTGCTGGTCTCGAACAAGGGGTACGGCCTGTTCTGGGACAACTATTCGACGACCGACTTCGCGGGCAACGTCAACAGCAACACCCAGTACAGCTTCAGCTCCGAGGCCGGCGACCTGGTCGACTACGACTTCTTCTACGGGCCGACCATCGATCAGGTCATCGCGGGCTATCGGACCGCCACCGGCGCGGCACCGCTGTTTCCCAAGTGGGCCTACGGCCTGTTCCAGTCGAAGGACCACTATCAGAGCGCGGCGGAGCTGCTGACCGTCGAGAAGGGCTACCGGAGCAACAACATCCCGCTCGACGTCATCGTTCAAGATTGGCAGTACTGGAGCCCGTACGTCTGGGGCTCGCAGCTGATGGATCCCAGCCGGTATCCGGACCCCGCGGGAACGGTCAACCAGCTTCACGCGGCCAACGTCCACACCATGATCTCGATCTGGCCGCTGTATCAGACCGGAACGGCGATGGTGGCCGGCGAGCTCGACAACTTCAACGCGCTCAACGCCATCAACGCGCTCTACCCCGACACGGGCGGCGGGACGTACCACTTCTACGACACGTTCAACGCCATGGCCCGCAAGCTGACGTATCAGCAGGACTACGATCGGTTGCTCGGCAAGTACGGGTGGGACGCCATCTGGGCCGACAACACCGAGCCGCAGGGTTATCCCGACGGCGTGAACGTGCACGCGGCCACCACGGCGCTCGGCAAGGGGGCGCTGTACATCAACGCCTACCCGCTCGAGCACAACCGCGGCGTGTACGAGGGGTGGCGCAGCATCGGTCCGACCGACAAGCGCGTCTACGTCCTCACGCGCAGCGCGTTCGCCGGACAGCA
>Ga0070679_100004951_pt1 | contig 12293 bp, 3 predicted proteins | sample KBSC63BmetaG_FD_65652 | JGI IMG/M metagenome (GOLD analysis project Ga0070679, IMG submission 65652) | Corn rhizosphere microbial communities from Kellogg Biological Station, Michigan, USA - KBS C6-3B metaG | ecosystem: Host-associated > Plants > Roots > Rhizosphere | place: USA: Michigan... | reverse complement strand
GACACGCCGTTGCTCGCGCAGCGCTTCGTCGAGCTGCTCGCCGACGCGGGACTCCCGGACGGTGTCGTCCAGATCGTGCACGGCTACGGGGAGACCGCGGGCGCCGCGCTCGTGCGCCATCCGGACGTCCCGATCATCACGTTCACCGGTTCGCGCGAGACGGGCATCCTCGTCACGAAGGAAGCGGCAGACAACCTCAAGCACGTGCACCTCGAGCTCGGCGGCAAGAACGCGATCATCGTTCTCGAGGACGCCGACCTCGACCTCGCCGTCGAAGGGATCGTCTGGTCCGGGTTCGGCACGTCGGGACAGCGCTGCACGGCGGCATCTCGCGTGATCGCGCACGCCGCCGTCTACGACGAGCTGCAGTCGCGCCTCGTCGCGCGTGCCGAGAAGATGCGGCTCGGTCCCGGGTGGGAAGACGACACCGACATCGGCCCCGTGATCAACCGTACGGCGATCGAGAAGATCCACGCGTACACGAAGATCGGACGGGACGAGGGCGCGAAGCTGCTGACCGGCGGCGAGATCGCGACCGACGGCGATCTCGCGAAGGGCTTCTACTACCGGCCGACCGTGTTCGCCGACGTCGACGCGCGCATGCGCATCGCGCAGGAGGAGATCTTCGGCCCGACCGTTTCGCTGATCAAGGTCGCCGATTTCGACGAGGCGATCCGCATCTCGAACGGCATCAAGTACGGGCTCTCCTCGGCGATCTTCACGCACGACGTGAACAAAGCCTTCCGCGCGATGCGCGACCTCCAGGCGGGGATCACCTACATCAACGCCGGCACGACCGGCGCCGAGGTGCACCTGCCGTTCGGCGGGACGAAGGACACGGGCAACGGTCACCGCGAAGCGGGCCAGGCCGCGCTCGACGTCTTCACGGAGTGGAAGTCGATCTACGTCGACTACTCGGGCCGGCTGCAACGGGCCCAGATCGATAATACGGTTTCAAACTAATAAAACCCCCCTTTCGAGGGACAGGCATCCGGCCGACCCGGCTCTACCGTCGAGCACATGGCCGAGCTCGTCCACGATGTGGGACACACCTGTCTCGTCTGCCGCGCGAAGCGGGAGGCGCCGCATCGCCTCCTCCAGGCCGCTGCGCTGTTCGGGGCGGGCTTGGCCATCACGTCCGGCGTCCTCAACCTCCGCCCGGTGGAGCACCACCATCGCGCCGCCGTCGCCAAGGCTGTCGCGCCCGTCGCCGCCCCTGCGCCGGCCGAGGTTCGCCGCGGAGCCACTGCCCATCTCCGCTTCGCGAAGGCACAGGCTTCGCAGGCCAGGCGCAACAACGCCGCCGCAGCACTCGAGCGTGACGCAGCGATCGGCCTGGGCCGGCCGTTCTTCGACGGCGCCGTCTTCACGACCGCCGCACGCGTCGCGCAGTGGCGGCCCCTCGTGCGCCGCGCGGCACGCGCCGCCGGCATCGCCCCGAACCTGCTCGAGGCGATCGTCTTCGTCGAGAGCTCCGGCCGTGCGGACGTCACGAACGGCGCCGCCGCCGGCCTGACGCAGCTGAAGCCGGCAGTCGCGCGGCACTTCGGGCTCCATGTCTCTGCCGCACACGCGAGCCTCCTGTCACGCCGCATCGCGCGCTCGTGGAACGCTCGGCACATCCGGCAGCTCAAGCGCTGGCGTGCGCGCTACGACGAGCGCTTCGCGCCTGCGAAGGAGCTGCGCGCGAGCGCTGCGTATATTGCCGCCGCGCGCACGGTGCTCGGCCACGAGGATCTCGCCGTCCAGGCGTATCACGTCGGCATCTCGAAGCTGCGCGACACGCGCGCGACGTACGGCGAGCTCTATTTCGGCTCCAACCGCGTCGACGATTACGGACTCAGGGTCGTGGCGGCGGAGCGGATCATGAACATGTGGCGGCATCACCGCGGCGCACTCGCATTCGAGGCCGCGCAGCAGGCGCGCAAGAACTCCGCCGAGGAGTACCTCCATCCGTTCGCGTCGACGCATCGCTTCGGCAATCCGGCAGCGATTCTTCGCGCCGAGCAGCGGCACGTTTTGAAGATGATCCCGAAGGATGCGCGCAAGACGCACGTGGCGATCAGCGGCACGCTCGGCGCCGAAGCACGCAGGCTCGGACGTTCGCGCCGGTTGTACCGCGCGCTTCGTCCTCAGGCGCTCGACGTGCTCATGTACATCGGCCGGCGTGTGCACGAGCTCTCGGGTGCGCGGAAGCCACTCGTCCTCACGAGTGCGGTGCGTGACAACCGTTATCAGCGAGTGCTCCAGCACGTGAACGCGAACGCAGCTCGTTCGTACTCGTTGCACACGACCGGGTATGCGTTCGACATTGCGCGCACGTATGCGAACCGCCGGCAAGGGCGTGCGTTCCAGTACGTCCTCGACCGCCTCGTCGCGGCGAATGCGATTGCGTACATTCGCGAGAGCGAAGCCATCCATGTCGCGGTCGCGTCCCACGCGGCGGCGAAGCTGAAGCTGATCCAGACGCTGAGCTAGCCTTTGGGACCGCGCAGCACCGGTCGTAGGCCGTTCAGCCCATTGCGCGACACGAGGCGGTGAGTACGCTGACTGGTGTGAGGGGGAGGGGCGTGCTCGTCGCCGCGGCTGCGGCACTTGCGCTTGGCGTCGCGGCGCCTGCGTCGGCCGGAGGCTGGCTGCCGCATCCCGCCGATGCGACGTGGACGTACCAATGGACCGACAGCGTCTACAACACGACGCCGACGAACGAGACCGTCACCGTCGACAAGAAGAGCACCGGCTCGAGCTTCACCCTCGACTGGGACACGGCGAAGGCAGGCACGCCCGAAGGACTGCAGAGCGCGGGGAGCGTGTCGTTCCAGGACACGAACTTCGGCGTCGTCAATACGGACTGGACGAGCTCGCCGCCGCCGGCGTCCTTCCCGATCCTCTGCGCCGCCGTGACGCAGTGCGGCAACAGCCTCGCCGGCGCGTACTACAACGTGATCTGGGGCGCGCGTGCGCCGACGCTCTTCGAGCCGCTGCTCAAAGGCACGTCGTGGAGCTCGAGCGGCGCTGCGCAGAACGACGTCACGAGCTCGAACGATTACCTCGGTACCGAGACGATCACGGTGCCGGCGTTTCCGCAGCCGGTCGTTGCGGCGAAGGTGCAGTCGCAGATCACACAGGCCGGCGCGCTCGGTGATCCGTACGGGAGCGGCGTGCGCACGGTGTGGTGGGTGTACGGCGTCGGCCCGGTGAAGATTCTCTTTCAGCATGCAGGCGGCACGGGCGCGCCGGTGACGACGGTCTTGCTGCAGTCGACGAATCAGACGCCGCAGATGCCGCCGGCGGACGCCGACTACTTCCCGATGCAGGTCGGCCTGCACGGCACGTATCGCTGGACGAACACTCGCTACTTCAAGAAGAAGCCGGAGGTCGAGAAGTTCAACGTCGACCAGGCCTCGAACGGGACGGCGGTGCTCAAGGTCTCGAGCGTCTCCGGCCCGATGAAGGTTGCAGGGGCGTACCAGTTCACGACGAGGCTCGACGGCGTGACCTCAGTCGCAAGTGCGACGAAGGCTGCATCGCTCGTGAAGCTGCCCGCGCTCGGCCCGAGCTCCGCGCCCGCGACCAAGCGTCGACACTTCTTCACGCCGTTCGACCTGATGACCTTCGGCTTCAACCCGGTCATCCCGGCGTACCCCGTCGCGGGCGACGGGTGGTCCGCCGATCCGAACGGTCGCGACTTCACGGTCTACGGCGTCACGGGCTCATCACGCGTCGTCGGCATCCAGAAGGTGAACGTGCCGGCCGGGACGTTCGAGGCGCTTGTCGTCTCCAGCAGCTTGACGCAACCGGGATTCAAATTCGGATCCGGCACCCGCACGATGTGGTTCGTCGACGGCAAGGGCCTCGTGAAGCTCGTGTTCCGACACCGTGACGGCAGCACGTCCACGGTCGAGCTTCTGAAATGACGCTCGACAAGCGGACCGTCGTCCTCGGTGTCGCTGCGGCGGTCGCCGTGGCTGCGGCGGCCACCGCGACGGCGGTCAACCACAAGTCCAAGGGCAGCGCCCAGCGACGCCGCGTCAGCGCGTACATCGACTCGGTGAATGCGGTCGAGAACCAGATGCACCGGCCCTTGACCCGCGTGATGCTGGCCTACCGGCATTTCACGGCGAGCGGGCCCGCCCGCACCAACCCGGTGCCGGAGCTTGCCGCGGCTGCGCAGACTCTGGCGCGGCTCGACCGGCGACTCTCCGCACTCGCCGCTCCGCCGGAGGCAAAGAACCTTCGCGCCCTGCTCGTGCGGCTCGTGGGCGAGCAGGTCGCCGTCACCCGGGAAGTTCAGCGGCTGGCCGCATTCGCGCCGCAGTACGCCGCAGTTCTGCGCGCTGCGCACGCAGCCAGCACACAGCTCGGCGTAGCGCTGCACGCGGTGAAGATCCCCAAGCCGCACGCGCTCCGGGGCACCAAGAAGCAAATTCTCGCGGCGCAAGTGCAATATCAGGCCGATTCGACCGCTGCAGCGGCCGCACAGGCAGATGCGATCGACGCCTACGACCGGAGGGTCGCGCGCGTCGTCGATCGCCTACGCAATCTTCGACCGCCCGCGTCGCTGACACCGACGTACCGCGCGCAACTACGCAGCCTGCGGGACGCGGCAGCTGCCGGATCGCGGCTCGCGGACCAGCTGAGGAAGCCCGATCGCGCAAGCGTGCCGGCACTGGGACGGCAGTTCACCGTCGCCACGCGCGAGGCAGGGACGCTCGTCGTGCAACGCGAGGAAATTGCAGCGATCCGCGCCTACAACGCACGCGCACGCGCACTCTCGTCGAGCTCGGCGGACGTCGAGCGTGAGCTCGCACGGCTGCAAGCGAATCTCAAATAACCACGACTCGATTAGGTCCTCCGGCCTATTGACAAGCGCGGATAACGATGTAACTGTCCGATGCATCCCGCGGGGGCGGGGTCGTAAGAGGACGAGGGGAGTGGGGAAGTGGGGAACGGGTACGCCGCGGTTGCCGCGGCGAATCCATACGGGTTCGTGGCGTTGCGCTCGCGCGGCGTCAAGTACTACTGGGCCGGTCTCGGCCTGGTGGTGCTCGTCGCGCTGTACGCGGCGCCGATCGCAGCCGTCTTCCGACAGGCTGCGATCCCGGCGCCGACGACGCCGCTGCACAACCTCGCGGTTCCGAACTTCGCGGTCCCGCTGCTCCGCGTTCCGAAGCTCCACGCAGTCGCTCCGATCCCGCCGCTCCCGAAATCGCACGCGCACACACCGACCGCTGCGCAGCAGTCTCATGCGCCGGCGGTCGCAAAGCCCGTGCGTCGCAGAGTTCCTGTCGTCAGCGACACGCACACGCAGGTCGCGCCGACCAAGCCGAGCTCCACGCAACAGCCGACCGATCCGTTCGCGTCGGCTCCGGTCGTGAGCGACCAGATCGGCACGCCGATCGCGCTTCCTTCGACGACGGCGCCGGTACCGACGACCACGGGCGCGACGCAGACGACGCCGTCGGACACCGCTAACGCGGCGCCGACGACCGCGGGCGCGACGCAGACGACGCCGTCGGACACGGCCAACGCGGCGCCGACGACCGCGCCGGCGCAGACCACACCGACGTACACGGCTCCCGCGGCGCCGACGACCGACGCCGCCGCAACGCAACCGCATCCGACGCGCGTGCTTCAGCTCTACAGCGTCAGCGACACGTCGACAGGTTCGGCCGATCAGACGATTACGAGCGGCGACGCGCAGACGCAGACCCAGGCCGGCACGCAGCCCGACGCGCAGAGCCTGACCGAGACGCAAACGATCGGCTCGAGCGACACGGGCACGGTCGATCCGACCATCACGCAGACGGAGACGGATACGCAGACCGGCGCGACGGGCGATTCGGGCACGACCACGGTCGACGCCGGAACGAGCAGCGGCACGACGCCGACGATCACCGGCACGACCGGCGACAACACCGGCACCATCTCCGCATCCGGCACCGGAAGCGACGACTCGACGTCGGCGACGACGGGCGGCACGGGCGGCACCGGCACGGGGAACGGCGGCACGAGCGGCTCGACGACGACCGGCACGTCGGTCGACACGAGCGCCGATTCGTCGTCCAGCACGCTTTCGGACGGGTCGGCGCCTGCGCCCGATCCCGTCACCGGCACCGCAAGCGGCACGGCACCGCCCGCAGGGTCGGGTGTCATCACTGCCGCCGGCGGCACCGTCACCAGCGCTGACGGCAGGGCGACCGTGACGTTCTCGGCCGGTGCTGTGTCGAGCGACATCACCGTCACGATCACGCCGGTCCCGAGCGCCCTCGGGATGGGCTACGACTTGAAGGCCGTCGACGCACTGGGCAACGAGGTGCACACCTTTGCGGTCGACCCGGTTCTGACGATCACGTATCCCGGCACGCCGCCGACGGGCCTCGACTACGTCGACCCGCAGAACGGCCCGCAGAAGATCTCGGCCACGATCGACCCGGTCGCCCACACGATCACCGCGACGCTGCCGCACTTCAGCACGTACGCGTCGACGGACACCTTCACGATCACCGTCCTCGACGCTCCGCCCGTCGCCTACGAGGCGGAGCCGCTGCCGCTCACCATCCAGGTGTTCGACAACACGCTGAACGACGTCCTCACCGGCCACCAGCTCGACTTCACCGTGACCAGTGGGCATGCGACGTTCACCGCGAGCGGTTGCACGACGAGCGGGACCGATTCGACGACCGGCACGACCGTCGGCGGCGGGCTCTGCCAGCTCTTCATCACCCCGACGACCTCGGGCACCGTCACGTTCTCGACGACCGTCGACGGCGCGACGGATCCGACGGCGACGAAGGTCACCAACCTCACCGTGCAGTCGCTGCCCGGTAGCTCGACCTTCACCTCCACGGACACGTTCAGCGTCCAGCTCATCGCGCCGCCGGTCACGTACGAGACGGTGCCGGTTCCGGTCACGGTGTTCGTCCAGGACGTGACGAACATGGCGCTCAATGCGAACGTGCCGATCGACATCACGGGGACCGGCGCCCCGTTCCTCATCGGCTCGAGCTGCCTCCTGATCGGTGCCAACGAGTACCAGACCGGCACGGGCGGCTATTGCACCTTCAATCTTCTCCCGACGCCCGGTCTCGGCGTCGCGACCCTCCTCGCGACGGTCCACGGCGCGACGAACGTCACCCCGGGCGTCGCGGCGATCGCCGTCCTGCCGCTCACGGGCGCCTGGACGGTGCCGGTCGGCACGGCGAACGACACGGTCGGCGTTGCCACCGACACCAGCAAGCTGAAGGTGACGATCGGAGATCCCACCGAATACGACGTGCCGCTCTACCTCCTGAAGAGCGCGAGCACCAACGCGGTCGCGATCGACGGGTCGGCGAACACGAGTGCGATCTCCTTCGACCTGGCGAACATCGCCTCGAATTACGGAGACCTGATCACCGTCCACGGCGGAACGGCCGCCGACACGTACAACCTCGGCGACGATTTCGGCAACGTCTCGGTCCAGGGCGACCCGTCGGACACGCTCAGCTTCGACGCGAACACCGGCCACGTCGACTACAACGGCACGCACTTCACGGACTCCAACAGCGCCGACCAGGCGAGCGTCTCCGGGGTCACACAGATCGACCTGGCGCTCGGCGCGGCGACCCAGACGCTGGCGCAGGTCGAGGCCGCGGTCGACTCGATCTTCACGAACATCGCGCAGGCCGTGAAGACGATCGACCAGGCCAAGGCAGAGCTCTCGAACGCACTGCCGCTGCTCGCTCAGGCCGGCGCGTCGAGCATCGACCAGATCGTCGGCATCGTCGACTCCTTCGGCGGCGTCGCGGCCAAGATCCACGACACGCTGACGACGTACGTCAAGGCGACGCCGACGCTCCATGACGTCCTCGCCGAGATCAACACGATCCTGACGACGCAGCTGCCTCAGATCTCGACGGGGATCCCGAATCCGCTCGGAAACCTCCAGCTCACGACGAGCTACGGCACGTCGCCGGCCGGGCACCTCGTCTTCTACCTGGAGGCGAAGCTCACGGGTGCGACCTTCCATCGCACGATCCCGCTCGACTTCGGGTCGACGCTGGCGACTCTCGGGATCGCCCTCGACGGCGACCCGTCGACGCCGGGTATTCAGTCGCCGACGTTCGACATCACCGCAGGGCTCGGCGCCGACCTCGCCGTCGGCATCGACGTCCACGACGGCACCGCGGTCGTCAAGCCGGGCGGCACGGTCAGCCTGTCGGTGAGCGCGGCGCTGACGAGCACCACCGCCACGTTGAGCCTCGGCATCCTCACTGCGTCGATCGGCACGAGCTTGATCACGTTCAACGGCAGCGCGACGCTGACGCTGACCGACCCGACCCCGGGCGACGACGGGATCACGGCGGGCGACCTCACGAATGCGAGCGTGTTCTCGCCGACGCTGACCGGCACGATCCCGTCGCCGATCAAGATTCACGCGTCGATCGGCAGCGGTGTCGACATCCTCGGCTCTGGAAGCCTCGTCGGCGCCACCCTCGGCATCTGCTTCACCGGCACGTGCGACGACGCGGCGCTCTCGGGGGCCTCGACGCCCGTCGCGCTCTTCGGCGACGGCGCCGGCCCGCTCAGCGTCAACGTGACGGTGAAGCCCGACAACACCGGCGTCACCGACCTCTTCAACTCGATCGCGAACGGCACGAGCTTCAGCAACATCGGGCCGAACGGGATCATCTCGATGCTCAGCCAGGTCGCGAGCTTCTTCACCTCGATCGCCGGCCAGAGCTTCCTGTCGACGCAGATCCCGTTCACCTCGATCACGCTCGGCGACGCCCTCGACTTCGCGAAGGGCTTCACGCACCAGTACCTCGATCCGCTCTTCAAGAGCGGTGACGCGACGAAGCCGGACGCGAACGGCGACGGCAAGGTCGACTTCAACGACTTCAACTTCTCGGGCATCCAGGACCTGCTGAACCGACTCACCGTCGCGCTCGGCCTCGGGACCCCGCTCAAGGCGACGTGGGATTCGGCCAACAACATCCTCACGTTCCCGTTCAGCTTCGCGCAGACGCTCGGGATCGGCACCGACGCGGACATCGCGAACCCCGGCGTCGTCATCGTCACGAGCGCCGCGCTCGGCTCGACCGACAGCCGGTTCACGCTCGCCGCCGGATCGACCGCGGGCACGTTCACCGTCAGCTTCAACGGCGGCATCACCGCGGACATCTCCGACACCGCGAGCCTCACGGACTTCCAGACCGCGATGGCCGCGATGAAGTCGACCGTCGACCACACGACGTCCGTTCCGCTTCCCGCCGGCAGTGTCATCGGCTGCAACAACACCGGCACGACGACCTGCGCAGGCGGCCCGTTCCGCATCTCCTTTGCCGACGGGACGTTCGCGATTCTCTCGCCGAACTTCGCGCAGCAGGTTCTCGTCGGGGCGACCGGCGGCAGCGTGTCGATCACGAACGGCACGACGACCGTCACGTCCAACACCGCGGATGCCCATCACGACACTCAGTTGGCCGACATCACGACGCTGACGACCGGCAATCTGCAGGCCGACATCAACGCCATCTTCGGCCCGTCGCACGTCGCCACGGTCGTCTGTGCGACCGGCACCAGCTGCACGGGCGGCCCGTTCCTCATCCTCTACGACGGCACGTCCGTCCAGGGCAAGACGCCGAGCTCGTTGCTCGCGTTCGACAGCTCCGGTGTCGCCGACGACGGGAATCGCGTGCAGGTGCTGACGATCCCGAAGGGGACCGTGGACTTCTGGCTTGCCTATCCGAACAGCGCGAACTCGCTGGAGCTGACGCAGAAGATCGATTCGGGCGTTCCGGCGACCGAGCTCAAGAACCTCCTCGGGGACTCGACGTCCGGCATCGGGCTGCTGAAGGGGAAGGTCACCTCGGTCACGGAGATCGACGGTGACTCGACGGCGTACATCATCAAGCTCGCGACGTCCTTCAACGCTGCGAGCCCGGCCCAGACGATCTCGGTCGCGGGCGGCTTCGGCCTCGACTTCGGGGCGAGCCTCGACGGCCTCGCGAGCGTCCAGACGACCGGTGACATCATTCCGCTCGCTCGGCTCGTCGCCTCCGCGACGTTCGGCATCGACCTGAGCCCGAGCTCGGCGATCACCGTGAGCCCGGGGCAGTTCCAGGCCGGCCCGAAGGTGAACGTCACGACGGTGCACCAGGGTGGCAGCTCGATCTCGGTGACCGTCCTGCGGCCCGGTGGGTCGGGCGTCGCAGGCGTCGAGCTGATCACCGTCAACGCCGGCGGCGGCAGCTTCAAGGTCGGAAGCACGTCGATCGCCTTCGACGACTCGTCGGCGACGACGATCGCAACCATGGCGAGCTCGATCAGGACCGCGCTCGGCGCCGACTCGGTCACGGCCAACCCGCAGCCCCAGGGCATCGTCTTCACGGTCACGTTCACGAGCCCGGGCAGCCCGCTCACGGCGGCGACGGTCGACGGCAGCGCCCTGACCGCGCGCAACGAGGTGCAGCAGGTCGACGTCGTCAACGCGCACTCCGGGACGTTCACGCTCTCGTACGGCGGTGCGCCGACAACGTCGTTCACGTACGGCTCGGTGACGCACACCGACATCGAGAACGCGCTCGTCGCCCTTTCGGGCATCGGCCAGACGAACGGCGTCGACAACCTCGTGGTCGCGGACAACGGCACGAACTCGTGGCGGATCACGTTCAACGGTGGGACGCTCGCCGGAATCGACGTCGCGCAGCTGAACGGGGACGCCTCGCAGCTGAAGGGCGCGCTCCAGGACGGCAATCTCAGCGACGAGGCCAATTTCGACGTCACCGTCACGAACCAGCCGACTGTGACGGCGACGATCACGACGGACGGGACATCGTCCGTGACCGGCTCGACGATCGGTGACGGTGGCGCCGGGTTCGGCGTCAGCACCGTGACCCAGGGGTCGGGCGTCGAAGTCCAGGACGTGACGGTCGCCGGGAACGCGAGCGGCAACTTCACGCTCTCCTTCAACTCGAGCTCCACCGGGTCGATCGCGGTCGGCGCAACGGCGGCGGACGTGCAGACCGCGCTCAACGGGATCGGCGCGCTCGCGGGGAAGGTCACCGTCGTCAAGAGCACGGCGAACGGCGGCGGCAGCACCTACCGCGTCATCTTCAACGGCCTCACCGGCGACCAGAGCCAGCTCGTGGCAACCGGCGCCGGCGTGACGGTCGCGACCGTCGGGAACGGCGGCGCCGGCGCCGTCAACGAGGTCCAGAAGATCACGATTCGCGGTGCGAGCGGCACCTACAAGCTCGGGTTCGGCAGCGGCTCGACCGGCGATCTGACCTGGACACCGCCGAGCGGAGCCGATGCGAACGCGATCCAGTCGGCCGCGAACGCGCTCGCGACGGCCCTCCAGACGGCGCTCCAGAATGCATTCCCGAGCGGCGGCACGGTCTCGATCACGGCAACGGTCGGCGTCTCCGGCACGGTCTTCACCGTCACCTTCGGCGGCGTGCTCGCCGACGCGGACGTCCCGCAGCTCGTTGCGCTCCAGCCGATCTCGGCCGTGACGACGCAGGGCAGCTCGACGGCGAACGAGCTGCAGACGTTCTCCATCCCGGCGAGCGAGCCGAACTTCACCATCACCTTCACGGCCGCGGCGCCGCAGAGCCCCGCTGCGACCGCGTCCACGACCGGCGGCACGCTGCTCGCGGGCACGTACGCGTACCGCATCTCTGCGACGTTCGCGAACGGAACCGAGTCGGCAGCGTCGTCCGAGGTCAGCGTCGCGACCACCGGCACGACGAGCAGCGTCTCCCTGACGTGGAGCGCGGTCGCCGGCGCGACCGGGTACCGCGTCTACCGCGGCGCCGGCGCGAACAACGAGAACGTGTACTACACGACCGCCGCGACGTCCTTCACCGACGTCAACGGCGCCACCACGGCGGGAACGCCCTCGAACGGCAACATCAGCCTGACCACCGGCACGATCGCGCAGGCCGGCGGCGCGGCGGCCGTGGCGAGCGCGCTTGCCGCGCTCTACACGACGGGCGGCGCAGCCAACATCTCCGTCGGTCTCACCGGCACGACCTACACCGTCACCTTCCAGGGCGCGCTCGGGCATCTCAGCCTTCCCGCGCTCTCGATCTCGACGATCGTGCCGCGGGCCGAGACGCAGCAGCTGACGGTCAGCGGCGCAACGACCGGGTCGACGTTCAAGCTCGGCTTCGACGCGAACGGCGACGGAACCGTCTCGACCGGCGAGACCACGGCAGCGATTGCCTGGAGCGATACGGCGTCGACCGAGGCTGCGTCGATCCAGAGTGCGCTGAACGCGATCCTCGGTTCCGGCAACACGGTCA
>Ga0070679_100004950_pt1 | contig 12293 bp, 9 predicted proteins | sample KBSC63BmetaG_FD_65652 | JGI IMG/M metagenome (GOLD analysis project Ga0070679, IMG submission 65652) | Corn rhizosphere microbial communities from Kellogg Biological Station, Michigan, USA - KBS C6-3B metaG | ecosystem: Host-associated > Plants > Roots > Rhizosphere | place: USA: Michigan... | reverse complement strand
GGCGGCATCATCAACGCCTACGGCACCAACGCCCGGCTCGGCGCCGGCGACTGGATGGTGGTCGAGGCCGACGAATCCGACGGCACCTTCCTCAAGCTGCCGGCGGATGTCGCCATCGTCACCAACGTGGACGCCGAGCATCTCGACCACTTCAAGACATTTGCGGCGGTGCAGGACGCCTTCGTCGGCTTCATCGAGAATGTGCCGTTCTATGGCTTCGCGGTGATGTGCACCGACCATCCGATCGTGCAGCGGCTGGTCGGCCGCATTCAGGATCGCCGTATCATCACCTACGGCGAGAATCCGCAGGCCGACGTGCGCCTGGTCGATCTCGACAACTCGAACGGCACCTCGCAATTCGCGGTGCAGTTCCGCGACCGCTCCGGCGCCATCGTGCACACGATTGCGGACCTGGCGCTGCCGATGCCCGGCCGCCACAACGCACTCAACGCCACATCGGCGATTGCCGTGGCGCACGAGTTGAAGGTTTCCGACGACACCATCCGCAAGGCGCTGGCGGCGTTCGGCGGCGTCAAGCGCCGCTTCACCCGCGCCGGCACCTGGAATGGCGTCGCCATCATCGACGACTACGGCCACCATCCGGTCGAGATCGCGGCGGTGTTGAAGGCCGCGCGCGAGTCGACCAAGGAGCAGGTCATCGCCGTGGTGCAGCCGCACCGCTACACCCGCCTGCAATCGCTGTTCGAGCCGTTCTCGACCTGCTTCAACGACGCCGATGCGGTGATCGTCGCCGACGTCTATCCGGCGGGCGAAGCGCCCATCGAGGGCGTCGACCGCGATCATCTGGTGGCGGCGATCCGCGCGCGCGGCCATCGTCAGGTGATTGCGTTGCCGGCTCAGCCGCAACTGGCCGGCATCGTAAGGGGGCTCGCCAAGCCGGGCGATTACGTCGTCTGCCTCGGCGCGGGAAACATCACGCAATGGGCTTATGCGCTTGAGGGCGAGTTGAAGGCGCTGGATGCAGCGGCTGCGTCCGGCTCCGCATCGAAGCCGTGATCGTGTCATGAAAGAGTGTATCGCCGTTCGTCACGTGGCTTTCGAGGATGTCGGTCTGCTGTCCGGTCTGCTGGCGGAGCGAGGCTTTTCGCTGCGCTATCTCGAGGCCGGCGTCGACCGGATCGAGGCGGCGACACTCGTTGGGGCCGATCTCGTTGTGGTCCTCGGTGGTCCCATTGGAGTCTACGAGGGCGACCGCTATCCCTTCCTTCGCGGGGAAACGGCTGCGGTGCGCGCGCGGCTCGATGCGAAACGCCCCACGCTCGGGATTTGTCTCGGCGCGCAACTCATTGCTCAGGCGCTTGGCGCCGATGTTGCGCCGGGGCCGGAGAAGGAGATCGGCTGGGGGCCGATCGCGCTCAGTGACGCCGGGCAGCAGTCCGTGCTCGCGCCGTTCGCCAAGGTCCCCGTATTGCATTGGCATGGCGATAACGCCGCGTTACCGCCCGGCGCGGTCAACTTGGCGTCGACCCGCGCTTGTCCGCATCAGGCTTTCGCCATCGGCGACACGATTCTGGCGTTGCAGTTCCATATCGAGGCCGACCCGGCGCGGATCGAGCAATGGCTCGTCGGGCACACGGTCGAACTGGACAAGGCCGGCGTCGATCCGCGCGCGATCCGCCGTCAGGCGGCCGGGGTCGGGCCCGCGACCGCCAAAGCCGGCCGTGAGGTTCTGGGTGCGTGGCTGGCGCAGGCGTGCGTGCAGCCATGAGCTTTCCCGATATCGCTCCCGACCTTGCGGCGAGGATGCCGAAGCTGCGCGGCCGCCTGGTCGCCAACCAGCCGCTGGCCGATCTGACCTGGTTTCGCGTCGGCGGGCCGGCACAGGCTTTGTTCATGCCGGAGGATGAGGCCGATCTGGCCTATTTCCTGGGTCTCTTGCCCGCCGAAGTTCCGGTCACGGTGGTCGGGCTCGGCTCGAACCTGATCGTGCGCGACGGCGGCATTCCGGGTGTGGTGGTCCGGCTCGGGCGCGGCTTCAACGAGATTGTCGTGGAGGGCGAGCGCATCCGTGCCGGCACCGCGGTGCCGGACGTCAAGGTCGCGCGGGCGGCGCAGGAGGCGGGCCTCGCCGGGCTGTCGTTCATGCGCGGCATTCCCGGCGGCATCGGCGGGGCGTTGCGGATGAATGGCGGCGCCTACGGCGGCGAAACCAAGGATGTGCTGGTTTCGGCCCGCGCGGTCGATCGCGCCGGCACGGTTCACGAATTGACCAACGCCGACATGCACTACACGTACCGCCATTGCGGCGTTCCGGAGGATTTCATCTTCACCAGCGCGGTTTTCGCTGGCAAACCGGGCGACCGCGCGGTCATCGCGGCGGAGATGGACAAGATCACCGACTCGCGCGAGGCGACACAGCCGATCAAGAGTCGCACCGGCGGTTCGACCTTCAAGAACCCGCCTGGCGGCAAAGCCTGGCAATTGATCGACGCCGCTGGCTGCCGGGGCCTGGTCGTCGGCAACGCCCAGGTGTCCGAGTTGCACTGCAACTTCCTGATCAATCGTGGCGGCGCGACTGCAGCCGACATCGAAACGCTGGGCGAGACGGTGCGGCGGCGGGTGAAGGAAACGTCCGGCGTCGATCTCGACTGGGAGATCAAGCGGCTCGGTGTTCCCGCCGGGCTTTGAGTCCTTTTTGCCACGCTGTTGAATCTTCTCTGCGGACTTCGCACCGCGTGGGATTCACCTTCGGCCGTCTGCGGGTTAGCTTGCTTGCTGATTCGCGGAGCGGCAGTGACGCGCAACGAGCATCCGATTCTGATCGTGGGCGGCGGGCTGGGCGGGGCCTCGGCGGCGCTTGCCTTGGCGCGCAACGGCTTCCGGGTGACGTTGCTCGAACAGGCGCCGGAGTTCGGCGTGATCGGCTACGGCATCCAGCTTGGCCCGAATGTGTTTCCGATGTTCGACCGCCTCGGCATCACCGAGGCGGTGCTGCAGGCGGCACTGCATCCGAAAGCCGTGCTGATGGTCGATTCAGTCGATGGCGGCACGATCGCGCGCGTTCCCACCGGTGCATCATTCGTGAGCCGCTTCAAGCGGCCGTATATCGTGATCCATCGCGCCGATCTGCATCGCATCTTGCTCGATGCCTGTGCGGCGACCCCCAACATTGAACTGGTTCCGAACGCCGACGCCGTGTCCTTCGAGGATACGGGCTCGGGCGTGCGCGTGCCGACCCGGGATGGCCGCATCTTTGACGGTGCGGCCCTGATTGCCGCCGACGGCATCCGTTCCACCATTCGCCAGCAGATGCGAGGCGAGGGCGAGCCGCGCACCATCGGCTATGTCGCGCACCGCACCATCGTGCCGATGGCCGACGTGACGTTCGATGTCGACCGCGACGACGTTGTGCTGTGGTCGGGGCCGGGCTTCCATATCGTGCATTACCCGCTGCGCGACCGCACGCTGTTCAACATCGTCACCGTGTTCAAGACCCGGAATGCGGAGGCAAGCGACACCGCGAGCCCGCATCCCGACCTCGACCACGTCTACCGGGACTCGCATCCGACGATGCGGGCCTTGTGGGCGATGATGGACCTGTCGCACCGCGGCTGGGTCAGCTCCGACCGCGATCCGATCCGGCATTGGAGCCGGGGCCGCGTGACGCTTTTGGGCGATGCCGCGCATCCGACGCTGCAAACGCTGGCCCAAGGCGCCTGCATGGCCATCGAGGATGCCGTGTGCCTCGCGGATTTCATCGATTTGTCGGACGGCAATTTCGAAGAGGCGTTCCGCCGCTACGAACAGGCGCGCTATTTGCGCACGGCGCGGGTGCAATACGAGTCCCGTTATCTCTGGGACAATTTCTACCACGTCGGCGGCATTGAGCGCGAAGTGGCTCGCGAGACGTGGTCGCATCGCACTGAAGAAGACATGTTCGATTGCCTCGCGTGGCTCTATGACGGCATCGACTTGCCGCAGCAGCAAGGAGTTGCCGCATGAGCAAGCATGTCGCCGTTCTGATGGGCGGATGGTCGGCGGAGCGCGAGATCAGCCTGCGCTCCGGCCGGGCCTGTGCCGACGCGGCCGAACGCGTCGGTTATCGCGTCACGCGCGTCGACGTTGGCCGCGATATCGCGGCGGTGCTCAAGACACTGAAGCCTGATGTTGCGCTCAACGTGTTGCACGGCCGGCCCGGCGAGGACGGCACCCTGCAGGGCATGCTGGAGATCATGGGCATCCCCTACACGCACTCCGGCGTGCTTTCGTCGTCGCTGGCGATGCAGAAGGACATTGCGAAGGTCGTGATGCAGGCGGCCGGTGTCGCGGTTCCCGAAGGCCGGGTGGTTTCGCGCGCCGAAGCGGCCCGCAGCCATGCGATGGAGCGACCCTACGTCATCAAGCCGATTTCGGAAGGCTCCAGCGTCGGGGTCTTCATCGTCACCGACCAGCACGAGCATCCGCCGCAGGAACTGACCCGCCAAGACTGGTCGTTCGGCGAGCAGGTGCTGGTGGAGCGCTACATCCGGGGCAAGGAACTGACCTGCGCGGTGATGGGCGACCGGGCGCTGGACGTCATCGAAATTGTGGCGGCGACACAGTTTTACGATTTCGAGGCGAAATATGCGCCAGGCGGATCGAAACATCTGCTGCCCGCGCCAATTTTACCTTTTGTTTACCAAGAGGTCCGAAGACTAGCGCTCAAGGCGCATCACGCCCTCGGCTGTCGAGGCGTGACCCGTGCCGACTTCCGCTACGACGACCAAGCCGCGGGGACGGAGGGGCTGGTCTGTCTTGAAGTCAACACGCAACCCGGCATGACCGAGACCTCGCTCGTGCCTGAGCTCGCCATGTATGCGGGCGTGACGTTCGATGAGCTGGTGCGATGGATGGTCGAAGACGCCTCGCTGAACCGGTGACCGACGGAGCGAAAGCCCGTTCGGGGGCCGGCGCAGCGCCGGATACCAGCCGCGTGCGCGCTCGCACCGCGTTGGGGCTGGGTCGTGGCCGGCTGGAGCGCTATCTGCGCCGCTGGCTGGGGCCGGTCGATGAATGGCGTTTGCCCCGGGGCACTGGATTTGCGGCCGGCGCGGCCTTTCTGCTGGCAAGCCTGGCATTTGGCAGCGTGCGCGGTGGGCATCTGCCGGAGGTCATGGCGGAACTTCGGGATTTCCGCGACGCCGTCGCCAACACGGCGGGTTTCCGCATCACGTCGATCGCGCTGTCCGGTGAGGGCCAGTTGAGCCGCGAGGAGATTCTGGCGACCGCCGGCATCACCGACCGGACGTCGCTGCTGTTTTTCGACGCCGCCGACGCGCGCGCGCAACTCAAGGCCAATCCGTGGATCGCCGATGCCACGGTGCTCAAGCTTTATCCCGGGCGGCTGAATATCACGGTGACCGAGCGCGATGCTTTTGCCCTCTGGCAGCTCGACGGCAAGGTCTCGGTGATCTCCGCCGATGGCGCCATTGTCGATCCCGTCGTTCAGCCGCATTTCGCCAAGCTGCCGCTGGTCGTGGGCGTGGGCGCTGCCGCCAAGGCGAAGGAATTGATGTCGATCCTCGACCGGTATCCGCTGGTTCGCGAGCAGATGCGCGCCGCCGTGCTGGTTGCCGAGCGGCGATGGAACGTCGTGCTCAAGAATGGCATCGACGTGCGGCTGCCGGAAACCGAGGTGGAGCAGGCGCTGTCCACGTTGGTGACGCTGGACCGCAACAATAAATTGCTGAGCCGCGACATCACGGTGGTCGATCTTCGCCTGCCGGACCGGGTCACGGTGCGGCTTTCGGACGATGCTTCGGCGGCGCGCCAGGATGCGCTCAACAAGGACAAGAAGGCCCGCAAGAAGGGAGGCGCCGCATGACCCTTCAGGATGGCCTGACTCCGAAAATGAGACCGGTGCCGCCCCGCCGCTCGGCGATTGTGGCGGCTCTCGATATCGGCACCAGCAAGATCGTTTGCGTCATCGCGCGGCTCAAGCCGCAGCCGCCGCAGGAGGTGTTGCGGCGACGCAGCCATGCCATCGAAATCCTGGGCGTCGGCCATACCGAAGCCCGTGGCATGAAGGGCGGGGCGGTCATCAACCTCGCGGAGGCCGAACAGGCGGTCCGTCACGCCGTCGATCTGGCCGAACACGATGCCTCGGTTCAGCTTGAATCGGTGGTGTTGTCGGTCTCGGCCGGGCGGCCCGGCAGCGAATTCTACGCGGTCAACGTCAATGTCGCGGGATCAAGCGTCGCCGACGGCGACATCTCCCGCGCGCTTGCGGCCGGCAGCCGCCATTCCGTCAGTTCCGCCCGCGCCGTGCTGCATTCCCTGCCGACCGGCTACGCGCTCGATGGCGTGCGCGGCGTCGGCGAGCCCCGCGGCATGCTGGCTCGCGAGTTTGGCGTCGACATGCATGTGGTGACCGCCGATGTGACGGCGGTGCGCAATCTGATGCTTGTGGTCGAGCGCTGCCACCTCGACGTCGAAACGATGGTGGCCGCGCCTTACGCCGCGGGCCTGAGCGTGATTGCCGACGACGAGGCCGATCTCGGCGCCGCGCTGGTCGATATGGGGGCCGGCACCACCACCATGGCGGTATTCTCCGGCGGCCGCTTCACGCACGCCGACGGCTTCGCGCTCGGTGGCAATCACATCACGATGGACTTGGCACGAGGGCTGAACGCTCGTATCTCTGATGCAGAGCGAATCAAAACGTTCTACGGCAGCGTGCTCGCAGGGGGGTCCGACGAGCGCGACATGATTACGGTGCCGGCGGTCAGCGAAGATGACCGCGAACCTCCCCAGTTCGTGTCGCGTGCGAGTTTGGTGCGCATCATCAAGCCGAGGGTCGAGGAAATTCTCGAGATGGTTCGAGATCGCCTTGCGGCTTCGCTGTTTGCGAGCGAGCCGCGTGCCCGCGTGATTCTAACCGGCGGCGTCAGCCAACTTGCCGGATTGCCCGAGCTTGCCGCGCGGATTCTCAACCGGCCTGTGCGTGTCGGTCGCCCGCTCGGCATCGCCGGATTGCCCGAGGTGGCCAAGGGTCCGGCCTTTGCCGTGGCGACGGGTCTCCTCGTCTATCCGCAGGCTGCGCATCTCGAACACTTCGAACCGCGGCGAACGCGGCACTTGATGACCGGAACAGGCTACATCGCGCGGGTCGGACGATGGCTGCGGGAGAGCTTCTGATGACCGACCCACAATTCACCGCACAGTTCACACATCGGCCGAGGGCGGATCGGCACGACCTGGCGGCGTCCACCGACGCTGGCCCAAGCAAGAGGCAGTCATGAGCATCAACCTGAAGATTCCCGACATCCGCGAACTCAAGCCGCGGTTGACCGTGTTCGGCGTTGGCGGAGCCGGCGGAAACGCCGTCAACAATATGATCACGGCCGGGCTTCAGGGCGTCGACTTCGTCGTCGCCAACACCGATGCCCAGGCCCTGACCATGTCCAAGGCCGAGCGCATCGTCCAAATGGGCGTGCAGGTGACCGAGGGTCTCGGCGCCGGCTCGCAGCCGGACGTCGGACGGGCGGCGGCCGAAGAGGTGATCGACGAAATTCGCGATCATCTCACCGGCTCGCACATGGTGTTCGTCACCGCCGGTATGGGCGGCGGCACCGGCACCGGCGCGGCCCCCGTCATCGCGCGGGTCGCCAAGGAGCTTGGCATCCTCACCGTCGGCGTGGTCACCAAGCCGTTCCACTTCGAGGGCCAGCGCCGCATGAAGTTTGCGGAAGCCGGCATCGCCGAACTGCAGAAATGCGTCGACACCCAGATCATCATCCCGAACCAGAACCTGTTCCGGGTGGCGAACGAGAAGACGACCTTCGCCGACGCCTTCGCGATGGCCGATCAGGTGCTCTACTCCGGTGTGGCCTGCATCACCGACCTGATGGTCAAGGAAGGCCTCATCAACCTCGACTTCGCCGACGTTCGCGCCATCATGCGCGAAATGGGCAAGGCGATGATGGGCACCGGCGAGGCCTCCGGCGAGAAGCGCGCGCTGCGCTCGGCCGAAGCCGCGATTGCCAATCCGCTGATCGACGACGTGTCCATGAAGGGCGCGCGCGGCCTGTTGATCTCGATCACCGGCGGCAAGGATCTGACGCTGTACGAAGTGGATGAGGCGGCGACCCGCATCCGCGAGGAGGTCGATCAGGAGGCCAACATCATCGTTGGCGCAACCTTCGACGAAAGCCTCGAGGGCATCATCCGGGTTTCGGTGGTGGCGACCGGCATCGACACGGTTGCGATGTCCAACCGCCCGCAAAACGAGACTCGCATCGCCGAGCTGACCCAGAAGCTGCGCGTCGACACCCAGCGCATCTCCGGCGAACGCTCCGAGATGCATGCGCAGCAGCCGCAAGCCCAAGCGCACGCCCAGACCCACGCCCACGGACAAGCTCAGCCGCAACCTCGCACGACGCAGGCTCCGGCCGCCGCGCCGCGGAATGCGTTCGAGCACGGGGCGACCGCAGCGGTTGCCGCGGCGCTGCAACCGCATCCGGGTTCGGAAGACGTGACCGTGCGTGCGATCACGCCGAAGCCCTCGCTCTTCGTTGAGCCGATGATGGCCGATCCTGTGCCGCAGGAAATGCCCAAGGCCTTCATCCCGCCGCAGCCGGAGCGGACGCGCAGTCCGCGCATGCCGCGGATCGATGAACTGCCGATGCCGGCGCAGAATCAGATTCGCGCCCGGCAAGGCGAGGCTCCCGATTCGGGTCCCGAGAAGCAGCGTCTGACGTTGTTGCAGCGTTTGGCGCAGGTCGGGCTCGGCCGTCGCGAGGAGACCGACGAATCGCACGAGCAGCGGGAGCATCACCCGCGTCCGGCCGCCCCGGCGATGACCGAACGCGCGCCCTTGCCGCCGCGCCAACCGGCGCGGATGCCCGAACCGGTATCGGAGTACGCCAAGCGCCCGGTGGCCACCGCCCCGGCTCCGCAGGGTTTGGATATCCACGGCCGCCAGGCCCCGATTGGAGCACACAAGGCTGTGGATGACGATCAGCTCGAGATCCCGGCTTTCCTGCGCCGTCAGGCCAACTAGGGTGTTATGTTGAAAGGCCCCTCCGATCCCAGTGTCGCCACCGGGATCGGAGGGTTTGCCGCCCGAGGACGGCGGACCAGGCGATTGTTCTGTTGTGTAAGATTATGATTTATAACGAAATTTTCTCATGCTTCCGCGGCGTTTTGGCCGCCATGCCAACCCCTCAAAATCCGGCCATGCAGGGAACCGCAAGGGGAAAGGCATCTCCACGCGCGACGCGGATGGGGCGGCAATGCGGCGATTTGGAGGTAACAGTTGGTAAGAAAGCGTGAGTTGGCGACTGTTTACCTTGGCGCTAAATTCCTCGCGGACAAGGGGATTTGGCCGATCTTGGGGTGGGGAATGCGGCGCCAGCCGCGAACATTCAGCGCTCCTGGGTTTTTGGCAAAATCGGGATCAATCGCGATTCTTGAGGGCAGCATGACGTGCGTGCGCGGGAATCCGGTCAACATGCAGACTTCCGTATGAAATTCGGCAGGCAGACCACTTTGCGCGATCATGCCGCGGTCAGCGGCATCGGCGTGCACACTGGTTTGCCCGCGACGCTCACCATCCTGCCTGCCAAGGCCGACACCGGAATTGTGTTCGTGCGCTGCGGTGCGAACGGCGAGCCGGACCGGGAAATTCGCGCCAATGTGCGCGCCGTCACCGCAACCGAATTCGCCACCGTCATCGGCGACGCTGCAGGCCCATTGTGCTCGACCGCCGAGCATGTGCTTGCGGCGCTCTCGGGTCTTGGCATCGATAACGCCGTCATCGAAATCGATGGACCGGAAGTGCCGATCATGGATGGCAGCGCGGCGCAGTTCGTCGCGGCCATCGACCAGGCCGGCGTCGTGACGCTGCCGGTGCCGCGCCGTTACATCCAAGTGCTCAAGCCGATCCGTGTCGCCAAGGGTGAATCCTACGGCGAACTGCGGCCTTATTCGCAGGGCTTCCGGGTTGAACTCGACATCGACTTCGATCATCCGCTGATCGGCCGGCAGGGAATCGCGCTCGACATCGAGCCCGACACATTCCGCCGCGAACTGGCGCGCGCGCGCACCTTCGGCTTCATGCGCGACGTGGCGAAGCTCTGGAGCGCGGGTTATGCGCGCGGCGCATCGTTCGAGAACACGCTCGTCATCAACGAAGACCGCCTGCTCAATCCGGAAGGGTTGCGGTTTGGCGACGAATTTGCCCGCCATAAAGCGCTCGATGCGATTGGCGATCTGGCGCTGGCCGGTGCGCCGCTGCTCGGCACCTATCGTTCGGTGCGCGGCGGTCACAAGCTCAACCATGCGGTGCTGTCGGCGTTGATGGCCGATCCGTCGGCCTGGATGCTGGTCGACAGCCCCGAATCGCGCTCGGAGATCCGGGCGGAGACACCGCGGCGGCCGATCCGGGGACATGCCGACCTCGCCACCGGGCTTGCGGCGCCGGCTTTCGGACCGGATGTGTCCTGAGGCCACGATCGCCTTATTCCCGGCTGAATGTCCGCATAAACGGTCGCCCAACCTTTATCTTTCAAAGAGATAGGAGCGCGGCTCTGGGCGCGCGGGGGATCCTACGTCTCATGCCATCGCGTATCGTATCAGGGGTTCTGCCGGCCAAAGGTGCGCTGCTGATGCGGCTCACGCTTTTGGCGTCGCTGGTGCTTCCTCTCGGAGCCTGCAGCAGTCTCGGGAGCTTTCCGAGCTTCAACAGCCTGTTCAACAAGGGCGAGGTGACGGCTCCCGACGAGCCGGCCGACAAACTCTATAACGAGGGCATTTTCCTTCTGGACAACCGGAAGGATTACAAGGAAGCGGGCAAGAAGTTCGCCGAGGTCGAGCGTCAGCACCCTTATTCGGAGTGGGCGCGCAAATCCCTGTTGATGACGGCCTATGCGAACTATCAGGCGAAAGCCTACGAGGATGCCATCCTGGCCGCGCGGCGCTACGTGACGCTGCATCCCGGCAGTGCCGACGCCGCTTATGCGCAGTTCATCATCGGCTCGTCGTACTACGACCAGATCCCCGACATCAGCCGCGATCAGGCGCGCACCGAGAAAGCCATCGCGGCTCTCGAAGAGGTCACGCGCAAATATCCGGACTCCGAATACTCCACCAACGCCAAGCACAAGATCGAGATCGCGCGCGATCAGCTGGCCGGCAAGGAAATGGACGTCGGCCGCTATTACATGAACCGCAAAGATTTCAGCGGCGCGATCAACCGGTTCAAGATCGTGGTGACGCAATACCAGACCACCCGCCACGTCGAGGAGGCGCTGATGCGGCTGACCGAGGCCTATATGGCTCTCGGGATTGCCGGCGAGGCGCAGACCGCGGCGGCCGTGCTCGGTCACAACTTCCCCGACAGCCGCTGGTACGCCGACGCCTACAAGCTGGTGAAGGGCGGCGGCTTCGAACCGCAGGAAAACAAGGGTTCCTGGATCAGCCGCGCCTTTGCCAACATCCGCGGGCCGTTCGCCAGCAACGCCAAAAGCTGACGCCCAAAAAACTGACATTAAGGCGATCCACAGCGCCATCCGGGCCTGTGCCGGCTGGGCTCGTGCTCCCGGGGCGGGCTTCCGCTATTCTCCGAAGATTCGCGTGTGATGCCCGGACGTCGCCGGTTTTGCCGGTGATGGCGGCCGTCGTATAGGACCGCTCATGCTGGCCCGCCTCTCGATCCGAGACATTGTTCTGATCGACCGGCTCGATATCGATTTCGCGTCGGGCCTTGCCGTGCTGACCGGCGAGACCGGCGCCGGCAAGTCGATCCTGCTCGATGCCTTTGCGCTGGCGCTCGGCGCGCGCGGCGATGCCACTCTGGTCCGGCAGGGCGCGGAGCAGGGCCAGGTCACGGCGATGTTCGAACTGCCGGCCAAGCATCCGGCCCGCGCGCTGTTGGCCGAAGGCGGCGTCGTCGCCGACGAAGCGGTGATCCTGCGTCGCGTGCAGTTCGCCGACGGCCGCACCCGCGCTTTCATCAACGACCAGCCGGTCGGCGTGCAGACCTTGCAGAGGCTCGGCGCGGCGCTGGTCGAGATCCACGGCCAGCACGATGCCCGGGCGCTGGTGGATGCCGGAACGCACCGCGGCTTGCTCGATGCCTACGGCCGGCTCGAGGCCGATGCGGCGGCGGTCGAGAATTTGTGGACGGCGCGGCGCGAGGCTGCGGAGGCCGTGGCCGCGCACAAGGCGGAGGCCGAGCGCGCGGCGCGCGAAGGCGATTGGCTGCGTCACGCCGCCGAAGAGCTGGGCCGGCTCGCGCCGGAAGCGGGCGAGGAAACCGCGCTGGCCGAGCGCCGCACCGACATGATGCGCGC
>Ga0070679_100004949_pt1 | contig 12294 bp, 11 predicted proteins | sample KBSC63BmetaG_FD_65652 | JGI IMG/M metagenome (GOLD analysis project Ga0070679, IMG submission 65652) | Corn rhizosphere microbial communities from Kellogg Biological Station, Michigan, USA - KBS C6-3B metaG | ecosystem: Host-associated > Plants > Roots > Rhizosphere | place: USA: Michigan... | reverse complement strand
GACCAGGAGAAGATCAGGCCGGTGGCGAAGGTCGGCACCAGCGCGGCCGCCACCCAGGTCGCGGCGAAGACGATGTACGGCGCGGCGCGAAACAGCCACGACGCCGATTCGGCCAGCACCACTTCCTTGCGCAGGAGGCGCGCGAGGTCGCGATACGGCTGCAGGAGCGGCGGACCGCGCCGGCCGACGAGCAGTGCCTTCAGCTTGCGCACGTAGCCGGCGAGGAGCGGCGCCGCGGCCAGCACCACCGTCATCTGGCAGAACTGCACGAACAGATCGAGCATCACTGCCATGCCGCGAGCACCATGAGGAGCGCGACGAGCGCGCCGAACACCAGCGTGAGATAGCCGCGGATGGTGAGGAACTGCAGCGTGTTCAGGCGCTCGGCGACGAAGCCGACGATGCGCGCGATCGGCGCGTAGAAGACATCCCACGGCACGTCGCGCATGCGCACCTGCAGGCGCGCCGGCGTCGCGTCGCCGGGCGCCGGCATGCGCACTTCCTCGCGCGCGCGGAACAGCACCGAGCCGAATACGCGCCGGATCGGCTGCGAGAAGCTGCCCGGGGTGTACTGGGTCGCCGGGTTCGGATCCGGGAACCCGCAGTCCCATGCCGCCGAGCGGCGCACCACGCGGGAGGCCGAGCGGTGAATGGCCTCGGCGGCGAGGCTCGCGGCCAGCGCGATGAAGAAGAAGAGCAGCAGCCCGTTGTACGAGCTGCGGCTCTGCGCGATCGGCACGATGGTCAGCCAGTCGAGGCTTTCCTGGCGCGGCAGGTGCGCACCGGCGAGCGACTGGATCACCGGCGCGAGCGCGTCGATGAAGTAGCCGGGCAGGATGCCGGCGAGCAGGCAAAGGAAGGCGAGAACGAACATCGCGGCGAGCGAAAAGCGATCGGTCTCGACCGCTTGCGCCGCCATGGCCGAGCGCGGACGGCCGAGGAAAGTGATGCCGAAGGCCTTCACGAAGCACGCCCCGGCGAGGGCGGCGGACAGCGCGAGCAGCGCGCCGACGGCCGGCACCAGGAACTTGAGCAGCCACTGCGGCAGGGCGGGGCTGAGCAGGATGGCCTGGAACATGAGCCACTCGGAAACGAAGCCGTTGAAGGGCGGCAGCGCCGAGATCGCGGCCGAGCCGACCAGGAAGGCGAGCGCCGTGCGCGGCAGGCGATGGATCAGGCCGCCGAGCCGCTCCATGTCGCGCTCGCCGGTCGCGCCGAGCACGACGCCCGCGCCGAAGAAGAGCAGGCTCTTGAACAGCGAATGGTTGAACGCGTGCAGCAGCGCGGCGGTCAGCGCGAGCGCGGCGGCGCCCGGCATCTCGTTGGCTTCGAAGGCGAGCGCGAGGCCCAGGCCGATGAACACGATGCCGATGTTCTCCACCGTGCTGTAGGCGAGCAGCCGCTTGAGATCGCTTTGCATGAGGGCGTACAGCACGCCCATCACCGCCGTGATGCCGCCCACCAGGGCGACGAGCGCGCCCCACCACCAGCTCGGCGCGCCGAGGAGATCGAAAGCGATGCGCACGAAGCCATACACGGCGACTTTGGTCATCACGCCGCTCATGAGCGCGGAGACGTGCGTCGGTGCCGCGGGGTGCGCGAGCGGCAGCCACGCGTGCAGCGGCACGAGGCCCGCCTTGGACCCGGCGCCGATCAGCGCCAGCACCAGCACGGCGGCCGCGTAGGCGGCCGACGGCGGCGCCTGGCGGATGGCGTCGAACGGATAGCCGCCCGACGGGCCGGAAAGGAGACCGAACGCGAAAAGAAGGGCCAGCGTGCCCAGGCTCGCCATCAGGAGATAGAGGTAGCCGGCGGCCGCATTGCCCGCGCGGCGATGGTGCGCCATCACCAGCGCCCACGAGGAGAGCGACATCAGCTCCCAGGAGAAGAGGAAGGTGAACGCGTCGGCCGCGACGAGCACCAGGTTCATCGCCGCCAGGAAGGCGGGAAAGAACGGCAGCACGCGGCCCGGCGCTTCCTCGTGGCGGCCGTAGCCGAGCGCGTACAGGCTGGTGGCCGCGGCGCCCAGGTTGATCACCACGACGAAGAAGGCGCCGAGCGCGTCGAGCTTGAAATGCGCGCCGAGCCACGGCAGGCCGACCGGCAGCACGAGCGGGCCCACGGTGGGCGCAGGGGAGAGCAGTGCCGCCACCCCGAGGCTTGTCGCCGCGGCCGTGGCGAGCAGCGTGATGGCGTAGACGACGACCGTGGCGGCGCGGCGCCGGACCAGCGCGAGACCGAGCCCGGCGGTAGCGAGAAGCGCGGCGATGCAGACGAGGAGCGCTTCGAGGACCAAGCTAGGCCCGCTTCTTCAGGCGCAGGCCGCGGCCGCCCGCCTCGCTCGCCGCGCCGTCGTTGATGAGCTCGATGCCCAGGCGATCGAGCGCGGCGATGAGCTTCATCAGCGACTCGACGTTGCCGCGGATCACGCCGTCGCTCGCCTCCATCCGCTGGATGGTCGGCAGCGACAGCCGCGCCGCCTTGGCGAGCGCGCGCTGGTCGATGCCCGCGAGGGCGCGGGCGGCGCGCAGCTGGCGGGAAGTGATCATGCTACGAGCTTCATTTGAGCGATGCAGGACTAGAGGACTGATGTATGATACATCATAACTAATGCGCCGGTGGAATGGCGCATAATCCGCCCCATGCCCTACTCGGTCGAAGGCAAGCTGGTCGTCGCGATCTCCTCGCGCGCGCTCTTCGACTTCGAGGAAGAGAACCGCGTCTTCGAGCGTGACGGCGAGCAGGCCTACATCGACCTGCAGTACGGCCGCCTGGACGTGCCGGCGCGGCACGGGGTGGCGTTCCCGCTGGTGAAGAAGCTGCTCGCCTTCAACACCGACAAGTCGCAGCGCGTCGAGGTGGCCGTGCTGTCGAAGAACGACCCGGTCTCGGGCCTGCGCGTGTTCAAGTCGGCGGCGCAGGCGGGACTGCGCATCGAGCGCGGCGTGTTCACCCGCGGCCGCTCGCCGTATCGTTACCTCGATGCGCTGAAGGCGAATCTCTTCCTGTCGGCGAACGAGGCCGACGTGCTGGCCGCGCTGGAGGCGAAGTGCCCGGCCGCGCGCGTGTATCCGGAATCCACCCAGGCGGCGAGCCGCCATGCGGACGAGCTGCGCATCGCCTTTGACGGCGACGCCGTTCTCTTCTCCGATGAGGCCGAGCGCGTGTACCAGCGCGATGGGCTGGATGCGTTCACCAAGCACGAGACCGCCAACGCGCTGCAGCCGCTGCCGCCGGGGCCGTTCAAGCCGCTGCTCGAGGCGCTGCACCGCCTGCAGGCCGCCGCCGGCACCGACGTGCCGCTCAAGGTGCGCACCGCGCTGGTCACCGCGAGGAGCGCGCCGGCACACGAGCGCGCGGTGCGCACGCTGATGGAGTGGAACATCGCCGTGGACGAGCTCATGTTCCTCGGCGGCCTGGACAAGGGCGAGTTCCTGCGCGCCTTCGAGCCGGACTTCTACTTCGACGACCAGCGCGGCCACATCGAATCGGCGCGCGCCTACGTCGCCGCCGGCCACGTTCCCTTCGGCGTCGCGAACCTCCGCTAGATCCGTTTTTCCCTGACCGCGTGGCACGCGACGCCGTCCTCGAGCGGCGGCGTCTCGTTGCGGCAACGCTCGTTCGCGTACGGGCAGCGTGGATGGAACGCGCAACCGGTGGGCAGCGCGAGCGGGTTCGGCACTTCCCCTGCAACGGCGGTGCGCGCGCGCCCGGACCTGGAGAGGTCCGGCACGGCGTCGAGCAGCATGCGCGTATAAGGGTGCCGCGGGCGCGAGAAGATCTGCGCCGAGCGCGCGAGCTCGACGATGCGTCCCGCATACATCACGCCGACGCGGTCGGCGACCTGCGAGACGACGGCCAGGTTGTGCGAGATGAAAAGGTAGGTGAGCGCGAGCCGCGCCTGCAGGTCGAGCATCAGGTTCAGGATCTGCGCCTGCACCGACACGTCGAGAGCGGACGTCGGCTCATCGCAGACCAGGAAGTCCGGCTCGCCGGCGAGCGCGCGCGCGATCGAGATGCGCTGGCGCTGGCCGCCCGAGAACTCGTGCGGATATTTTTCGCCGTCGTCCGGCGAGAGGCCGACCTGCCGCAGCAGCGCGTCGACCTTCTGCGACGTGCCGAGGAAGCGGATGGGCTCGGCGACGATGTCGCGCACGCGCCAGCGCGGGTTCAGGCTCGCATAGGGATCCTGGAAGATCATCTGCATGCGCCGGCCGGCGAAAGCGATGCCCCCCTCGGTCGGCGGGTAGAGGCCCACGATCAGCCGCGCGACGGTCGACTTGCCGCAGCCGGATTCGCCTACGAGGGCCAGCGTTTCGCCCTTCTCGATGGCAAAGCTCACGCGGTCGACGGCGCGGAGATGGCGCCGCGGCTCGCGCTCGATGACGCGATTCAGCCACGGTCGCGACACGTCGAAGTCGCGGCTGACGCCGTCTAATTCAAGCAGCGGCATGCAGCCAGCAGGCGGCCCGGCTCGAACCGGCCGGGAGGAGATCGGGCCGCTCGACGACGCAGCGGTCGAAGCGGTGCGGGCAGCGCGGGTTGAAGGGACAGCCCGGCGGGATGGCGTTCAGGCGCGGCATGGCGCCCTCGATCTGCACCAGCCGGTGCTTTTGCGCCGAGATGCGCGGGATCGAGCCCATCAGGCCGACGGTATACGGATGCTTCGGGGCGTGTATCACGTCCTGCGCCGCGCCGATCTCGATGATGCGCCCGGCGTACATCACGGCCACGCGCTGCGCCGTCTCGGCGATGACACCCATGTCGTGCGTGATCAGCATCACCGCCGCGCCCCGATCGCGCGCGATGCGCTTGAGGAGCGCGATGATCTGCGCCTGGATCGAGACGTCGAGGGCGGTGGTCGGCTCGTCGGCGATCAGGAGCTTCGGCTCGGCGGCGAGCGCGAGCGCGATCACCACCCGCTGGCGCATGCCGCCGGAGAACTGGTGCGGATAGTGCTCGTAGCGCGCCTCGGGGGCTGGGATGCCGACTTCGCGCAGCAACGATAGCGCGCGGGATCGCGCCTCGGATTTGCCCATTGGTAGATGCGTGAGGATCGTCTCCTCGAGCTGCCGGCCGATCGTGTACAGCGGATTGAGCGAGGTGAGCGGGTCCTGGAAGATCACCCCGATCTTGCGGCCGCGGAGCTTGCGCATCTCCTCGTGCGGCAGGTTGTCGATGCGCCGGCCTTCGAGCATGACTTCCCCGCCGGCGATACGTCCGGGCGGCTCGAGCAGCCGGATGAGCGCCATGCCGGTGATCGACTTGCCGGCGCCGGATTCGCCCACCACGCCGAGCACTTCGCCGGGCGCGATCGAGAACGAGACGCCGTCCAGGGCGGTGAGCGTGCCGCGACGCGTGGGGAACTCCACCCGCAGGTTTTGAACGTCGAGGATCACCGCAGCCGGGGGTTCAGCGCGTCGCGCAGCCAGTCGCCGAGCAGGTTGACCGACAGCACGAGCACGACCAGCGCCACGCCGGGGAACACCGTGATCCACCACTCGCCGGAGTAAAGGAACTCGTTGCCGATGCGGATCAGCGTGCCGAGCGAGGGGCGCGTAGCGGGCACGCCGACGCCGAGGAAGGAGAGGGTCGCCTCGGTGATGATCGCCGTGGCGACGTGGATGGTGGCGATGACCAGCACCGGGCCGAGCACGTTGGGCAGCACGTGCGAGACCATGATGGCGAGCGGGCGGCGGCCGATGACGCGCGCCGCCTGCACGTACTCCTTCTGCCGTTCGACCATCGTCGAGCCGCGCACCGTGCGCGCGTATTGCACCCAGCCGGCGAAGCCGATGGCGAGCACCAGCACCGGGATGGCGAGATCATCGTGACGCTCGCCCGGCAGCGCCACGCGGGCCACGCCGTCGATGAGAAGGGCGATGAGGATGGCGGGAAAGGAGAGCTGCACGTCCGCCACGCGCATGATGAGCGCGTCGAGGCGCCCGCCGTAGTAGCCCGCGAGGAGCCCGGCTGCCACGCCGAGCAGCAGCGAGAAGAACACCGAGGCGAGGCCGACGCCGAGCGAAATGCGCGCCCCGTGCATGATCGTCGACAGGATGTCGCGCCCCTGGTTGTCCGTGCCGAGCGGGTACTGCGCGTTGCCGCGCTCGTCCCATGCCGGCGGCGTGAAGGCGTCGTTCAGGTTGAGCGCCGCCATGTTGAACGGGTCCTGCGGCGAGAGCCACGGCGCGAGCAGCGCGCCGCCAACGCAGACGATCGTCAGGAGCGCGGCGACGATCGCGACCGGCGAGCGGCGGAAGCTCCAGGCGAGGTCATGCTGCCACAGCTTCTCGAGGATCACTTCACTGCTTTTGTGCTTCTTTCACGACCGCGAAGCGAGCGGTCGGCCGGTCGTCGGGGCTGTAGGTGATGGTGACGTTCTTCTTCATCGCCCACGGCCGCATCTGGTGGTGCAGCGGCACGTAGTAGTACTGGTCGCGCGTGCGCACCAGCCCATCCCGCAACAGCTTGTCGCGCTTCGCCTCGTCGGTCTCGATCTTCGCCTGGTCGACCATGCGGTCGATCTGCGGGTCGCTCACGCGTCCGAGGTTGAAGCTGCCGTCGGCGCCCGTCGTCTTGGTGCGCACGAGGGATTGCAGGCTGTAGAGCGCATCGAAGGTCTGCACGCCCCAGCCGAGCATGTAGGCGCTCGAATCGAAGTTCAGGATCTTCGGGATGAAATTCGAGAACGGCAGCGCGTTCAGCCGCACCTTGACTCCGGCGCGCGCCCACATGCCGACCAGCGCCTGGCAGATCTTCTCGTCGTTCACGTAGCGGCCGTTCGGGCAGTCGAGCGTGAACTCGAAGCCGTTGGGATAGCCGGCCTCGGCGAGCAGCTTCTTCGCGCCGGCGACGTCGTACTTCGGGATGAGGTCGATGTCCTTCGAGTAGCCGTGCACGCCCGGGGCCACCATGATGCCGGCCGGAAGCGAGAGGCCGCGCATCGTCACCTTGCGGATCGCCTCGCGGTCGACCGCCATGTTGAGCGCGTGGCGCACGCGCACGTCCTTGAACGGGTTCTTGCCCTTGACGCTGCCGTACTTCAGCTCGTCGTTGTGCTGGTCGAGGCCGATGAAGATGGTGCGCACCTCGTGGCCGTCGAGGATCTTGAGGTTCGCTTCCTTGCGCAGGCGATCAACGTCCTGCGTCGGCAGGTCCGTGACGAGGTCCACCTCGCCGGAAAGCAGGGCGGAGACGCGCGTCGCATCGGAGCGGATGGGGGTGTAGATCACTTCCGTGACATTGCCGTCCAGCTTGCCCCACCAGTTCTTGTTCGCCTCGAAGACGATGCGCTTGTCGGGCTCCCAGGACTTGATGACGTAGGGGCCGGTGCCGTTGGCGTTGCGAGAGGCGTAGGTCTCTTCTTTCTTCGCGTAGTCCTGGATGTGCTGCGAGCGGTTCTTCTCCGACCACGCCTTGCTCATGATGCGAAAGTCGACGATGTAGCGCATCAGGATCGGCGAGGGTCCCGAGAGGACGAAGTCCACCGTATAGTCGTCGACCTTGTTCACTTCCTTGATGCCGGAGACGTAGATCTGGTTCGTGCCCTGCGGCTCGCGGATGCGGTTGAACGAGAACACCACGTCGTCCGCCGTGAACGGCGAGCCGTCGTGGAACCTGACGTTCTTCCGCAGGTTGAAGCGGTAGTGCAGGTCGTCGGGTTTCGTCCAGCTCACCGCGAGGCAGGGCTCGATCTCGTACTTGGCGTTGTAGCGCACCAGCCCTTCGTACGCGTACTGGATGATGGCGTGCGTGGTGGCGTGGTTCTGCGAGTGCGGATCGAGCGTCAGGATGTCGTTCTGCGCGGCCCACTTGAGCGTGACGGCCTGGACCGGCGCTGCGAGTGTTCCTATGGTGAGCGCCATGACGAGCAGCAGGTATCGCATCGTTCCCCCTATTTGAGCGGCAGCGCTTCTTCGACCAGCGCGGCGAGGTAGCCCGCGCCGAGCGGGATGACCTCGTCGTTGAAATCGTAGTTCGGGTTGTGCAGGAGGCATCCTCCAGCGGCCCCGCCCTGGCCGAGAAAGACGTATGCGCCGGGCCGCGCCTGCAGCATGTACGAGAAGTCCTCGCCGCCCATGGTGGCCTCGTGGTCCGTGATCACGTTGTCGTCGCCGAATACCCGGCGGCCGACCCGCGCCGCGAATTCTGCTTCGCGCGCGGTGTTCACGGTCGCCGGATAGCCGCGCTCGTAGGTGACTTCGGCCGTGCAGCCGAACGCTTCGGCGGTCTTGGTGGCGATCTCCCTTACCCGTCGCTCGGCGAGGTCGCGCGTGGCGGCCTCGAAGGTGCGCACGGTGCCGACCAGCTTCACGTGGTCGGGGATCACGTTGAAGACGCCGACCTGGCTGGTGGCCATCGAGCAGATGCTCACCACGACGGAGTCGAGCGGGCTTACGGTCCGGCTGGCGACGGTCTGCAGCGCGGTGATGATGTGCGCCGCGGCGACGACCGGGTCTACCGCGAGGTGCGGCATCGCGCCGTGGCCGCCGCGGCCGCGCACGCTGATCTGCAGTTCATCGGTGGCCGCCATGACCGCGCCCGCGCGCACCGCCATCTGGCCAGCCGGCAATCCCGGCCAGTTGTGCAGCGCGTAGATCTCGTTGGCCGGGAAGCGCTCGAACAATCCTTCGCTCAGCATCACCTGGCCGCCGCCGCCGCCCTCTTCGGCCGGCTGGAAGATGAGGTAGGCCGTGCCGTCGAAGTTGCGGGTCTCGGCGAGATAACGCGCCGCGCCGAGCAGCATCGTGGTGTGCCCGTCATGGCCGCAGGCGTGCATGCGGCCTTCGTTCTGCGACCGGTGCGCGAAGGTGTTGCGCTCGTGCATCGGCAGGCAGTCCATGTCGGCGCGCAGACCGATGGCGCGCCCGCTCGCCTTGCGCTTGCCGGGGATGACGGCGACGACGCCGGTCTTGGCGAGGCCCTTGTGCACCTCGACGCCCCAGGCACCGAGCCGGTCGGCCACCAGCGTCGCCGTGCGGCTTTCCTGGAACGCGAGCTCGGGATGCGCGTGGATATCCCGCCGCAGCTTGCGCAGCTCGTCGTGATAAGCGCGGATGCGCTCGGTGGGGTTCGTCATGTCGGCTGCATTCTCAGGCGCGGGTCGACCGCATAGTAGAGGAGATCGACGGCCAGGTTGATGATGACGAAGAACAGCCCGATCAGGCAAAGGTAGGCCGCCATCACCGGGACGTCGGCGAAGGTGACGGCCTGGATGAAGAGGAGCCCCATCCCCGGCCATTGGAACACCGTCTCGGTGATGATGGCGAAGGCGATGATGGCGCCGAGCTGAAGGCCGGTGATGGTGATCACCGGCACGAGCGTGTTCTTGAGCGCGTGGCCGAAATGCACGGCCCGATCGGTGAGGCCCCGCGCACGGGCGAAGCGGATGTAGTCGGTGCGCAGCACTTCCAGCATCTCGGCGCGGACGAGCCGCTGGATAAGGGTCATCTGGAAAAGCCCGAGCGTGATGGCCGGCAGGATCAGCGCCTTCAGGCCCGAGACGGTGAGGAGGCCCGTCGTCCACCAGCCGATCGCCACCGTGTCGCCGCGGCCGAAGGACGGCAGCCAGCCGAGCTGAACCGAGAACACGAGGATGAGCAGGATGCCGATGAGGAAGGTGGGGAGGGACACGCCGATCAGCGAGACGCCGAGCAGGAGCTGCGCGAGCCAGGAATTTCGTCGCAACGCCGTATAGACGCCCATCGGAATGCCGGCGACGAGCGCGAAGAGCGCTGCCATCAGAGAGAGCTCGAGCGTGGCGGGTAGTCTTTCTATCAAGAGACTGGATACCGGCCGCACCTGCCTCAGGCTCAGGCCGAAGTCGCCCTGTACCGCGCGCTCGAGGAACGTCGCGTATTGCACGTAGAACGGCCGGTCGAGGCCGAGCTGGCGCGTCACGCGCGCCCGATCTTCCGGCGTCGCGTCCTGGCCGAGCATGAAGATCACCGGGTCGCCGACGAAGCGGAACAGCGAGAAGGCGATGAGTCCCACGGCGAGCATCACGAGAACCGCCTGGCCGAGCCGCCGCAGGATGAAAGCAGCCATCTGCGAGAATGGTAACCGATGCCATTCGCAGAGAAGCTCATCCGCTGGCAGCGGCGCCATGGCCGCCACGACCTGCCGTGGCAGGGAACGACCAACCCTTATCGCATCTGGCTGTCGGAAGTGATGCTGCAGCAGACCCAGGTCGCGACGGTCATTCCGTATTACCGGCGCTTCATCGAGAAATATCCCACCGTCCACGCCCTGGCGGCGGCGAGCGAGGAGGAAGTGCTCGAGCTCTGGAGCGGCCTCGGCTACTACGCGCGCGGCCGCAACCTGCACAAGGCCGCTCGTGTCATCGCTGATCAGGGTTTTCCCCGGACGGCCGAAACGATTGCGGAACTGCCCGGCGTAGGCCGCTCAACGGCCGCGGCTATCGCTGCCTTCGCCTATGGCGAGCGCGCCGCGATCCTGGACGGCAATGTAAAGCGGGTGCTCGCACGCTGCTTCCTTCTGGCCGAAAAGGATGCGCTGTGGAAACAGGCGGACTCGTTACTCCCGAAGAAACACATTGAGCGCTACACGCAGGCGCTGATGGACCTCGGCGCGACGATCTGCACGCGCGCCAATCCGCGCTGCGACGCCTGCCCGGTGGCGGACGAATGCAGGGCGCGCAAGCGAGGCCGCATCGGCGAATTCCCGCCGCCGCGCGAGCGGCGCGAGGTGCCGCAGCGCGAGGCGACGTGGCTCGTGCTGCGGCGGAATGGTGCGGTGCTGGTCGAGCGGCGGCCCTCGCCGGGCATCTGGGGCGGGCTGTGGTGCTTTCCCGAGCTGAACGGGAAGCGGCCGCGTCGGGCGAAGGCGCTCGAGCCGATCGAGCACGGCTTCACGCATTGCCGGCTGCGCATCCGCCCATTGCTGGTGGACACCAAGCTCGATCGGGAAGGTCGCTGGCTGCGGCTCGAGGATGCCGAGCGCGCGGCGCTGCCCGCGCCGGTCAAGACGCTTCTCGCGCGCTTGCGCGAAGAAGGGAATTGACCCGCTCGAGGCGCAAGCGCGCGTCGTCGAGCTCGAGGAGCTCCTGCTTTGCCGGCAGCGGGAGCGGCAGGATCTCGGCGAGGCGCGCGCTGACCCAGGCGGCCGATTGCAGGTGGTGCGGCGCCGGGAAGAGCTCGACGTGCTGCCCGATCACGCGCTCGAGCAGGCGCACGGCCGGCTCGCACGCGGCGGGAACCGGGCCGTCCGATTCCGCCGGCAGCATCTCTATGCGGCCGACCAGCAGTCCATCGCGTTGCGCGCGGCGCTCGAGGATACGGAAGCGCGCTTCGCCGCCGGCGACGATTTGCAGCACGCCGAGCTGCTGCATGTCCCATTCGGCGATCTTGGCCGTGGTGCCGACCTCGAAGGGGACCGCGGGCGCGCCGACTTCCTTGCCTTCGCGGATGGCGCACACGCCGAAGGGCGTGCCGTCCCTGAGGCAGGCCTTCGCCATGGTGAGGTAGCGCTGCTCGAAGAGGCGCAGCGGCAGCCGCCCGCCCGGGAAGAGCACGGTTTGCAGCGGGAAAAGCGGCAGGTCGCTTATGGGGGCGTTTCCTGCGAGAGCTTGCGATGGCGCACGAGCACGCGCCACTCCTGGCCGAAGCGCCTGGCCAGCTCCTCGGCGATGAAGACCGACCGGTGGCGGCCGCCGGTGCAGCCGAGCGCGACGGTGACGTGGCTGCGATTCTCGCGCGCGATCTCCGGCAGCCAGCGCTTGAGGAGCGCCTCGACGTCGTCGACGTAGCGGCTGACCTGCGCATCGCGCTTCAGATAGTCGATCACGGGGCCGTCGCGACCTGTGAAGGGACGAAGCTGCGGGTCGTAGTGCGGGTTGGGCAGCATGCGGCAGTCGAGCACCCAGTCGGCGTCGAGCGGCAGGCCGTCCTTGAACGAGAACGACTCGAAGAGCAGCGTCATCGCGCCGCTGCCGATGCCGAGCTGGTCGCGGATCCAGTTCTGCAGCACGCGCGGCTGCAGCTCGCTCGTGTCGATGCGGCTGCCGAGGTCGGCGATGCCCGCGAGCAGCGTGCGCTCCTTGTCGATCGCCTCGGCGAGCGTGAGGCCCTCGCCGGTAAGCGGATGGCGGCGGCGCGTCTCGGAGAAGCGGCGCAGGAGCGCGCCCGAGCTCGCCTCGAGGTAGAGCACGCGCACGTCGACGCCGCGCCGCTTGAGCTGCTCGATATGGTTGGGCAGCGCCGGCAGCGCCGCGCTGCGCGCATCGATGCTCACGGCGGCGCGGTCATTGCCCGCCTCGGCGAGGAAGTCGAC
>Ga0070679_100004948_pt1 | contig 12294 bp, 8 predicted proteins | sample KBSC63BmetaG_FD_65652 | JGI IMG/M metagenome (GOLD analysis project Ga0070679, IMG submission 65652) | Corn rhizosphere microbial communities from Kellogg Biological Station, Michigan, USA - KBS C6-3B metaG | ecosystem: Host-associated > Plants > Roots > Rhizosphere | place: USA: Michigan... | reverse complement strand
CCGGACGCCACCGAGCCCACGATGTTGAACAGGCCGATGACGGCGATGGTCCAGCCACCGATCGATGCCGGCAGCCCGCGATCGACCAGATACGCCGGCAAATGCACGGTGATGAAGAACAGCTGGAAGCCGCAGGTGAAGTAGCCGAGTGTGAGCAGCACATAGCTGCGGTGACCGAATGCTTCCTTCAGGGCTTGCCGGACACTCTGGCCGGCTGCAGCGGCCGACGTTGACCCCGACGCTTGCCGCGGCGCTGCCAATACGAACGCCAGCGGCAACATCACCAGCAGGATCACGCCGAAGGTCAGCAGCGCACTCTGCCAGCCAATACTGTCGATCAGCGCGACGGCGAGCGGCGAGAACAGGAATTGTCCGAACGAACCGGCAGCCGTGCCGGCGCCGAACGCGATGGTCCGCCATTGCGGCGGCAAAAGCTTGGCAAAGGCGCCGATCACCAGCGTGAACGAGCAACCGGCAAGACCGAAGCCGATCAGAACGCCCGCCGACATGTAGAGTTCGAACGGACTCTGCGCGAACGCCATCCAGACAATGCCGGCGAAGTAGAGCAATGCGCCGCCGGCAAGCACCAGCGGCGCGCCGAACCGATCGGCGAGTGCGCCGGAGAACGGCTGCCCCGCGCCCCACAGCAGCATCTCGATCGCCAGCGCCAGACCGAATTGATCGCGGCCCCAGCCATGCGCAGCATCCATCGGCGCGAGAAAAAAGCCGAAGGTCGAACGCGGGCCGAAGCTGATCATGCCGATCAGACAACCGCAGATCAGGATCACCAGCGGCGCGCGCCAAACGGACTTGTGTTCTGTGGAGAGCATGGACATTGGGGGCCTATGCGGTCGCAGCGGCGGCGGGCCGTGCCACCGGCCGTTCGACAATCGGCAGGTTGATGACGGCTGAGGCAACGCCGAAGAACGCCGAAAGCCACCACACCAAATTATAGGAGCCGGTGCTTTCGAACGCCAAGCCGCCAAGCCACACCCCGAGGAAGCCGCCGACCTGATGGCTGAAGAAGGCAAACCCGAACAGCATGGTCAGCCAGCGCGTGCCGAACATCAGCGCAACCAGCCCCGATGTCGGCGGCACGGTGGAAAGCCAGAGCAGCCCCGTAATCGCTCCGAACACCAGCGTCGAACCGACGCTCGCGGGCAAGGTGATGAAGGCGACGATGGACAGCGCACGGGCAAAGTAGATGGTCGACAGCAGATAACGCTTCGGCATCCGGCCGGACAGCCAGCCGGACGCCAGCGAGCCGACGATGTTGAACAAGCCAATCAGCGCGATGGTCCAGGCTCCGATATCGGCACCGAGCCCGCGGTCGACCAGATAGGACGGCAAATGCACGGTGACGAACGCCAGCTGAAAGCCGCAGGTGAAGAAGCCCAGCACCAGCAGGACGTAGCTGCGATGGCCGAACGCTTCGCTCAGCGCCTGACGGCCCGACTGCAGCTTGGCCCCCGATGACGCGGCGGCGCCCCGCGGCGTCGCCAGCAGCAGCGACAGCGGCAACACCAGCAGCATCATGCCGGCGAAGACCAGAAGCGCCGTATGCCAGGAGAACACTTCGATCAGCGCATGCGCCAACGGCGAAAACAGAAACTGCCCGAACGAACCGGCCGCGGTACCGGCACCGAAGGCGAAGGCCCGCCAGTTCTCCGGCACCAGTTTTCCGAGCGCGCCGACGACCATGGGGAACGAACAACCGGCCAGCCCGAAGCCGATCAGGACGCCCGCGGAAATATCGAGCGTCAACGTCGATGACGCATAGGCCATTCCAGCAAGGCCGATGCCGTAGAGAATGGCGCCGGCGCAAAGCACGCGCACCGGCCCGAACCGATCGGCAATGCCGCCGGCGAAGGGCTGCATGGCTCCCCACACCAGATTTTGCAGCGCGATCGCGAATGAAAATGTCTCGCGGCCCCACCCACGCTCGAACGACAACGGCGTGAGAAATTGTCCGAGCGCCGAACGCGGCCCGAACGAGATCAACGCAATCGCGCATCCGACGGCGATGAGAACAACAGGCGTTTGCCAAGCGGGCTTCGCCGGCGCAGACGTGGTCGCAGTCGACATGGGGACGCCCCGGATGGGCACGCGGCAAAGCAGCGTGCGACCGGCATCATGTAATCGGTTGAGCCGGGCGGCCAAAGCGAAACTTCGTGATGACTTCGATTTGTCCCGCGCATAGCTGCGCGGACCCTGGGGACTGGCGCGGCTTCGGGCAAAGTGATATGTGATTTGCTCGAAATGAGAATAACGAACCTGGGAACCGATCTCGCATCGGCTATTTTCGACACCACATATGCTCAATAGGAGTACATGTGGACGAACCTGGCGAAATGAACGAAGGAACACGCCATGCCGGTCGTGGACACTGTCGGGCCGCTGAAGAGGCGGCAGACAGCCGCCGCACCTGCCCCATCGAACGGCGCAGCGTTGCGCAAATTCGGTTCGGTGGCCGCGCCGTCGTTGCAATGGAACGCTGACGTCGAACGGGAGACCGCGCACCTCTACGAGCGCATCAAGACTGTCGTGCCCTCGGTCGAGTGGCCGTTCTTTGCGCCTTACGTCAAGGCGATCAACGCAATCAAGAAGCAGCGCAACGCCGTCATCCTGGCACACAACTATCAGACGCCGGAGATCTACCATTGCGTCGCCGATTTCGTCGGCGACAGCCTGCAGCTCGCACGCGAGGCCACCAAGGTGAAGGCTGACGTGATCGTGCAATGCGGCGTGCACTTCATGGCCGAGACCGCGAAGGTTCTGAACCCGGACAAAACCGTCCTGATCCCCGACGTCAAGGCCGGCTGCTCGCTCGCCTCCGCCATCACCGGCGAGGACGTTCGGATGCTCCGCGCGCGTTTTCCGGGCGTGCCGGTGGTCACCTACGTCAACACCTCCGCCGAGGTGAAGGCCGAAAGCGACATCACTTGCACGTCGTCGAACGCCCAGCAGGTGGTCGAGAGCCTTGGCGTCGACAAGGTGATTTTCGTGCCTGACCAATATCTGGCGAAACACGTCGCTTCGCAGAGCAAGGTGAAGATCATCGCCTGGAAAGGCTCCTGCGAGGTGCACGAGCGTTTCACCGGCGACGAGTTGGAACTCATCCGCGCCAACGACCCGTCGGTGCAGATCGTCGCACATCCGGAATGCCCCCCGGACGTGATCGCGGCCTCGGACTTTACCGGTTCGACCGCTCACATGATCGATTGGGTGCGCAAGAACAAACCCAAGCGCGTCGTCCTCGTCACCGAATGTTCGATGGCCGACAACGTCCAAGCAGAGCTGCCCGACGTGGAGTTCACGCGGCCGTGCAACCTTTGCCCGCACATGAAGCGGATTACGCTGCCGAAGATTCTCGACAGCCTGCTCTCTATGAAGGAAGAGGTGACGGTCGATCCGGCCGTCGCCGAAAAAGCCCGCCGCGCCGTCGAGCGCATGATCTATTTGAAGAGTTGAACCCATGCCGACACAAGCGACGACCGAAAGCCTGATCGAGTCCCTGCTCTACCCCAGCGGGTTTCTCTCACCGCTGGAGATCGACGAGGCGGTAATGCGCGGGCTGACCGAGGACCTCGGCCGCGCCGGCGATGTCACGTCGATCGCGACAATCCCGCCCGGAACGCCGAGCCGCACCGTGCTCGGCGCGCGCAAGGCCGGCACCATCGCCGGACTGCCGCTGGTGGTGGCCTGCTTTCGCAAGCTTTCGCCCGGTATCGAAATCGTCCCGTTGGTGCGCGACGGCGCCGCCGTCGATGCAAAGGCTGCGCTGATGCATATCAACGGCGATGCCCGCGCAGTGCTGTCCGCCGAGCGCGTGGCGCTGAATTTCCTGCAGCACCTGTCCGGCATCGCGACGGCGACCGCGGCCTATGTGCATAAGGCTGGCAAGACCCGCATCTGCTGCACCCGCAAAACCACGCCGGGGCTGCGCGCGCTTGAGAAATACGCCATCCGCTGCGGCGGCGGCTTCAATCACCGCTTCGGGCTCGATGACGCCATCCTGATCAAGGACAACCACATCGCGGTCGCGGGCAGCATCCGGGCGGTGCTTGAGCGCGCCCGCGCGGCCTCCGGCCATCTGGTCAAGATCGAGATCGAGGTGGATTCGCTCGCGCAGTTGCAGGATGTGCTCGACTGTGGATTGGCCGACGTGGTGCTGATCGACAACTTCGACACGGCGTCGATGAAAAAGGCCGTGGCGATGGTGAACGGCCGTCTGGTGATCGAGGCATCGGGCGGGATTACCCTCGACAACATCGCTGAGATCGCGGCCACCGGCGTCGACTATGCTTCATCCGGCGCGCTCACGCATTCAGCTCCGGCGTTGGACGTCGGGCTGGATATCGAGATGTGACCGGGGCGCTTTTACAATTTCGCCTTCGCCGCATCGGCCTCGGGCTGCGCACGCGATTGACTGAACGGCGGCACGAAGGTGTGGTTCGGCACCTCGACGGTGTCGCCCCAGGCCCGCGGACGATAGAAGCTGTGCACGCCGATCCGGTATAATTTCCGCATCTCGCGGACCCACGCCGGGTGAACCCAATAGGCGTGATAGTGCGTGGAGTGGCCGATCTCGGGCAGCCAGAGCTTGCCGTCGAGCATGTCGTGGGAAATTTCCTTGGCCTGCTGCCACAACTCCGGCTCATTGACCACGTCCGGAATGCCGTCGCAGGCGAAGGTGAACTGGCAAGCGAGTTTCCGGTTCGCGTTCTGATAAACCACGCCGCAGACATTGTTGGGATAAAAGCCGGAGAACACCCGGTTCATCACCACTTGGGCCACGGCGATCTGGCCGCGCTTGGGCTCACCGCGCGACTCGAAATAGACCGCCTCGGCAAGGCACTTCTCGGACTTGGCGCGATGCTTTGCGTCGAGGCCGAGCCGCTCGGCCGGAGTCTTCGGCCGCCGGCCCGGGCCGGTCACCTCGCCCTTGGCGGCGACGCTCTGGCCGGCCTCGGCGGACTTGGCATCGGCAGGCTTGGCGTTGGCATCAAGCGGTTTGGTTCCGCCCGAGATCGCTGCGGCCGACGGCGTCTCGAAGTTGAAATCCGCGTCCTGCGGCGAAGCCAAAGCCGAGCGCTTGATGTCCGGATCGTGGAGCGCTGGCGTCGAAAGCAGCGGCTCTTCTTCCGTCGGCCACGACTGGATCGGACCGACCGCCTCGCCTGCCGGATTGCCGCCGAAATAAAGCCGCCCGAGCCGTATTGCCGCGTTGCTGTCGTCAATGGTGTCGGCCAATGGCGTATCCGCGGCAGCTTGCGGCGACTGCGACGACGGCAGCGCGGCCAGCACGTAGGACGTCGGTCCGGATTGCGACCTCTGCTCGAGCTTGGGCTCGCGATCGGGTTTCAATTCAAGTTTGGAATCCGCATCCGGCGCAGCATCGCTCTGCTGCAAGGGCGAAGCGTCCGGCAGTTCGGCCTCGGGTTGCGCAGCGGCAGACACCGCTTCGGACGACGCCGGCGGAGGAGCGGTCGGTCTGGTGAATGTCACGGTCTTCACCCGGCCCGGCGTCAGATCGCGCGTTCCCGCCGCCGGCGGCGGCTCCTTTGGACGACGGGGCCGAGCCAGCAGGTCGCCCTTGAGCTTGCGATTGACCGTTGGAAAATCGAGCCGGGGCCGGTGCAACGTCGAACCAAGCGCACCCGAAGACAACGAGCTCGGCACGCCTGTCAGGTCGCGTCCGAAGGAGCCCGTGATTTCGGGATCGACTGCGCCGATGCTGGCGAGCCGCACCGATGGCGGCTCTGGGATCAGCGTGCCGATCGGCTGGGGAAAGCTGAAGGTCGCCGCGTGAATCGTTCCGAACGGAGACGCGAGCATATGCGCTCGCGCTCGTTGCGATACCTCCGGCTGGCGCGCCATCAGCGCGGCCAAGTCCTGATAGCCCATCGACCGTGGGATCAGACTCAGAGCCAGGACGCTCAGGCCGAAGGGGCCGTAGTAGCCGACACCCTTCGGCCTCTTACGCGAGACAACCATGCAACACGCTCACGCAACTGACGCAACGATACGCAACGCTACGCGGCAGAACTGAAACGCCGGCTATTGGCGCCGTGATGGCTCCAATACGACACGTTCTTTTATTGTCCGATTAACCTTGCGAAGCCGTTAATTGGCGCAAACTTGATGGGCGACGGCCGGCCCTGCACGCGCGACCGATCACGCAAGCCGCGCATGCTCCACACGCAAAAAACCATGGCCGTGCGCGCAACGCCGCGAAGCGCACGACTTGGTAAACAGATGGTCAACGGAAACGGGATCGAAGCGGACGAGGTCAGCTGATGAGAAAGATCCACGCAGCGGCAAGATTTCCGCCGAGGAACATCGCGAGGCCGAGTGCGCAGCCGGCCAGCAGCGTGCGATTGGAAATGACCTTCGACTCCGGGCGCACCATCAGCACGCGCAGCGCCAGCAGCGAAAGCCCGACCAGAATGACGAACAGCACGAACGGATGGACAAACAATTCGTTGCCGAATGGCCTGCGGTCGGCGAGCAGCCCAAAGCCGAAGCCGACCAGCCCCATCAATCCGTACCATGAAACCAAGGCGGTTGGCCCGCCGCTCCGCGGCCGGCCAACCGATCCGATCGAAGTCAGATGCTCACTCACATCTTCACGCCTTTTTCGGTGAAGTACTTCACCGCACCCGGATGCCACGGGATCGGCGAGTTCTTCTGAATCTGATTGGCGAGATCGATGCTCTTGGCTTCGCCATGCACCGCGACCAGATCGTCCTTGTGCTCGATGAACGTCTTGACGATGTCGTAGGCAACCTTGTCCGGCATCGAGGCATTGGTCACCAGGATGTTTTGGACCACCGAAATCCTATTGTCCTTGTCCTGACCCGGATAGGTCTTGGCGGGAATGATACCCTCGCTGTAGATGCTGCCATACTTGGCGTTCATCTTGGCAACGACTTCCGAGTGATCAATGAGCTTGATCTTGACGCCCGGCGTCGCGCCGAGATCGGTGACGGCCGCGGTCGGCAAGCCGCCGACCCAGAAGTAAGCGTCGATCTTGCCGTCCTTGATCGCGTTGGTGGATTCCGCGACGCTCAACCGCTCGCGTCGCATATCCTTGTCCTTGTCGAGACCGGCCGCTTCGATCACACGGAACGCCATCACCTCGGTCGCGCTGCCGGGCGAGCCGGTGGAAACGCGCTTGCCCTTGAGGTCGGACATTTTCTCGATGCCCTTGCCCTCGATCGTGACGACATGCATCCGGTTCGGATAAAGCACCATCAAGGTGCGAACATCGACCGGGTTGCCCTTGAATTTGTCTTCGCCCTTGAGCGCATCGAGGGCGGCGTCGACCATCACCAGACCGAGCTCGCTCTGCTTCGAGCCGATCAGCTTGAGATTGTCGACCGAACCGCCGGTGACGCGCGCGGTCGCCGCCGCGCCGGGCACGTATTTGGTCAGCACGTTCGCCATGCCGCCGCCGAGCGGATAATAAACACCGCCGGTGCCGCCCGTCGCGATCGCAATGTTGAGGGGCTGCGCCAGCGCCGCGCCGGCCAGCAGCGCGGCTCCAGCGATCAGTGCGCCGAAGACCAGACCTTTGCGTGTCATCATTTATCCTCCCTTGACCTATTGTCGTTAGCGGCTGGCTGCTGGCGCTTCTGGCGGCGCCGATTGCATCCGTTGTTTGAGCAAGACCGCAATACCGATCGCCAAACCAAATGTCGCGGTGTACTCGATGTCGTGACCGATGATGGCTTCCATTATGCCCTCGATCAAGCTCGGGAACACCAACAGAAGACCGGCAAACGTTAACAGCCCGCGTTCGACCATCGTCGTCTTGCGCAGCGCCCAGCCCTGTGCCGCCGAGGCCAGGGCTCCGAGTCCCAACGCCGTCTTGACCGTGATCTCGACAATGTCGACCCACGAACCGCCCTTTGGCACGGTGAGCAGCAGACCCAGACCCTGCGGATCGAGCACAAACACGAACGGCACAAGGAAAGCCGGCAGCGTGTATTTCCAGGCTTGCAGCGTCGTCTTGTAAGGATCGCCACCGGTGATCGCGGCGGCGGCGAACGGCGACAGAGCCGTCGGCGGCGACACCTCCGACAGCACGGCATAATAGAAGATGAACATGTGAGCCGCGACGGCAGGAACACCGAGCTTGATCATTGCGGGCGCCGCGATCACCGCGCAGATGATGTATGACGCCGTCACCGGCACGGCGAGACCGACGATCCAGACGATCAACGCCGTGTAGATTGCGGTCAGCAGCAGACTGCCGCCGGCATAATCGATCACGATCGAAGAGAACTTGAGGCCAAGACCGGTGAGCGTCACCACGCCGACGATGATGCCCGCAGTGGCGCATGTCGTGGCGGCGGTCAACACGCCGGTCGAACCGTCGGCCAGTGTCTTCACCAGCCGCTTCGGGGTCAGCGCCGTTTCCCTGGTGAGGAAACTCAACCCGAAGGTGAGCACGGTCGACCAGAACACCGAAAGCGTCGGCGAATAGCCCCACAACATAAAGATGATGATCGAAATCAACGACAGGAAATGAAAGCCGTAACGCGTCGTGAGCTGCCACAACGACAGCGACTGGCTGGTGTCGACAATCCGCGCGCTGAACTTCTTGGCGTCGAGTTCGACCATGAACAACAGCGACAGATAATAAAGCAGCGTCGGGATGGTCGCCATCCAGATCACGTCGAGGTAGCTGATCTTGAGGAACTCGGCGATCAGGAATGCGGCCGCGCCCAGAACCGGCGGCGAAATAATCGCGCCGAGCCCGCCGGCCGCGAGCAATCCGCCGGCGGCGTTCTTTTCGAATCCCGCACGCTCCATCATCGGATAAGCGACGGCGCCGATGGTCACCGTCGTCGCGACGCCCGAGCCTGACGGACCGCCGAGCAGGAACGACGACAGCACCACGGTGCGGCCGGCACTGTTGGCCTTGTTACCCATCAGCGCCATGGAAAAATCGATGAAGAATTTTCCGGCGCCGGAGTGCTGCAGAAACGCGCCATAGATCGTGAACAGAATAATGAGCGATGACGACACATCGACCGGAACGCCGAAGATGCCTTCGAGCGTGATAAAGAGCTGGCCGACGATCTGCCCGACATCGAAGCCGCGGTGCGTCCACGGTTGCGGCAAATACGGCCCGAAATAAGCGTAGGCGAGAAAGCCGAGGGAAATTACCGGAACGATCCAGCCGGTGGTGCGCCTTGTCGCTTCCAGCAACAGCACGATGAAGATGATGCCGAGCGTGGTATCGAGCATCGTCGGCGAAGTGGCGCGATCGGTGAAATCGTCCCCACCCTCGATGGCGTAGACCAGGATGGCCGCGCTCACCACGCCGAACAGCACATCCCACCAGCGGATGCGATTGCGAAACCGCATCGCCATCGGAAACAGAAGGAAACTCAGCACCAGCACGAACGCGACGTGCGCATAGCGCAACGGTTGCGTCGCGATGATCGGCGCATCCTTGAACGGCCATGCGCCCGCGATCGCTGCATAAAGATGGAACAGCGACATCGACACGGCGATCGTGGTCGCGGCAGTCCCGGCGAATCCGGACAACCGATTGAACGCGCCCTCGTCGGCCTCGATGAACTCTTCGGCCTTCTTCAGCGCATCTTCGGAAACGCCCGTCGGCGTGGCCGCCGCGGCCAATTGCTGTTCCTCGGCCATTCTCCCCCTTGCGCCGCCCTGTTCACGGACGTTTCGCCAGTTTCCCCCTCATCAGCGTAGCACATGGTTGTGGGAGCGAAACAACCCCGCATTTGCAGGGAACCGTGGAACGGTTACCGCCGGGCGCGGCCTTCAATGCGGCCGCGACACCGAATTAGCCGCCCAGAAAGGCCGCAAGGGTCGGCACGACGCGATCGCGCGCCTCGTCGATCAGCCAATGGCCCGCGCCCTTGACGATGACGCCGTCGACATGATCGGCAACGAGCCTGCCTTGGTCGATCAGAAACTGGCCGGACGCCTTTTCTCCGGTCAGCACCAGCATCGGCATTTTCAATTTGGTCTTGGCAAACCGCGCGAAATCCTTGGCGTCCTGATCGAACGCGCGGAACACCTCGAAGCCGGCCCGCATGCCGCCGGTCTGCGCGTAAGCTTTGGTGTAGAAGCGGCGGTCGGCTTCAGAGACCGATTTCTTGGGATTCGCCGCAAAGTCATTCCAGAAGTGTTCGAAGTAGATGCGCTCGCGGCCTTTGACGAGTTTCAGCGGAGTCTCGCCGTAAAAATTGAAGTGCCATTTGTCGCGCAGCAGAAAGATGCCTTCGGTGTTGCCGACGCCGGGCAGGAAGGCATCCATCAGTGCGATACGTTCGACCTCATCTGGATATTGCGCCGCGTAGGCGTAGGCCACCATCAGCCCGATGTCGTGACCGCAGAGACGAATCCGCTTGTATCCAAGCGAAGCCGCGAGCGCATGGATGTCTTGCGCCATGGATGCTTTTTCGTAACCGCCCGCCGGTTTGGCGGATTGACCGAAGCCACGCAGGTCGGGCGCGATCACGGTGCGGGTCTTGGCCAACTCCGCGATCAGCGGAAGCCACATGTGGCTGGTCTGCGCATAACCGTGCAGCAGGATCACCGGATCGCCCTGGCCGGCCGTCAGATAATGAAGGCGGACGCCGTTGACCTTGGCAAAGCGGCTTTTCACGGTCGCTGCCGAACGCGCGGGTCGTTTCATGATCTCCCCCTAAGCCAGCCCCCTAAGCCTCGCCGGCAGCTTTCGCTCCGAGCGCCGCCTGCGCCGCCGCAAGCCGCGCAATCGGCACACGGAACGGCGAACAGGACACGTAATCCAGCCCCACCTGATGGCAAAATGCAACCGAGGCGGGATCGCCGCCGTGCTCACCGCAGATGCCCACCTTGAGGTTGCGTCGGACCTTGCGTCCCCGCTCGACGCCGATCCGCACCAGCGCGCCGACGCCCTCCTGGTCGATCGACACAAAGGGATCGCCCGGCAGGATGCCGCGCGCGGTGTAGATGCCGAGGAAGCTCGCCGCGTCGTCGCGGCTGATGCCGAACGTGGTTTGCGTCAGATCGTTGGTGCCGAACGAGAAGAACTCGGCGCTCTCGGCAATCTGATCCGCCAGGAGCGCGGCGCGCGGCAATTCGATCATGGTGCCGACCTGATAATCGAGCTTGGCGCCGGTTTCCTTCTTTACCGCCTGCGCCATCGCATCGATGCGCTCCTTGACGATGTCGAGTTCGGCCTTGGACGCGATCAGCGGCACCATGATTTCAGGCTTCACCAGCTTGCCGGTGCGCTTGCCCACTTCGACGGCGGCCTCGAAGATCGCGCGTGCCTGCATCTCGGCGATCTCGGGGTAGGCGATGGCGATGCGGCAGCCGCGGAATCCAAGCATCGGATTGAACTCGGCCAACTCCTTGGCGCGATGCGCAAGCTTCTTCGGATCGGCGCCCATTGCCGCCGCAACCTCGGCGATATCCTCTTCACTATGCGGCAAGAATTCATGCAGCGGCGGATCGAGCAGCCGGATGGTGACCGGCAAGCCTTTCATGATCTCGAACAGCTCGACGAAGTCGCCGCGCTGCATCGGCAGAAGCTTGGCAACGGCGGCGCGGCGTGTGCGCTCGTCATCGGCCAGAATCATCTCACGCACCGCCTGGATGCGCGCCTCGTCGAAGAACATGTGCTCGGTGCGGCACAGCCCGATGCCCTGCGCGCCAAAGCGCATCGCAAGCCGCGCGTCGGCCGGCGTATCGGCGTTGGCGCGCACACCGAGCGTCCGGACCTTGTCGGCCCAGCCCATCAGCGTGCCGAATTCACCCGACAGCGCCGGCTCGGTCATCGGCACCTTTCCGGCCAAAACCTGACCCGTGGAACCGTCGATGGTGAGGACGTCGCCGCGCTTGAGCAACGTGCCGCCGGCCTGCAACGTCTGCGCGGCGTAATCGACGCGGAGAGAGCCCGCACCCGACACGCAGGGCTTGCCCATGCCGCGCGCAACCACCGCGGCATGGGAGGTCATGCCCCCGCGCGTGGTCAGAATGCCTTCGGCCGCGTGCATGCCGTGAATATCCTCGGGCGAGGTTTCGACCCGCACCAGGATGACCTTTTTGCCGTCGGCCTTGAGCTGCGCGGCCTCGTCGGAGCTGAACACGATCTCGCCGGACGCCGCCCCGGGCGATGCCGGCAAGCCGGTCGCGATCACATTGCGCTCGGCGTTGGGATCGATGGTCGGGTGCAGAAGCTGGTCGAGCGACGCCGGCTCGATGCGCGCCACCGCCTCATCCCGGCTGATGAGTTTCTCATTCGCCAGTTCCACCGCG